>Ga0210393_10000230_pt1 | contig 51952 bp, 35 predicted proteins | sample IncBWC27OmetaG_FD_160068 | JGI IMG/M metagenome (GOLD analysis project Ga0210393, IMG submission 160068) | Forest soil microbial communities from Barre Woods Harvard Forest LTER site, Petersham, Massachusetts, United States - Inc-BW-C-27-O ... | reverse complement strand
TGAGGGCAGTCGCCGACACCAGTGCCGAACGGGGCCGCGCCGTCGCCGACGCCTGCGGAACACATTGGTTCGAGGATTATCACCGGCTGTTCGACTTCGTCGATGCGGTCTCGATCGCCGTTCCGACCGTGGGTCACCACTCGGTCGCGCTCGAATTTCTCGACCGGGGAGTCGCCTGCCTGGTCGAAAAGCCGTTGGCCACGACCGTGGCCCAGGCGGCAGAAATTGTGGCCGCCGCCGATCGCCGCACGGCGACGCTGCAAGTCGGACACGTCGAGCGTTTTAATCCCGCCTTCCAAGAAGCACGACGGCTGGTCCGAAATCCCAAATACCTCCGGTGCGAACGCTTCAGTCCCTACGCATTTCGATCGACGGATATCGGCGTCGTGCTAGACATGATGATTCACGACATTGACCTGGTCCTCGATCTGACAAATTCCCCACTGGAATCGGTCGAGGCGTTCGGCATCTCGATCCTCGGGGAACACGAGGATTGCGCTCAGGCCCGACTGATCTTCGCGAACGGATGTATCGCCGACTTGACCGCAAATCGCGTGAGCCCGACCACCCGGCGCACCATGCAGATCTGGTCCGAGGCGGGGTGCGTAAATATCGATTTTGCTTCGAGAGAGGTCATTCGCCATGCGCCCAACGAACGTCTGCTTGCTGGCGACAGCGTTTTGGCGCGGGCCAAGCAAGTGGGAGCCGAGATTGACCGCCTGAAGGGGGAGATCTTTACCGAATACGTGCGAGTCGACCGGCCAGCCGTCTCTGCGGCCGACGCGCTGACGGCCGAACTCTCAAGCTTCGCGGAGTGTGTCAAATCGCAGCAGCGGCCGCTTGTGGACGGTCAGGCGGCCCTCGCCGCTATGGAAGCCGCGGACCACGTACTCCGATCGATGGCTGCCCATCGCTGGAACGGCGCCGCGATCGGCCCGGTTGGACCTTTTGTGCTTCCCTTCATGGCCAACCCCGTGGCGCCGCAGTCAGTGCGATCCGCGGCCTGACCGCAGTCGTCCGCTTTCCCATCATCGCCGACTCTTACGACCGATCGGCGTGCAGCAGGTCCAACACGCCGTCTTTGAGCGCGTCATTGACTGAGATCCCATTTCCTGAATAGATCGACGCCCGGCCGGTCCAGTCGAGAAAGTGGCCGCCGGCCTCTTCCAGGATCGGAATGAACGGCGCCGCGTCCCACGGATTCATCAACGGATCGACCATGACGTCCGCGCGGCCGGTCGCGACCAGCGCGTGCCCGTAACAGTCCCCCCATCCGCGCGTCAACTTTACGGACTTCCGGAGTTTCTCAAACGTCTCGTAACGGCCGATCCGCTCAAAACCGCTGATCGTGGTCACGCACAGCAGCGAGTCGGAAAGACGCAAGACGCGCGAGACGTGGGCGGGCTGCTCCTGGCCGTTGCCACTTTGCCACCAGGCTCCCTCGCCGACTTGGGCGTAAACGACTTCGTTCATGACGGGGAACCGGCAGACCCCCAACACCATTTTCTTTTCGAACTCCAGGCCGATCAGCGTGCCAAACAACGGCACGCCGTGAATGAACGACTTCGTTCCGTCGACAGGATCAAGAATCCAATTGAAGCCATTCGCGCTGGGGAAAGTCCCCAACTCTTCACCCATCACTCCGTCGCCGGGAAATTCGCGGACGATGTGCGTCCGGATCAGGGCCTCTGCCTCACGGTCGGCGACCGTAACCGGCGACGTATCGCGCTTCGTCTCCACATACAGCGATTTCGATTGGTAATAGCCGAGAATCAGCTCTCCCGCCTTGCGGGCGACGTCGAGGGCAAATTCCATCCGAGGTTTGAGATTGACCGTCACAGGTTTCCTCGATTGGTGGAAGCGGAAGGCGCGCCCAGAGCGACGCTATCAGCGGCAGTGTCGTGCGACGCGCGTGGCCGACGAGATTCGGAAGCCGCGTCCAAACGATAGAGCTGTTCCCCCGCTTTGCGAACGATCAGGAGACCTTCGTCCTCGCGGCCGGCGAACGCCTCCGGGTCGATCACTGCCGGATCGCGATATCCAAGCCCGATGCGTTCGCAAAGTTCTCGCGGCAGTCCCGTCGCCAGCGTCACCTGAATTCGGGGACGCTCGACCTCGTTCTCGAACGTCCCAGTGCCTCGGACATGCGTCGAATGGGCGAGAACGCCCCAAGGCACGTCCTTAAACTGATCCCATTGCTTCGTGAAATAGTCTCGCACGTGGTAACCGATGCCTTCGATCAGTTTGCCGTGCGTCTGCGAGATTTCCTTCAGATGCGGCGCGAAGATGATCAGCTCGCCGCCATCGGCAACCACCGGTTCGAGTTTGTACATGCATTTGCCGGCGACCCACAGTTCGTCATACATGGGCGGTGCACAAGAGAGCACCTGCTGGAAAGGGCGCTCGACCCGCCGCACATGAACGAGAGAGGACAAATCGACGGCTGCGCGCCAGGCCGTCTCCGGCTTGCCGTAGGACAAACCGTGCACCCCTCCGCCGGGCGAAACGACGAAAGCGACGCATCGGCGTTCGGCCGGAATCATCGCAGCGGCCCGGTCGATGACGCGCCGCACGGGTGTGTCGGCGACGCCAATGATGTTCACGTTGGTAATTAGCGCTCCGAGCCAATGGAAAAAGTTCAGAAGCTCGGGGCCGGAAATCCCCGGAAAAAAGTATTTGTTGCCGCCCGAAAAGCCCGCCACCTCGTGGGGAAAGACCGGTCCTAAGACCAGCGCCACGTCGCAGTCCCGAATGCGCGAATTAATCCGCACCGGCACGTCCAACGAAAGGAGGCCCTGCGAGATTTCGCGAGTCTCGGACGCCGACAAGCTGCCGAGTGTGGCGAGCGCTTCGTCACAATTCCAATCGTGGTTGAAGACTTCCAGGTTCGGGTACCGACTCGAGGACTGACCGTTTAATCCAAGCAGTCGCGTGATTTGCTCCTGCGTGAGCGGCGGATGAGTCCCCAGCGCGATCAGAATTTGGACCCGCTGGGCAACGTCGGCAAGCCGTGAGCACAGTGCGTCGAAAAGCAACGGCAAAGGAGCAGTGCGCGTCGCATCGGGAACGATCAGGAGCACCCGCTTTCCATGAAAGTCGGAGAGGGGAATTTCGCGAGAAAACCAGTCTCGCACCTCCGACTCGCTCAAAATTGGCGGCTCCGCACCCATGGCGCTCGTATAGCATTAAAGAAGGCCAAAGTCCAAGGATTCGCGCTCTTGCGAGATTCAGCGAACGGCGTGCTGTCGCGCAATTTTCCGAGCGTTCAGACTGGCCAGAAAGTCCCCGCATTCGTTACCCTCACCAGATGCGCTCCGCTTTTCGAAGCCGTGCTGTGGGGATTTACTCCTCCTCCGATGCCAATGGTGAGCGGCCTCGCATAATCCCGTGTGATCAAGGCTCGCGATGGTCGCCTTTCGCCTCCTTTCGCTGCAGGGCTCAATAGGATGACGCTGGCCGAACTGCTGGAAGGCCGGTTTCGCGCCGACGTGCGGTTTCGCGGAGCGGCCTACTTGAAGGCTGAACGCGTCGCCATTGCGCGCGTCACGGCCGATGAGTTGTTCGCGGTCGTTCGCGACGGGGTTGAATATCAAACCCAGCTGAGCCGGCAGGACGGCCAACTCAAGATGTTCTGCAACTGCGTCGTCTCGGCCCAAACCGAGCCGGCCTGCAAGCATCTTTGGGGGACCATCCTGGCGGTCGATGAGGGAAGTTACCTGAGCGGGGAGATTAAGGCGGGACACGTCCCCCCCTTCTTCACGGAGCCCCGGCAAGCGATGGTTCTCGACGATGAGCCGGCCGACGATGACGACTTGCCGGGCGACTTCTTTGAGCCAGGAAGCACGGCTCCCGTGCGATCTCTCGGGGCGCCGTCGATCCCCGCCACCGGCTGGCAAGCCCGGCTGGTGCAGGTGCGGCAGACGCTGGACCAGGAGCCGTCCGCTCAGCCGACCGGTCCACGCGAGCAAGAGATCTTTTACGAGATCGACGTCGACCAAAGTCGCTCGATCGGCCAGGTGGTCCTTCAGACCTCCCATCGTCAGCGCCGCGGAAACGGGCAGTGGGGAAAACTCAAGCCGTTGCGGCTTCGACCCAATCGCATCGATGAGGCGATCGACTCGGACGACGCGCGGATTCTGGCGTATCTTTCGGGAGGAACGCCCGAGCGCACCAATTGGCACGCTCAGCAGGCCGAAATTCAAAGCGCCGTGCACCGCTTCCGCATTCCGCATGAGCTGTGCGAGCTGATTATGCCGCTGATGTGCGCGACGGGGCGGGTGCGCTATCTCAACAGCGATGAGCGGTCGAACACGCCCCTGACTTGGGACGACGGACCTCCCTGGGAATTATCGCTTCGACTGGTGCCGGAAGACGCCACTGCGAGCGAGGCGCCTTTATCTGAGTCTGTTGGCGACGAATCCGAAGTCTCTGACCTTCCCGTCGACGAGCCGTCATCAGATGACTCGAAGCCGAAGTCAGGCCGCGCTGGGACCACCCGGACCGAAGAGCCGGAATCAGATGACGACGAAGCGCTAACCGCCGGGGCAAAAGCATCCTGGCACATCGACGGACAGCTCTGCCGGGAGAATGAGATTCTCCCCTTGGGGCGAACCGTGCTGCTGGTGCCGGGCGGGCTCGTGCTGACTGCGAAGCGGATCGCCCGTCTGCGCGATTTCGGTGCGTTTGCCTGGGTGAAGTTGCTCGAGCGCGGCGAACGACTGCGCGTCCCCGGTGGCGAAGAACAAGACTTCATCGATCAATTGCTCGACATGCCCGCGCTGCCCCGCCTCGATCTGCCCGAGGAGTTGCGGCTCGAGGAAGTTACCTGCGATCCGGTTCCGCATCTGACGCTGCGTGCTCCGCGCGGTGCGCTGTTGCATGGCGATCGCCTGCAAGGCGATGTTTCCTTCGATTACTTTGGAACGCAGGTGCGGGCTTCCAGCTCGCAATGGGCCATCGTCCAGCGGGCGCTTGGCCGTTGCATCGTGCGAAACAAAGAACGCGAGGAGCAACGCTGGTCCCAGGTCGTCGAGCAGGGATTTCGTCGATTGTTGGATCCGCGACGCACAGGCCGCGATGTTGAGATTTCCGCCCGCTCCTTAGGCCCAGCCGTGCGTGCGATGGCCTCCGAGGGCTGGCAGGTACACGCCGACGGCAAACGAGTCCGCCAGCCGACCGACCTTCGCTTCCGCGTGCGATCCAACGTCGATTGGTTCGAACTCCACGCGCAGGTCGACTTCGAGGGGCGCACCATTCGTCTGCCCGATCTGTTGTCGGCCGTCGCTCGCGGCGACACCACGGTCCGACTCGACGACGGTTCGCTCGGCATTCTGCCGGAAGAATGGATCGAACGATTTTCGCTGCTGGCGACCCTGGGAACCGCCGAGGAAGATCATGTTCGCTACGCGATGAACACGGTCACCATGCTCGACGCCTTGCTCGCGACCGTCCCGGAAACCGATTACGACACCCAGTTCCTCGAACTGCGTTCGCGATTGGGCTCGCCGCTGAGGATTCAAGCCGTCGATGAACCACAAGACTTCCACGGCGAACTTCGCGGATATCAGAAAGAGGGTCTGGGCTGGCTGAAGTTCCTGCAGGATCTGCGGTTCGGCGGCTGCCTGGCCGACGACATGGGTCTCGGTAAAACCATCCAATTCCTGGCCGTGGTCGTGGCCGGAAAAACGCGCGGCAAAGCGGTCATTCCCTCGCTGGTCGTAGTGCCCAAGTCGCTGCTGTTCAACTGGCACAGTGAATGCACCAAGTTCGCGCCCACATTGAAGGCCATCGAATACAGCGGAATCGGCCGGGCCGCGCAACGGGCGGATCTGGCAAAGCACGACATCGTGCTCACGACGTATGGAACGTTGCGGCGGGATATTTCGATTCTGAAGGACATCCCCTTCGAATACGTCGTGCTCGACGAGGCTCAGACGATCAAGAACGCCGGCTCGCAGATCGCGAAGGCCAGTCGCCTGCTGTCGGCCCGGCACCGCCTGGCACTAAGCGGCACGCCGATCGAAAACAACCTCGGGGACCTATGGTCGATCTTCGAGTTTCTGAACCCGGGGATGTTGGGACGCAGTTCGCTCTTCAAGCAATTTGCGGCCGGAACCCAGGATGACCAATCGCGAAACCTGCTGTCGCAGGGCCTGCGACCATTCATCCTGCGCCGCACCAAAAAAGAGGTCGCCTCCGAGCTGCCCGAAAAACTCGAGCAGACCATTCATTGCGACATGCGTAAGGAGCAACGTCGGGTCTATCAGGAGTTGCGCGACTCGTACCGTCTCGCGTTGCTCGGAGAAATCGACCGACAGGGTTTGGGCAAGACGAAGATGCACGTGCTGGAAGCCCTGCTGCGACTGCGGCAAGCGGCTTGCCACCCGCATCTCGTGAACCAGGCGAGCGACGAGGAATCGTCAGCGAAGCTCGACGTGTTACTGCCGGATCTCGAAGAGTTGATCTCCGAGGGACACAAAGCCCTGGTCTTCTCGCAGTTCACCAGCATGCTGTCCATCGTTCGCAAACATCTCGACCGGCGGGGCGTCGTTTACGAGTACTTGGACGGCCAGACTCGGGACCGGCGAGAACGAGTCAACCGCTTCCAGACCGATCCCGCTTGTTGCGTCTTCCTGATCAGCCTCAAGGCGGGGGGTTTGGGCCTCAATTTGACTGCGGCGGACTACGTCTTCCTGCTCGATCCCTGGTGGAATCCGGCCGTCGAGGCGCAGGCCATCGACCGGGCGCATCGTGTGGGCCAGACGCGAAAAGTGTTCGCGTACCGGCTAATTTGCCGCGGTACGGTCGAGGAAAAGATCGCCGAACTTCAGGAACAGAAACGCTCGCTGGCCGACGCCATCCTGCAAGCCGACGCGAACTTGCTCAAAGACCTGACAGTCGAGGACCTCGAGAAGTTGCTTTCGTAGCAGCGACCGAGCCAGGGAGTCATCCACCAAAAACGGCCCGCGGAGATGCCGGCCGGCTTCCGCGGTCAGCGGGTCACGTTGGCTGACTGTGAATTGTTCCCCATCGGCATTGTGGGGAACGGATTCATCCAGGGCGGAGTAATCGGCGGGAGCGCGCCCGGCCGCTGGTTAAACGCGTCCAGGAACTTTCGAAACGCGTCGTCCATTTGCGGCAGGCCGGTCGTCGTTGCGTGCGGCTGCTGCACGGTGCCCGTCACTTGCACACCGATCCAACCCTGTCCGAACTGATTCGCTAAATCGCGGAAGATCGATCGCTGCCAGACGCCGGCCGGCCGCGAATAAAACATGAGATGCAAGGCTCCGTCAAATCGAGCCAGTCCGCGCCCCCGCAGACTAATGGCGTCCCCGATCAGATCGATTTCATGAAAGTCGACCTGACGCTTGCCAATGCTGAAATTCGCCAGGGCGTAGTTGAACGCCGTGTTGTTCGGAGGCGCGAAACTGAACGCCTTCAGAATCTGCACGAAGACCGGCAATTCGTAGAGCGCGGCCGGATGGATCAAGAGCTGGCCACGCCCGGTCACGTCTTTCGGATTGGGGCTGTTTGATGACAGGTCCACCCAGCCGTTCATCTTTCCGCGAAGCGATCCCTGGCTCGGAATATAAAGCCGCGCGTATTCGCCCAGGTTCGCATCGTGGACCGCCGCCTTGACACGGTAGTGAGTCTTGTCCGCATCGAGATGGGCCGTCGCATCGAGTTGAATCGTGCCTTTGACGAATCGCGCCGTCATCCGCTGAGCATCGGGAATCGGCTCGGCCGTCGCGCCTGCCGCCAGAGGGATGAATGCCTTCTCAGACCCGACGACCAATTCTTGGTTGTTCAACTTGAAGGGACCGTGAATGTAGGTGAGCTGATGGCCGAAACCATACATGGACAAGAGATCGATCACCCCTTGCACCTGCACGTTGTAACCGTCCCACCTGCCCCACGATGTGACCTTTCCATTCACATTGGCGAGCTCGACACCGGTCGAGATCGTCGCGCCGGAAGCAATCGTGACGAAATTCCAAGCCGCGGTAACCCGGTCGGTCGATCGTCGCGTCCCGCGCAGCTCGACCATCCCCTCGAGTGACACCTTCCCGCGTGGATTGAGTGCGTTGACAGTGGTCCGTACGACCGCCGGCAGGGCGCGGCGCAGTGTTTGATCGGGATTTAGACCGTCGACCCTGAGCCCTTGCAGATGGATCCGCCATTCGCCGATCGGATCGTCCGCCGCCGGCGAAAGAATATACGACTGCGTCGGGTCGTCGATGCGGATCTTGGTTTCGTCGTGCTGCGCTTGAAATCCCAGAATCAGAATTCGGTCGCAATTGGAATTCGGATCGGGTCCATACGCGAACTGGGCCGACACGTGATCGAGCGGATAGGGAAACGAGCGGATCTCCATCGCCCCGTCGGTCACGATCGCGACTGGCACTTCGATGTGAGGCTTCGAGCCCGGATTCCAGGTCAGTTTGATCTGCGTTTTCTTGAGCTTGCCGGACGGATAGACCAGGTCCCAAAGCTTCTGGGCATAAGCGGGAAAGGCCTGCTCGAAGTCTCGCTCGATCGCGACGTCCTCCGCGTCAATGCCGAGTTGCAGGGCGCCGCGGTCGGCCGGACCACGTTTCACGAATCGGCCCGCGCCCCGCAAGCGGGCGGGGCCGTGGCGGCCCTGCAATTCGTCGAAGGTCCAGGTCCCCTTCGTCGAATCAAAGCCGAATCGCCCGGATAGATCGGCGATGCGGTAGGGAAACTGGTTGTATTCGAGCGACCCGTCCGCCAGTCGCCCCTCCATCTGCCAGTCGATTTTTGCCACAGGGCCGGCCGGGCGATGAAACCGGCAGTGAATGTCCAGCAAACCGCGAAGCTTGAGCGCCGTGAGGGTGCTATGCAGCTGAGGTTGAGCGGCCGCGGCCATCAGCGCCGCGTCGTCCAGCGGCACCTGCTGAACTTGAAAATCGAAATCGGCTTCAGCCTCAGGTCCCGGATGCTTCACCAGCCCAGTCAGTTTGACCGGCCGGCTGCCGCCCCGACCATTGAGGTCGATTACGAACGAGTCCCCCTTTTGACGCGCGGTGCCGACGACGTCTGTCAGCGGGTAGGGAAACTTCTCGTGCGCGAAGGCACAGTGTTTGGCTGTGATCGTCCAGCCGACTCGCTCCCAGTGTCCATCGGCGCTACAGACGAAGGCCCCGGTCGCATCGATCTGTCCCTCCGGACGGACGGTGTTATACAGCCTTTGAAGTCCGGGACTTAGCCGCGATCGCAGCCGGTTATCGAGGGGCAAATCGACGACTTTGAGTTCGAGCCGATTGCCTTCGAGTGGCTGCGGAAGGTTGATCTGGCCATCCAGATTGAGACCCATCGTTCCGTTTTGCGCCTCGATATCGCGCAAAATCAGCGTGCCGTTGTGGGCGTAAACCTTGCCCGCGACCGCTTGCAGCCCACCCGGTAACAGCGGATGCTCGATCTCGCACTGAGCGAGATCGGCCAGGAACTTATAGTCGAGCGGACCGTGGGTGGTGTCCCGCCGGAGTTCAAACTGGATCTTCGCGCGGCCCGATAGACGCGAACCGAGCGTGCGAGCCGTACCTCCCGTCGGCTCGACTTGCGCTGTGTCGGGGTCGTTCGATGCGGTACGCGCGGAGGCGTGCAAAGTCCTTTCGAGCGCGGCGAGCCGCTCGCTCATGTCGGGAAAGGCGCGGAACGCCGAATCAACCAGATCGCCCACGTTGGCCCCGGCAGCCGTGCCGCCGCCCAGCCGCCAAGTGCGCTTTTCGAGATTGAATCCCCCGTCAAGATGGATATCTCCCAAGCTCGGCAGCCGGAAGTCTGCTTCGACTTGAAAGACTTTCCGCGCGGAGGGGACCAGTCGCACTCCGCCTTGTTGAATGTGAAACGCCGCCGTCGCCGCCGTTCCATGGGCCAGCTGCAAGGCAATCTGCAGGTCGTCAAAAGCGACCTCGGGACACATGTCATCGGGTTCTGGCAGCGGCAGAATCTTTTCCCAATTCCAATGCCCGGCAGAGTCGCGCGTGATGCGTACATCAGGCCGAACTACGTGTACCGCCCGCACGTCGATCCGCAACTCGTCGGACAGTTCTTCGCCGTCCAAAGTCACAACGATCTCGGCGCACCGCGCGAGAGGTTGATCGAGTCCCTTCGCGGAGAGCAGCACGTTTTGCAGGTGGACCTTGTGGCCCCAAAACCACGCTCGACCGATTTCGAGCCGCGCGTTCGGCAGCTTCTTGCCGACGAACTCGTAGATCTTCGCACGGAGCTGTTCGTCGCTATGCGTGAAGAACCAATATGAGTATCCGCCTCCTCCAACTCCAGCGAGGAGCAGAAGCGTCGCAATCCATTGCAACGTTTTGCGGACGACCATGGCTTCACGGTCTCAAGTCGACTCGACGGTCTTTAGCGGTGTGACGGTCTTTAGGCGCTGGCCGGTGAGGTCGGGAGCTGCCCCGCCGCCTTCAGCTTGTCGCGCCACAGAAAGTTCCAAACTTGCTGGAGTCCAATCGCGGAGGCAATGCACAGCGGATATTCGGCCGGCAGTCGGTAGCGCAGTGAGCCCAAAAAAATGGCGTGCAGGGCGCAGAAATAAATGATCGGTCCCAACGTTAGCAGCCAACCCCAAAATTGACGCGGTCCAACGAGCCATCCCAGTCCGGCGGCCAGCACGACGGGAATGAAATAGACAGAGATGGCAAGCTTGGCGAACAATCCGTCGAACTGCTTCGCGTTGGGCCAGGGCATCCAAAACCGCTTGAGCTTTTCGACTGTCAACCACGCGGCGCTGCCGGGATGCTCGCGAATGTAGTCCAACGACTTGGCGCGGTAGTGCTGATCGACCTCGTACTCGGACATTCGCTCGGAGAGCCGATCCTCGTCGACGAATTTGAGATTGCTGTCCCCGTTGGCTGTCGGGTTGAAGCCGTCGTACAAACTCGCGCCGACCCAAAGGGTTGTGAAAATCCAGTGTCCCGTGGCTTGATGGTTGCGGTAAGCCCAGGGGGAAAGCGCGCCGTAAGCGACCAGCACGACAATCGCGCCGAGGATAGTCCCCTGCCAGACCGACCGTTTCCTAGCCAGCCAGACACCAAACACCGCAGCGAAGCAGGGGGCTGCGAGCAGCCAACTCGGCCTCACATAAACGGCAATCGCAATCGACAGTCCGGTGAACGCCGCCAGTACCACAAGAAGCCCGATTGCGCAGTCCTCAGCCGCCTTCCGCACGAGCCGTGCCATGCAGACGAGGCTCAGCAAGAGGCCCGTGGCAAAGAGGGTTTCACTCAGCAGGATCACACTGAATCCGATCAACGGTGGCGCCACGGCGACCAGCGCCGCAGCCAGTTTTCCCGTGCTTGCGTCGAACAATTCGGCTCCCAGCCACGCGACCAAACCACAATTCAAGGTCCCCACCAAAGCCATCAATAACCGGGCGACAAAGTATTGCCGCCCTTCCGGTACCCCGAGTGCCTCGGACAGCCGAATCGACGTGGCCACGAATGCCGGATAGCCCGGCATGCGTTCCACGCGTCGCGGTGGGTCGTAAAGTTGGTACGGCTGGCCGTGAGCGATTTCCCGTCCCAACTCCCAATATCCCTCGGCGTCTCCCGCGATGAGGAAGGGACGTTGTTTGACATCGAGATCGCGCTGCAGCCAGACCGCTGCCCCCAGCCGCAGCGCAAACGCCCCGCAGAGAATCCACAGCAGGCTGCTTTGGGACAGACTCAACCGCATGGCCGCTTTCTGGCCGACCGAAAAACCGCGGGATCGTATGTCCCCTGTCGGCGGACGGTCAATATCAAGAGCGATGAGGCAAAACGCGCGACATAGGAGGCGAACAGAAATTGCGTTGACGAGAGAAAACAGGGGCTAGTCGGTTACGAGACAGGAAGGCAATGGATTTGGCTGTCCCGGTCCCAATTGCAATCGGACTGACGATGGCCGACAAACAATGTGGAGAGCGCAACCCGAAAGTCATGGACGTCAATCGTATCACGGTACGCCCCACCGCGCAGGCGAAACGACTACTGCGCCTGAGCCTCCAACCTGAGCCGCTGGAATGACCGATTTGCAGGAACCTCTCGATTACTTGCCGCGCATGCCCCGAACCAAAGCCGTCGGGATCGGTTGCATCGGCGCCGGCTTCATCATGGATGAGTGCCATTTGGTGGCGTATCGCAACGCGGGCTTTGAGCCGGTCGCGATCGCCTCTCGGACGCCGCAACGCGCCGCCGACGTGGCAGCGCGTCACGACATTCCGGCGATCTACGACGACTACCGCGCTCTGCTGGCCGATCGGCGGGTCGACGTGGTCGACATTGCGGTTCCGCCGGATATCCAAATCGAAGTGGTTCGGGAAGCCGTGCAGCACTCCGACCATGTGCGCGGGATTCTCGCGCAAAAGCCGTTGGGAGTGAATTTCGATCAGGCCCGCGAAATAGTCTCGCTTTGCAAGGACGCCGGCATCACCCTGGCCGTCAATCAAAACATGCGCTACGACCAGTCGATTCGCGCCTGCCGCGATTTGTTGGTTCGAGGCCGACTCGGCACGCCCGTCTTCGCCACGATCGATATGCGGGCCATTCCACACTGGATGCCGTGGCAGCAGCGGCAAGGCTGGGTCACTCTGCGGATAATGAGCATTCATCACCTCGATGCGTTCCGCTTTCTGTTTGGGAACCCGGACCGCGTGTTCGCCAGCGTACGGCCCGATCCGCGCACAGCGCGGCAGTTTCCGCACGAGGACGGAATCTGCCTCTACATCCTCGAGTACGAAAACTGCCTACGGGCGGCGGCCTGGGACGATGTTTGGGCCGGTCCGTCTGCCGAGGGGGCTGCAAGCGATATCGGCATCCATTGGCGAGTCGAAGGGACTGATGGATTGGCGCGAGGCACAATTGGCTGGCCCGACTATCCGAAGCGCACGCCGAGCACTCTCGAATGGACCACGGTGCGTCATCCAGGCCAGTGGTTGCGCCCAACTTGGCCCGAGGTCTGGTTTCCCGACGCCTTCGCCGGTCCGATGGCAGAGCTCTTGTGTGCGCTCGAAGAAGGGGGTCAGCCAGAACTCAGCGGCGAAGACAATCTGCAGACCATGGCACTGGTCGAGGCCTGCTATCAGTCCGTTCGCGAGCGACGAAGCATTTCGCCAGCGGAAATCTTCGCGAGCTCGGGACTCTGACTCGCGGCACGTTGGTCACTCAAGCGGAGCTAAGTCGACCGCCGGCCTAATTCATCGTCCCGCCGCGACCTCGCCAGCGGTGACGGCGGTCGGCTGGACCGTGGCCGCGTTTTCCGCTTGGTCGTACCAATCATTCAGTTTCCGCATATCAGCGCCGACGGTTCGTGAAGCGGCAAACAGCACGATGCACAGTGCCGCGCAGAGCGCGGGGACGATATAAAACGCCTCGTGCAGGCCGATCTCGCGAAACTGGTCGGGGACCGGAGTGGTGCTTGCGGACACGCCGGCTGCCACCATCGCGCGCCGGGCGAAGAGGTCTCCCATCTTTCCGGTAACCGTGGGGCCGAACGCTCCGCCGACCAGGTACATGGCAAAGAAGTAGAGGGCCATCGCTGTTCCACGCAAACCGGGTTCGATCACATCTTGGATGGCCGCATAGACGCTGGCGTAATAGACGTAGAGAAACATCACCCCAGTTCCAGTGAAGATCATGAAGGCCGTGATCGAACCGTGGGGCTGGTCCAATCCCAAATAGATCAAGGGAGCCGACAGAAACATCGCACCGGAAGCCACGAGAAGTCGGCCGTTGGACCGCGACCGCTGCATCACATCGGCCAGCCAGCCTCCGCCCAGCATGCCGACCACGCCGACGGCTCCGAGCACAATGCCAGCGATCAACCCGGCATCTCGATCGCCGACACCGTGTCGTAGTTTGATCAGTCCGGGAAGGAACGAGTTGGTGGCGTACATATTGAAGTTGTGCAGGGCGCCTGAGACGATGATCCAGACAATCGTCGGCGTTCCAAGCACGATCAGGTAGGGCGAACCGGGACGCTGGGGCCGCGGCTTGACCGGGGCGGACGGCGCACCACTGTGTTCGGAGCTGCCTCGGGCCGGCTCGTGGATCAGTAGCGCGGCGACGGCACACAAGAGTCCCGGAACGCACGCGACGTAAAACGCAGTTCGCCACCCGTACTTGGCGGTGAGTGCGCCGCTAATTGCATTGCTCAAGAAGATTCCGATCGGCAACCCAAGCATGAAGATCGACAGCGCGCGGCCCCGCTGTCGGGGCGGAAACAGGTCGCCAACGAGCGAATTGGCTGCCGGAGCACAACTCGCCTCCCCGATGCCCACCCCCAAGCGAGTCGCGAACATCGAGCCGTAGCTCCACGTCATGCCGGAAACTGCCGTGAGCAAGCTCCAAACGGCAACCCCGATGCTGAGAATGCGTGTCCGAGAGGTGCTGTCCGCCAGTCGGCCGAGCGGCACGCCCACGATCGCGTAAATCAGTGTGAAAGCCATGGCCAGGTTGCCGAGCTGGCTGAAGCTCAGCCCCCACTCTTTGGCAACCGGCTCATTAACGGCTCCGCCAATCTGGCGGTCGTAGAAATTCAGCAGGTTAATCGCGAACAAAACGCTAAGCGCAAACCATGCGCCGCGACGAGTTTGAGCTGGAGCGGGCATGCGTCGACGATCCTCTGAAAGCGCTAGAGGCGTTGAACCGATGGCCAGCAAGAAGGGTGAGAGCGCCGCTCACAGCGAAACGAGTGGCGCCGGTGGGTCAAACATTTTTCAGCGTGATGCGATGGACGACGCAAGCGACGTCGTCGCAATAATCAATGGCTTCCTCGACGAGTTGATAGAGTTCTTTCCACTTGATGACTTGGAACGCGTCGAGCCCGCAATCGAACAGCTCGGCCAGGAAGTGATGGTGGATCGCGTCCCCTTCTTCCTCGGCTTCGTGCACTGCAATGATCAATTGGTCCAGCGACGTGCCGTTTTTCGGATGCCGCAGCTCTTTCATCCGCCGCAAGGCGCCCACGGCGTCAGCCATCAGTCGGCACGCCTTCACCAGGACCTCGCACTGATTGACGAAATCTTTGCGGACTGATTCGATCTTGTAGAACATCATCCGCTGGGCCACCGCGTCGATCATGTCGACCACATCGTCGATGCGGGTGATCAGGCTGTAGACGTCCTCGCGATCGATAGGCGTGATATAGGTCTGCTCCAGCCGGTCGAGGGTCTCGTGCGTGACCCGATCGCCCGCGTGTTCGGCATCCATGATCGCCGTCACGAGTTCGTTACGACGGTAATCGCCGACCTTGGCATATTCGGAAAGCAGTTCCGCAGAGTGAACGGCGTTCTTCACCGCGTTGTCGAAGCAGTCAAAGAATTCGAGATTCTTTGGCAAGAGGCCGAACATGGGATCCTCAATGGGGATTCACAGCAGACGTTCTGGCGAGCGCTGGCCGGCCGGATCTGGTTACCGTTCGACAGCAGGAAGCTTCGAAGGAGCCGGACGTCGGCGACTGAAACTGCAAGGCGCGACATTGAGGATATTGTGGCCGCAGCGCGATCTCAAGCCGCTCTAGCCGACTGGCTGTCGGCCATTTGCTGCTGGCACCAGGCTGAGCAGGTCGCGACGACGACTACGACTCGATCTGGTCAAACCATTGGGGTTCGAGCTCTTTGGTGTTCCGCTCGATGCCCAGCACGATCGTCCTCTGATGGCAACCGTTGCGTGTGGTGGCCACCGCGTCGATGACTTGACGTCCTTCCGGGAGAGTGAATCGCTGCGAAAAGGTTCCGTCGCGGCTCACGGCAACTCGCTCGCCCAGCAGCTTCAGCTCAACCTGAGGATCAGTCGACCCATGCAGGATCAATTCGGCGTGCAAACGCAGCTCGACCGGAGGCTCAGCCGGCACCTGCACTTCGCCGTCTTCTGAGCCGTTTCCGTTGGGGGCGACGCGCGGGATGGGAAGCTTGGAGGTCGGCAGAGCCCGCAGATCGTAAGTCGGTCGCTTTTCGAGATCGAGCGAGACTTTTGGTGAGCCGTTGATCCGGCCCGTTTCCTTTCGCAAGCGAGCTCGGAGCGAATGAGCCCCTGGTCGCGGAGTCTGCACGCGGTTCGATTGAGCCATCACGAAAAACAGGCCGCTCGGCGCTCGGTAACCGATCTGAATTCGGTAGCGACGGGGTGCGGGTTCAACGGGCAGGTACCAGTGGTCAACATCGCCGTGAATTTCAACGTCACGGAGGCGCGTTTGCACCGAAGCCCCTGCGTCGTCTCCCGCCAAATCCAGGATTCGCAGAATGGGAACCGCATGGTGCCACTGCACACCCAAGGCGGCTTCCGCTCGCGTCAGCGTATCGCGAGAGAGGGTCCACCGGACGTGCACCCAACAAGGGTCGTTCCCCTCGGCGATGAGCGAATCGTGTGCAGCGGTCGGCGCGACAGTCTCGATCGACGCCTTGAGCAATCGGCGGCCGCGGAGGGGACCGCCGTGAAAATAGCGGCGATCCGCCTTGCCGTCGCGTTCGAGATCCTCGGAGCGCAGCGCAACGGAGGGGGATCCATTGTGCGAGGCGCCATTCCGGCTACCGTTGCGCTGCGTCGTTGAACTCGGCGCGCCGGTCCGCGATGTGCTGCGGCCGCGATTGAGTTGACGGCGGTACGAAACAGCCAGAGCGGCAACTAGCTCATCCTTGGTCATCTCGTGCCAGCCGACGATTTGGTGCTTTTTGGCACGAGCAGCCAGGGCTTTGCGCGTCAGAGCGCGAAGAGAAGTCACGGTCATGAGGTGTAGTCTCCGTCCAAATGGGTCGAACGATCCCATTGGGCGCGCAGGGAGTGTGAGGGGGCACGACGGTCGATTTGGCCCGTTCGATCGAACCAGGACGCGCAACAACAGATTCTGCGAATCACCTGCGGATTCCCGATCTTAGGAACGATCAATCTGGAGAGGACTTCGAGACCTCTTCAGTGGGGTGTCCGGCGGCGCTCCGTGCCTCGAACGTCCGAGACGATTGCCTCGGACATTCAGATCACGGCGGACCGAGGGTCGTAAGCCGAACTGGCTTCCCGATGAATCCCGGCCTGAGGTGATCCGTGCAAATCTTGATATGTCTGGCGTGAATCAAAGTCCCAGCGACGATCTCGCTGAAGTGGACTGCGGATGGGATAACTTTCGGCGCCTGACACTTTCCTTTTTAGCAACCTTCGGCCGAGACTTTCAATTGTAGGTGCACAAATAAACTCCTCCTCACAGGTTCGAGCGATACGCAAAAGCTTATTCAAAAACAGGTTACAGCCGATTAATGACCACTTGCTGCATTCGTGGCTCAATCAGTGAGAGCACTAATGCACTTACATACCCTATCACAGAGGATCCTTGAGATGGAGCCGCGGGGAAACTCGTCCCGCTCGACTCAACGGCTATTAGTCGCCCACAGCGCCCGCACCCGCTCGCGTTCGAGGCCTAAGCAAGGCGTGTGCTGGACGGGCCTCTCGAATTCGACCGCCGACGTTGAAACGGCCAGCATCAAACGAGATTCCCCGCAGCGATCGCTCCCAGGCGATGTGTGAACCGATACTGGGAAGTGCTTCGTGGGGCGTGACCTCGTGATGACGGCAGTCTACAAGTGCGACTGGGCAGCGAACGCGGCAGAATGCGTTCGGGTCGAATTTTGTGTGCCTGTTATTCCCCGCGCCTGGGAATCGCAGACCCAGTCTTGGGAAATTGAGTTTCGGCAGGCTTCGCAGCTTTGACACTCAAGATGACAAGGAATAGACTTTTCGCGAAATCAAAATGAATTGTTGAACGAGGAGCGCGATCGGTCCGCTGCGAGCAGTTTTCATAAGACCGTGACGGCCGCACACGCGTGAAGCTTGGGCCTCCGGCATCCGCCGGGAGGTTTTCTTGTGCCCCATGAGAACGACGACCGCCCGCCGATGGTCGTCGGGATGTATTGGGCTCAGCAGATCACATCGATTGCGGTTGAGATGGCATTGCCGGCTGGGCTGGGGCTCTTAGCCGATCAGCATTGGGGAACGGGGCCCTGGCTTGTCGCGGTTGGGGCACTGCTGGGTTTTGCAGCGGCTATGTGGCATTTGTTGAAGATTGCCAAGCGTGGAGGCCCGGGCTCTTCCGGACCGACGCAGGGAAAAGTTTCGAGATGATATTCAATCGGTCGACGTCTCAAACGCCGATCCAAGTCGCTTGGTTTCGCTGCGCCGTGCTGGCCCTGACTACGGGCGCGTTATGGCTGCTGCTCGTGGCGCCTGCGTGGTTTATCGGCGGACGCGAAGGACTGATTGGCCTTTCCGCGGCAGCCGTGCTCTGCGTGGTTCCCGGTTTAATCGTCTTCTGGTTTGCCGCAGCCTACGGTGCTGCCGGGGGGCAAGTACCTCTCGTCGTACTGGGCGGCATGATCCTCCGGATGATCTTCGTCTTCCTCGGATTGTTGATAATTCAGTCAGCCGATCCACGGCTTGGCTTTCGAGAATTCGTGGTCTGGCTGCTCGCCTTTTATACCGTCCTTTTGGGTGTAGAAACCTTCTTGGTCATGCCGCGATCAGGATCTTCGAGCGGCCAGCCGCACGCAGGGGGAGTCTGAATCGCAATGGCGGCTCCCCACGAACCCGATCTCTTCGAGCATGTCCGGGACCACCCGTCCTTTCACCTTCCCGGTGAAATCCATCTCCGTCTGCCGAATATTCTCGGTTTGCAGCTCACCAAGTACATGGTGCTGCAACTGGTGGCCGGCTTCTTCGTGTTGCTGGTGTTTCGTGGTCTCGCGCGCCGTATCGCGAGAGGCGGCCCCCCCGAGGGACCCTGGTGGAACTTCTGGGAGATGACCGCAGTTTATCTGCGCGACAACGTCGTGCGTCCGACCATTGGGGTGCCGCACGACGCGCATGGGCAAGACGAACACGCTCACGATGCTCACGGGCACGGTGATACCACACACGCAGGCTCGGCCTCCGCGGGGCACCCGGCCGACCGGTTCCTGCCTTACATCTGGACTTGTTTCTTCTACGTGCTGATCTGCAACCTGCTCGGTGCTTTTCCGTGGTTGGGCTCACCGACTGCGGAAATCAACGTGACGGGCGCTTTGGCGGTGGTCACTGTCATCGCGGTCATGTTTTACGGAATGCAGAGGTCGGGGGTCGCGGGATTCTGGCTTTCGCTGGCTCCCCCGATGGATCTCTCGCCGATTATGAAGGCGATCATGGTCCCCGTCATCTGGTTTATCGAGCTGTTTGGCTTCGTTATCAAGCACGGAGTCTTGGCCGTTCGTTTATTTGCGAACATGATGGGCGGCCATACGGTGATCGCAGTCCTTTTGCTCTACATCGCCACAACGGCGACCTCCGCGATCTGGTGGGTGGTTGTGCCGTCGAGCATCTTCGGGCAGATTTTTGTCGGTACGCTCGAGTTGCTCGTGGCGTTCATTCAGGCTTACATTTTCGCCTTCTTGGCAACTTTGTTCATTGGAATGGCGGTTAATCCGCACTAATTTCAAACTGATTTCAACGTGAGACGATTCGTCGAATTCCTGGGTCCGATCGCAGGCACGCGGGTGGCGGGCCAGCGACATTTGAAGTTAAAAGCTTTGAGGAGAGGTGACGTGAAGCAAGCTGTTCAGATTGGTGCGTTGGCGATCGCGGTTGTTCTGGCGCTCGCAGTCCCAGCCATGGCTGCCGGCGAAAACTACGGGTTCCACTTCTCAGGAGCCATTGGAGCCGGCGTGACGCTCCTGGGTGCCGGCTACGGAATCGGAAAGATCGGCTCCTCGGCCGTCGAGAGCATGGCCCGACAGCCGGAAGTGGCGGCGCAGATCCAAACGGCGATGCTGATTGCCGCCGCCCTGATCGAGGGTGCGACATTCTTCGCGCTGATCATCTGTATTGCTAGCGGCACGCCGTGGCCGGTGGTCGCTCCGTAGGCGCCCGTTTAGCAAGCGGACTCAAGGGTTAGCGAGTGGGGGTTAGCGAGGTGGGACTAATGCGCACGTGGATCGCCAAACTCAGCATGTGTGGCGCGCTGGGTTTCTCGGCATTGATCTTTGTGGGCGGCGCGCATCCGGTTGCCGCCAAGGAGAGTGGCCCCATCCAGCAGGTGGAGGCCGCTGAAAAAGAGGCGGCCGAGGAAGTCCGCGAGGAGGGCGTCCCCCTCAAATTCAAGACGGACCTGGCCCTTTGGTCGGCGGTCACTTTTGTGATTTTCCTGTTCCTGTTGGGTCGCTATGCCTGGAAACCGCTAATCGCCGCACTCGACGAGCGCGAGGGAAAAGTTCGCGGGGACATTTCGGCCGCGGAATCGGCTCGTTTGAAAGCGGAGCAAATGCTGGCCGAGCATTCCAAGCGGATGGCCCAAGTGCAGGAGGAAATCCGCGGACTCTTGGCGGAGGCGCGCAAAGATGCCGAGGGACTCAAGCAAGAAATCGTGGAGACGGCCCACAAAGAGGCACAGAACGCCAAGGAGCGGGCCGTGCAAGACATTTCGCGAGCCCGCGATTCGGCCCTCAAGGACCTGTTCGACGTGATGGCGAGCGAAGTGGCCCATGCGACTCAGCACGTGCTGGGCCGCAGCGTGAACGCGGCCGATCAGGACCGGTTGATCGACGAAGCCTTGGCCCAGTTCCCGCGCCGCTCTTAGTTCCAACGTTACTGTTTTTCCCTGTCGTTGGCGGACCCCGTCTCGATGGCTGACCAGAGCCCTCAAAAGTCGCTCGTGACTTCGGTCATGGAGAATCCCTCCTCCCTGGCGGTGGCGCGGACTTACTCGGATGCTCTGCTCAACGCCGCGGGAGCGGCCGGTGGGCCGGGTGCTGACGCGGTGCTCGAAGAACTGGGCTCTTTCGTCGATGACGTGCTGGCGAAGCTGCCAGACCTCAAGGATGTCTTCTTTTCCCGAGTCATCGGCCGCGAAGAGAAGATCCGCCTGATCGATCAGGTGATCGCTCCCCGAGGCACGCCCATTGTCACCAGTTTTCTGCGGGTGCTCGTCCGCCACGACCGACTGGAGTTGGTTCCTCTGATTCTGCGGGAAGCCCGACTCCGCCAGGAGATTCGTAGCGGCAAGCAGCGTGTGCAGATCAAGACCGCATTGCCCCTCAGCGACCAGGCGAAAGACCAACTTCGAAAGCGTCTGGCCGAATCGCTCCCGTTTGACCCGATTCTCGAAACCCAGGTCGATCCGTCGCTCATCGGCGGAATTGTGATCCGGGTTGCCGATACCGTCTACGATAGCTCGCTGGCCACGCGCGTCGCGCAACTTCGCGAGCGCATCCGGCAGAGGAGTCTCCATGAAATTCAAAGCGGACGAGATCGCTTCAGTTCTGCAGAAGGAAATTGAAGACTTCAAGGGCCAGCTGGCGACCAGCGAGGTCGGCCAGGTCCTGGAAGTCGGCGACGGCATCGCGCGCTGCTACGGCCTCTCAACCGCCATGGCCGGCGAGATGGTCGAATTTCCCAACGGCGTCAACGGCCTCGTCTTCAACCTCGAAGAAAGCAGCGTCGGCGTCATCATCCTGGGTGACTACCTCGAAATCGCTGAAGGCGACGAGGTGAAAACCACCGGCCGACTGCTCTCGGTGCCGGTGGGTGAAGCGCTCATTGGCCGCGTGGTCGACCCGCTCGGTAATCCGCTCGACGGCAAAGGCCCGATCATGACGAAGGAGCGGCGGCCGGTCGAAGCCATCGCCCCCGGTGTTGCCGAACGCCAACCTGTAAAACAACCGCTGCAGACCGGCATCAAGGCTATCGACGCGATGACCCCCATCGGTCGCGGCCAGCGCGAACTGATCATCGGTGACCGCAAGACGGGAAAGACCGCCGTCGCCCTCGACACCATCCTGAACCAGAAGGGCGGCGACGTGATCTGCATCTACGTCGCTTGCGGCCAGCGAGCCAGTGCTACGGCCGGCGTCGTGGAAGTCTTACGCGAGCACGGCGCGCTCGACTACTCCATTGTCGTCAGCGCAACCGCGTCGGATCCCGCACCGCTGCAGTACGTGGCTCCGTACGCCGGAGCGGCGATGGCCGAGCACTTCATGTGGCAAGGCAAGCATACGCTCGTCATTTATGACGACTTGTCGAAGCAAGCCCAGGCGTACCGGCAGTTGTCGCTCTTGATGCGTCGGCCCCCGGGACGCGAAGCCTACCCCGGCGACGTCTTCTATTGTCACAGCCGACTACTCGAGCGGGCTTGCAAGCTCAACAGCCAGCTCGGGGGCGGATCAATGACCGCGTTGCCGATTATCGAGACGCTCGAAGGCGAAGTTTCGGCTTACATTCCGACTAACGTCATTTCGATTACAGACGGACAGATTTATCTCGAGCCATCCCTGTTCTTTTCCGGCGTGCGACCGGCCATCAACGTCGGGATCAGTGTGTCTCGCGTAGGGGGCAACGCCCAGACCAAGGCGATGAAGCGCGTGGCCGGCAGCTTACGGCTCGACCTCGCCGCCTTCCGCGAATTGGAAGCTTTCGCACAACTCGGAACGGAACTCGACAAAGCGACGCAGCGGCAGCTCGATCGCGGATATCGAATGGTCGAACTGCTCAAGCAGCCGCAATATGAGCCGCGCGCGGTTGCCGACCAGGTCATCGCGATCTTTGCGGGCACGCAAGGCTACTTCGACAAAGTCGCCATCAAGGACGTGGCTCGCGCCGAAAAGGATCTGATGGAGTTCATGAAGGATCGCAAGTCGGCGATTCGCAACACGATCGCGGACACTGGCGCCCTCGATGACGCCACGATGGCCGAGCTGCGAACGGCCCTGGAAGAGTTCGCCAAAGCGTGGGCCGATTCGCATGAATTGGTTGAAGCGAAGTGATGACTTGAGGCGACTCCGCCGGGAGGTGGAGTGTCAGCCAGCCGGTTCTAAGGTAGTGACGGGACATTCGGCGAAATGGCAAAAGCGCGAGCGATCGTCAAACGGCTAAAGGCCATCAAAAACATCCGCAAATCACGCGGACGATGGAACTCATCGCCACCGGGCGCTTCAAGAAGGCGATGGACCGCGCCAGCCACGCTGCTGCCTACACGAAGAAGATTTCCGAAATCGTCGCCGATCTTTCGCGGGCCAATTTGCAGATTTCGCATCCGCTGCTGGAGGCCCGGCCCGAGCCCCGCGTGACCGCATTGCTGGCGCTGACTTCCAATCGGGGATTGTGCGGCGGTTACAACGCGGGAGTGCTACGGCTCGTCCTGGCACGCATCCGCGAGGTGCGGCAAACCGGGGAGGTCCTCAAGCTCGAAGTTTCAGGCAAGCGGGGCATCAACTTCGTCAAATTTCAGGCCCTAACGGCCGAAAAAACCTACACGCAGTTCGAGGACAAACCGACCTTTGCCGAGGTCGAGGCGCTCGCCGACCGTTTCATCGAGGCTTTCGTCAGCAAGAAGATCGATCGGCTGCAAATCGCCTACACCAGGTTCGAATCGGCCTCCCGCCAGGTGGCGACGCTCGAAACGCTGTTGCCGATCGGCAGTTTGCAGACTCAATTGCAGACCCAATCCCGGGCGGCCGCGAGCGACCAGCGACCGGTTGAATACGAGTTTCTGCCGTCGTCGGGAGAAATCTTGAAGGAGATCGTGCCGGCCGCATTCAAAGCCCGGCTGTTCAAATGTTTTCTCGACGCGGCTGTCAGCGAGCAGATCTTCCGCCGCGTGGCCATGAAAGCCGCGACGGAGAATGCCTCGGAGATGATTGGCTCCTTGTCGCAGCTTTACAACCGAGCTCGCCAGACGCAGATTACGTCCGAATTGAGTGAAATCATCGGCGGTGCCGCCGCCCTCGAATAGACGGTCAATGCGGGCAGAGCGCCCACGGGAAATGACTATGAGCACGAAGACCCATCAGAAAAAGCCCAAGACCGGAAACAACATCGGTCACGTCACGCAGATCATCGGCTCGACCTTTGACGCCGAGTTTCCGGAAGATTCGCTTCCGGAAATCTACAACGCGCTCAAGATCGATCGCGAGGTCAAGGGCGTGCGAGTCAAAGTCACCGGCGAAGTGCAGCAGCATTTGGGCGGTGGCCGAGTTCGCTGCGTGGCTCTCGGATCGACCGACGGCATGGTCCGCGGAACCGAAGTGCTCGACACGGGTGCGTCGCTCACTGTGCCTGTTGGCAAAGGAACGCTGGGCCGCGTCTTCAACTTGTTAGGCGACCCGGTCGACGGTCGGGGCGAAGTGACGGTGGACGAACGCTGGCCTATCCATCGCATGCCACCGCTGATGGAGAACCTAAGCGCCAAGACCGAGATTTTCGCGACCGGCATCAAGGTCGTCGACTTGTTGACGCCGTTCGTGCGTGGTGGAAAGGCCGGACTGTTCGGCGGAGCCGGCCTGGGCAAGACGGTCATCCTCACCGAGTTGATCGCCCGTATCGCCAGCGCACACGGCGGTTACTCGGTTTTCGCGGGCGTCGGCGAGCGGACCCGCGAAGGCAACGACCTCTGGCTCGAAATGCAGGAGACCAAGATCGGCAAGACCGATCGGTCGGTCATCGAACAAACTTGCATGGTGTTCGGTCAAATGAACGAGCCGCCCGGAGCCCGGTTGCGAGTCGCCTTGTCGGCCCTCACCATGGCCGAGTGGTTCCGTGACACGACGGGCACCGACACGCTCTTATTCATCGACAACATCTTCCGTTTCTCGCAAGCAGGCAGCGAAGTGTCCGCTCTGTTGGGCCGAATGCCGAGCGCCGTCGGTTACCAGCCGACGTTGGGCACCGAACTGGGCGAGTTGCAAGAGCGAATCGCCTCGACCAACAAGGGCGCCATCACCAGCGTGCAGGCGGTGTACGTTCCGGCCGACGACCCGACTGACCCGGCGCCCGCGACCGCCTTCTCCCACCTCGACGCGTTCATTTACCTCGAGCGGAAGATCGCCGAAAAGGGCATTTATCCGGCCATTGATCCCTTGGCCTCGTCGAGCCGAGTGCTCGACCCGCAATACGTCGGTGAACGGCACTACGCCGTCGCCCGTCAGGTGCAAAAGATTTTGCAGCGCTACCGCGAACTGCAGGACATCATCGCCATTCTGGGCGTCGATGAATTGAGCGAAGAGGATAAGTTGGTCGTGCATCGCGCCCGCCGCATCGAGCGATTCCTCTCGCAACCGTTCCTCGTCGCCGAGGCGTTTACCGGCAAAGCCGGCAAGATCACGCCGCTGGAAGACACGATCCGCAGCTTTGAAGAGCTGTGCTCGGGTAAGTGGGATCACCTGCCCGAAGGCTCCTTCATGTACGTGGGGGGAGTCGACGAGGCAGAAGAGCAGGCCAAGCGGCTGGCTCAGGGCTAGTCGGTAAGACAAGGTCACGCGGCAAGAAACTCTGAGAGAATTGACGGAATGGCTGCTCACGACCCACTACGACTGGTGTTGGTGACACCCGAGACGACGCTGGTCGACGAGCCGGTGAGCGCCCTGCGGTTCCCTCTTTACGACGGACAGATCGGGATCCTGCCAGGCCGGGCGCCGCTCATCGGTCGGCTCGGATATGGCGAGCTGAACGTGACGCTCGTCGACGGCTCGCACATGTCTTATTTCATCGACGGTGGGTTCGTTCAGGTCAACGAGAACGTCGTCTCCCTGCTGACCGACCGCGCCCTGACCGGCGAGCAAATCGATCGGACGGCGGCTCAGGAGAAATTGAAGGAAGCGGTCGCCCGCGTCGCACACAGCGATGCCGAGGCCGAGTCCCGCTTTCGCGATCAGGAGCGCGCGCGGCAGATGCTGGCGATGGCCGGCCGCCACTAAACTCGGCGCAGGTCGTCCGATTCCGATCGGTGTCTGACCGGGCGATCTGACGGCCCGCACCACATCGCGGGCGACATCTCTTTTTTCTTGACGTCAGCCGTCGAGTCCGTTGGAGCTTACCAGCCCGTTCCAGTTTGTCGTCTACTGAGCGACATTGGGACCGCAATCTTTGCCAGGCCGGAACAGCCGCCGGCCTCTTGCTCCTTCGCTGGGCGCAGAAGCGGTGCCCCACTTCTGCCGGGTCGCCCATTTCTTCATGGCGGATTAGTCGGGGAGTCGAAAGGAAAATAGGCAAAAAACGACACTCGGCTTGCCTGCCCCCCGCGCGACGATCCGCTTTTTGGCATTTGGTTGAGAGGACTTCCCTTGAGGAGCGCAAAACCGTCTCCGATCCAGCAGGCCGGATCGAATCTGTCAGAAGGACTAACATCAGCGGCCGCAGTACCGATGCTCGAGATCGGCCGAGGTCGCACCGAATACCGCCGGCGGCCTGTGCAGTCGCCGCGGTTCTTGATCGGCTCGAGCCCTCGCTGCGATTTGTGTCTGGGCGGGGCTGAAATTCCTCCGCTGCATTCCATGATTTGCGTCGCCGGAGCAGAAGTCTGGCTCGAAGCGATGTCCGATTCGCCGGAATTGTGGGTCAACGGTCGTCCCGAAAAGTCTGTCCGCCTCAACGATCAGGATCGGCTGCGCATCGAGCCGTTTGAGTTGATCGTCCATCTGCCGGCCAGTCTCGCCGCTGCCACTCAAACGTTGTCCAGCGGTGCACCTCAATCGGTCGAAGGACCCGCTGAATTAGCAGAGCCAAGCGATCCCTCGGCGCTCGACCTCGTGGAGCAGATCGAAGCCGCCACAGAACTCGTTAACGATTTCGAGCAGCGGAGTCGCCTCGGGATGGAGTCGCTACGATCTGCCGTCGAAGAGCGACAAAACCGCATGCTGGCGCGCTCGTCTTCGCCGCCGCGAAGCACCTTGCTTCCGATCAGCCAGGCCGCCCCACCAGAAGAGCACTCGGCTCTGGCCGACCTCGAATCGCTCGTCACGCAGATCTCGGAAGTTGTCGCCCAGCTCGAAAAACGCTCGGGTGCGCAATGGCGTCGCGAGGCTGGTTATCGAGACGCGGTATCGAGTCTGTTCGAGACTCAGGATCGGTTGTCTCGACAGCTCGAAGTCTTGCTGAGACGGGTCGCCTCACTCAATACCGAGCGCACAGCCCCCGAGCGCGGCCGCGCAATCGCTTAAGAGAAGGTCTGTCAGGCCGTCGGCGGCGTCGGTCGAAACGGTCGCTGGTCCACCTTGCCGTCGCAGAATGAGACGGCGGTGTTCTGCGCGATCTCTTGCCAGGCCTCGGCCACGTTGCCGATCGGCTCCGAAACGATCAGCCGAATCGGCTGCGGCGACGCGGTTCTCAGACTCCGGTTGAGTCGATACAGGTGCTCGGTGTCCTCGGTGTGAAACAAGGTCGGCGCGTCGGAATCGGACGCGTAGCGGACGGCATACAGGTGCTGCCCGTCGCTCACACCCAGGGTCATCCATAACGCCTGATCGACTCCCTGAGTGGCAGCCACCTTTTCGACGAGGCCCGCCATTCGCTCCAAGGCGCCAATCGGGTCTTCTTCGAGCCCCATCGTGAGCGCGAGGTAGAACATCAACTCCGAGTCGGTCGTCCCCTGAATGTGGGGGAAAAACTGCGGCGCGACCTGGAACAACAGATCACGACGGAATTTTTCGATCTCTTCGATCTCCCCGTTGTGAACGAACAACCAGCGACTGTAGCGAAACGGATGGCAATTCGTTTCCTGAACAGTGGCGTGCGATGTGGCCCGCACATGGGCCAGAAACGTCGGCGACGTGATGTGCGCGGCCAATTCGTGCAGATTGAAGTCGTTCCAGGCCGGACGAATGCTGCGATAGAGTCCCGGCTTGTTACGATCGCCATACCAACCGATGCCGAAGCCGTCGCCGTTGGTGGTCGTTTCTTTGGATTGCGAACTGAGGCTTTGGTCGATGAGCGAGTGCTCGGCTCGAAACAGGATGTCCTCGAGTCGGATCGCCGGTCCCCGATAAGCCAACCAGCGGCACATGGTTTTTCCCGTCGCTTCCGCAAATCCGGGCAGTATCAACGCCGAAATACGCGCTTAGTGCTTCAAGACTTTGCGCATAGTGTACCAGGCGATGGGCACGATCATCGCATTGGCCACCCACATCGCCCAGGCCGGATTGACGACGTCGTTTTTCGACTGGTTCATCATCAAAAACACGATCGGATAATACGCGGTCAAGATTGGCAGGAAGCACATGAAGAAGCTGGTCAGCACCTGCCGCCGTGCCTGCAAGATCGAGAACGGTCCCCCTAAGAGCGTGAAGAAAAAACAGCTCGCCGAGAGCGCAAACCGCCCGTGGATCTCGGTGTGATTCTGGATGATTTGTTCTTTGTTGACGATCAGGTCGGCGTCGTATCGGAGCATGTCGGGTTTGTCGAGCCGATCGAAGTCGCCCGTCGCCAGCGCCAAGGCCGTCTCGACGTCGCGCCCGTCGCGCAAGCTCTCCAAGTCGAAGGTTACGAGCCCGAGACTCTCGCGCAGATCGCGGATGCTGCGGCTACGGGCTTTGAGTTTTTTGGGCTCGTCGGGCAGCGGGAATTCCCAGACCTCACTTCGACCGCGAAAGCTCTCGTGGTCCGGCACCACTCCATTCAGATTGACGAGGTTCACGCGCACTACCCGCTTTGCGAGATCGAAGTGCAGCGTTGCCTCCTCCGCAAAAATGTGAATCGTCTCACCACCCCGCGGCGTGTAATGGAACGTGGGCTGAATCAGTTTGTTCCCTTCGACGTCGTGAACCGAAATCGTGATCGACGGGTCGCGGCGCATGAAGATGTGGTGAGTGCGCAGGATGTCGAGAAAGATGTTTTCCAACATCATCGCGACGCGATTGTCGATGCTCGTCATCGCCCAGGGGATGACCTGGTCGGTCAGCAAGAGCGACGCCATGCTCAGCACCAGCCCCATCACGAACGAGGGCATCAGCAGTGACAGTGCGCTAATCCCCGCGGCCTTTGCGGCGGTCACTTCATGGTCAGCGGCAATCCGCCCGTAGACCAAGGTGACCGTCAGCAACATGGTGGCTGGGATCGTAAAGGGCAGCAGACTGGGAACGAGATAAGGAAGAATCTGCAGAATCTCGGTTGGGCCCAAGCCGTCTTCGCTCGCCTTGGTAAAAGCACCGAGAAAGACCAGCAGGATGGTCAGCACGCTCACGACGAGCACGAAGACGCGGATCAGCTCGCCCAGCACGTACTTTTGCAGCAACCGCATCGTGAAGCCTTCGGCGTCGCCCCGCGGCTGAAACGGACAGGGCAGCCGCTGGTACCAATCAGGGTCCTAACTGCCTACGGCGGAATGACATAGGCGCGTGGATATAGGCCAAATGTCAAGAACCGTCAATGCCAACTGAGTCCACGCAGCCCGCTCAATCTCCGACCTTTTTGCAGACTCTCCAAAGCCAAATCCGGTTGCAGGCCGCTGGTCGCGACCAGACGACCGAGTCAGCACAATTGCGGCCTTCGCGCACGAATTACATGTTCGCGAGGTGGCATAACGACGAGGCGTTCAGCCGTCGGCGAGTGTGGTCCGAAAAAAGAAAGACAAGCTTCGCGAAACAACAACCAAGCACGGCATTCCGCAGCCCGCGACGTGAGGTCTTTCATGATCGAGCTTTGGAAATCCTTGTCAGACGATCAGATGGCTCTGGTGGGGTGCGCGGTGGCACTGATGGTCACCGGGACAATGATGTCCTTGAGCCATTACATCGGGCGCGGTCGCATGGTCCCAAATCGCCAAACGGTTCCGAATCGTCAAACGGCAAGCGAGCCGGTTGCTATCGATTCGCTGGCGCCGCAATTCGTCCCGACCGCTGCGCGAGTGGCCGCTGTCGAGCGACGTGAGGCCGCGTAATTCCGACGAATTTCCCGGCTAGACCGGCTCGGTTGGCGGCGGATCCTGCCCCTCCTGCAGAGCGCGTTTGATTTCACGACGCGACATGAAGTAATAGGGCGCGCCGATGATCGCGATCACGATCGTCGTGACGCGATAAGCCAGAGTGGTGGCGACGCCCGCGGCGGCAGCGGCCTCCGCGGTTACCGGCGATCCCTCGGCTTCGTTGGCGACCTGGTAGCCTTTCGCCATCAACCCTTCGAATGCTCCGAGTCCTGCCGGCACGGGAACGAAAACCGCGCCGACCTCTGCTCCGGGGACGAGCAGCAAATGGGCCCAATATCCGGGGGTCGCAGGGCCCGCCTGAACAGCCTTTGCGCAGAAATAGAACCCCGACAGCATTCCGAAGTGGCCCAAAATGCTAATCAGGACGGCCACTACTAGCACTCGGCGGCGGGCCTGATAGAGCAAGACGGCGTTGACCAATCCGCCGATCGTTGGGCCTACCTTTGGCAAGCGCACCATCCACTGCATCAAACGCGATCGAGGCACGGCTGGATGCAGCAGGATTGTCAGCCCCAAGATGCCGCCGATGGCCCCCGTCCACAGCACGGCCAAATAGATCTGCGCCACGGGATTCTTGAGCAGGGCTGCCGGCTGAAAAAAGGTCGCCAGAGATCCGACCATGAAGAGGGCCAGAACCCCGAGAATCCGATCCAGGAGTACCGTCGAGGCCGCGACCAGTTTTCGCGAGTTCTGTTCGGCGGCAATCATCCCCGCCTTGACAATGTCGCCGCCGGCCGAGCCTGGCATCACGAAATTGCATGCATAGCCGACGATGCCCAGTCGCATGGCGTCGCGAACGGTGAACGGGAACTCCTGCGCCCAGACGAGCAGGTACCAGCGATAGAAGGTGAGCAGGATCGAAGCGCCGACGATCAACAAGGCGACCGCAAGGTCAGCCCAGTTTGGTCTTCGCACCCAGAGCTCGAGGAGTTGCACCCGACTGGAATAAAATAGGTACCCAAGCAAAGACAGGGCAACGAGCCACTTTAGCCAGAACCAGTTTTGCTTGAGTGCCTGAATTGCCAATTTGAGAACGCGCAACGCTCAACCCCATCCGCCTAGTTTTCGCAGCGGTTCTAGACAATTGCAGACGGCCCTGCAATCGAGAAGGCTTGCCAAGCCGGGCGAAGCGAGGGTATCCTCCCGCTCCCGTCGAAATGGATTTCGACGTGGAATCGCCCTACTGCTGGGCCTTTCCGGCACGAGCCTGTTCTCACAACCTCGATTGCAAAGGGCTCAAGGATGAGCCGTCTTACCGCAGTGTCGCGCCCGTCTGGGCGTCCCCGATTTCGCATCGTCCAACCGGACGTCGATGCTGTCATCCTGCCCTTCTCAAGCGTCCGAGCCAAGGCGCGCGTCTCGCCCCGAGCCGATAAGCGCTCTGAGAATTCTTGCCTTCCGCTCGCCGAATACAAAGTGCCCGCAGGGCGCGACGCGGTGCTGCTCCGCGCCCGCGCGCTGCATCGTAATCGTTGCTGCCCCAATTGCCGCCGGGGCGGCGTGATCCCTGTCGACTTGGGTGACGGAGACGATCGGCATTGGGCCATGCCCGTTCCGGGAACGTCGACGCTCGTCGGCTTCTACTGCGACTCCTGCGGAGCCGAGTGGCCGGCCTAGGCGGCGTTTTGGTCCGAATCGGGTGACCCTACGCGGGCGCCTTCAAGTCCACGCGGTCAGCGGCCGTGCGGTCAGCTGCGGGTGCGATTACTTGGGGTGCAGGTTCCGTCGTGATTTTCTGCGCCCAAGATGCGTTGCACACCGCTACCAAAATTGCTTTCCCGCCGCTGCCCCTCCATACTTGGGGGCCAGTTCACGTCGCCAAGCAGCTTGTGCGACTTTCGGCCCCTCAGCAGCGGTAATGCTCGTGCCATCCCCCGGCGAACAATCTTTATCCGACGACGACTTGCCTCCGGCCCCCAGCGTTCGGCGGAAAAAGAAAAAGGCACCAGAGCCGCCGCCTAAAGCGATGCGGCCCGTTTGGTTTCGCTACCTGACGTGGGTGTTGATGATCGGTTTCACGTTGGCGGCGATCGTCGAACTGCGAGCCCAGTACTATCGCAACCACAACCTCAGGGTGGCTCACGAAGCCCTCGATCGGGGCGAAGGGGGTCCCCAAAAGGTCACTTACGACGAAATCAAAGACCGCTTCTGGTCGACACCGGAATCGAGCACGGGGCAAAGCGAATTCGTCTCCAATGTCATCTATACGTGGTCGTGGCACGGTCTTCGCAAGTATGTCGTCCGCCTGTACGTCAGCCCGAAGGACGGCCAGCTGCGCAAGGTCGAATCGCAGCCGTGAGCGATCCGCGCCCGCTTGCTTTGGCTGAGTTCCGGCAACGTTGACGCCGCTCGGATCGCCGAAAGGATTGTGATGCAGAAGATCGTGGGCCTGGTGCTGGGCGGCGGAAAAGGGACGCGGCTCCTGCCGCTGACGCAGCACCGATCGAAACCCGCCGTGCCGTTAGCGGGGAAGTATCGGATTATCGACATCCCCATTTCCAACTGCATCAACAGTGGGATCAACCAGATTTATGTCCTGACGCAATTCAACTCGGTGAGCCTACATCGACACATTCGTCAGACTTATCAATTCGATCGTTTTGACAATGGATTTGTCGAGATTCTCGCCGCGCAGCAGACCAACGAAGGGGCCGACTGGTATCAGGGAACGGCTGACGCGGTCCGCAAACAGATTCGCTACATCGAACAGCCGTGGATCGATTACGTGCTGGTGCTTTCGGGCGATCAGCTCTATCGCATGGATTATGAAGCGATGCTCGAGATCCATCGTCGGGAAAAGGCCGACGTGACGATCGCCGCGGTTCCCGTTTCGCGGCAGGCCGCTCGCTCGTTCGGCATTATGCGGATCAACGAGACCGGGCGCGTGGTCGGATTCCTCGAGAAGCCCCAGACCGAAGAGGAATTTGCTATGGTCCGTAGCGATCCCAAGTGGCTCGACGCCCACGGGATTGTCAGCCGCGGCCGTGATTGCCTCGCTAGCATGGGCATTTACCTTTTCAACCGCGAAACACTGGTTGAACTCTTAGAGAAATCCGACTACCAGGACTTCGGCAAGGAAGTCTTTCCGATGTCGATTCGGGCCAGGCGCGTGCAGGCCTATCCTTTCGATGGATATTGGGAAGACATCGGCACGATCCGCTCGTTCTACGAGGCCAATCTGGCGTTGGCCAAAGTGCCACCCCCATTCGAGTTTGAATCAGCGTCTGGCCCGATTTACACGCACGCCCGGTCGCTGCCACCGGCGCGGGTCGACGGCGCAACCATCCGCGAATCGCTGTTGGCCGACGGCTGCGTGATCGAATCGGGGGCCATCATCGAGCACAGCGTAATCGGTCTGCGCTGCCACATCGGCCGAAACGCGGTCATTCGCAATTCGATCCTGATGGGGGCCGACTTCTACCCATCTGAAGATCAGCGAGACCCTGAGCATTCCGATCCGTGCCTGGGAGTCTGCGAGGGCTCGGTGATTACCGGGGCGATCATTGACAAGAACTGTCACATCGGCCGCCACGTGAGGATCGAGAGTCAGAATCGCCCCGACGCGGATTTCGACAACCTCTCAATTCGCGACGGCATTATTGTGGCCCACAAGGGGGCGTCGTTCCCAGACGGGTGGACCCTGCCGGGCACGGGAACGCGGTGAAATACACCGCCGGCTCAACCGCGGAATTTTGTCTCGCTCCATGCGGCAAGTCGGCGCAAAAAAGGAGGGCGATACTCCTGCCTAGCCGGTAACGACGCCGGCTCGGCGAGAAGATCGCCCTCATATCAGTCCGTGCAACTACTCCGCCGGTTCACCGAACGTCTTGGGGTCCGTCTTATCAAGGACCTTCACGTCCGTGATTTCCATATCGATGAACTTCTGGCCGTCCCGTTTGTTCTCGACTTTGGTCGCCCGTTTCACGCCGTCGAATTCTTTGTACTTGTTGTAGGTCGTCTCCTGGGTGAAATCTTCTCCCTGGAAACCAGCGACGGTCGCAACCATTTTGACCGGAAGACCGCTCTCCTTGTCGAAGAAGAGTTCAAAATCCTTCTTGTCCGGGCCAATGATTTTGAGCGCGACGGCCGGTTTGTCGCCCACCTTGTCTTCCTTCGCCGACTCGACTTTAAAATCCTTGCCCTTCAGAGGGAGGATGATCACCGGCACGAGTGACAGGTAGACGGCCCGCTTCTGGTTGGCGAGTTGATCGTCTTCGAGCTTGCCCGTGCTGTCTCCGAATTTGCGCCAGCCCTTGTCGCCATCTAGAACCGTAACTCCTTTGACCTGATTGCCACCGAAGTCGCCTTCAAATTCCTGGCGGAATTGGTGGAAGCCCTTGGTGATCACTTTGGTCTTGAAGTCCCCCTCGTTGCCGCCAAAGTTCAGCTTCCCCGCCGACTTTGTTTCGATCGCCTTTGACTCGAGGGCACTCAGCTTGGCTTCGCCGCCCAGGGCGTCGATCGCCTTGTTAATCACGGCCTTGGCGTCTGGACCGTCGGCCAGGACGGCGCAACGGGCGCTCAGCACGAGCGTCGTCGCTACAACCACTGCGAAGAACCTTGTCATGGGATGCACTGCCTTTGTTCTGTTGCCCGAGAATTCAATCGCCGGATAAGAGAGCCGCAGCACAGACCACCCGCGCTGCTGATCAAGAGCGCTAGAAAGTTAGCGAATTCGAATGTCCGCTGTCCCGAAATCGTAGCCAGAGACGCCGCGAATTGCCATGAAATTCAAACTCCGCGCTGCGTCAGTCCCGGCAGGAATGCGGATCAAGCCGTAGGGACGAGATAAACCCGGTGTGGGCCTCTTCGCGATCGAGCGGAAGGAAGTGATAATTGCCGTCGAGCCAGTCCTGAAATTGATCCCGATAATGCGGGCTCCCGCAGTGACCCGATTGGCTTTGCGCATCGACCATCCAGAGGCCGGCCGGCGACTCGCCGAGGTCGCAGAGCATGCGAAAGCCGGCACCCATCGCCGCTTCAAAATCGGGTCCTCGCCCGGTATTACAGACCGTCGTTGCGTCGCCCCGCACTCCGGCTCCCCCGTGATTCAAGAGCAGGCCCAGGTCGCCGCGTCCGGTTAGAAAGTGTTTCAGGTCGAGGCGGTGCAATCGTCCCCAGGTCCAACCGGCAACCTCGGGCCCGAATCGCTCGGTGAGCCGATCGAGCGTAGCTCGAAATGTCTCGCGAACGATGCTTTCCCGCTCTTTTGCGCCGAACCAGGCTGAGCCGTGATCGTCTTGCAGCAATCGCGCCGCGAGACCTTCGATGCCGGCCGACAAGAGAGGCACCGCACCTGCGAGAAATCGCTCCGCCGCGACCCGCTGGCACCAATCGATGAAAAACACGTTGAAGATCGCGGGAGCCGCCAACTCGGGAAGGCAGTCGCCGTTCCAATCGCGTAGCAGCACGACAGCTTGCCGCACATCGTTTCGGCCATCGCTTTCGAGCAGCGTGCAGAGGCCGGGCACACAAGCAACTGCACGGAGCGATCGGGCGTCGTGCTGCATCCGCCGATGATCGGCGTGCGTATGCTTCGGCTGTGATTCGATGAGTTCGCGGATGCGCCGGGCTCGGTGCCCGCTGGTCCAGGTGCCGGACAGTGGATAAGGATAGCTGTCATCCGCGACTCGATTGTTGGCCGTGACGATGAAACCTCGAGGCGGATTGATCACACCGGGCATGTGATCGAATGGAATCAGTCCGTCCCATTGATCGTTGGCGGCGGAGGCCGTGCGGTAGCCGCGCTCCGGCTTGTGCCGCACGGGAATGCGACCCGTGGCTTGGTAACCGATATTTCCTTCGACGTCGGCAAACACGACCGAAAACGTCGGCACGTGCCAAGGTCTGAGCGATTCGCGGAACTCTTCGCAGTTTCGGGCGCGGTTCATTCCCAGCAAGGCCGTCAGCCAGCCTCCTTCGTGCATGCCGAGCCATTTGAGCGATACGGGTCCCGAACGATTGGCCGGCTCGGGCAACAGATCGTCAACAATCGGCCCCTGACTCGAACTGACAATCCGGCTTGTGACGGGGCTCTGCCCACGGACTTGAATCGTCTCAACCCGTTCCTCTGCCGGCTTCCATTCTCCGGCGTGCAGAAAACAACCGGGATGGTCGGAGCTGGTTTGCTCCTGATAGAGATCCCGTTGCGAGCAGATGTTGTTAGTGATCCCCCAAGCCATGCGGCGATTGCGACCGATAATCACGCCCGGCATGCCGACGTAAGCGCAGCCGGCGACGTCGAACGAACCGCCTTGAAGGTGCACTTCGTACCAGCACGAAACGGCTTCGATCGCGATATGGGGGTCGCTCGCAACGGCCGGCTTTCCGCTGGCGCTGCGAGTGCCATCAATCACCCAGTTGTTGCTGCCAACCGCAGCGTCTGGATCGCCCGCTGCCTGACCGACGCGCGATGTTCCGGGGCGATCCTTTGCCGGTCGGTGTGGCGCTGCGCGCCACGCCGCGCTCGGCTCCAGAATGCTCTCGTCGTCTGCTTCAGTCGTGAGAAAGTCGCGGAAGAGCGGGCCGTCGCCCAGGCAGCGCCTCGCTAGCTCGGGCATCGCAATGACGGGGAATCGGCCGGTGAGATACCAGCGGAATTCGTTCTCGATCACCAGACAATCGATGGGCCTCCAGGGCTCGGGGCGATAGTCAAGGAGGTCGAATTCGATCGGCAGCACTTCGCCGGCGTCCTCCATCGCAGCATTGATGCCCTGACTGAACGAAGTGAGCAGGCTTTGAGTTTCGGGCGGAAGCCTCGCCCATTCGGTCTCGGCAATCCGTTGCAGTCCGACGGTCCGCGCCAATTTGTCTTGAGGCAAGCCTTCAGCACCCAGGATTTCGCTCAGGTGCCCAGCCCCTTTGCGGCGCAACCAATCGAGCTGAAATAACCGATCCTGTGCGACCGCGTATCCGAATCCGAAAAACAGATCCGCGTTGGATTCGGCAAAGATATGGGGCACGCCCTGACCATTGCGACAGATTTCGACCGGTCGCGCGACGGCAGCCGGCCGGACCCCTGTCGCGCTGGGCACGCGTGACTCGGCCGCGCGTTTCCAGCGCTCGAGGAACTCCGTTCGACCAATGCCGAGAGTCCCACTGAGTGAGTCGATTGAGACGCCGCTGCCGAGTTGACTCAGCGCTCGCTTGTCCAAGAACTGCATCGCTCCTCGCGACCCCGTGCTTAAGAACAGAAAGAATCAGGCGGGTGATATTAGCCGCTCGCCTGGAGCGTAGGGCGGTTTCAGTCGCTTGTCCACAAAGTGGGACAACGGCTGTGCCGCGCGCTGGCACCGAGAGGGCTGCGCAGGCTCGTTTAGTGCTGGTGGCAGCCGCAGCCGGCGCCAAGATTGCTGCGCAGCAACTGGGCCAGAAGAACGGGGCTGCCCTGCGTGGCAACCATCTCGCCAGGAAGCGCGCCGGCAAGAAGCTCGACGAACTTATCGTCCCGCGCACCTGTCCGCACTTGCCGCGCGTAAAAGATCTTCGGCGTTCCGTCGGTCAGGAAGTCTTTGTCTCGCACGAATACGAATTGGCCGCCAGGGCCCGATTGCACGGCTTCCTGCGGGACGACGATCGCGTGCGGCTCGACACGCAGGATGATGCGAGCCGTGCCGAACGTCTTGTCGCGGAGATTGGGTTGGGCGTCGGTGATCACGACGAAAACTTTCAGGGCCCGGGTTCGCTCGTCAATGGCCGGGCTCACGCGGCTTACGGTTCCCCGAACGACTTGGGCCCCGTCGTCGGTGCGAAACTCAACGGGCAGACCCGGCGCGACGGCGTGAGCATCCTCGGCTCGGACGCTCAGTTGGAGCCACACGGCGCGGGGATCGGCCACTGTAAAGAGCAACTTGGTTGGATCGACTACTTCGCCCGCAACCACGTCGGAGGACACGATCACGCCTGCGTAAGGCGTGCGCAATGGGAGCAGATTGGCGGTCTTCGTTCCGGCAGGCAGTCGAGCGACCCAGCTCGCAGGAATTCCCAAGAAGCGAATCTCCTCAGCCAACTGAGCGGCGCGACCCGAATCGATTTTTTCGGGCAACTCGAACCCCAGATTGACGAGTGCCTGGCGAGCCGAGACAAAGGCAACCTCAGCCTCCTGAAGGGCTGCTTCCGCTTCGGTCAGCGTCATCGCCGGAAGAGCCTCGGCGTGGTTCTTGAATCGCGAATAGGTCGTCCGCCGCAACTGCAACTTGACGAGCGCATTCAGCAATTGCGCCTTCGCTTGCCCGACTTGCGCCGCGTCGACCAGCGCCAAAATCTCGCCCGGCTCGACTGCGTCGTTCGTGGTCTTGAAGACGGCTGCCACGGTGCCCGCAACTCGTGGCGACAAGTGGGCGACCCGCGTCGGATCGAAGACGACCTCTCCATTGGCGGAGACGATGTCACTCATCTGCCGTTCCTGGACCGTCGCGACGGAGATTCCGGCCTTGGTTGCCGCTTCGAGCGAAGCGACCTGAACGCGGCGCGAATGCGCGGTTTCATCTCGCTGATTTTCGGGCCGCGTAAGCAGGCCGATTGCCAGGACTGTGTCGTATTGCGGAAGCCGTGGAAGGCCCGCGAGCTGTGCCAACTCAGGATGGTCGATCACGCACTGCTCGACGCCGTGTCGGTCGCAGTACCCAAAATCCTTTTGTCGCGGAAACAGCTTTTCATTGCACTCGACACACTGTGACTCCGGGACGAAGTGCTCAGCGCACCAGTCGTCTGTTTCGGCAGCCTCGTGGTGGAATAAGTCGGAAGCGCGGGGCAGCGCCCAGCCCAAGTGATGCCCGCCGACGAACACGACCGCCAGCAGGGCAAAGACGAGCACGTTCAAGCCGCGGCGGGCGATGGCGGCGCGCAAGCCGGGTCGCGCTGGCGGACTTGCCGAAGTGTCCGCCGTAACCGGAGGAACGGAACCGGGCATGGTATGTTCTTCGGTCATCCGTCAGGCCATGCGGTATCGCCGAGGGAAAAAGGCCGCTACTTCGGCTTCTACCGACAGATCGGCGCACCTGTCAATATGAGCTGTCGTTCCGTTAGATACGCTTCGCACCGGCTAAGTCGCTGGAATTATCGGCTCCCACCAAGGCGACGGGTAGGGGCGATATAATTTTCGTCGGTTGCGCCTGCGTCAAACGCGCAAATCGGGCGACTTGGTTCGCGCGCCAACTGAATCCGCAGTCGACTCTCCCTTAGACACCGGAAACGACCTTAATATGCGCATCGGGCTGTTCGCGGATGCTCACGATCACGTCGACAATGTCTGCCGCGCCGTGGCGGAGTTTAATCGTCTCGAATGCGAGTTGGTGATCTTTGCCGGAGATTTCGTTTCTCCGATCGTCGTGCCGCCACTCCGCAAACTGAAATGCCCGGTCCTGGCCTGCTTTGGCGATAACGACGGCAATCAGATCGGTCTCCAGGGAGGCATGCGGATCGTCGGACCGGTCGCCCATCCTCCCTTCGGATTTCGGGCGCCCGATGGAGTGCAAATCCTCGTGGCCCATGTCGCTGAACAGGTCCGCGGTATGCTCGATGGCGCCCAGGTTGTGGTTTGTGCCCACACGCATAAGCCCGCCGTTCAAAAGGACCAAAATGGCGTGCTGTTCGTTAACCCTGGCGAAACGAGCGGCTGGACCTATCGCAAGCCGACGATTGCCGTTCTGGAAACGAGTCCCCTTTCGGCACGCATCGTCTCGCTGCCTGAAATGCTCCCCGCACCCCCGATTTGACGCGGGGCTTTGGCCATCAACAGGATCGCCCCCCGCTACTGTCGCCTGGCCTTTGGCGCCGGTATGATCCGTGAACTGTATGATTACTGTATGATTTCAGGGTGATGCCTGACTTTCAGAGGCTGCAGATCCCGCACTGTCTCGTGCGGAGTCTTAAAGTAGGCCAGAGATCCAGTCCCAGGAGGGGAGTAAGGATGGCAGGCAAAAACGGCAGCATGAACGCGACGCAAAAAAACGAATGCTGGATCGGCTTCGACCTGGGCGGCACCAAGATGATGGCCCTGGTCTATGATGCCGCGTTTCGTCCCATTGTCCGCAAACGCCGCAAAACGAAGGGTCACGAAGGCGCCGAAAGCGGTCTGGTCCGGATCATCGAGACCATCGCCGCGGCGCTTGCTGAAGCCAACCTCGATCGTTCGACTGTGCGGGGCATCGGTCTGGGGAGCGCGGGACCGCTCGATCTCGACGAAGGCATCATTCTCGACGCGCCGAACCTTGGCTGGAAGGACGTCAAAATCAGGGCCGCCCTGGAGAAGGAATTCGGCTGCCCGGCGGTCGTCCTCAACGACGTCGATGCCGGCGTTTATGGCGAATATCGCTTCGGGGCGGGCCGGTCTTCACGCTGCCTGGTCGGCGTCTTTCCGGGAACCGGAATCGGCGGCGGATGCGTGTATGACGGCAAGATTCTCCGCGGACGCAACAACTCGTGCATGGAGATCGGGCATATTCAGGTCATGCCCGACGGCCCACTTTGTGGTTGCGGTCTCCACGGTTGTTTGGAATCCGTTGCCAGCCGCTTGGCCATCGCCGGCGCGGCTGCCCAAGCCGCTTATCGGGGCTTGGCGCCCCACCTGTTGGAGATCGCCGGCACCGATCTCGACAACATCCGCAGCGGAGCGCTCGCCGATTCGATCGCCGCCGGCGACACCGCGATCGAAGAAATTGTCCGCACGGCGGCCGGCCACATCGGCACGGCAGTCGCTGCCGTGGTGCATTTGCTAGCACCCGATTGCGTGGTCCTGGGAGGCGGTCTGGTCGAGGCGATGCCCCGCCTGATCGTCAACGAGATTTCTGACTCGGCCCGGAAGAAGCTGCTCCCCTCCTTTGTTGATTCCTTTGAAGTCGTCCCCGCCGAACTGGGAGACGACTCGACGGCCATGGGCGCGGCCGCTTGGGTTCGAGAGCTGGGGACGGAGCCGGTCGAGGCCAAGTCGTAGCGAGTCAGGCGCGAGCTACTATTGAAATGTCCAATCCACGATGAGCACGTCGCTTAGGTCATGAGCACGGTCCCTCGCGAAAATCCGACACTCGGCGCCCCGGAGGCGATTCGCGTCGCCCGCCCGGCGGCGGTGATCGATATCGGAACCAGCTCGATCCGCATGGCGATCGCGGAGATTGACGCGGCCGGCGGCGTCCGCACCCTCGAAACTCTGTCGCAAGCGGTCAACCTCGGCAAGGACACATTCACCAAGGGGTCGATCGAAAAGGCCACGATCGAGAAGTGCGTCGAGATTCTGAAGAGCTATCGCCAGCGACTGCGGGAATATCAGATTTCGCGGGATGACCAGATTCGCGTCGTCGCCACCAGCGCCGTCCGCGAAGCGCTCAATCGTCTCGCCTTCATCGACCGCGTCTATATCGCCACCGGCATTCAGGTCGAGCCGATCGACGAAGCCGAGGTCAACCGGATCACGTACCTCGGCGTCGCGCCGTTTTTGAATGCCGAGCGATTATTGGCAGAAGCCCATACCGTCGTGGTCGAGGTGGGTGGCGGCAGCACCGAGTTGCTCGTCGTTCGCAATGGCGACGTGATCTTTTCGCACACCTATCGATTGGGTTCGCTCCGACTACGCCAAACACTCGAATCGTACGGAGCCCCCGCCGGCAAACTGCGTTCGATCATGCAAAACCAGATCGAACGCACCGTCGAGGAGGTTGTGGCCCAACTTCCCGACGAGATGCCCCGCGCGCTGATCGCCCTGGGCGGCGACATGCGCTACGCCGCTTCGCAATTGCTTTCGAGCTGGAACGCCGACCGGTTGGGAAAACTACGGCTTGCGCTCTTGGAAGAGTTCGCCGACAAAATCTTGAACATGTCGGTCGACAAGCTCGTGAAAACCCATCACCTGCCTTACCCAGAAGCGGAAACACTGGGGCCGGCGCTCCTGGCCTACGTAACGTTGGCTCGCGCTGCCAAGCTCGACCACGTCTACGTCAGCAACGTCAACCTTCGTGATGGTCTACTTCAAGAAATGGCCCACCGCGGCCAATGGAACGAAGCGTTCGTCAACCAGATCATCCGCTCGGCCGTCGAGCTGGGACGTCGTTTCGACTTCGATGAAGCTCACTCGATGCAGGTTGCCCATCTGTGCCGGCAACTCTTTCGCGCCCTGCAAGACGACCATCATCTCGAGCCTAGGCACGGAGTGATCCTCTATATTGCAGCCGTGCTGCACGAGATCGGCCTGTTCATCGCCAGCGCGAGCCATCACAAACACTCGCTCTACATCATTAACAACAGCGAGATTTTCGGCCTCAGTCGCAAAGACGTGCGGCTCGTCGGACTCGTGGCCCGGTACCATCGTCGGGCCTCGCCCAAGCCGGCCCATCCTGGCTACGCGTTGCTCGACCGCGAGAGCCGCGTGATCGTTTCAAAGCTGGCGGCTATCTTGCGCGTGGCCGACGCTCTCGAGCGTTCGCACAGTCAGCGCATCAGCGAAATTCGCTGCAAACGCGAGCCGGGGCGGCTCGTGATTACCGTGCCGAAGGTCGACGACTTGTCGCTTGAACAGTTGGCCCTCATGCAAAAGGGCTCACTTTTCGAAGAAACTTTCGGCATGAAGGTTTTGCTTCGGAAGGGCCGAGGATAAAATCCACCTCACGTAACTGGGGGCTTGGGCCAGTTGGGGCGACTGTGATAGCCGGCACGATTGCACCCTCGTCATCTGCCGTAGCCATTCGCACGCCTCTGCGTTGAGAAATCGTTTCCGTGTCTGCCGCGACGGACGTGTTTCTCAGAGCTCCGCATCGCAATGAGGCGGGCCGCAATCGTTTTCTTTAATCCTCACGGATCATCCACGGACGGCGACAAGATGCTTCCTCTCATCCGCTACGCGCTGGCAGCTTGGAAACAAACCGCATTTCAGCGACGCCCTGTTCGACGCCGCGTCACTGGCCGTAGCCGCCGCCGACTGCAGTTGGAACAGCTCGAGCCCCGTTGGCTGCTCTCCGCGAACGTAACGGGTTATCACCCCGCGATTCCGGCACTGACTCCGACTTCTTCCATCAACGCGGGCATCAATTCGAACGAAACGACTCTGACTCCGGCGAACGTCAACTCGACGAGTTTCGGCAAATTGTTCTCTACGAACGTTGACGGCCAGGTTTACGCCCAGCCGCTCTACATGGAGAACGTCAACATCACGACGGGCCCCAATCAGGGCGTGAACACCGTCGTGCATGTAGCAACCCAGCACAACAGCCTCTACGCCATCGATTCCAACACGGGCGTCATTCTGTGGCAGGACGCCTTGTTAACGCCGGAGCACGGCGGCACAGTCACCTCGGTCCCCAATAGCGCCGTTGGCAGCGGCGACATTACCCCTGAAATCGGCATCACAGCAACGCCAGCCATCGACCCGACGACGAACACGATTTTTGTCGAAAACAAGTCGCAAGAAGTCGCCAGCGATGGAACGCACTTCGAACATCATCTCTACGCGATCAACATCGCTAGCGGAGCGATCACCAACGAGGTCCTGATCGCCGATTCGATCGGTGACACCGTCGTGAGCGGGCCGAGCGTGAAAGGAAACGGCTCCGGCAACAAGAGCGGCGTGGTGAAGTTCGACGCCCTCCGACAACTCGATCGGCCTGCCGTCACTTTGGTAAACGCCAACGTCTATTTGTCCTACGCGTCGCACGGTGACAATGGCCCGTATCATGGTTGGATCCTCGGCTATTCAACGTCGACACTGGCGCTGACAGCCGTTTTCAACGCGAATCCGAACGGCAGCGACGACGGCATCTGGCAAGGCGGCGGCCAGCTCGCATACGAAACCGTGAACGGCAACACGTTTCTATATTTTGAAACCGGCAACGGCACCTTCGACACAACGCTGACACAATCGCCCTTCACCCCGAATCTGATGATTCCCGCCAAAGGCGATTACGGCGACTCGTTTGTCAAAGTCGAAATCGACGGTAGCACACCGGCTGCCGGGAGCTTGAACGCGACCAACAACATCAACGGCTGGGGAATGCACGTCGCCGATTACTTCACGCCGATGAACGAAGGCAACCTCAGCGCCGGCGATACGGACCTGGGGTCCGGTGCCCCACTCCTGCTGCCCGCGACCGCGGGCAGCGCGGCTCATCCTGATCTGATGGTGGGTGCGGGCAAGGAAGGCCGTATCTACCTCATCGACCGCGATAACATGGGCGGGTACGGCGGCGACGCGGCGGGCGACGGGAACTCTGGCTCCGACAATATTGTGCAGGAAACCGGCGCTGGCGCAATCAACGGCTCCCTCGACACGCCGACATTTTACAACGGCGTGCTCTACTTCGTGGGCGGGTACAGCGACAGAGCGAAGACCTTCACCATCGCCAATGGCGTGATGTCCAGCACGTTCGTCACTCAGTCGCCCGACGTCTATTCGTTTCCCGGCTCCACGCCGACCATCACGACGAATCCCAGTGGCGGAAATGCCATCGCCTGGGATATTGCCGGTCCGGGAAAAAACGAGCTGCGAGCGTACAACGCCAGCCAGGGTTACAGCGCGGAGATTTACACCAGTTCCCAAGCGGCGAGCAGCCGCGACGCACTCGGCTCGGCCGTGAAGTTCACCGTTGCAACCGTGGCTGACGGCCAGGTTTTTGTCGGCACGACAAACTCAATCGTGGTCTACGGACTGCTCCAACAGACCGCAGGTCCACCGGCAGCGCCCACGAACCTCTCCGCGAGCGCCTTCTCGGGCAGCGTCATCAACCTGAGTTGGACCGACAACGATTCGTTACCCAGCGCTGCGACGGGGTACAACATCTTCGAATCGACCGACGGGACCAACTTTAACCAGGTTGGCACCGCCAGCGCCGGCGCGACGTCGTTCCCGGTGGGAAGTTTGCAGATCAACACGAAGTACTACTTCGAGGTCAGCGCCTTCAATTCGAAGGGGACGTCTGTCGTTTCGAATATTGCGAACGCCACCACCACCGGCCAGGCCAGCGTTCTCGATTTTTCGAGCGGTTTTAGCTCGTCTGCCAGCGCGCTCAGTTACAACGGTAGCGCCAAGATCAATGGCACTAGCGCCCAGCTGACTGACACGGGAACTCACGAAGCCGGCAGCGTCTTCTCGACCAACGTCGTCGACATCACGAAGTTCTCCAATCAGTTCAAGTTCCAGTTGACTAATCCGAACGCAGACGGCTTTACCTTCACGATTCAAGGAGTGGGGCCCAGCGCCCTGGGCGCTTCAGGCAGTGCATTGGGCTACGGGGGTTCGCCGGGGATCGCCAAAAGTGTCGCAGTCAAGTTCGACCTGTTCAGCAACGCGGACGAGGGCGCCGATTCGACTGGCGAGTACACAAACGGCGCTGCCCCGACGACTCCCGCGACCGATCTCACAAGCACCGGCGTCAACCTGCACAGCGGTGATGTGTTCCAGGTCTTGATGAGTTACGACGGGATGACGTTGACTGCGACGATCATGGACATGGTCACACACGCGACCGCCTCGCAGAGCTATACGGTCAATATCCCGCAGGTGGTCGGCGGCAATTCGGCCTACGTCGGCTTCACCGGCGGAACTGGTGGAGCGACCGCCGTGCAGAACATCCTCACTTGGACCTTTAGCCCGACCGCTTCCACATTACCTGCTGCCCCAACGAACCTGACCGGCTCTGTCATCTCCGGCAGCGAAATCGACCTGAGTTGGACCAACAACGCCAACAACGCGACAAACGTTCTCATTTACCGCTCCAGCGACGGCGTCAATTTCAGCCAGATCGGCTCAGTCAGCGCGACGCAAAATACGTATCACGATTTATCACTGAGCCCTGGTCACACATACAACTACGAAGTGCAGGCCAGCAACGCGGCGGGAGTTTCCGGGTTTTCCAACATCTTCACCCAAGCGACCGACACTCCTCCGGACCCGCCCACAGAGCTCACCGCGACCAATATCACGACTACCGAGGTCGATCTCTCCTGGGTGAACGTGGCGACCAATGCCACTGGCATCAAGATTCTCAAACAGCTGGGCAGCAACAGCGCTCAGGTGATCGCCAGCGGGTTGCCTCCGACGACCACCAGCTTCAACATTACAGGCTTAACTGCGGGGACTCCCTACATCTTCGAGATTGACGCTCTGAACTCGAACGGACCGTCGGGAGCAGCCGAGATCGCCGTTGACACGCTGCCCGCCCAAGTCACGGAAGTGACTGCGACGCCCGGAGCGGGACAGATCACGATCAGTTGGGATGACGACGGGTCCGAGGGCGAAGTCAACGAGGCGGGCGCCGTCAATTACAACATTTACCGATCAACAACTCCGGCTGGCGAAGGCACGTCGCCTATGTGGACCGCGGTGGCAGGCACGTCGTTTGTCGACGGAACCGTCGTCCCTGGCACGACCTACTACTACACGGTCACCGGCGTTGATCCAAATAGCGCCAGCCCGACCGATCCGATGGGCGAAAGCGCGCAGTCGGACGAAGTTTCTGCAGCCGCTCAACCCGGTTCGGTCGCTTTCAATCCTCCGAGTAACCTCGTCGGTGCGGCGCAGAACGGACCCCAAGTTCAGCTCACTTGGACCACCAATTCCACGACCGGGACCGGCTTCACCATCGAAAGAGCGACGGACGCCGCCTTCACCGACAACGTGACTAACTTCTCGGCTCCCGCCACGTCGGGCGCCACCGCGACGTATACCGATACGACTGTCGTTCCCGATAACACCTACTTCTATCGCGTTCAGGCGCTGAATGGTGCGGTCGAAACGGCCTTCTCCAACGTGGTGACCGAGAACATTCCGGCGCCCCCTGCGACACCTTCGAATGGTCATGCGACCTCAATCACCGCAACGACAGTGAACTTGGCGTGGACCAACAACGCCACGAATGCCGACGTCTACAAGATCTTCCGCGAAATCGTGGGAGGCACGTTCACGCAGGTCGCGTCGCTTCCGCCCACGGCGACGACCTTTAACGACATTAACCTCACGCCGGGCACGAACTATGACTACCACATCGAAGCGTGGAACATTTCTGGCCCCGCCGACCGGACGGGGGCGGACTTGTTTACGGTTTCTCCCGCCATCACCAGTTTGTCGGTAAGCACAAGGTCAGGTCAGCCCGTGCTGAGTTGGACCGCACCCCCAGGAGGCCCCGCGCTGACGTATAACGTCTACCGAGGCACGAGCGCCGGAGGCGAATCCGCGACCCCGCTGGCCACTGGACTGACTACCCCATCGTTCACGGACACCAGCGCGAATCCCGGCACAACCTACTTCTACGAAGTCACGTCGGTCGATCCGGCCAGTCTGGCGACGCCGTCGGTCGCCCCGTTCGGAGAGAGCGCCCCGTCGAATGAAGTTTCGACGACGCCTGGTTCGGGTACCGCGTCGCCGCCGATCAATTTCAGTGGAGGCTTCACCGGCGCCAAGAGCACACTCACGCTCAATGGCTCGGCTGCTTTGAACGGCGCAAAGTTGGAGCTGACCAATGGCGGCGCCCTGGAAGCCAGCAGTGCGTTCTCGACGTCCGCGATCGACATCAGCAAATTCGTGACGCAATTCACGTTTCAAACCACTGCCGGAAGCAACACGGCAGACGGTTTCACATTCACAATTCAGGGGATGGCTCCCACGGCACTCGGCAGCCGCGGCGGCGCCCTGGGCTATAGCATTGCAACCAACGGGACGGGGACGAAGATCGGACAGAGTGTCGCGATCAAGTTCGATCTCTTCGATAACGCCGGTGAAGGTGGAGACTCGACGGGCCTCTTTATGAACGGCGCCGTGCCGACCAAGGCCGGCTCCATCAATCTGAGTCCATCGGGCGTCGATCTGCACAGCGGCGATCCGATGCAGGCCACGCTGGTCTACGACGGCACCACGCTCACCGTGATGATCACCGACACGGTGATGGCCAAGTCCGCGACGCAAACCTACACGGTGAATATCCCGAGCTTCGTGGGTGGTACGAGCGGCTTTGTCGGCTTCACCGGAGGCACCGGCGCTGTGAGTTCGACACAGGACATCCTCAACTGGACATTCTTGCCAGCTCCGGGTCCTCCGTCCGCGCTTCAAGGCACCGCTGCGTCGGGTAACTCGGTGACGCTGAGCTGGACCAACAACGCAACCGACCAAGCGGGATTTCAGCTCGATCGAGCGACCGATTCGGCCTTCACGCAAAACATGATTACGCAGGCCCTGCCCGGCTCGCCCAATACGTTCACCGACACCGCCTCCGGCCTTGTTCCGGGCGGCACGTATTTCTATCGCATCCGGGCCACCAACGCGGCCGGAGCCTCGGCCAATTCGACGTTTGTGCAGGTCGGCATTCCGGCGATCCCGCCTGCAGCGACCAATGCCGCGGTCACGGCCGTCACGACGGGCGAGATCGATCTGAGCTGGACCGACAATGCCGGTCCCGCCGCCACCGGTTACGTCGTTCAGCGCAGCGTGTCAGGCGGCGCCTTCGCGAACTATGCGACGTTGCCCGCTTCGACCAATGCAGCCCCTAGTCCCTATACGTGGAGCGACACGAACGTCGTGTCAGGAACGGCCTACGACTATCACATCGTGGCGTTCAACGTGTCAGGGAGCAGTAATTTCCTCGACGCGAACGCGACGACTCTCACGCTCCCGCCCAGCGGACTCACGGCGACTGCGGTTGCGGGCAGTGTGAATTTGTCGTGGGCCGCGCCGACCGGGGCCGTCACATACAACGTCTATCGGGGAACCGCCAGCGGTGGCGAGACCCTGCTGACGAGCGGCGTTGCGACCACAAGTTACATCGACTCGACGGGCACAGCGGGCACGACCTACTTCTACACGGTGACCGCGGTTAACAATAACGCGAATCTTGTCCCCGCCGTCTCTTCAGAAAGCGCTCCGTCCAACGAAGCCGCCGCGGCACCGCTCCCCAAAACTCTTCTTGATTTCAGCGGGGGCTTTGCCGGCTCGACTAACAAGCTGACTTACAACGGGTCCGTTGCAATCAACGGGAATAAGTTAGAGCTGACCAACGGCGGCGCGCTCCAAGCCGGAAGCGCGTTTTCGAGCACGGCCGTCCACGTCAGCAATTTCACCACTCAGTTCACGTTCAAAACCACTGCCGGCAGCAATACCGCCGATGGGTTCACGTTCACAATCCAAGGCGTCGGCCCCACCGCGCTCGGCAGTCGTGGGGGCGCGCTCGGATACAGTGTCGCCACGAACGGGACCGGAACCAAAATCGGCCAAAGCGTGGCGGTCAAGTTCGACCTGTTCGACAACTCGGGCGAAGGGGCAAACTCGACCGGGCTTTACACCAACGGCGCTGTGCCGACGAACACCGGCTCGATCAATTTGACTCCTTCCGGGATCAATCTCCACAATGGCAACCCCATTCTCGCCCAGTTGACGTACGACGGGACGACTTTGACAGTCACGCTAACCGACACAGTGACCCACGCGACAGCGACGCAAACCTACACCGTCAACATTCCCAATCTCGTCGGCGGCTCGGCGGCTTACGTGGGGTTCACCGGCGGCAGTGGCGCCGTGAGTTCGACGCAGGATATCCTCAACTGGACCTTTACTCCCGCCGTTTAAGAAGCATCGTCGAGGCGAATCGTCTGCGGAGCAGGGCCAAAAATCTCCCGCGCAGCCCGGCAAATTCCCGCCGAAACAGGTATGCTTGGGGGCGGCAAATGCTTCCCTAAATTCGGGCTCAGACGATCCACTCGATACTGCAACATGGCCGAAACCTCCGCTCGCTACCTCAATCGTGAGCTCAGTTGGCTGGAATTCAATCAGGGCGTCCTGGACGAGGCACATGACGCGAGCGTGCCCGTGCTGGAGCGGTTGAAGTTTCTGGCGATTAGTGCCAGCAACCTCGACGAGTTCTTCATGGTCCGCGTCGGCGGCCTGAAGCTTGTCGAGCACCAGGACAATCCTCCCGCTGACCCCGCCGGGATGACCATTCGCGAGCAACTCGACGCGATCGCAGTCCGAGTCCATCGCATGGCCGGCGATCAATACCGCGCTTTTCTCGAGGAACTCGAACCACAACTCACTCACGGCGGAGTGCGGCGGCTAACTGCGTCAGATCTCAACGAGCGCCAAAAGCAGGCCGTCGATAATTTTTTTAGCGACGAAGTTGCGTCGGTGCTGACGCCGATGGCGGTCGACGAGTCGTTGGAATTCCCGTTATTGCCGCACCAGATGCTGCACGTCGCGGTGCGATTGTTGCCGCGCGACGGAGAGTCCCGGTCGCGTTTCGCAATCATTCCACTGGGTCGCTCGCTCAGCCGCTTTGTGACGCTTCCTTCCGATCGCGGCTACTGCTACATCCTGCTCGAGGACGTCGTGGCGGCGGAAGTTGAGCGATTCTTTCCCGGCGAAGGGGTCGTTCACTCGGCTCCGTTCCGTATCACGCGCAATGCAGATATCGCCGTTCGCGACGACCTCGTTCACGACCTGCTGTCGGAAATCGAGGAAGTGCTCGACGAGCGGAAGCTCGGCAATTGCGTGCGGCTGGAGATCGCCGCTCACGCCGACGCCGAAACGGTCGCCTTCCTGCGCCAAGCGCTGGGCGTCGACGAGGACCAAATTTATGCGTTGCCCGGCCCGCTCGATTTGGCGGGATTCATGCGGCTCTCGGATCTGCAGGGGTTCGACAACCTGAAATACGCGCCTTGGCCACCCCGCATTTCTCCGGACGTCGACTTGGGCGCCGGGATGTTCAATGTGATCGCCAAGCGCGACATTCTGCTGTTACATCCGTACGACAGCTTTGAACCGGTGGTGCGGCTGTTGGAAGAAGCGGCCGACGATCCCGACGTCTTGGCAATCAAGCAAACGCTTTACCGCACCAGCCGTAACAGCCCGATCGTCGCGGCGCTCGAACGGGCGGCCGAACGCGGAAAATATGTGACCACCGTGATCGAACTGCGAGCCCGCTTCGACGAGGCCCGCAATATCGAATGGGCCCGCAACCTGGAACGCGCCGGCGTGCAGGTGATTTACGGCGTCAAAGGGCTGAAGACACACGCGAAAATCTGCATCATTGTCCGCCGCGAGCCGTACGGCATTGTGCGGTACGTCCATTTTGGCACCGGGAATTACAACGAGATCACGGCTCGCCTCTACAGCGACGTCAGCCTGATGACCTGTAACGAGGAATTCGGATCCGACGCGATCGCGTTCTTTAACGCGATCACCGGCTTCTCGCAGCCACAACGGTTTCGGAAAATCGACGCCGCTCCGCTGGGCTTGCGGGAGCGAATCATCGAAATGATCGATGCTGAGACCGACCGCCAGAATCACGGTCAAAAAGCGCGGATCATCGCCAAGCTCAACTCGCTCGTCGATCCGGAAATCATCGAGGCTCTGTATCGAGCGTCGAACGCCGGCGTCGACATCAAACTCAACATTCGCGGCGTCTGCTGCTTGAGGCCCGGCGTTCCCAAGCTGAGCGAAAACATCTCTGTCGTCAGCATCATTGACAGGTTCCTGGAACACTCCCGAATTTTGTATTTCCACCACGGCGGCGACCGCCGCGTCTTTATTTCGAGCGCCGATTGGATGCCCCGCAATCTCGATCGCAGGGTCGAGCTTTTGGTTCCTGTGGAAGATCGAGCGCTCAAAGACCGGCTATTGCAAACCCTCAAGACCTATTTCAAGGACGACGTGAAGAGTCGCCGACTGCTGGCCGACGGTCGCTACAAGCGGTTGACTCCCTCGATCAAGCGGCCTGCCCTGCGTGCCCAAGAGGTTCTCTACGGGCGCGTCTGCGACGCGGCCCTAGTCGCCGAACAGTCTCAACGAACGGTCTTCGAGCCGCACCAGGCGCCCGACACGGCCCACTAACCGGCCCTGAGTTTGGGTTGCATTGTTGAGAGCCATCTGGGGGAAGCCGTTTTTCAGCCCGTGAAGCCCGCCCGCGAATGAATGACACCATGAAGACGCTCCTTTTGTTCCGCCACGCCAAGGCGAGCCGCGACGACGCGGGTGTTCCCGATCACGAGCGAACGCTCAAATCGAGCGGCAAGAAAGACGCCAAACAGATGGGCCGCCTGTTGCGCGAGGCAAACCTGGTTCCCACGCTGATCGTTAGCTCGACGGCGGTTCGCGCTCGCAAGACCGCGTCGAAGGCCGCCAAGCAGATGGACTACCCGCGTGCCATCGAACTTTCGGAACGCCTATACCTCTCGACGCCGCGCGACTATTTGGAAGTGGTCCATTCGGTTCAGGACACGGAAGATCGCGTCATGCTCGTGGGCCACAACCCGGGCATCTCCCAATTTCTGA
>Ga0210393_10000224_pt1 | contig 53214 bp, 48 predicted proteins | sample IncBWC27OmetaG_FD_160068 | JGI IMG/M metagenome (GOLD analysis project Ga0210393, IMG submission 160068) | Forest soil microbial communities from Barre Woods Harvard Forest LTER site, Petersham, Massachusetts, United States - Inc-BW-C-27-O ... | reverse complement strand
CGCCTCTCGGCCTCACCTTAGGACCCGCCTAACCCTGAGCGGATTAACCTTCCTCAGGAAACCGTAGACTTTCGGCGACACGAGTTCTCATCGTGTTTATCGCTACTTATGCCGGCAGGGTCTCTTCTGTGATGTTGAGTAGTCCTCTCGGTCTACCTTCAGACTTCACAGAATGCTCCCCTACCAAATCCAGAGGCTCGCGCCTCTGAAATTCCTAAGCTTCGGTCACAGACTTGAGCCCCGTTGGATTGTCGGTGCATGATCGCTTGACCAGTGAGCTGTTACGCTTTCTTTAAAGGATGGCTGCTTCTAAGCCAACCTCCTGGCTGTCCGAGCGATCACACTTCCTTTCCCACTTAGTCTATAGTTAGGGACCTTAGCTGTAGATCTGGGTTCTTTCCCTCTCGACCACGAAGCTTATCCCTCGTAGTCTCACTCCCGTATATTTGTCCGCGGCATTCGCAGTTTGATTGGATTCGGTAACCTTGGTTGGTCCCTAGTCCATTCAGAGCTCTACCACCGCGGCAATTGATACGAGGCTGCCCCTAAAGGCATTTCGGGGAGAACGAGCTATTACGGAATTTGATTAGCCTTTCACCCCTACCCTCAGTTCATCGGAGCGATTTTCAACTCACAACCGTTCGGCCCTCCAGTGGCGTTTAAGCCACCTTCAGCCTGACCAAGGGTAGATCATCCCGCTTCGCGTCTATTCCCACATACTGTTCGCCCTGTTCGGACTCGCTTTCGCTACGGCTCGCTTGCGCTTAACCTCGCATGTGAGAATAACTAGCCGGCTCATTAAGCAAGAGGCACGCCGTCAGGCATTCAGCCGGGCCGAAGCCCGGAGATAGCCCTCCGACTGCTTGTAAGCATACGGTTTCAGGTTCTATTTCACTCCCCTCGCAGGGGTGCTTTTCACCTTTCCCTCACGGTACTAGTTCACTATCGGTCGCCAGAGAGTATTTAGCCTTGGAGAGTGGTCTCCCCAGCTTCCCACGGGATTTCGCGTGTCCCGTGGTACTCAGGATATCCCTTCGAGTCCGGTAAGCTTTCGGTTACGTGGCTATCACACTCTGTGGCCCCGCTTTCCAGCAGGTTCACCTAGCCTCCGGATTGGTAACTCTACTCATGGGATCCTACAACCCCGCTGTGTAAACACAACGGTTTGGGCTCTTCCGATTTCGCTCGCCGCTACTTTCGGAATCTCTGTTAGATTTATTTTCCACCAGGTACTGAGATGGTTCACTTCCCTGGGTTGACTCGTACCAGCCTATGTATTCAGCCGGCCGTAACGTGAGTTCATCACGTTGGGTTTCCCCATTCGGACATCCCCGGATCAAAGCCTGCTTGCGGCTCCCCGAGGCTTTTCGCAGCTTGCCACGTCCTTCATCGTCTTCTGGCGCCAAGGCATCCACCGTACGCCCTTAGTAGCTTAACCATAAAACTTACCCAAGCCGTCACACCCGTCCCCACTAAGAGGGAAGAACGTCGCGAACATCGCCGGAGTGATTTCTCATTCCCGCTTTGCTCGCAGGCATTGAGGCAAGTTCGCCTTTCCACAAATTGCTCTGCTCGAGCAGAATTTGCAGATTTCGTACCACGCTATGAATTCGTGCGAATTCAAAACGCGGTACAAAATGCCAGCCTATTCAGTTGTCAAAGAACCTTGCTCCCGATCAGATCGAGACGTCCCACTCCCGGTGGGGCGTTCACACCGCTTTTCAGCAGCACAAAGCAATAAAAAACCCGGCGTCGAGCGCCGGGCTAAGCCGTCCGCACACAGCGGGACGGTTTTGCGCGATGCTCGACTATTGTCTAACCTGTGTTCGTAATCGACCTCACTTCCGGGTGGAAATCCGCGAAAGTCTGATCGCCCCTGACAACCACAGCTATTCGCCAGACGAATCGAAAGTATACCAAAATCTTTTGATCCGTCAAGGGGTGCTTTTTAAGATTGTGCAGAAACTGTGGATTTCCTGCCTCAAATGGGCTTGTGCTCAGCTAAAACGCCCTTCGGCAGCCATCCGCGAGCCCTGTTCGGGCTCCCTCCCTACATCTTGCTAATTACGCCGCAGGCGACTCGATCCCCCGCAGCTCCCGCAGGGTCGCTCTTCATATCGTCCGCCTTGGCGTGGATCATAAGGGCCGTGCCGCCGTTGGTGAAGACGGAGTGGGGATCGTCGCCCATCGTTACACCGGGAGCGACCACGGTCGTTTTTGCCGTGCCGTCCGCGGCTACCGTGAAGTTCGGCATGTCGCCCGCGTGCGGCCCGTCCGGATTCTGCAAGCCGTGATGCTTCATGTCCGGATTGAAGTGCCCGCCGGAGGAAGCAAACGCCGGCCCTTCGCACTTCGCGTTCACGTGAACGTGAATGGCGTGCTCGCCGGGCGTGAGATTTTTCAGGTCCAATTTGATGGTCACGCCGCTCGACGCCGGAGAAAGTTCCGCCGTGCCGACGCTGTTGCCCATCCCGTCGCGCATTTCGACCTTAACGGCCTTTTGCGCCGCCGCCGAAAACGCGGATGACAGAATCAGTGCCGCAGAAATTGCCAGAGTATTGTGTGTTCGCATAGGGTGTGCAGTATACCTCATCGCTTTTCGAGAATCGAGTAGGACTGGTTTTCAGACTGTCGATTTTCATGCATGCAACGAGCGAGAATTCCGGAAAGAGAAGGTCAAAACCGACAGGCTGAAAGCCTGTCCTACGTCAGTTGTAGCCATTCGATGTAATTGTCAGCGGTACGGCGTCCCACGTCAGCCCTGACGGCATTTGCGCGAGCATGCCGCCCTCGGAATCGAGGAACACTCCTTCGAGCGTGCCCTTCAACTCTTTCCCGCTTTTTCCGTTCTCGATGTGAAACCGGAACGTCAAATTCTCCGTGCCGATCGGCGTGCCCTTGTTCGGTGGCGCTTCGGAGATGTTCGCAATCAGATGCGCGACGAAGTTTCCGTGCCCTTCGCTGATCCACGTCCCCACAAATCCGGTTACGATATAGTTCCCGTTCCCGAAATTGGCGCCGGAGACGTACGCGGATGTCCCGGCTTCGATCGCCACTCCGCCCGGAAGAAAGCTCACGAGGTTGTGGCGCACCGCCGGAGTGCCCGGCGCGTGTCGCGTCCCCCGCCAAGAGCCAACGAGGCTCGCCGAAAAATCGTCATCCGCGCGGCTCGACCCGAACTGCGAGCACACCGCGGCAAGCGCCAGCAGCGCGCCCAGCGCCGCCAATCCTCGCATTCCACGTGTCCACATTTTCGCTCGCCCTCCGAAGGCGCAGAGAACAACCCGGGATAGGTCCCTACCTCCCGCAAATATATCTTTGAAACGGGCGAATTGGGGAAAGTTTTTGGCAGGGGATTGCCGATCACTGGTTTTCGGACCGAAAGGCGACTAACGAAATCGATTCCACGAATCCTGTGAGCGGGGCGCCACGCCTACGCGCCGCGTTTCACTTCTTGTTCTTGGAATCTTTGTGGCCCTTCTTGCTTTGTTCGGTGGCGCGCTCTTCGAGGGCGGCGCGAGTGAAGAGTTGCGGCGAGACGTCCGTATTGTATTTGCAGGAAGACAGGTACGTCTGGGTGGTGCGGATGCCGTTGCGGTACTGCTCGACGTTGAGCGGCGTCCGCACGCCGTCCTGGACCATGTACTGGATGTAGCTCGTCGTTAAGTCGCTCGTCCTTTTCGTTTCGGGATCGCGCGTGGCGATCACCCAGCGCAGCGGCAGATGCGTGGACTTCTCGATTCCGAGGCGCAGATCGCGGTGCTCGCTGTCGCTAAACTCGATCCAGTCCGCTTCCTTCAAGTCGATGATGTCGGGGCCCGCGTACCGCGCCTCCACGCCGGGCTCGTTCAAGCGCTCCCGCAGCATCGCGTCCATGCCGGTCTTCAGTCCGTCATCGAAATTCTTGACGGCGTCGTCCGGCTGAGGCTCCACGCCCTTCTTCCCAAGAAACCAGCCCTCTGATCCATTGAACACCGTGACCGTCGTGCCGCCGGGGGCAAACCACAGCCCATCCGAACCCAGCAAGAACGCCGCGATGGTCTGATCGCTCTTGATGCTGTATTCCCGGCGGTTTTTATCCGGAAGCAGCCACAAATCGCGGAAGTCGGTAAAGTCTGGAAAATCTCCCACCGGTCCGAAATGGGCGATGCGGCCCTGGCAATCGGAATTGTGAACGCTGAGGTAGGCCTGGCCGCCCAAGGCGGCAATGACCTGCTGCAACAATTGCTTCGCCTTGGCCGCGCTCTCCTCCGGCATCAACTCTTGCCCGGGGCCCGCGCTAGCGCGTCTGCCAATGCCGGAGACGATCCCCAGCGCCAAGATCAAGCAGGCCAGCGGCTGCCATATCACTTTCACAGGGTCGAACCTCCTACTACATGGAGGACAAATAGGATGCTAGGGGTTGCCAAATGGTAGCGTGCGCCTGTTGTGGGGGCTTTTCGCGCGCTCTATGCCGCGGAACTACCTCTCGACGCGGGTCAGTTGTGCGACCGCCACGAGTTCGCGAAACATCGCCTTCGCTAATGTGTCGGCCGGCATCCGCTCGGGATGCCATTGCACTCCCACGATCCAATTCGAATCGTCCGCCCACTCGACTGCCTCGATCACGCCGTCTGGCGCGTGCGCCGTCACGTTCAGCCCGGGCCCCGGCTCAAGCACCGCCTGATGATGCCAGGAGTTGACTTCCGTGCGAGCCTCGCCGCAGAGCGCGAACACGTGCCCCGATTCCACGAGGTTCACGCTGTGCATGGCATCGGGGGCCTCGCTCCCGTCGGGAAGTTCGTCTGCTTCCGGGCTGTGCCGGATTCGCGAACCGAGCACCGAGGGGATGTCCTGGATGAGCGTGCCGCCCAGAAAAACGTTGAGCGATTGGATGCCGTAGCAGATCGCGAGCACCGGCTTGCCCGCAACGAGGGCGTGCTCGAGGATCGTGAAGTCCGTCCGCTCCCGCGCTGCGTCGGCATCCTCCGTTGCGGGGTGCCGCTTCGCGCCGTAGTGCGCGGGATCGACGTCGGCTGGGCTTCCGGTCAATAGGAACGCGTCCAGGTTGGCAGCCTGATACTTCAGGGCGTCCTTGCCCGAAACGAGCGAGAGCAAGACAGCTTCCCCTCCAGCGAGTTCCACGGCATTTATATACTTATCGATTTTGGCGCGCTGATTCGCGGCTTCCTCGGCGGTAGTACGCCACGGCACGCCGATGCGCGGACGGGAGAGGGCTTGCCGGTCCATGTGCTGAGCATCCTAGCACCGGCCCGCAGACCCGGCAACACGCGCGCGGCTGGAGTGCGCGGAAACCTAACGAGCGGATCGGAGTTTTCCGCAGGCGCCGTGTTCACGATTCTTAGCCGTAAGCATTCGAGAACACCTCCGCGACGGCGGGATTGACGCCGCCCGAGCGCCGCCCATACATTGTGGATGGGGTCGAGCTTTCCGCCGAGGCAGAGTCAGGATGGACACATGGCTCTGCGCGCCGCGATGGTGCTGACCACCATCGCCGATCCAGTTCTCCTCGAAGGCTACTGCGCGAATTTCACCGCGTACGGCCGCCTCGAACAAGTTCAAGTCATCGTCATCCCGGACCGGAAAACTCCGGCCGCGATTTTTTCCCGCTGCGCGGACCTGCGAAAGAGGGGCCTGGACGTCCTGTGCCCTCCTCTCGACGAACAGGAGCGCATCCTGCAGCGCCTGGGCTTTCCGCCCGATCTCGTGCCTTACGATTCGGACAATCGCCGCAACGTCGGCTACCTGATGGCCGCGGAAAGCGGCGCGGATTTCCTCATCTCCATCGATGATGACAATTACTGCCCCGCGGACGAGGATTTTTTCGCGGAGCACGCCGTCGTTTGCGGCGAGGCAGCGCCGCGCGACGTGGTGCGGTCAAGCAATGGATGGTTCAACCTCTGCGAACTGCTGGAGGTTCAGCCCGCCTCTCGCATTTATCCCCGCGGCTTTCCGTACTTCGCGCGGCACCAGCAAGCCGAAACGCGTATCGAGCAGCGAAGAGCCGAAGTGAGAATCAATGCGGGCATGTGGCTGCGCGATCCCGACCTCGATGGGATCACGTGGCTCGCCGCTCCGGTGCGCGCGCTCGCGTTTTTGGGGAAATCGATTGTACTCGGCGACCGTACATGGTCGCCGGTGAACACGCAGAACACCGCGTTGCACCGCGACGCCATCCCCGCCTACTACTTCCTGCCGATGGGGAATTCGTTCACGGGCCTGCAAATCGACCGCTACGGCGACATTTTTTCCGGATATTTTTGCCAGGCTTGCGCGCGGCATCTCGGCCACAGCATTCGTGCCGGGACGCCGGTCGCGCAGCACCTGCGCAACGCGCACCGGTACTTGCGCGACGTCACGCAGGAACTCGCGGGCATCCTGGTCCTCGAGGATTTACTGCCGTGGCTCGCCGAGTTGCGCTTGGACGGTACGACGTATTCCGATGCATATCTGAGCCTCAGCCATCAGCTCGAGGAAAGTGTTTCGCGCTTCTCGGGACTCATCTGGACCGAAGCCGCGCGCGAGTACATTCGCTGGATGGCGGCGTGCATGCGCGCGTGGGTGGCGGCCTGCCGGGAGCTGGCGACCGTATGAGCGCGATGACGGCGGTGAAGAAAACTTCCCGGAAAAAGGATGCGCACAGCAGCGCGGCCCCGAAGGCTTCCGAGATCGTCGAAATCATTCGCGCGCTGCAAAAGCAAAACAAAACCAAGCCGCGCGTGCCGAAACGCGGCGACCGGATCGGATTCTCGTTCAGCTCGAAGGATCGCTATTTCTTCACGCTGCAGGCACTCGAATCCCTCGATACCGAAAGCGGGTTCGACCTGATCTGGAACGACGGCAGCCAGGAAGCGGCCGTTCCGGCGCTCGCCGCGAATTACAAATTTCGCAACGCCCGCCTCCTCGAAATCAATCGCGGTGTTACCGGCGGGGCAGAACGCGCCGTTTGTTTCGGCCTCTCCCGATTGTTGGAGCTTGGTTACGACTACCTCGGATTGATCGAAAACGACATCCTGTTTCGGCCAGGATGGTTCAAGCGCTTGACGGAGGTTTTCTCGCGCGGCGCGGCGGAGGGAATCGCTTGTGGTTCGGCTACGGCGCGTTCGTTTGAAAGCCACGTGCTTGAGTACCGCAACGGCTACGCGGTGCACGCGGATATTGGCGCTGGGATGGTGCTCTTTTCCCGAGCCGCCGCGGAAATCATTATGGAGCTATACGCCAATCCGAGCTCGTTGCAGATGACCACGCATTCCTGGCAGAAATTCCATACCGACCTCTTCGGCCTCGACTTGCGGAATTTCGCGCCGTTCTGGGCGTATCCGCCGGCCCAGGCATTTCCTTGCACGCTCGATTGGGGATATACCCCGTCGCTCTATCTGAATGGCTACGCTTCGCTCAGCACCATCCCGTCGTACGCGACGGACTTAGAGTTCGATGTGGAGAAATTTTTTCACACCAAGTACGTGTCCGAGGAGAAGAACAACACTGGGGTCGCGTATCCGAGAGTTGCTTCCGTCGCGCGAGCGACAGCCGGCGGGCGTTCGTCGCGACTAGACACATCCCTGAAGGCGTAAATTCCTACGACGCCGCGGCTGCGGAGGGCCCCGGCGACACCGCCTCCGGAATGTTCTTTCGCCGGAGCAATTCGACAATCGCGCCGTACAGATTCGCTCGCTGGCGGTGACGCTCGTTCGCGCGAGTGACGTAGCGCACGGTAATTTCAAACCCCATGTTGGCCGGACGAACGCTGACCGCCGGGCCGGCGGAGATCGCGCGGATTCCTCGCGCGCTGCCCATGTCTCCCCATTCCTGCTCCGCCACGCGCGAATTGGATTCCGTCTCCTTCGCCACGATCTTCTGAATTTCCGCGGCGATGGGGTAAGGATCCTGATCGAGAGGGAGCGCGAGCTGCAGCTCGTCCCAAAGCCATGGGCCGGAGGTCGAAAAATTGAAGTAGTGGCCCTCGATCGCGTAGCTGTTGACGAACGTCACGCGGCGTCCCGTCGGGTGCCCGGCATCGTTCCAGTTTCCAGTCTCGAGCACCACGGTGTGAAACAAGCCGATATCGATGACTTCGCCGCTCACCCCGTTGATTTCCACCCAATCGCCGTGGCGGATTCCGTTCTTTCCCATCAGCACGAACCACCCGAAGAATCCGACGATGAAGTCCTTCATCGCCACGGTCAGGCCGGCGCCGGCGAGCGCGATCACGGTGGCCAGTTGCGTGGGCACGCCGAAAAGGATCAGCAGGATCAGGATGGCGCCCGCCGCGCGCGTGAAAATGTGCAGGACCGAACGCAAGGTCAGGAGCCTCTGCTGGTCGGCTTCGACGCGCGCGAACATTCGCTCGAGGAAATAGCTCGTGAGGACCACCGCCAGGCCGACGAGTAGCATCAGGGCCACGGAAATCAGCAGGCTGTGCGTCAAATCGCGGTGGCGCGTGCCGGCGGAGGCGCTCCACTGCGCGTAATCGGCCGCAAGCCCCTGCAGGTTGCGAATGCGATCGTCCAGCGCGGACAATCTTTTTTGCAAGGCGGTCAGGGACTTGTAGGACGAAATCGCCTCGCTGGTTGTTGCGGAGGCAGATTGCGAAGCGCCGGCGGATGCTCCTCCCGGAGCACTTGCAGGGGGCGCTTCTTTCATCTGTTTTGATTGCTTGGCTTGAGCCTCTTGCAGTTGGTGCTCGAGTTGGTCGTGCAGCCCGGAAAACGAGTTCGCCGCGGTCGTCGCCCCGCGTTCCTCCTGATCCAGCCGCCCGACGATCGAGTGCAGCTCATACCAGGCCCGCGCCCGTGAAATGAAGGAATACGAGGCCGGGAGCGCGGCGCTCGCCTGCTTGCCCACAATGCCGAGGTCCAACTGGCCGCCGCTCGATTGCTCCGAAGCGTTGTACTCGTCGACCATGCGCTGGACGCTGCTCTGCGGATCGCCGCCTGCTCGTTCGAGATCCTGATGCGCGTCGGCCAGCTCGTCTTCGATCAATTCCTGGTGGCTTTTGGCGAGGTCAAGCTGTTCGCTCAACGCTTCTTTCTGGCTTTCCGGCGCGCTTTGGACCCGCTTCGTCAGCTGCGTGACTTCCGCTGTAACCTCGGTGTCTTCCTGTTCGCTCTTGGTGATTCGATCGAGCGCGTTCTTGATTTCCGGCGTTGACGGAATCTTCTTCGAGGAGGCTTGATACAGCGCGGAGGCGAACGCGAAATCCACTTCGTGGTCGGCCTTGCGAAGGACGTCACGCGCCAGATCCTGCTCCTCGGGAGTGGCGGCCAGTTGCGAAAGCGCCTGGGCCCGGCGGAATTGGCCTAAATCGACGGGCGATTGTTGGGCGGACGTTTCCGTGGGTGCGGAAGGCGCGACCGTTCGTGCCCCCCACTCGGTCGTTACGACAAGCCCAGCGCCGGTCAGAACGAGCAGCAAGATCAGGACAATCAAAGCTGCGCGCTGTTTGGATCGCATCATCTCGAGTTTCGATTTTTGCCTGTTTTGAGGTGCTTTAACGGCCGGGGAAATCAAGTGTATCGCAATTCGAACAGAGGCGGCGGCAAACTTCGAACTACGCGCCGAGCCAACGGCCGACCGGCTCCCAACCCTCGGAATGATCGCAAATCACTTTGACAGTTGCCGTGACGGGGATCGCCAGAATCAATCCGGCTGCGCCCCACAGCCATCCCCAAAAGAGCAATGCCGCCGTGGCCGCCAGGGCGTTCAGGTGGACCCGCCTGCCAACGATCGCGGGCATCAGGACGTTCACTCCGACGATATGCAGGGCCGTCAGCACCGAAGCCACGATGACGTAGGGGCCGATAGTGGCCCACTGCGCCAGTCCGATCAGGAACGGGGGAATCCACGCCAGCATCGCGCCGAGATAAGGCACCATATTCAGCACTCCGGACGCGCAGCCGAGCAAAAAGGGATATTTCAAGTCGATCGCGGCGAAAAAGCCCCAGCTGGCCAGCATCAGGATTCCGGCCACCAGGGCGTTCCCGGCCACGAATCTCCGGAGCATCGCGCCCACCTCGTCGAGCGCGCCCCGCACGCGGTCGCGATGTTCGTCCGGAAATAATTCAATGGTGGCTTTCCAGATGCGCGGCTTTGCCGCCAGCATGAAGAAAACCAAAAACGGCACGAATGCCGCCACCACCAGCACGGGGTAGAGCGATCCGGCCCCTCGAATCAGCCAATCGCGCACGGGCGGAGGCTCGGCGGGGCGCTGCGGCGTCGGTCGCAGTTTTTCGGTGGCGGGCGCGATCGACTCGACTCCTTTTTCCAGCAACGTGATCTGACGGTCGAACACCGTGGTGACACGCCGCAAAGCCGTGCTGTAGCGCGGCCAGTCGGTAAGGAACTGGTCCGCCCGCAGGGCAACGAGATAACCGAGGCCCACAAAGATCGAGCTGACCGCCAGCATCACCACGAGCGCGCCTAGCGCCCGCGGGATACGGATGCGCTCAAAAATTCCGACCACCGGATCGAGGAAATAGGCCAGCAATGCGGCGAGCAACAACGTCACGACGACATCCGAGGCAAAGTACAAAAACGCGAAGACAATCGCCGCTGCGATCACGCGCTGGGAGGGGTTGGATCGTGCGGTGAGTTTCACGTCTTCAATCTGCATGTGCCACCAAATTTCAACATAGCATACCCCGGGCCACGGCGAACGGCCGCTTGCCCAGGCTGCAAGGGTGGGATACCGTAGAAGGGCCAACATGCTCGCCGCCGCACTGCCGGTGACTCCGCTCTCGCGCCTGGACGTTCGCGCCGTTATTGACATTGTGATTATCGCAGCCCTGATTTATTATTTGTTACTTCTGTTGCGGGGCACACGCGCGGTGCAGATGCTGGTGGCGCTGGCGTTGCTCTTTGTTTTCTATCGCGGGGCGCAGTGGGCGCGCCTCGAAATGGTCGAATGGCTCCTCACCACGCTTTTGCCTTACGTGGCGATCGCCCTCATCATCCTCTTTCAGCCGGAGGTTCGCAGGGCGCTTTCGCGTTTCGGCCGCAATCTGTCGGTGATGCGGTTCGCCTCGCGCAACCCAAAGGGCACCTACGATGACATTGTGATGGCCGCCGAATATTTTTCACAGAACCGCGTCGGCGCGCTGATCGTCGTCGAGCGGCAGGCCGGCCTGCGCACCTACATCGAGAGCGGCATTCCGCTCGATGCCAAGCTCTCCTACGATCTACTGGTGTCGATTTTTCGGCCGGGGTCGCCTTTGCATGACGGCGCGGTGATCGTCGAAGGCTCCCGCGTCGCGGCGGCGGGCTGTTTTCTCCCGCTCTCGCTGAACCCGATGCTATCCAAGCAGCTGGGCACGCGGCATCGCGCGGCGATCGGCATTACCGAGGACAGTGACTGCGTCGTAGTTTTAACGTCCGAGGAAACCGGTGCAATTTCTGTCGCCTCCGCGGGCGCGCTCGAGGCGAATCTCTCCCCGGAAGAGCTGAGCGACCGCCTACGGGAAATGGTTTCGCGCCGCCGCTCCACCATGGTCTTGCCGGCGGTGATCTCGCAGGCGCGCACGCCCGCGCGGAGATGAGCCTTGAATTTTCTTCGCAAGTACGTTTTGGCGAACGCGGGGCTGAAGCTTTTGGCGCTGGCGATCTCGTTCCTGTTGTGGGCCACTTATACCGCCGAGCCCTACTCCGAGGTCGGTTTTCTCGTTCCGCTGGAATTCACCACCATGCCGACACAGCTCGAAATTTCGGGCGACGTGCCCACGGCCGCGCGAATCCGCGTGCGCGGGCGCTCGGCTCTCGTTCGCCGGATGGTGTCCGCGGATTTGAACTTGCGCCTGGATATGAAGGACGCCAGGCAGGGAACCGTGACCATCCAGATTTCGCCTCAAATGGTCGCCGCTCCATTTGGCGTCACTGTCGTGCAAGTGGAGCCGGCTGAAATTCACGTTACTCTTGTGCCGCGCCCCGGTCCCGCTCCCCCTTCGGCGTAATTGCTCGCGTGCTAGACTCGACCTACCGCGTGGGACGATTGCCCGGCGGTCCCACTTCACGATGACCAAGGAACTCTTCGGTACCGATGGAATTCGCGGGATTCCCGGAACGTACCCGCTGGATGACGCCACGCTTTATGGCGTCGCGCGCTCCCTGGGAAAATACCTGCTCGAAAATAACCCGAAGCCGCGCGTCCTGATCGGCATGGACACGCGCGAATCCGGCCCGCATATCGCCTCGCAGCTTGCCGCCGGACTTGCGGACGATGGCGTGAAGTTCCTGTCCGCGGGCGTGATCACCACTCCCGGCGTCGCTTGTCTCGTGCGCCAGAATAAATTCTCCGCCGGGATGGTGATCTCCGCTTCCCACAATCCCTTTCATGACAATGGCGTGAAACTGTTTGCCGGAACCGGCATGAAGTTTCCGGACGAAGTCGAAGAACATCTGGAAGCTGAAATTCACATGCACAAAGGGCGGGAAACTGCTCCGCATCGCACGCCTGTTCCGGCCGATCTCGCGTTGGATGAGGAATATTTGGCGTACCTTCGCAGCCGCGCGATTCGGGGAGCAAATCTCAAGGGATTGAAGCTTGTGCTGGATTGCGCCAACGGCGCGGCCAGCGCGCTCGGGCCCGCGCTCTTTCGCTCGCTCGGCGCGGATGTAACCGCCATCCACGACCAGCCGAACGGCCGCAACATCAACGACGGCTGCGGGTCGCTGCATCCGGAAAAGCTGCGCGAAAAGGTCCTCGCAACGAAGGCGGCGCTCGGCGTGGCGTTTGATGGCGACGCCGACCGCGCCATGTTTGTCAGCGCCAGCGGGCGCCATATCGATGGCGATGGCGTTCTGCTGGCTGCGGCGCGCTATCTCAAGTCCGCTGGACAACTGCGCGGCGAGCGCGTCATCGGAACGACGATGGCGAATCTTGGGCTTGAACGCGTGCTTGAGAAAGAGGGACTGAGCCTCGCGCGCGTTCCGGTGGGCGACCGCTACGTCCTCGAAGAAATGCTGCGCAGCGGCGCGAATCTTGGCGGCGAGCAGTCCGGCCACATCATTTTCCTGGATGATGCAACCACCGGCGACGGACTCCTCACGGCGCTCAAAATCGCGTGCCTCATGGCCATGCGTGGTCCGCTGGACGAACTCGTCAGCGGCTTGAAGGTGTTCCCGCAAACGATTGTCAACATCCAGGTAAAGTCCAAGCCCCCGCTGGAGTCGTTGCCCGTGGTATCCGCGGCGATCGACAAGGCCACGCGGTCGCTTGGCGCCGCCGGCCGCGTCGTCGTGCGCTACTCCGGCACGGAACCCAAAGCGCGCGTGATGGTCGAAGCCGAGCGCGCCGAAGACGTCAGCCTCTGGGCCGAAACCCTCGCCTCAGCCATCCGTGCCGCCATCGGCGCCTGACATCTCCCAAACTCCGTAGCTAGAGCGCACTCCATATATGAAAAACTGTAGAAAGACTTCTGCGGTTGCCTAGCGAGAGAGAAATTATGTTATTTAATCTATTGAAAATAAAGGCCTTAATCTCTATCGGGTGATTGTGCATATTGTGGCATACCGCTTGCATCTACCCGCACAAGTGGTTTTTGCTTTTCCCGGGGTGGTTTAGTGAGTCTCGGCTTTGTCCGGGACGGGGTGAAATGGGGTTACGCTGGAAGGGGCTCGTCAAGGACGAGCCCCTTTGATTTTTCCGCCGGTGTACTTACCCGATCCGCACGAACCTAGCAGAAGTTCCAGCGTCCCCTAGGCCAGTACCATCAAAGCATCATTGCCTGTTCCGCACCTCCTGGCCGCGCGTGCATTGACGCTAACCTCTTGAATTTCTTAGCATAATATTGCGGTCTCCAAGCACATGGCCAAGACAATCGACGAAGACCTCTCCCAGATGGAACGCGATATCCGCCAAATGAAGATCGAATACGAGCAGTACTTCGGCGGCGGGAAGAAGCGTCCGCCCGCGGAAATCGAATGGCGGATCGATACCCTATTGAAGCGCTATAGCGACCGGGGCGCGGAAATGAACTACGGCCACCGCTACCGCTACAGCAACCTGGTCCAGATGTACACGAAGTATCGCGAGATGTTTCGCAAGCGCATGAAGCAGAAGGAAGAAGGCACCGTGCAGCGCCACTTCGGCGCGGCGGCGCGGGAGATCGAGGCGCAGAGGGCCCAGGCGGAGAAGCGGAGCGAAGCGGCAAAACCTAAGGCAGTTCATCTCCCGTTCACCGTCTCGTGGGACGATCCCGACCACGAATCGAAAAAAGTCGAGCAGCTTTACGCCGCATTCCGCGATGCGAAAGAGCAGGCCGGAGAAGAAACCGAGTCCCTGACCGTAGACGCCTTCCAGAGATTTGTACGCCAGAAAACGGCGCAGCTCAAGCAGCAGCAGGGCGCCCACGAAGTGGAATACGTTGTCACGGTCGAAGGCAAGCACGCGCGGCTTAAGGCGCGCGTGAAATCGTAAGCCGCGGAACCTACGCAGGTGAAGCGCTCGCGGCGGGATTCGCCTCGGGCAGCGAAGCCATCATTTGCTGCAAATCAAACGCCTCTTTCCGGATTCGCGCGTCGTAATAAAAAATCACGAGAATAATCATCAGGACAGGGCCGGCGATCGCTCCCCCGATCGCGCCCGAAACGGACATCGCGATCGCCATCGCAATGGGCAGATGCCCTGTGATTCGCGCGATGGCCACGGCGGCATAGAACGGGCCTTGAAACAAAAGTGCCACCGCGTAGATCAGCAGCAGACCGAGCAGGATGGCCAGAAATATTTGCCCGCGACGCTCGTCGCTTAGAAGCACGCTGCGGCGAATCGACGCGCCTGCCTTGATCTCCTCGATGAGGAGCGCCGGAAGAGAAAGCGCGTAGCGAAGCGAGAACGCGACCGAAAGCGCGAATGCGAAAAGAACAAGAATCAGGACCAATAGGCCGGCAACCGCGGTGGGAATTGCGCCGCGCGTCGCCCCGACAAGAGCGCCTCCGGCCGCTGCCGCGCCGAAGACGAGCAGAAGCATCAGCCCGAACACCCGGAATCCCACATTCAGCGAAACGCCGATAATTCGCCAAAAATGCCCGCGTATCCTGCCGTACGATCCGCGAACGGTGGCCGCGCGGCCCAAATACGCATCCGCCACCGCGTACGTCGTTGCCGACTGCGCGACCGCGTAGATGATCCAATCGGCGAAGAGCAAACCAAAGGTAAACGCCGTGTTGCGCGGCTGCGTCGCCGGTTGCCAGGGAATCGGCAGGCCGTTGATTCGCATATAGTAGGCCCGCGCCGGCGCCAGGAAACAGGCGGGAACGATCATGATGCCCGCGAACAGCCAGAAATTCCGGCGATAGAGCGCGAAGGCGCGGTCCAGCAGTTCCCCGAGAGATAAAGGCCGGAGTTCGTACGGACCCATGGCGGAGCCTCCGAGGAAAACGTAAGCCGGTGAGCGCGGATGTAACCACACGTCCGAGGATTGCGCAACGATTCAATTTGCGGAGATTCGGATCGCTGGCTCGCACGGGCATCTGGCGGCCGGCGCGCCGCGTTACGCACTGATGTACCACGGCACGTTGATGAGAACGATGTTGCGGCTTCCCTTGACCAAAAGAAACGCCTTCAGCAGTTCGGCGCGCTGATTGTGCAGCGGGTAGTGATACCAGTGCCGCTCGACCAGTTCCGGAACGATCACCGCGATCTGCCGCCCTGGATTCTGCGCTTCCGTCTCGAGCACGTATTGAAGGATGGGCATGATGATCAGCCGGTAAGGCGACGGGAGACTTACGAGGTTCGGCGGCCTGCCGCCGGCTTGCGCGACCGGATCTTCCACCAGGCGCTTCCAGTTATCCTGCAGGTCGTTCGTTTCCTCGTCGGTGCCAATGTGCAGCGCGTGCACTTCCGGGGAGAGCGTCAGCGCAAACTGCATCGCTCGCTCGGAAATCGACGTCCACGCCTGGATCGGCACGATCACGATGGGCGGGCCCATGTTTTCAACCTGCAGCGGCGCGCTGTGCTGAATTTCCTTCGCGACCTCGTCATAGTGACGCCGTACCCAGATCATGGTGAACATGATCCCGCCGATCAGCAGCACGCTGATCCACGCGCCCTCCACAAATTTCGCGACCAGCACAACGACGAGCGTCACTCCCGTGGCCACGGCGCCGAGGCCGTTGAGCAGCATGCTCTGCACCCAGCCGCGCCCCTTGACGCGCCGCCAATGCCCCACCATTCCTGCCTGCGAGAGCGTGAAAGCCAGAAACGCGCCGATGGCAAACAGCGGAATCAGCCGGTCGGTGACGCCTCCGAACACGGTCAGTAGAATTCCCGTCAGGACCGCCAGCACGTAAATTCCCTGCGAGTAGACGAGGCGCCGTCCGCGAAAACCGAACGAGTGTGGAAGAAATCCGTCGTGGGAAACAGCTTTGCACAGCCGCGGAAAATCGGCGAACGCTGTGTTTGCGGAGAGCGACAGAATGACGAGCACCGAGCCAATTGTGAAGTAATAAAAAATTCCGCGTCCCGCAACGGCCGCGACCAGCAGCGAAAGCACGCTCTGGTATCCGGGCAGACCGGGATCGGTGGCTTGTATGCCGTAGACCCGCACGAGGTACGCGATGCCCAGGAGCAGCACGGCCAGAAGGCCGATGATCACCGTCAGCGTTCGCTGTGCGTTTCGCATCGTCGGCTCGCGGAAGGCGCGCACGCCGTTGCTGACGGCCTCGACGCCGGTCATCGCCGTGCAGCCGTTGGAAAACACCTGCATCAGCAGCCAGGCGCTCATCACGGTGGCAGCCGCGCCGGGTGCCGCAGGGACGGGCGGCGCGACCACGGGAACAGGATGCCCCGCTGCAAGCACCGTTTTCGTCACGCCGATCAAAATCGCGAGGAGCAGCGAGCCGAGGAACGCGTAGGTCGGAATCATGAACGCGACGCCCGCTTCGCGCACGCCGCGTAGGTTCACAATCGTGACAACGAGAAGAATCGCGAGGCAAATACCCAGCGTGTGCGGCTGAAGCTGCGGCACCGCGGAAACGAGCGCTCCGACGCCCGCCGAAATTCCCACCGCCGCGGTCAGCACGTAGTCGATCATCAGCGCCGCGCCGGCGAGCAGGCCGGGAAACGTGCCCAAATTTTCCGAGGCCACCGTGTATGACCCGCCGCCCCCGGGATACGCCGCAATCGTCTGCCGGTAGGAGAAGTACACAATCGTCAGCAGCACGATAATGCTGACGCTGACAGGCAAAATGTAGGCCACGCCCGCCGCGCCCAGCGGGATGAGCAGAGTCAGCGCCGCCTCCGGCCCGTACGCCGCCGAGCTGAGCGCATCGAGACCGAAGATCGGTATCCCCGCGGACACGCCAATCTGCTCGGCGCGCTCGTCCGAAGTCGCCAGCGGCTTGCCAAGCAGGATGTCGACTACGGACATGAGGCCTCCCGGATAATGGTGCAAGAGTGTAATGGGAGACGGACGAAATTGGAAAGAATAACCATTGGCGGAGGTACACTCCAACGCATGGATTTGCCTGGGTTCGGTGAGCGCATACTGAGATTCTTCGTTGTAGTAATCGTAGGCTACGCTCTTGCCTTAGTGCTGCTCCGACTCTTTGAAAAGCACTTCATATTTTTCCCAAACTATCCCGATCGTCTTGCGGGCAACTGGTCGCCTCGCGGATTGCAGAATCAGGATGCGTGGTTCCAGTCGTCGGACGGCACGAAGCTGCATGCCTGGTGGATTCCCTCTGCTGGTGCCACCTTTACGTTTCTGGCGTTTCATGGGAACGCCGGCAACATCTCCGATCGGGCTGAGATTTACAAATTTCTCACGCAGATTCCGGTAAACATACTTGCCGTCGAATATCGAGGCTATGGAAAAAGTGAAGGTATTCCGAGTGAGTCCGCCCTGTATCTTGATGCTGAAGCGGCTTTGGATTACCTCGTGGTTTCGAAAGGGATTTCTTCGGGAAAGATCGTTGCGTACGGCCAGTCGCTGGGAACCGCGGTGGCGGCGCATCTCGCGTCGAGACGTGAAGTAGGCGGGCTCATTATGGAAGCACCGTTTCCTTCAGCGGGAGCTGTCGCGCGACAAAGGCTCTGGTTTTTCCCGGGGCTGCCAGTTCTATTGTGGGGGCAGCTTGATACAGAAAAAGCCCTCCAGAGCGCGCGAGCGCCACTACTCGTCGTTCATTGCGTCGACGACCCCGTCATTCCATTCCAACTGGGCAAGGCAGTGTATGACAAAGCTCACCAGCCGAAGTTGTTTCTCTCAATACAAGGTCAGTGCCATGAGGAAGCTTCAATCATCAGCCCACAAAACTACCAGAGACAAATTCAGATCTTTCTATCAACTCTTGATCATAGGGGAGAGCCGATTCGGAAGTGATATTTGACCCTTGCCTGCACGGGCGTGTTAGTCAGCGTATGAAACGACAAACCTACGAACTCGCTCAGAAGGCCCTCACGCTTCCTGTGGACGAACGGCTGGCTTTAGTTCGGGTTCTGATAGAAAGTTTAGAAGAGGCCTCGGATGTCGATGTCGAGCGCGCGTGGGAAGAAGAAATATCGCGCAGGGTCGCTGAGCTTGACTCTGGAAAGGCGAGTACCGTTTCCTGGAAGGAAATCCGGGAGCGTATCGCCGCAAGAATCGATCACCGCGAGTGAAGTAAAAACCTACTAGTTGTGACGCAAGTCGAAAATGGCGGGTCGGTGAGATTTTGGTGGCACAGGCACTCCTGGCTGTGTGGTTTTTGCAATGGCAGTTGAATCCGGGGTGGATCATCAGTTTACAAAACCACACAGCCAGGAGTGGCTGTGCCACTTAGTTCCCGCTTTCCGATTCTCCGCTGCCCGCATAGAATATGCACTTTCCTCTTCATCCTTTGGAGGCCTTGTGGCTGTTGAACGCGCGCTGGTTAGTGTTTATGACAAGAGTGGGCTGGCGGAATTTGTGCGGCAACTGGCGGCGCGCGGCGTTGAGATTGTTTCAACGGGCGGGACGGCGAAGCTTTTGCGCGAGGCGGGCATCCCGGTGCGCGACGTTTCCGAGCTGACTGGTTGGCCGGAGATGCTGGGCGGTCGCGTCAAGACGCTGCATCCGAAGGTCCATGGCGGCATTTTGTTCCGGCGCGGCGAGGCGGGCGATCGGGCGCAGACTGCTGAGCACAAGATTGCGCCGATCGATCTTGTGGTCGTGAATCTGTATCCCTTTGAGGCAACGGCGGCGAAGCCGGACCTCACTCCAGAAGAGCTGATCGAGAACATCGACATTGGAGGGCCGACGATGGTTCGCTCGGCGGCGAAGAATTTTGAGAGCGTCGCGGTGGTCACCGATCCCGCCGACTATGCCGCTGTGGCCGCTGAGATCACGGAACACGGCGCCGTGAGTCTTGCGACTCGGCTCGAGCTTGCGCGCAAGGCGTTCGCGCTAACGGCGCGTTACGACGGCAAAATCGCTACGGAGCTCGAACGGCTGTCGGCCGAGAGTGGCGGAGTCGAGCTTGCCGCGCGCCCATTGCTGCCCGAGCGACTGCACTTCGCCTATGCGCGGCGGCAGGAATTGCGCTACGGCGAAAACCCGCACCAGCGCGCGGCGCTTTACGCGCCCGCGGGCGGCGCCGGAAAGGGACTCGCCGCGGCGCGCCAGCTTCAGGGCAAGGAGCTTTCCTACAACAATCTGGTGGACCTCGAAGCGGCGCTGGAGCTGGCGACGGAATTTCGCCGGCCGGCCGCGGTGATCGTGAAGCACAACAACCCCTGCGGCACCGCGGAGCAGGACACGCTGAGAGAGGCCTACATCAAAGCGCTGGAATGCGATCCGGTCTCGGCCTACGGCGGCGTGATGGCGTTCAATCGCGCGATCGACGCCGGGACGGCGGAAGAAGTCGCGAAACTTTTTGTGGAGTGCATCGTCGCGCCGGGGTACGAGCCCGCCGCACTCGAGAAATTCGCGGCGAAGAAAAATTTGCGGCTGTTGCAGCTTCCCGCCGAAGAAGGCGCGGCGCACAATCGCGAGCTCGAACTCAAGCGCATCTCGGGCGGCGTGCTGGTGCAGGAACAGGACCGCCACGAACTCGCCGAAAGCGATTTGAAAGTCGTGACGCGCCGCGCACCGACGCGCGAGGAGATCGACGGACTGCTTTTCGGATGGAAGGTGTGCAAGCACGTGAAGTCGAATGCGATTGTGTTTGCGCGCGCGGGCCAGACCGTGGGCGTCGGCGCCGGGCAGATGAGCCGCGTCGATTCGGTGAAGATCGCCGTGATGAAGGCGCAACTGCCGCTCGCGGGAAGCGTCGTGGCTTCCGACGCGTTTTTCCCCTTTCCCGACGGCGTCGAGGAAGCTGGCAAGGCCGGCGCGACCGCGGTGATTCAGCCCGGAGGCTCGGTGCGCGACGCGGACGTGATCGCAGCCGCCGACCGGTTGGGCATGGCCATGGTCTTCTGCGGCGTGCGCCATTTCCGGCACTAGCAAGAGGCCACTTATCAAGAAGCCGCTTACTTTGCCATTCTGAGCGCTCGCACCGAGGCTCAGAATAACAAACATTGAGGTGTTTCCTTCCAGGAAACCTGCGGGTGCGCCCCGCATCCAAGGAAGTGGGTGAAAGGGGCGAGCGTCAAGTTGCGTCGTGCCCCGATGGATAAATAGCACCACGATCCTGGGCACCTGGCGCGGTTCCGAAGAGGAAACCCGATTCAGGAAGCGTTTTGACGCGCAACGCTGCGTGGTGGATAATTTTGTTGGTGGCGTTCCTTTGTGGTGAACCGATGAAAATTGGCCGGCAATTCCTTGCAGTCTCGCTTCTCGTACTATTCGTGTGCTTCGGACCGTCCGCAGGCGCACAGCAGCCGAAAAGCAATCCATTCCAGGCGCCTTCCGCTGCGGCAGCCGCGGCGCCGGATCAATCCGCCGTCAAGGCCGAGGCGTACTACGACTTCGTGATGGGCCACTACCACGCGCAGGAATACCAGGTGAGCAGCCGCGCGGATGACGCCAACCAGGCCATCGACTTTCTGAAGAAAGCGTTCACGCTGGATCCGTCAAGCCAGCAAATCGGCGATGAGCTGGCCGAAATTTATTACCAGTCGCAAAGAATCCGCGACGCAGTGAACGAAGCGCAGTCGATCCTCAACAAGGATCCGGACAATCTAGCCGCGCGCCGCCTGCTCGCGCGAATTTACGTGCGCACCCTGGGCGATTTGAGCAACACCTCGGGCCAGCGTGACACGCTCGCGCACGCCACCGATCAATACCGTGAGATTCTGCGTCTCGATCCCACCGATGCCGACGCGCCGCTGTGGCTCGCGCGCCTGTACCGCTTGCAGAACGAGCCGGACAAAGCGGAGGGCGTGCTGCGGGACCTGCTCGCGCGCGAACCCGCGAATGAAAGCGGCGTCGAACAATTGACGCAGCTTTTGCTCGACGAAGGGAAATCGCAGGAGGGGATTGCGCTGCTCCAGGGCTTACTGCAGCGCGCGCCCACGCCGCGTCTCTGGGAGTTGCTGGGCGACTCGTACAATCAAATCCACGACCTGCCCAATGCGGAGATGGCCTACCGCAAGGCCTCCGAATCCAAGCCGGACGACATCCACCATCTGAAAGTGCTCGCGCAGACGCTGCTCATGGAAGAAAAGTTTCCGGAAGCGCTCGAGCAGTATCAGCGGCTCACGCAGATGGATGCCGACGATCCGGACAATTACCTGCGCTTGGCAGAGATCTATCGCCGCACGAAGCAGCTCGACAAAGCCGAGCAGAACATACGGCTCGCCAAGGCCGGCGCGCCCAACAACCTCGAAGTCACCTACACCGAGGCCTCGATCTATGAGGAAGAAGGGCGCTTCGACGATGCCGTCCGCGTGCTTTCCGAAGCGGTGACCGCAGTGAAAACGGAATCCGAATTTACGCCGTCCCGCCGCCGCACGCTGGCCATCCTCTATCAGCAGCTGGGGCAGCTCTACCGCGAAAACAGCAACTACACCGCGGCGGTGAACACATTTGAGGAAATGATTCGCCTCGGCCCCGAAGAAGATCGCCGCGCCCGCGTCATGATCATGGATACTTACCGCGACGCGCGAGACATGCCCAAGGCGCTCGAAAGCGCGCGTAAGGCGGCGGACGCTTATCCCAAGGAGCGCTCCATCCTGATCGCGCAGGCTCTCCTGTATGGAGAAAACGCGCAGGCCGATCAGGCGGTATCGCGCCTCCGCGCCATGCTGGACGGCTCACCCTCCGATTTTGAAATTCAGCTGGACATCGCGCAGGTCTACGAGGAGAGCAAGCGCTGGGCGGACGCGGAGCAGTCCATTCACGAAGCGGAAAAGATTCAGGCGAACACCTCGGGAACGGAATTGACCGGGTTTCTGCTCGGCGCCATTTTTGAACGGCAGAAAAAATTTGACCAGGCCGAAGAGCAATTCCACAAAGTATTGGAAACGAATCCCAAGAGCGCCTCGACGCTGAACTACTACGGCTACATGCTGGCGGACCGCGGCGTTCGGCTGGATGAAGCGGTCGACCTGATCAAGCGCGCCCTCCTCGAAGAGCCGGGCAATGCGGCGTATCAGGACAGTTTAGGCTGGGCGTACTTCAAGCAGGACAAGCTCCCCGAAGCGGAAGGATTGCTGCGTCAGGCCGCCATGCGCGAGAGCCACGATCCGACCATCTTGAGCCACTTGGGCGACCTCTACGCGAAGATGGGAAAAGACGACCTCGCCGAGGCGCAATGGCAGAAATCAATCGACGAATGGCATCGCGCGCTGCCGGCGGACTTCGAGCCGTCACGCATGGCGGAAGTCGAGCAGAAAATCACAATGCTGAAACGCCGTCTCGCTCAGCAGAAGACCCCCGGCGACCCCAAGCCGTAGTAGCATATCCCCCCTATGAAATCGGTCCGCGTTCTGGCCTACGCGAAGGTGAACTTGTGCCTTGACGTCCTCGGCCGCCGTGCGGACGGCTATCACGAACTGCGAACGGTGTTTCAGGCGATTTCGCTGAATGACACGCTCGAACTTGAATTGCGACCGAAAACCGGAATCGAATTGCAAGTCCTCGGGGACGGCTCGCTCAGCGGCGTGCCTCACGAAGAGAATCTCGTCTATCGCGCGCTGCGGGATCTGAGTGCCGTGCTGGGACTTCCGCAGGGTGTGCGCGCTGTGCTTACGAAGCGCATTCCCGTGGGCCGCGGACTCGGCGGCGGATCGAGCGACGCCGCGGCTGCGCTGCTCGGCCTTCTGAAGCTCGCGAAAAGAAGCCTCGAAACGGCGCGACTCCTCGAAATCGCGGCGAAGCTGGGTGCGGATGTACCGTTTTTTCTCCACGGCGGCCGCGCGCTCGGAATCGGCCGTGGCGACGAGATTTATCCGTTGCCCGACGTCAAACGCCGCCACCTGCTGGTAGTCTCGCCGCACGAAATCGCGGTCCCGACGAAGGACGCGTACCAATGGATTTCCGAGGGGCTGTCCCGGGAATTGACAAACGGAGAAGGCCCGACTAAACTATTGCAGTTCTGTGCTCTGTGCTGGAGCCCTCAGGGGGGCGCCCTCTCGAACGATTTTGAGGCTGCTGTATTTCCCCGGTATCCCCGATTGGCTGCAATCAAACGGGAATTGCTTCAGCAAGGAGCCGCAGAGGCCTCGCTGGCGGGTAGCGGTTCGGCGGTGTTTGGAATCTTTCAACACCCAGCGAAGGCGCGCCGGGCTGCCCGATCGTTTCCGAAGGATCAGGTGTTTCTCTGCTCGACCCTTGCAAGGGAGGAGTACCGCCGAAAAACCGGCGGGCCGGATCTTGTCTGAACGTTTCGCGCGCTCGCAGGGATCATCCAAAAGGGATCATCCAATTTGACCGACGATAAATTCAAGATTTTCTGCGGAAGCGCGAACCCGCGCCTGGCGGAAGACATCTGCCGCCACCTGGGCGTGAAGCTGGGCGAGGCCAAGCTCGGCAAGTTCAGCGACGGCGAGGTCTATTTTCAGATCCTGGAGAACGTGCGCGGCGCGGACGTCTTCGTCGTGCAGCCGTGCTCGAACCCCGCGGATTTTCATCTGATGGAACTTTTGATGATGATTGACGCGTTCAAGCGCGCGTCGGCCTGGCGCATTACAGCGGTCGTGCCGTACTACTGTTATGCCCGGCAGGACCGCAAGGACAAGCCGCGGGTGCCGATTTCCGCGAAGCTCGTCGCCGATTTGATGGAGACCGCGGGCGCGAACCGCGCCTTGACGCTCGACCTGCACGCGCCGCAAATTCAGGGCTATTTCAACGTGCCGGTCGATCACCTGTACGCTTCGCCCGTGCTGATCGAATATTTCGCCAACAAGAATATCCGCAATCTCACGGTGGTTTCGCCGGATGCGGGCGGCGTTGAGCGCGCGCGGGCATTTGCAAAAAAACTCGATGCGCCGCTGGCGATCGTGGACAAGCGCCGCGTGGATATTGACGTCAGCGAAGTGATGCACCTTATCGGCGACGTGCGCGGGCGCGCCACGCTGATCATCGACGACATTATCGACACGGCGGGCACCCTGGTGAAAACCGCCGAGGCCCTGCTGAAGGAAGGCGCGACGAAAGTATTTGCGGGTTGCACGCACCCTGTGCTTTCCGGGCCGGCGGTCGAGCGCATTTGCAATTCGCGCATCGAGGAAGTGATCGTCACCGATTCCGTGCCGCTCACCGAGCCCGCGAAGGCCGTCTCCAAGATCAAGGTGCTGAGCGTGGCCGAGCTTCTCGCGCGCGGCATTCATTCGATTCACGAGGAAACGTCGATCAGCGAATTGTTTTTCTGATGGCGCAGTTGTAGCCCGCCTCTTTAGAGGCGGGGTTCGATCCGGGATGAAACCCCTCGCCTCTAAAGAGGCGAGCTACAGCAAAGAGTTACAGCAAACGAGAGCAAAGCTGGATACGAGGAAGGATTTATGGAACAGATCATTGTGGAAGCAGCGCCCCGGGAAACGAGGGGCAAAAACGCGGCCCGGCGCCTGCGCGTGGCTGGGACAGTTCCCGCCGTCCTCTATGGCGGTAAGGGAGGCCCGCAAGCGCTCCAGGTGAATATGAAGCATGTATCGGCGATCCTTCGCTCTGCCAGCGGGCACAACACCATTCTCATGGTAAAGACCCAGGACGGCGAGCATTCCGCCATCGTGAAGGAGTATCAAGTCGATCCGGTCAAGGGCACGCTCCTTCACGTGGACCTTTTGCGCGTCGCGATGGATGTTCGCATGCGGGTGAAAGTTCCCGTGCATGTCTTCGGCGAGGCGCAGGGCGTCAAGCTGCAAGGCGGCATCTTTGAGATGGTCACCCGCGAAGTGGAAATCGAGTGCCTGCCGGCCGATATTCCGACTGAATTCAAGATGGACATTTCCTCCTTGATGATGGGCATGCAGCTTCGCGCCTCGGACATTCAGCTCGATCCCCAGAAAATGAAGCTGTTGACGGATCCGCTGCGCGTACTGGCGCACGTCGTCGCTTTGCGCGTCGAGGAAGAGAAGCCCGCCGATGCCGTTGCCGCCGATGCCGCTGCCGCGCCGGCCGAGCCCGAAGTGATCAAGAAGGGCAAGAAGGAAGCCGAAGAGGGCGAGGAAGGCGAAGCGGCCGCTCCCGCCGAGAAGGAAAAGAAGAAGTAGGACAGGCTTTGAGCCTTTCGGTTTTCTGGTGGCGTGGCGATTGGAGAATCTTTGTAGGGCACGGTCAAAACCGTGCCGTAACGCAGTTCAAATGCGAGAGGCTTTAGCCACTGGCTGTTTGGAGCGCAATTTGCGGCGGGCCGAATGCGCGTAATCGTGGGCCTCGGCAATCCCGGCATCGAATATGCCTGGACGCCGCACAACCTGGGATTCCTGGTAGTAGACGCGCTCGCCGAGGACGCCGGGATTCGAGTCACGCGGCCCGAGGCAAAATCGTTCGTCGGCCTGGGCCAAATCGGCGGCCAGGAAGTCGTGCTCGCGAAGCCGCAGACGGCGATGAACCTGAGCGGCCTCGCAGTACGGGAACTGGTCACCCGCGCCGAGTGCCAGCCGTCGGACGTGATTGTGGTTTGCGACGACGTCGCGCTTCCGTGGGGAATGCTCCGAGTCCGCGAGCGCGGCACGGCGGGTGGCCACAACGGGATGAAGTCGGTGATCGGCGCGCTCGGCACGACGGAATTTATTCGCGTGCGGCTCGGCGTGAAGCCCGAGGAAATGCGCGGCGACCTGAAGGAGTACGTGCTTCGCCAGATTCGCCGTGACGAGGAAGATCTGGTCGCCGAGGAAATCGAACAAGGCGCCGAAGCCGTAAAGGTAATTTTGGCGGAGGGAACGCAGGCAGCCATGAACCGCTTCAACCGCCGCGTTTCGCCGCAGGACGAGAACGAAACCGAATCCGGGGAGTAACGCCCAGACCGTGTAGCGCCCGCCTTCAGGCGGGCATCTGCCCGGTGAAGATAGCTTGAGAAACGGAGTCAACCAATCATGGACGAACGAGTATACGACCTGATTGTCATCTGCCGGCCGGCCACGCCGGAGGATGAAGTCAACAAAATCGTGACCACGCTGGAGCATTCCGTCGCCGAACACGGCGGCAAGATCGAGAAGATGGAGCGATGGGGCACGCGGCGCCTCGCCTATCGCGTCGCGAAACACCGCGAGGGCTTCTTCGTCTACATGGTCGTGAAGAGCACGCAGGGCGACCTGATCAAGGAACTCGAGCGCCGGCTCAAGGTCTCCGACCCCGTGATCAAGTATCAGACCATCCGCCTCGACGAGGAATTGAAGCGCCAGCAAAAACTCAGCAAGCATCGCGAGCGCCGCGCCAGCCGCCGCCCGCGCAAGCAAGCGCCCGGCGCGCCTCCAGCTCCGGCGCCGCCGCAACCGCAACAGGTTCCCGCAGCCGCCGCTGAATAGGCCGCTGATCGAGATTCGATTTTTAGCGTTTAGCGAAAGGAAACACGATGTCCGATCAACCAGTTCCACCGGCGGCACCGCCGTCAGCACCGGAAGCACCCGCGCGCTCGGAAGGCCATGGCCACGGCGGCGGGGGAGGCGGAGGACGCCGCCCCGAAGGAGGCCACTCAGGTCCACGCCGCGAGGGCGGAGGTCCGGGCGGCCCGGGCGGCGGTCCCGGAGGACCGCGCCGCGGCGGCAAGCGCCAGTATTTTCGGAAGAAGAAAGTCTGCCGCTTCTGCGTCGATCACGTGGACTTCATCGACTACAAGAAGGTGGACATGCTCCAGCCGTTCGTGCAGGAGCGGGGGAAAATTCTGCCGCGCCGCATGACGGGCACCTGCTCGCGCCACCAGCGCTGGCTCGGCGAAGCGATCAAGCGCGCGCGCAACATCGCGCTGCTGCCATTCGCGACCGAGCTGTAGGCGGCGAAAAGGCTTTTCAACGCAGTGGACACGGAGAAAAGCGGAGAGGCAAAAAGCATAGGGCGTATTCACTTCCCGGGTTTTCTTTGTGCCCTCTGTGTTAAAGATTTTGACTTTGGTAGCGAAACGAAAAGGAACGCCATGCAAATCATTCTGCAGGAAGACGTGGAAACACTCGGAACGCGCGGCGAGGTGGTGGAAGTCGCCCCCGGCTACGCCCGCAACTACTTGCTGCCGCAGAAGCTTGCGCTCGAAGCTTCCCCGGCCAACCTGAGGCGCCTGGAAAAAATCCGCGTCACGCTCGCCAAGCGCACCGCCACGGAGAAAGACGCAGCCCATCAACAGGCCGCGCTGCTCAATCAAGTGGTTCTCAGTTTCACGCGCAAGTCCGGCGAGAACGACCAGCTTTTCGGCTCCGTAACCTCCGCCGATCTCGCGGACGGACTCAAGGCGCAAGGGTTTGAAATCGACAAGCGGCGCATCCAACTCGCCGAACCGATCAAGATCATCGGTGAACAGATGGTCACCGTAAAACTAGTCCACGGCGTCACCGCGGAATTGAAAGTCATCGTGGCGAAGGAAGCGTAGAACGGCACGGAGCGGCAGCGTAGTTCCGGCCGCGTCCTCCGCTCGATTCTTGGCGCTTACCGCTGAGAGGCTTTGCCCGAAGCGACGCGGGTGTTGAAATCGCGAGATTTGCCGCGCGGAATCGTCAGCGCTTTCCAGTCCGGTCCCGCGAAATGCTTGGCAAGAAAAACCATCTGTCCCACGTGGTAAGCGTAATGCGCGAGCTGGCGGTGAATCGCTTGCGTCACCGAATGCCCCTCGCCGCGAATGTAAATCGTCTTCGCCATGTCCGGCTCGGTCACGCGATCGAGTTCCCGGAAGACGAGTTCCCAGCCTGATTCCCAGAGCGCGAGCACTTCGGCCCTCGTTTTCGGAGGGGCCTCAAATTCTGCGTCTCGATCGCGGTCCGGCTTCTCGCCGTCCGTCGTCAGGAAATCCTTCCATCGCGAGCGCATATTGCCCTCGAGATGCTTCACGATGATGGTGATCGAATTGGATTCGGGATCGAGCGCCGCGAAGAGCCCTTCGTCGGGCGCCTGCGCCAGCGCGCCGTCACCCAGCCGCTTGTAGAAGCGAAAAAGCGAAACGGAATCCTTCAAGCAGGAAGTAGTCAATTCAAGCGCCATGCATAAATGTTGCCGCCGCTCCGCGGGAAAATCAAGCGTGGACTGTCCGCGCCAACGAATCTCGGATCGGGAGGGTTCGAGTGGCACAGCGACTCTTCGCTGTGTGGCTTTTGTGATCGCATTTTAGTCGCCAGCTGACAATGCGCCTACAAAACCACACAGCCAAGAGTCGCTGTGCCACCCTAACGCTCGCCATTCTCCGCGCTTTTCTCTGCGCCCTCGGTAAGTGCATCGCCGAGCCATTTAGGCGTAGAATACCAACCATGGCCAAGAAACCCGAGCCGACGATTGAAATCACCTGCCCCTGCTGCGAGGCAAAGCTCACGGTGGACACCGACCTCGCCGTAGTGCTCGCGCACACCGCGCCCGTCAAAGCTGCGCCGGACGTGGATATCAGCGACGCCGCGCGGATCCTCTCCGAGCAGGCCCGGAAGCGCGAAGATAAATTTCGCGACTCCTGGGAAGCGGAAAGCAAAAAGGAAGACGTCCTCAACCGCAAGTTCGAGGAAGCCCTAAAAAAGGCCAAGGATCAGCCCGTCCAAAAACCGCTGCGCGACTTCGATCTATAGTTAGGACAGGCTTTGAGCCTGTCGGGTTTAGTCGCGGCGAGATCGATCGCGCTCCGGCCAAACCCGACAGGCTGAAAGCCTGTCCTACATGACGCCTACCCAATGTGCGCTGTTGTTGGCTGCAGCTAGTTTGGCCTTCGTACATGCCAAAGATGCCCACGCGGGTCCGCCTCCGCAAAACTCTTCAGCCGAAAAAAATCAAAAGTTGCCGCGGCCCGTGCCGCTGGGACGCGGAATAGCACTCGAGCGCGACCCCGCATCCGGCGAGCTGCGCGCGACCAGGACCGGTTCATCGCCTGGCGACGCGGACGGCGTGATCCGCGCGCGCGTGACGCTGGTGCAGGTTCCGTGCACGGTCGAGGCTCCGGACGGAACCGAGGTGCGCGGCCTCAGCCAAAGCGATTTCCGCTTGCTGGAAGACAGCGCGCCCCAGGGAATCGCCTCATTCGACGCTTCCGCGACGCCCGCCAGCATTGCCCTGATCCTCGACGCCAGCCCCAGCATATTTCGCGATCTCGCGGAAATGCGCGGCGCCGCGCGCTCTCTCTCCGGCAATCTCTCGCCGGCGGACGAAATCGCGGTCGTCTCGTTCTCTTCCGCGGCCCATCTGTTGCTGCCGTTCTCAAAAAATCGCGCGCTGCTCGATCGCGCCATCGACTCGCGCTACCTCGCCCAGGTGGAAAATTCCTCGGAATCGAGGATTTATGAGACCGTTTTTCTCGCGGCGCGCGAACTGTTTCAGGGGCGCACGGGCCGCAAGGCCATCGTTCTCCTCACTGACGGGCAGGACAGCGGCCTGGGCCTCACCTGGGACGCGCGCAGCACGCAGCCTTCGGCGAGCGCGGGCTCTTCGCGGCTTGCGTTCGACGACGTGGCGCGCGAGCTCGGCGCGGGCGGCATCGCGCTCTTCATCGTATCCACGGAAAATCGCCCCCACGGCATGACGCCGGAATGGCTCGAAGCGCACCGCAGCGCAATGCTCGTCAGCGCCGAGGCGCGCCGGCTAAACATGCCGAATTACACGCTGTATCTCGCGGAACTAGCACGGCGCGCGGGTGGCCAGCTCTATTTTCTCCGCGAGACCGAGAACCTGAGCGACATTTACCGGCGCATCGCGCTGGCCATCAGCGCGCAATACACGCTGGGCTTTTACCCTTCGGCGGGAACCGCGCACCCCGGGTGGCGCGCCCTGCGCGTCGAGCCGGCCGCCGGCGCAAAGGTTCCGCCTGGTGCAAAGCTGGTGTATCGCGGCTCTTACTACGTTTCAGCATTCCAGTAGCTGGGTCAAATTTCGATGAGGCGAAAGGGAAGCATCCGTGACGGCGAAGATTGAAGTGGAGAAAATCGACGCGACACATTTTCAGGTGCGTGTAAACGAGGGCGGAACCGCTTCGACGCACCAGGTCACAGTCGACCCGAAATATCGCGCGAAACTCGCGGACGAAGAAGTGCAGCCCGACGAACTGATCCGAAAGTCGTTTGAGTTTCTGCTGGAGCGCGAACCGAAGGAGTCGATTCTCACCCGATTCGATCTGACGGTGATCAGCCGCTATTTCCCGGAATACGAGCGCGAAATCAAAAAGCGTTGCAGCCCGCGTCTTTAGACGCGGGGTTACCGCCGCTAATCGATGAACCTTGCCAATTCATGCAGAAGGGCCTCGCCTCTAAAGAGGCGAGCTACAGCAATCGAAACCCGGCGAGGACGCTCACTCACGGCTTCACCGAAACGTCGTAATACGCGATCGTGCCGTTATCGCCGAGGATCGGGTCGATGCGCAGGATTTCAAAGCGCCCATGGTTTAAATCGGGCACATTTTTCCGCACCGTTTCGTGCAGGTCGTGTTCGAGCTCCGGTGTCCGAGTTGGAGGCGCCAAGAGGCGCGCGTCGACGCGATACGTGGAGATTTGACCCGGCGCAATGGTTTGCAGCTTTACCAGCGCCGCCGAGGGCGTCGGGCCGATCGCGGGCTGGTCGCTGTAGTGAACGTAGTACGGCGAGAAGAGCACGAACACCACGATCCCCGCCACTGCCAGATCGTACTGCCAGGTCCCTCGTTCGTAGGACCAGAACACCACCCGCACGATGGCGCGCCAGAGGGTTCGCATATCAATCGGCCGGCGCGCCGTCGACGACCACGCCGTCGCGCATGTGAACCACGCGGCTCGAATACGCCGCCGCTTCCGGGTTGTGCGTGATCATCACGATGGTCTGGCCCAGCTCTTTGTTCAACTGGCACAGCATGGATAGCACGATTTCCGAATTTTGCGTGTCCAGATTTCCGGTAGGCTCGTCGGCCAGGATAATCTTCGGCTCGTTCACGATGGCGCGCGCGATGGCCACCCGCTGCTGCTCCCCGCCGGACATCTCGGAAGGCCGGTGCTTCAGGCGGTCGGTGAGCCCGAGCATCTTGGTGATCACGTCGAAGCGGTGCGGATCGAAGCCGTCCCCGTGAATGTGCTGCGCGATGGCGATGTTGCCGCGCGCGTCCAGCGTTGGGAGCAGGTTGAATCTCTGAAATACGAAGCCGATTTTGCACCGCCGCAGCTTGGTGCGCTCTGCGTCGCTCATCTCCGCCAAATCGTTCCCGTCCACCAGCACGCGCCCTCGCGACGCCTTGGCCAGCCCACCGAGCACATACAGCAACGACGATTTGCCGCAGCCGGAAGGCCCCATGACGCTGACGAACTCTCCCGGCAGGACCCTGAAATTCACCCCGCGCAGCGCCGGAACTTCCACCTTTCCCGCGTGGTACAGCTTCCACAGATTTTCGGTTACGACGATTGGCTCCACTCTCGGATCCCTTAGGGCATGCGGCGCTACGGCAGGCGGACGTATTGTAGACGCGAACGGCATTTCTGACTAGGGCTGAGGCCGCCCAAGATCAGGCACACCCGGGTCTGAAGCGCTCCCGGCGGGTGAGTCGAAACTAATCGTAGGAAAGTGCTTCGATGGCGTCTTTGCGGCTGGCGAGCCATGCGGGATAGCTCGCGCCGAGAAGCCCGCCCACGAGCGCAATGAGTGCCGATCGAACGATCCAGTCGGGCGTAATCAGGATGGAGAGCGTCGGAAACCAGCCGAGAAACATGGCGCGCCCGATGTAGCTGATCGCGATGCCCACGCCGATGCCGATCGCACAAATCAGAACCGATTCGCCGAGGAGGGCCCGGATGATGTAGGCCTTGGAGGCGCCGAGGGATTTCAGGACGCCGATATCGCGCGTCCGCTCGATCACCGTCGTGTACATCGAGAGCAGGATCACCAGGAATCCGATTGAAACGGCGAGCGCGATCATGCTTTCGATGAATGCGTTCAGGCCGGGAAGATTGGCGGAAGACATCAACGAGAGGAAATCCTTGAGCGGCCGAATTTCGTAGCCGGGAAAGATGGGGTGCATGGCGTCCATCACAGCTGGCGTGTGGTCCGTACGCGTGCACTTGATGAAGAACACGGAAGCCTTGTCGCGCGAGCCGGACAAGTCCTGCAGCGTGGCTAGCTGGACGAAGATGCGCGCGCCTTTGCCGTGCTCCACGATGCCGGCGACGTGGAACTCGTGATCGAGCACCCGGAACATCGAGTTCACCGTCACGTGCTTGGCTTTCGCCGCCCAGTCATCTACCAAGATGTCGTCCGGGCCCTCCATGTCATGCCCTTCGAGGAAAACGAATCCGCCGGACACGTCGCGAAACGATTTTGGGTCGATGCCGTAAATGATGTCCACGCCGCCCGAGGAACTGAACTGCAGCAGGACCGGCGCGACCGACTCCACGTAGCGAATCTCGCGCAATTTATCGGCGATCTTGATAGGCATGGGCGCGCCGCTGAACGCGAGAAAAACCGAGGCGGAAGGCGGCTGCAGCATAATGTCCGCGCCGATGCCTTCGATGCGCTTAGCGGTTTCCTGCAACAGGCCGCTCGTCAGGCCAACGATCAGGATCACCAGGGCCACTTCCACGCCCACCGCGATGACGCTCACGGTCGTGCGGATGGGCCGGTGCAACACGTTGTTCACCACGAGCTGCCGAATCATGGGTGTGCCGCCACGGGTTCGTCACCCACGTGCACCAGGTCGGTTCCGGTCGGCTGCGCCAGCTCAAACTTGTCCGGCGTAATCGTTTCGTTCATGGTGAGCTTTAGAATCTTGATCTCGAGTTTGTAATCGTCCTGCGGCCGCCAGATGTGGATGTCCCGGGCGAAACTCACCGGTTGCTTTGCCGGGGCGGCATCGGAACTGAAAGAAGCGGTCGCGGGTTGCCAGTCCGTATATGCAATGTCGGCATCCAGTTTTCCTCCCGGCCCGAACAATTGGACTCGGGAAACCTGCAAGTCGGTCCGGCTATACCAGACTTTCCTCGCGATTTCGAATTTTCCGCTGTCCGCCTCCCGCAGCAGCGTCAGGATGTAATAGCGGCTCACGCTGAAATCAAACTGTTCGAAGAGAACATTCGAATTCGGCGAAAACTCGGGCCAGAATAACGCCTCGACGACATGTTGAGGGCGCAGATTTTCGAGGGGTTTTTTCGAAGGGCGGATCAGCGCGGTCGGCCCGACTAGAAATGTGTTCTTCGAAGGAATGTAAATCCGGAATTCATTCCCGTCGCTCACCATGTCAAAAATATTCTTGGCGACGACGGGCGCCTGGCCGATCACGCGAACGGTCGCCGGTCGCGCGGCCAGGATGAATCCCGGCACGTCATGGTATTCCTCGATAACGCCGCTATAGGTTGTGCCGGTGCTGGGAATCAGATCGACCGTGGCCTGCAGGCTTTGCACGGCCCGCACCTGAGCGTTATACCGCGCCAGCAACTCCTCTTCGCTGGAATCAAGCTGTGGACGGATTTCTTCCTTCTTGACCTCCGTCCTTCTCTTGATGGTGATACACCCCGCCGCAGGAAGGGCCAAAAAGGCGAGTAGCGGAACCCAGATTCGTCGAAATTTCCTCAGTGTTTTTCCTGCTCCCCCAGCATCACAATATTCAATCTAGCAACCGCTCCGAGGAGTGTCAATTGAAACGCCGGACATTGTGAAGCGGCTAGCCGCGCCTCCAAGGGTTCGATGGCGCGCGACAGGCCTTTTCGCGAATTTCCGGATGGGTTACAGTTCACCGAGGCGGCGCGTTGTTTGGCTGCCTGGCATCGACAATACAACGGGAGGCTGAGCTTTCATTTCATGAGTTCCGCGGCGGAGACGTACGTGAATCCACTGACTACGGGAAGCCGCGCCGACATGGAACTTTCCGTCATCATGCCCTGCTTGAACGAAGCCGCGACCGTGGGCGTCTGCGTCAAAAAAGCGAAAGAGGCGCTGGAACGGCACGGCATTCGCGGTGAAGTGATCGTCGCGGACAACGGCAGCGACGACGGCTCGCAGCAAATTGCCCGCGAGTTCGGCGCGCGCGTGGTGCCGGTCGAGCGGCGCGGCTACGGCAGCGCGCTGCTGAGCGGGATTGCCGCGGCGCGCGGAGAATTTGTCCTGATGGGTGACGCGGACGACACGTACGATTTTTCGCAGCTCGATGAATTCGTCGCCAAGCTCCGCGAGGGATTCGACCTCGTGATGGGCAATCGCTTTCGAGGGAAAATCCTGCCGGGCGCAATGCCGCCGTTGCACCGGTACCTGGGAAATCCCGTGCTGACGGGGCTGGGCCGGCTGTTCTTCAAAAGCCCGGTGCGCGATTTTCATTGCGGGCTGCGCGCCTTTCGCAAGGATGCGATCGACGGGCTTGGGCTACGGACGCTGGGAATGGAGTTCGCGAGCGAAATGGTGGTGAAAGCTTCGGCGTTTGGGTTGCGCGTCACGGAAATTCCCACGACACTGGCCCCCGATCGCCGCGACCGCGCACCCCATCTCCGCACGTGGCGCGACGGCTGGCGGCATCTGCGCTTTCTGCTCCTGTACAGCCCGCGCTGGCTGTTTCTTTATCCGGGCGTAGCCCTATTTGCACTCGGCGTCGCGCTAAGTCTGGCGCTTCTGCCGGGCCCCCGCAAAATCGGCAACGTCGTGTTCGACGTCCATACTTTGCTCTTTGCGGCCATGATGATTCTTATCGGATTCCAGTCGGTCGTGTTTGCGACGTTCACGAAAATCTTCGCAATTTCCGAAGGCTTGTTGCCGGAGGATCCCCGGCTCTCGCGCATGTTCCGGCACATCACGCTGGAGACGGGGCTCATCGCGGGCGTCCTGCTGATTCTTATCGGAGCAGGCGCTTGGGCGCTCGGGCTGGCGTACTGGCGCATCCTGGCGTTCGGCCCTCTCGATCCGGAGGAAACGCTTCGCATCGTGATTCCGGGGGTGGTCTGCTTCACTCTTGGGTTCCAGATCGTGCTTTCCAGCTTCTTTCTCAGCGTTCTCGGGATGTCCCGGCGATGAGCGAGGCCAAGGATCTTTTCGACGATTACGCGGCGGCATACGAACAGGCACTTTCTGCCGCCATTGCTCCCTCCGGTGAGAGCCGGGAATACTTCGCGGAGGGCCGGGTGGCGTGGCTGAAGCGCTGCCTCGGAGAACTGCGTCAGCCGATAGCCACAATCCTTGATTTCGGCTGCGGGGATGGCTCGACGACTCCCCTTCTCCTTCGCGCGCTCGACGCGAAATCGGCGGTTGGCACGGACGTCTCCGCCAAGTCGCTCGAAATCGCGCGGAAGATTCGAGGCAGCGATCGGATCCGCTATGAATCCATCGGCGAATTTCAGTCCGCGGGCGAGATCGATCTGGCCTATTGCAACGGCGTGTTTCATCACATCCAGCCGGCGCAGCGCGCCACGGCGCTGGCCATCGTTCGCCGCGCGTTGCGCCCAGGAGGAGTTTTTTCGTTTTGGGAGAATAATCCGTGGAGCCTGGCCACGCGCTACGTGATGTCGCGCTGCGCGTTCGACCGCGACGCAATCCCGCTTTCACCGCCCGGGGCGAGAGCCGCTCTGAAGGACGCAGGTTTTGAAATTCTGCGTACCGATTTCCGGTTTATCTTTCCGCGAGCGTTACGGGCGTTCCGCAAAGTCGAGGATTGGGTCTATCGCATTCCGGCAGGCACGCAATATCAGATCCTCTGCCGCAAAACTCAGTAAGCGTGGAGTTTTAGTGAGTTGTGCCGGCCATCGCCTGGCCTACGCGAAGAAGCTGATCGCGGAACCGGGGGCGTGCGATCCCCAGCTTCGTCCCGCAATACCATCCCAGCAGCAGCCGCGCGGCCAGCGCAAAGCACAGCAGAAGCAGAGAAGCGACGAGCATCGCGAAAGATTCCCGTTCGACGAGCAGCGTCCAATTGATGTCTTCTTCCCAGGAGGGCCAGATCCGCGTAAAAATCCCCCGCAGGCGTTTGCCGATCCACGGAATCCGCGAAAGGCGCACGTGCACGGTGCTCTCGTAAGTATAGGACTGCGGATAATCGGGGATCGCCGCCGTCGCGGTGCGGAACACCGCGGGATCTTTCAGCTCCGCTCGAGTCGCCGGACGTCCATCCGCAAGCCGCAGAATGAAATGGTGCGAAGGGTCGACAACAATCCAACGCCCGCCGACCAGCACCTCGACGACCACGTGTTTGCTGTATCCCTGCTCGTCGAGCAGCAGCAGGCGACGCGCCCGCAAGCCGCTGACCTGCGCGATGTTTACGAACGCGTTGGAGGCCGTGCCGCAAACGTTGAGCAGGCTCTGAACGTTCAGCGTCTCTTCCGGATTGCGCCCGGCTAGTCCGCCGGGATCGGGCGCGTCGCGGCGTGCCGGACCGTGAGCCATCCACTGCAATATAGCCTCGATTTTTTGTTCCGGGCCGTCGGCGGCAGGAATGATCGCGTCCGAAAATCCTCTGAGATAGCTGCGAGTCGAAAATTCCCAACCGAGACTGAAGACAACAGCTACGACGGAAAGCAAAAGCAGGAGGTTGACGATCGGCCAGCACGCGCGAAGAATTGGATGATCCTTCATGAGTTGCGGTGCTCCAAGGTCACCTCTCGGTACAGCGCTTCCATCTGCGTCAGCGGTTCGCTCCAGCTCAGCGCGTCCGCGACTGCCCGGCATCCTTCACGAAGCTGTGCAGCGAACGCTGTGTCCTGTAAAATTCGCGCCAGTCCCGCCTCAACCTCCGCGCAATCGTGCGAAACGACCAGGCCGGCGCGGCCCTCCACCAGCGGCGCGATTCCGCACCGGTTCGTCACCACGACGGGAGTCCCGCACGCGACCGCTTCCGCAGCCGTATTTCCAAAATTTTCGTTTTGCGAAGGGAGAACAAACACATCCGCGTCGCGGTAGGCGGCCCACTTGGCGTCTCCGTAGAGAGGCCCCGTGAATAGAACGCTGCCGCTAAGCCCCATTTGAGCGGCGCGAGTTTCCAAGTTCTTGCGGAAACCGTCTCCCTCGTCCGGTCCCGCCATCACCAGCATCGAGCCCTGCGTTCCATTTTGGCGCCGGCTCCAGCGAGAAAACGCTTCCAACATCAAGTCCGGGCTCTTCTTAGATACAAGACGCCCCAAGAATAATACAAGTTTCGATTCTTTGGGGATGTTCCATTGATTACGGAACGAGCCTGGCGGGGGGAACTGGTCGGGGCCCTCGATTCCATTTCGTCGCACCACGATTTTTGAATTTTGGGTGCCGCCTTCCAGCAGTTCCTGCCGCTCCTGTTCCGAAGTGGCAATCACCCGGCTCGCTCCTCGCAGCATCCGGTCACCGAGCACGCGGTGATACAGGCGTTTCATCGGGATGTTGCGCACGATCGGCACGAACATTCCCATCGGCTCGACGATGTACGGGCGCGTGATTCGCCGGCATCCGCCTGCCACGCGTGGTCCAAGCAGATCGTACAAACCAAAGATATGTGCAACGTCATAGCCAGGGAGTCGTTCCCGGCAAAACGCGCTTACGCCGGGGTTCCAGGTCAGGGATCGGTATTGGGCGCGGGTTCGAAGATAAATCGTCTCGACACCGTTTTCTTTTGCTTCGAATCCCCAACGCCCGGCGGTCGCGCCTACGTTTTCCTGCTTGGCTCGGTCCAATCCCAAATCGGCGCTCAGCACGGTCACGTCGCATCCAGCGGAGGCCAGCCCGCGCGCCAAGGCCCGCACTTTTACGGTGGGGCCTCCTCGCTCGAGGAAGGGATAGTAGGACTGAGTCGCATGCAAGAGGCGCATAGAGACGCGGAAGACCAGAGTGCGGTGCTGGGTAGCGCCTTTCCTTCCGCCGCGAGATTATACCCCCGCGCCTTCCGGGTGACTGCGTGAGTTCTGAGTAGTTTGTGCTTCCACGAGCACGCGGTTTAGCACTTCGGTCAGGCTCGCTTGAAATTGAGCGAACGAAAAAGATGCCGCAACGCGTTCGCGTCCGCGAATGCCCATCGCGGTGGCTCGTTTCGGATCTTCGAAAATAAATTCGATGGCTCCCGCGAGGCGGCCGGCGTCGCCGTGCGGCACGAGCAAACCCGTCCTCCCGTCCTCCACGATGTCCGGTATTCCCCCGTGTGCGCCGCCGATCACGGGTTTTCCGTAAGCCATCGCCTCGAGGAAAACCATGCCGAAACCTTCGCCGCTGCTCGGAAGGGCAAAAACATCGCAGTTCGCGTAGTACGCAGAAAGTTGCTCGGGGGCTAGACCCTTCAGAAAATACGCGTGGCTCGACATCTCCAGGTCACGCGCAAGTTTTTCAAGTCGTGGGCGGTCGTTTCCGTCGCCAACGAGCACTAGAGCTGCGTCCGGCGCCGCCTTCAGAACGTGCGGCAGCGCCTCAATTAGAGTGTCCGCGCCTTTGTATTTCTCGGACGAATCCCACCGGCCGACGGTCAGTATCGTGCGGCCGCTGCGCGGAAACTCGGATGGCGGCGCGACCGACGCGCGCGCCGCAACCCGTGCTTCAAATTCGGGATCGAGGCCCCAAGGGAGCCGCTGGGCTTTTCCAGGCGAGACCCCTTGTTCCGAGACTAAGTGCCGCACGGTGTCGGCGCTCGGCCCGAGAACCAATTCCGCCCGGCGCAGGGCGCCGCCGCGCGGCCAGCCCAGCGGCTGCCAGACCTCGACGCCATGCGTGAACACGATCGAGCGAAGATTCCGGCAGCGCATCCCCATGAGCGGCACGATAGGAGCGAGATGCGGATGGAGGGCGAGAACCATGGCCGGGTCGCGCCCGGCCGCTCGCAGGGCCGCCAACGCGAATGCAATCTTACTCCGCGCGTACCCAGACACTGAAAATTCAAGCGAACCCACCCGCACGGTGTGTAATCCCTGAGGATCGTTGAGGCTCAAGAAGCGAAACGCCATGCCGCGGTCGGAGGCGAATTTCGCGGCCACCGCGGCAACCTGTTGCCCGGCCCGCTGCACGCCGCCCGCCGGCAGCACGTCCGTGAACAAGCCCACAATCGAGCTCATGCCGTGCGCCTGCTCTTGGGATTCAGACCGCCCGGCGACCGAACCTCGCATAGCAGATGGGGTATTTCTTCGTGGGTCGCGGGCCTGCGCGTCGTATGTGCGTTCGGTCCGCACTTCCAGCGGAGCAACATCGGGAGAGTCTACCTCACGCCGTGTGGCGGCACCATTCGATCCGCAGCGAGATTCCAGCGCGTGCTTCGTAGTTCACAAGGCGCAAGAGGGCCGCCTAGGCGCTGGTTCCTTTTCCTGCTAGGCTGGCCTCCGAGTTGAAAAACGCGGGGGATCTCTGCGTGGCCATAGATTCAAAACGCATATTGCTCACCGGCGGCGCCGGTTTCATCGGCTCGCATGTCGCGGAGGCTTTGCTGCGCAATCGCGCGCGCCTGAGCGTTGTGGACAACCTGGACGACTTCTATTCCCCCGCTTGGAAAAAAGCGAATCTGGATTCCGTCCGAAAAGCCGGCGCGTTTGATTTTTTCGAGCAGGACATTTGCGACGCCGACCGGATGCGCGAAACATTTGCGAGGGTCCGGCCGGATGCGGTGATTCACCTCGCGGCGCGCGCCGGAGTCCGTCCCTCCATCGAGCAGCCGCGGCTTTACGAGCGGGTGAACGTGGCCGGTACCGTGAATCTGCTCGAGCTGTGCCGGGAGTTTCGCGTCTCGCGCCTGATCTTCGGCTCCTCGAGTTCGGTGTACGGCGCCTGCGCGAAGGCGCCTTTCTCGGAGGCGCAAGCCGGCTTGAGCCGGAAACGACGATGGAAGAGGGGCTCAAGAAATTTGTCGCTTGGTATCGCGCGGCGGATCAGGTTCAGCGCGTGTAGAGACCCGCTTATCCGCGTTTCTCGGGCCTGACGGAATTGCTCTCGCAGGCCCGGAGTTGCCTGATCTCTGTGGTTCCGTCGGTGGCTGTGGCAATTACTGGCGGGCCGCAGCCCTCAATGAGTCTTTCAAGTGATATTCCTCCCGTAAAATCCAAACTTAGTGTAAATTTCCCTGTGCCGCCGAGGTCGCGGAAGCCGTCATGAACCCAACCAAACCTGGAACGCAGGTTGCCGACGAGGGGACCACCCGCATGAGCCGGGATACTCTATCCATCACCGATAACCGAACAGGTAAGTCCTACGAAGTGCCGATCAAGAACGACACGATCCACGCCACCGATCTGCGGCAGATCAAGGTGAAGCCCGACGAGTTCGGGATGATGAGTTACGACCCGGCCTTCAACAACACGGCGCTGTGCCAGAGCAAGATCACCTTCATCGACGGCGACAAAGGCATCCTGCGTTACCGCGGCTACTCCATTGAGGAACTCGCCGAGAAGAGCACCTATCTCGAAACCGCTTACTTGATTTTGCGCGGCGAGCTGCCCACCCGCTCGCAGCTCGATGAGTGGACCTATCACATCACGCATCACACCTTCATTCACGAGTCGGTGAAGAAATTCCTCGACGGTTTTCATTATGACGCCCACCCGATGGGCATGATGATCTCCGCCATCGCGGCGCTCTCCACGTTTTATCCCGAGGCCAAGGACATCTTCGACAAGGAATCACGCCAGAAGCAGACCTACCGCCTGATCGGGAAAATGCCCACGCTCGCCGCGTTCTCCTACCGGCATAGCCTCGGCATGCCGTACGCCTACCCCGACAATGACCTGACCTACGCCGGCAATTTCCTGAACATGCTGTTCAAGACATCCGAGCTGAAGTACCGCCCGAATCCCACGCTCGAACACGCGCTCGATATCCTGTTCATTCTGCACGCGGATCACGAGCAAAACTGCTCGGCGAACGCCATGCGCTGCGTGGGCAGCTCGCACGTGGACCCATTTTCGGCGACGGCCGCGGCGACCGCGGCGCTCTACGGCCCGCTGCACGGGGGCGCAAACGAAGAAGTTCTCCGCATGCTGCTCGAAATCGGCTCGCTCGCGAATGTGCCCGCGTTCATCAAGCGCGTGAAGGCCGGCGAAACGAAACTTATGGGCTTCGGCCACCGCGTCTACAAGAATTATGATCCGCGCGCTCGCATCATTAAGCACGTGGCGGACGGCGTCTTCGAAGTGATGGGCCGCAATCCGTTGCTGAACATTGCGCTCGAATGCGAGCGCATCGCCCTCGAGGACGACTACTTCGTCTCGCGCAAGCTCTATCCCAATGTGGATTTTTATACCGGCCTGATCTACCAGTCGATGGGCTTCCCGGTGACGATGTTCCCCGTACTGTTCGCGATTCCGCGCACGAGCGGCTGGATCGCCCAGTGGGAAGAGATGCTGCTCGACCCCGAACAGAAAATCGCGCGCCCGCGCCAGGTGTACCTCGGCTACGACCTGCGCCCGTACAAGCCGCTGGACCAAAGAGGCTGAGGCGGTTTCCCGGTTGCGTTGCGGCTGCCCCCAGAAGTTCCCTTTCGGTTTCATTGGGACCGAGCGTGCGTGGAAGGTCAGGAATTTCTGCCACACTCACTTCCTGCTATGAAAGCCAAACTCCGCAACGTGAAGGTTATGCTGGACGAAGAGGTCGCTCGGTGGGCCCGAAATGAGGCCCGCCCGGCAAGACACGAGCGTTTCCCGACTGCTCGGCGCCATTCTGAGAGAACGCATGCTTCAGGATGAAGCGTACGAGCAGTCGAAGCGACGCGCCTTAGCTCGCAAGCCTTTCCTGAGGTGAAACGGCCGGCATTTGTCGCGTGACGAAGCCCATAACCGTACCAATCTTTGTTGACGTGAACGTCTTCATCGCGCTGTAGTCTATAATTGTCCATGCCCAACTTGGAATTCTCCCGGGAAGCATCGGCTGCCCAGCGCCGGACGATGATCGACACCCAGATTCGCAAGCGCGGCGTCTCCTCACCGCGAGTTTTGGAAGCGATGGCCGCCGTTCCGCGCCACGAGTTTGTCCCTCTCCAATTTCGTTCCGATGCCTATGCCGACAAGCCGCTGCCCATCGGCGAGGGGCAAACGATCTCGCAGCCCTTCATGGTTGCGGCGATGACGGAGGCGCTCGGACTTACCGGTTCTGAATGCGTTCTGGAAATCGGCACAGGTTCCGGCTATCAGTCCGCCGTGCTTTCGCTCCTCGCGCGGGCGGTGATCAGCGTGGAGAGCCGCACATCCCTGGCTCTCGCTGCGCAGAAACGGCTGACGAGCTTGGGGTATGCGAACGTCCACGTGCACAACGGTGACGGCTCCGCGGGCTTCCCGGATGCCGCGCCGTATGACGCAATTCTCGTCACCGCGGGCGCTCCGGAAATTCCCAGCGTATTTGCCGGACAGCTTCGGGAGGGAGGATGCCTGGTCATTCCGGTGGGCGACCAGCAAAACCAGCATCTCGTGCGGGCGAAGCTGGAAAACGGCGAGCTGAAATCCCGGGCGTTATTCGGCTGCCGCTTCGTCCCGCTGCTGGGCCGCTATGGCTGGAGCCGCGCGGAGCGCGAACTGTTCTGAGGGGTACTGAGTTTCGAGAGCGCTTGCGCGCGCTAGCGGAACGGATCCCAACCCATCGGCTTCAGTGGTGCTCTGTGGCCCCTGGCGTCGATCAGGACGACCTCTTTTTTCCTTATCATTTCGCCGATGATGCTGATCGAGGCACCGGCCTTCTTTGGCAACCGGCTGACGAGTCTTCTCGGCACCGTAAAGAGCAACTCGTAATCCTCGCCGCCGTGCAAGGCCAGCTTGAGAGGGTCGAGGCCCACAGATCGCAGCTCCTGCGGTATGTCCACCACCGGGATTTTCTGCGCCCACAGAATCGCCCCGACTCCGCTCGCGCCGCACAGGTGCCCGAGATCGGTCGACAGGCCGTCTGACGTGTCGATCATGGCTGTGGCGAATCGACCGGCAGCGAGCGATTGGCCCAGCGCCAGCCGCGGCTCAGGGCGGAAATGCTTCCGCAGCAGCTTCGCCCAGCGTTTCCGGGTGTGCCACCTCTTTTGGACAACCCGCCAGCCCAGCTCTGCTTCACCCAGCGTTCCGCTCACGCACAGGAGGTCACCCGGACGAGCGCCCGAGCGCAAGATTGCCCGGCCCCGCCCAACTTCTCCCAAGACGGTGAGGCTAATCACAACCTCGGGGTACTTGGTTGTATCGCCTCCCGCGAGCGCTAAGCCGAACCGGCGAGCCGCGCTCTTCGTTCCGTCAAGGAAATCGTCAAACCATCTGCCGCTGCAGGCGGGGGGTAGCCCCAGGGTCAGAAAGAAACACCGTGGCCGGGCCCCCATCGCGGCAACGTCGCTCGTGGCGCGGGCCAAAGCCTTGTAACCCACGACCCTGGGCGGATAAAGCTTCCTTAGAAAGTGGACGTTCTCGAGGAATTGGTCGGTCGTAACGACCCAGTCGGTCTTGCCACCCGTGGCGAGGACCGCCGCGTCGTCCCCGATCCCCACTTGCACCGCCCGGGAGGCAGGGAACCTTTGACGTACCCTTTCGACCAGTGTTTCTTCGCTGTCCATCGGTACAGTTGTCAGGGGTCGATTTTCCGTGGTCTCATGGAAGTCACATTTTAGGGTATGGCGGCCGATCCCGTAAGGGATTTGAATGCCCCCGATCGGGAATGGGAATGGCCGATCGGGAAATTAAGGGTTGACTCGAAAGAGGCCGATCAATAGACTTGCCCCTGTTTCGGACCAGTACCCCCGGTTCAAACGGCTACGAACGGCAGGAACGTTGGCACGAGCCGCTCAGGGGATGATCGGCTCCAGCTCCCTCGAAAGTAGAAGTTGGATTGGTTTTGGGATTTCAGCAGATGAAACCTGAAGCTTATACATTTATTGTGACCTCGAACCGGAAGGGCGCCTTCCGCAAGATCACGCTGCACGGCTATCTGCTGCACCTGGTCGTGTTGCTGGCTCTTGTGGGCGGAGTGACGGTCCTAGCCGCGGTAGGCTCCTATACCCGGATGCTCTGGAAAGTGGCCAATTACAACGCCCTCCGCCGCCAGCAGGACACGCTGAAGCACAACTACGAGAAGCTGCAATCCAGCGTGAAGGACACGAACGAGCGGATGAACTCGCTGCAATCTCTGGCCACCGAAGTGGCCATGACGTATGGCTTCATGCGATTCCGCCAGAGCCCGTTCGGCGTGAATGAAGACACGGTCGCGCCAGCCAGCGAATTCGATCAGTCCATCGCGCAATTCAATTTTCTGGAATCCAATGTGAAGGAAGCCTCGCTCCCCGCCGGGAGCCTTCGCCTGCTGCCGACGCCTGCGCTGGCGGACCTGACTTCGACCCCGACGCTCTGGCCCGTAGTCGGCCATTTGACCGGTACGTTCGGCGAGCGCATGGACCCGTTCAGCGGTGAAGGCGCGTTCCATACCGGCGTCGATATCTCCTCACAGTACGGCGATACCGTGCATGCTTCCGCCGACGGCGTGGTGATCGAAGCGAACGACCGCGCGGGCTACGGCCGGCTGGTCGTGATCGACCACGGCTTCGGCCTGACCACGTACTACGGGCACCTTTCGAGCTTCAACGTTCACGACGGTCAGCAGGTTCGGCGCGGCGACACGATCGGCAACGTCGGCGTCAGCGGCCGCTCCACCGGCCCGCACGTGCACTACGAAGTCCGCATCAATGGCGCGCCGGTCAACCCGATGCGTTACCTGCGCCAGGCCGCCGTTACGGCTTCCGCTTCTTCCGCAGACTAAGCTCCTTTTTTTTCCGTTTCCTCATACCCCCCCGGTAATTTCTGCGTGTAGTGTCGCGTCTCTCCTGTCGCACCTTCGGCGCGGCTTCCGAAGAGAATTCATTTTCAATCGTCCTTCACTGGTATACGATTCGGCCAATCTGCCCGGAATTGCAGCCGTGACTCAGGGGACAACACAATGAATCATCGGACATTCGGTCGGCCGTCGGTTGGCGGCAAGGGTCCATTGCTCTTGCCATTTAGCTTCGCCTCGCTGCTCGCGCGGATCAGCCCGGTGATTTGGCTCCTGGCTTCGCTGGCCCTGCTATCGGTGGCTTCCGTTCCAGCCGCGGCAAAATCGATGGACCGCGCGGACTGCTCGAAGCTGCTGGACTTGAAGCTCAAAGACACGGTTATCACCGAGGCTGCGGTCGTCCCCGCCGCGGGCGAAGTGCCGGAACACTGCCGCGTGCAAGGCGGGCTCGAAACGGTGATTCTCTTTGAAGTTTCGATGCCCACGTCCGTATGGAACGACAAATTGTTCTACGTCGGCGGAGCGGGCTACAACGGCTCCGTGCCGGAGCTAGCCGACGCGCTGGCTCGCGGCTACGCTGCCGCCGGTTCGGACACCGGCCATCGCGGTTTCCACTGGGACGCCTCGGCGATGTACAACAATCCGCAAGCGCAGGTGAACTACGGTCACCGCGCGACGCACCTCGTGGCGCAGCTTTCGAAGGAAATCATCCAGGCGTACTACGGTTCGCCGGCCAGGCGCTCATACTTTTGCGGCTGTTCGAACGGCGGGAAAATGGCGCTGATGGAGGCGGAGCGCTATCCGGACGATTTCGACGGCATCGTCGGTGGCGGATATGTCCTCGACCGGACCAAGGAAATGGCCATGTTCATCTGGACCCAGCGCGCGCTGCTGGGCTCCGAGATCCCGCCGTACAAGATTCCCGCGATGGAAAAGGCCACCCTCGCGGCGTGCGACGCCCGCGATGGCCTCGCCGACGGCCTGATCGACCGCCCCGATCTCTGCAAGTTCGATCCGAAATCGACGATCTGTCCGGGCGCCGACGGGCCGGACTGCCTGACCGCGCGCCAGGCGGAAGCGTGGCGGAAAATTCTCGACGGCCCGGTGAATTCCGCGGGCAAGAAACTCTATCTCGGCTACTCGCCCGGCCATGAAGCGGACTATCCCGCCTACATCAGCGGGATCGGCACAATGCACGGCTATCCCTCCAGCAATTTCATGTATGAGGACAGCTTCATGCGCTGGATCGTCTTCGGGCCGGAATTCGATTCCGTGCGCGGCTTCGATTTCGACAAAAGCCCAGCGGCGCTTGTGAAATTTGAGAAAGATCAGGACGCGGGCACCGCCGACCTGAGCGGGTTTCAGAGGCACGGCGGCAAGCTGATTCTCTACAATGGCTGGGCCGACCATTCGACGCCGCCGATCCGTTCGGTCGAGTACTTCGAGCAGCTCCGCGAGAAAACGCCCGGCCGCGACGAATTCGTGCGCCTCTTCATGATGCCCGGTCTCTACCATTGCAACGGCGGGCCGGGACCGAACGTGTTCGGCGGCCTCGGCCAAAGAGGCTACAAGCTGAACGACCCCGAAGGCGACATCATCGGCGCGCTGGATCAGTGGGTGGAAAAGGGAATCGCGCCCTCGAAACTCCTGACGACCAAATTCAAGAAGGACGACCCGCGCCAGGGCGTGGCGCGCACGCGCCCCGTCTGCCCGTATCCGCAGATGGCGACGTACATGGGTTCGGGCAGCGTGGATGATGCTGCGAATTTCAGTTGCGCGATGCCGAAGCAGCGGAACTAATTCGGTTTGCTGGCATCTCCAGCCTTGAAGATGTCCGGAGTCAGTTCCACCAAAACGCGAACGCGTTCGGCGGACTGCGTTACTTCCGCTGAGTTCAGCACGCTTTGAAGTGATGCCAGGGCGGCCGGGCTCATCGACTGGCGCGTCTTGGGGCTGTCGAGGCCCATGCGGCCGAAGGCTCGCAGGACTTCCAGGGCGGACTGAAGCTCGCGCGCGTCTTCGCCATTGTCGCACTCGCCTTCGAGGGAGACGCGCAGGTCGTCGCCCTCCGGCCGCACAGCCAGCGTGATCCAACGCACCGAGCGGGCCAGGGCCATCAGTTGCGAATTGGGAGCTCCCGGGAGTGCGCCGTTAGGGCGATCGTCCGGGGTCGGGGGAACGTGCGAGATGGCGAAGGCGGCGGCGCCGTCGAGGCGAGAGGCGCGCTCGCGGATCGGGTCCACGACGGAATCGGTCGTGTGCGCGGCAAAAAGCGGATCGATGCTTTGCCCCGAGACGAGGGCGAGGCGATGCTCGTCGAGAAAAAACGCGGAAGTCCAGTTTCCCTGCGCGCCGGTGGGGAAGAGAAATACTTCGCGGCCGCGCTGGTGATCGATCCGGCCCTGGCGCGCGGCGTAATCGCGAATCTTCGCCTGATCGAACCGGCCTTCGGCGATCGCGACGCTCCTGTTCTTGCCCGCCGGCGCGGGCCAGATCGCAATCGCCGCGCGATCCAAGTCCTTCTCAAAATCAAATCCCGTCGAACGAATGAAATCCGCGTAGTCCGGATTGGGCACCGTGATTGGTCCTTTATCGGGCCGGTGCTGATAGAAGGAAGAAGCACGAATCGCGGCGAAATCGAGATAGACGAGCGTAGATTCGCCGTCGGGGAGTGCATCGAGTAACGCCGGGTCTGGCGACGCCTGCGTCGCGCCGCCCGAAACAGAATTCGCGGCGATCAAAGCCGCCGCGATCGCCGCGCACATCGCAAGAGACGCGCCCATTCGCAACTGTCTCGTACTGGTACGCATAGAGCTCCCTTCTGTGCACATTCTCTCAGCTGCGTAGATTCAGTCCAACGAAAGTCCCGTTTGTGCCACTTATGTGCATGCAAAGATTTACATTTGGCAAGTTCTTCGTCAAAAAAAGATTACATTTGTAACCACTGGTAACGACAGAATTACGGCTAAGTTATTTTTCCTCAGTATTTGCGCCTTAGCAAAGACGCTCTGCCTCACTCCGTCGAGAATGTCGCCGCGTCGAGACATTCGTCACAAAGCGAATGACGACGAGGGCCTTGAAGCAAGAAGAGCTGTTCGCGATGCGCTTGAGAGTCGCGGCGGCTCCGGAGACCTCGGATCCACCTCAAGCTCCTGACGGACCTTACGCTGGTTGCTGCGCTCCGTGCAAGCGCTCGGTCTTGGCACTATTCATGACCAAGCAGTCAACGTCAGGTGCCCGGGCGGGCCGGAGATTAATCCGGTTTCGCTAAGCTCTGCGATCGGCCGAGTCCCCCCGAAGCCGGTGGCGATGCGATTCGGGAAGTGCTTGCAGCAGGTAAAGCTTTTTCAAAAATTGCCCCCACGGTTTTCCTGAAATAGAGACAGCGACGTTACACGCGCATGACAACCGCCTGTTTCCGGCGCACTAGCATGCATGTTTGGATGCGGAGCTGTTCTTCGACGCCTGTATTGTGTCACGTCCACGCGGCGCAAATTACCGGCGCTACTTCACGATTCAAGAAAGGACGAAACGAATGACAGAGAACTTGGGCAATGGGCCCAGGAAAACGGCAACGGGTCGGCTCCTATATTTCATTTTTTCTATTGCATTGATTTTTGCAGGGTTTCTCGCCGACACCCGCTCCGTTTCCGCTGCGCCCATCCCGGCTCCCGGAACTTTCGCACTCCCTGCGTTTGCCCGGAAATACTCGATGCCGTGCTCGGCTTGCCATGATTCCTGGCCGAGATTGAGTCCGTTTGGGCAAGCGTTCAAAGACAACGGTTATCAAATGATGAACGATAAGGATGCCCCGATTTGGCAGAACCCGGGGTATTGGCCGGTCACGTTCCGCATCACTCCGGTCTGGCACCGCGAAAGCACGAACCGCGTGGCGGTCGACGGCCCGGTAGTGGGCGGGGTTCCCACGACGGTTGAAAGTAAGGTCACCACGCACGGATTCGACTGGAGCGGCCTGGACTTCCACACCGCGGGAACGGTGGCGAGGAACATTTCGTTCTACGTACTGCCCTCTTCGGACAGCACGGGTGCATTCCACTTCGAATCGGTGTGGGCGCGCCTCGATAATCTGTTCCAAAGCAGCTGGTTCAACGTCAAGGTTGGCAAGTTCGAACTCGACAACCTTCAGTCTGAAAAGCGGATCCTTACGCTCAGCAACGTGGGTGGAAGCTACCAGAATTATCACTTCCAGCCGCTGGTTAGCCCAGGATCGGCCGGCAATCTGGTCGCCGCCGAAGGTCTGTACAAGTTCGGAATCGGCGACAACCAGGTGGGCATCGAGTGGATGGGCCACTCCAAGAACGACCGCACGCGTATCTCCGCCTCCCTGTTGAACTCCAACGACGGCAACCCCGGCTTCAGTTCCGGTAACGGAGGTGGCGGCTTAGCCACCGGGAGAGCCTACGACGGTTACGTCACCGCGAGCCAGGCTTTCGAAGCGGGAAGCCTTGGTTTGCAGCGTGTCGGGGGCTTCGCGTATGTCGGCGGGGCGCCAACCTCCTGCCAGTTCATGTCCGGTGGATCGTGCACCAGCTTCCCGGGCGTCGGCTACAAGAACAAGATGTTCTACCGAGCCGGATTCATCGGAATGTGGTTCGTCAAGAAGTTTGACGTCACCACAATGTACTTCCACGGATGGGACAACGTCAGTCTGACGGCCAGCGGCCCGGATACAGCGCCACCGTCAGGGGCGCGCTCGCCTTCGTGGAACGGCGCGTTGATCGAACCGCACTACACGGTAAACCCGCGGTTGGTCTTCACCGGTCGTTACGAAGCGATCCGAATGCAGCAGCAGGTATTGGCTTCGAATCCTTCCAATTTCGGCAACATGGACGTCGGCACCGCCGGGATGCGCTTCTATCCGTTCCTTTCCAGCCGCGCCGGATTCGCGGTCCATACCGAATATTCCTGGTTGCGCCAACGCGGCGCCGCTCCGGTCACGGGGAACGACCTAACCTCCAGCAGCGTTTTGCTGGGACTCGATTTCGCATTCTAAGGAGGAGACGATGCGCATACTAAACACAATCAAATACGCACTTCTAGCAGTCGTTCTCCTGGCCGCGGCGGGTTCCGCGGCGGCGCAGGAGTCGCACATCGGCGGCATGACCGGACACGCCGATGCGGGAAAACCACTCTACTTCCGTTATTGCTGGGGCTGCCACGGACCTCACGGGGACGGCAACGGCGAGAACGCGCAGTACCTCAACCCGATGCCGCGAAATTTCGCGGCGGCGACGTTCAAGTGCCGCTCGACGCCCACCGGCACGCTGCCGACCGACGAGGATCTCTACAACGCCATCACTCGCGGCCTTGTGAACTCCGGCATGCCGCCCTGGATGGAATTGACCAGTCAGCAGCGAGCCGATCTCGTCGCGTTCATCAAGACGTTTTCGCCGCGTTGGAAGAGTGAAGGGCCGGGCCAGGCGATTTCGGTTCCGGCGGAATCGCCCGTCAATCTCGACAGCCTGAAGCACGGCAAGGAGCTTTTCACCAAGCTCGAATGCTTCAAGTGCCACGGCGAGCAGGGGCGCGGTGACGGTCCGGCAGCCTCGGGCCTGACCGACAACAACAACCAACCGATTCACCCATACGACTTCGAGTCCGGCACGCGCTTCAAGTGCGGGACGACGAACGCCGACATCTACAAGATTTTCATGACGGGGGTTGACGGCACGCCGATGCCGTCCTTCGCCGACGTGATCAAGCCCGCAGAGGCCTGGGATCTCGTGCACTACTTGCGGACCTTGCAGATCAACCACAAGGGGCCCGAGATGACCCTTTGGGAAAGCACGAAAGAAGGCGCGGAAATCGTGAAGGAAACCAAGGCGAGCCGCGGAACGCCGACGGGTTCCGGAACGGACTAAAGCAAAAATAGCCCCCAAAGAAATCATACGAGAGATAGGAGGAGTGGAACAATGCAAGCCAGAAAACTCATGATCGCAGTTGCTGCTGTTTTTACCGTAATCACGATGACATCCGCACGGCCGGGAAACGGCACGGTCAGCGGCCACGTCACGTTCGAAGGAACGCCGGCGAAGCCCAAGACGATTGACATGTCCCAGGAGCCGAGTTGTGCCAAGCAATACTCGAAGCCGGTGTCATTTGAAAATGTGGTCACCGGCCCCGGGAACGCGCTCGAAAACGTGGTGGTGTATATCTCGGCGGGCGCGCAAGATGACGCACCGCCGCCGCAGCAGCCTGCGGTGTTGGTACAGAAGGGCTGCCGCTACGCGCCCCACATTCTCGCGTTCCAGGTCAATCAGGACTTCGAGATCGTGAACGACGATCAGACGTCGCACAACATCCACACGCTTCCGCAAAGCAACCGCGAGTGGAACAAGTCACAGCCGCCCGGATCGGCCCCGATCGAAGACAAGTACGCGCGTCCGGAATTCATCCCGGTGAAGTGCAATATTCACCCGTGGATGAAGGGCACGCTCGCCGTGATGAAGAACGCGCACTATTCCATCACGGCCGAGGACGGGGAATTCAAGCTCCCCAACCTCGCCCCCGGCACGTACACGATCACCGCGTGGCACGAATCCTACGGCGAACAGTCGCAGGAAGTGACCATCGGCGGCAGCGAATCGAAGACGATCAGCTTCGTCTTCAAAGCCAAGCCGTACTGAGCTGCGCGCTTCCTGGCGCAGTTTTCGCGGGTTACGAGATAAAGAACGATTCGCCGCATGCTTGGGGACTCGCTGTAAAGGCGGGGCTTCAACGCGTGCGGCGAATTGTTTTCTTGTCGACTCGCAGCAACCGTCGCAGGGCCGCGTTGACAGACCGATCGTCCGGGAAATGAGCGGCCACGTCCGGGGACAAGAGGACGAGGTTTGTGCCCCGTTTGTACCGCGATGCGTACTTTCCGCGAACCCGTCCCTTCAAAGCCGAGAGATCACATTCGGGCCGTAGTTCGTCGTTTGATTCATTCCTCTTTTTCTTCATATTGCGTTCGTTCCCGGGCGGTCAATTTCCGTGCGCTGATGATTCTGATTATCTCACTCCGGTCGGCATGGGCGGTGGTCGAAGACGCGATTTCTGGTCCTGACGGCAGGAAGGCATTGCGCCACAGTGGGTTGGGGTGTACAGTAGGTCTTCCAGCACAGGCGCTCAAACGGGTGGCATGAGGGTTTCCACAAATCTTCCACAGGGTGCCCTTGCAATTGGTGTTCCCTTTTGTTATATTTTATCGGTTTGCGCCGTGCTGGCGTAGCTCAGTTGGTAGAGCATCTGATTTGTAATCAGAGGGTCGGGGGTTCAAATCCCTCCGCCAGCTCTGCCAAAAATTTTTTGAGTCAGGGGAAAATTCCCAATTGATTGCGGGAGGCAGGTTCCTGCATCGCGAACGAAGCGTGAAAGTGTCTTTTGTAACTGCCAACTTCGCGGATGCACTGAGGCCTTCTCTGCTTATTTCCCCCCGTGCGGACGGGTGGGTGAGTGGCTAAAACCAGCAGACTGTAAATCTGCCGCTCCTTGCGGGCTACGGAGGTTCGAATCCTCCCCCGTCCACCACTTGACTGCACCGCTCGCAGAGAGCGCTTTGCGGCAAGTTGCTCGCGGTGAATTTTCGCGCGAGCCGTTGGAGAGATGACCTGGAACGCGTACCGGGTGAGATCGCGAGTTTCCGGGTGCGGGATTCTGTGTTGCGCTGAAGTCTCCGCTTCTTGCGGGCGGTGGTGGCGAGGTCGATGACCCGCAACAAGGTAAGCCCCGTTGGCGTTGTGAAATCCGGTGAAGCCGAGCACAGGTTTCTTGTGCCGCGGGTCGCAACTGGCGCGGCGGACAGAACTCGCCTGGGTAGCTCAGTTGGTAGAGCGCGTCCTTGGTAAGGACGAGGTCACCGGTTCAATCCCGGTCCCAGGCTCCAGAAGTTAGGCGGGCGCGAGCGTAAGTTTGAACGAATGGAAGCTCGCGGCAGTTTGCAAGGCAGGCCGGGCGGGGGTAACTCAACGGTAGAGTCTCGCTCTTCCAAGGCGATGGTTGCCGGTTCAAATCCGGTCCCCCGCTCCAACGATTTTGTACATGCTCGATGTGAGCTCACTCTCTTGAGGATTTGATTCGATGGCGAAGGAAAAATTCGAGCGAACCAAGCCGCACCTGAATATCGGGACGATCGGGCACATCGATCACGGCAAGACGACGCTGACGGCGGCGATCACCAAGGTGCTGT
>Ga0210393_10000222_pt1 | contig 53660 bp, 41 predicted proteins | sample IncBWC27OmetaG_FD_160068 | JGI IMG/M metagenome (GOLD analysis project Ga0210393, IMG submission 160068) | Forest soil microbial communities from Barre Woods Harvard Forest LTER site, Petersham, Massachusetts, United States - Inc-BW-C-27-O ... | reverse complement strand
GGACGGCATTGTTCAGAAATTTACGCACGATGGGAGCAAGCTCTTACTCCAAATTGGTAAGAAGGGCGTCATCGATTCATCGGACGGCACAGTTGCAGGTCGAGCATTAAATTCGAGCCATACAGGGTTCTATCGGCCCGGCTCTATCGCGGTGGATCCGAGCAACGGAGAGATCTATGTCGCGGATGGCGAAGAGCCCGGCAGTAACCATCGTGTGGCTGTGTTCGACCGCAATGGACAGTTCCTCCGCCAATGGGTATTGCAACGAACGAAGGCCGAAGCGGAGACGGGTGAGGGCGATACGTTCATGCAGGTGCCACATTGTGTGGCGATAGGCAACGATGGCCTGGTATACGTCTGCGACCGGCGCGGCGATCGGGTTCAGGTCTTCGACAAGATGGGAAACTTTAGGAAGAACATACTTGTCCCCTACGAAATGCAGAGCCCACTCCGGGTCAATTATGGAGAGCGAACACAACCGCCTGGGCCGGGGTACCTGCCTCGGGCGTGGGGCACGGCTGGGTGGGTCGGCTTTTCGCCCGATCAGGCGCAGAGGTTCATGTATGTATTGAACGAGGAGAACGAACAAGTGGTGATTCTCGATCATGGTACTGGAAGGATTCTTTCGACTTTCGGCCGCCCGGGTCATCAGGCTGGCGAATTTTCGCATGGCCACACCATGGCGGTCGACTCTAAGGGTAATGTTTATGTCGCTGAGGTTGGCGTTGGCAATGAGGCAGGCCATAGGGTCCAAAGGTTTAAGGTCGTAGGAACTCGTTAGATAAGATTACGCTGATGCTTAAATTACTCGCTTTGCTGGACCGCTCACGGGCCAGCGCCGACGTAGTATCGAGGTCTTTCGGGTTCTTCTTCGAGGGAACATAAAGTGCAGACCACAGTAAGAGCGGTAGCCGGCACCGGTGGGGTAGGATCCGGATTTCTTGAAGAAAGTCTTTCGACCGCCGTTAGGCAAGGTGCGGATTTCATAGGGTGCGATGCCGGTTCTACAGATGCCGGACCGTATTACCTCGGTTCGGGAAAGACTAAAGCGTCTCGAGAGGCCATTACGCGGGACACTCGAGTGATGATGCGCTACGCGTTGGATGCCGCTATCCCTCTAGTGATTGGCACGGCTGGCTTCTCCGGAGGAAGGCCGCATCTTGATTTCATGCTTGGCATTGTCAGGGAATTGGCCCGATCCAATCACTGGCACTTCAGGCTCGCAGCGATTCAGAGCGAAATAGATAAAGACGCGTTAGTAGACGCTTATCACGCCGGACAACTTTCTCCGCTTCGGCCCGCTCCACGACTGGACGAGGACTCCATTCGAGGTGCCGAGCGCTTTGTGGCGATGATGGGAATCGAGCCGTTTCAACGCGCATTGCAAGCGGGGGCCCAGATCGTGATTGCTGGTAGATCCAGCGATGTCGCCATCTTCGCGGCCCTCCCCGTTCTCCGTGGCATACCAAAAGGCGTGGCTTTTCATGCAGGAAAAATCCTCGAATGCGGAACAGGTTCTGTTGCACAACGGTTGCATCCGGATTCAATCTATGCAGTCCTTGATGAAAATGGGTTTACCGTGGAACCCCCAAATCCGGCCATGCGTTGTACGCCGGAGAGTGTGGTGGCACACACGATGTATGAAAATGCCGATCTTTATCAACTCGTTGAACCGGGCGGTGTGCTTGATACATCGGCCGCCCGGTACGAGGCGGTGGGTGACCGAGCTGTGCGAGTTACGGGAAGCAAATTTACGAAGGCGCCGTACACTGTCAAGGTGGAAGGGGCGTCTTTAGTTGGTTACCGATCCGTATCTTTCGCCGGTGTTGACGACCCGCTGGTTCTGGGCAATTTTGACAGATTTCTTGCGAGTCTTAGGGTTGCCGTCGAAAGAAAAGTGCGTGATAGCCTGGGTCTGGAATCGACAAAGTACTCTCTGAAGTGGCGTGTGTATGGCCAGCCAGCTGCGAATGGATTGGCCAGTGATTTACAGAAAATGTGCGATCACGCGGTCGGAATATTCATCGATGTGGTCGCCCCGACCCAAGCTCTTGCCTCCGCAGTAGTCACGATTGCATGGCACACAGGCCTGCACCATCCAATTCCGGAATATGACGGGCTGATCAGTAACTTCGCCTTCCCCATGTCACCGCCCGGGATCGACGCAGGGGCCGTTTATCGGTTCTGCGCGAATCATGTTTGGAAACTTGATGATCCGTGTGCGCCATTCCAAATGACACTAGAAGAGCTTTAGTGACGATTTGGAGGTGGCTCCGCGAAAGTTCCTTATCGAGGGAAACCAATGGCCGAGTTGTGGCAACTGACCAAGCTGATCCGAAGCAAGAACGCCGGCCCTTTTAAACTGACGTTCGATGTTATCTTCAAGGATCAGAAGAGCTTCGAGCATGTCAAGAAGAGCAGCATTCTTTCCCCTGAAGCTTTTTCTCGTCTGTATGGCATCCCCCTTGACGAAGTTCAAATCTTCGAACTCCCACTCATTTTGGCGCTGAAAATATCGATTCCGCGACCAGAGTTTTCCGGAGACTTGAATGACACGGATATTTACGGAGGACAATTCCATAGCCGGCTTGTGCGTCTTTCGATTGATGAGGAACAGCGTGGAGAAACAGTGATTGCGGAAAAGGGTTCTAAGCTAGCGTGAATCGGCGTCATCACTCGTGATCTGTAGCGTAGGTTGCTTGGAAGAGAACCACCGGATCGGAAGTTTTGTTAACAGGGATTGTGAAGTTTCCCGGTGAGTGTAAACCAGTGTGTTGCTCAGGAGCTAAAGAAATGGATAAAGATCTCTCCATCGATGAAATGTCTCGCAATTGGGCCTCAAACTCGCGCTGGAAGTATATCGAGCGTCCTTACTCGGCCGAAGATGTTGTGAGGCTTCGAGGCTCGATCCAGATTGAATATACCTTGGCGCGTATGGGTGCGGAGAGGCTCTGGCATTTGCTGAACACAGAACCCTTCGTTCAATCCATGGCCGCTTATACGGGACTTCAGGCGATCCATCAAGTCCGAGCGGGACTTCAGGCGATCAATGTGAGTGGAGCGTGCGTGGCCAACGACTCTAACGATTCGGGCGAGATGTACCCGGACGAGGGCCTTTACCCAGTCAGCAGCGTACCCAATGCCGTTCGTAGAATTAACAATGCTCTCAGAAGGGCGGATCAGATCGCACATGCAGAAAGTGGGGAGCACTTCTACTGGTTTGCCCCCATCAAAGCAGACGGTGAAGCTGGTTTTGGCGGCGTCCTCAATACTTATGAGCTCACGAAAGCCTTGGTTGAAGCCGGAGCTGCGGCGGTGAGTTTTGAGGATCAGCTTCCTGCGGCGAAGAAATGCGGGCATTTAGGCGGCAAAGTATTGGTGCCTACTTCGGAGCAAATTCAAAAGTTGATTGCGGCTCGGCTCGCGGCTGATGTAATGGGTGTCCCGACGATTCTTATAGCTCGAACCGATGCCAAAGATGCCGCCCTCATTACAAGTGACATCGATCCTAACGATCAGCCGTTCTTGACCGGCAAAAGGACAACCGAGGGTTTTTGGGAAACAAGGGCGGGCCTCGACGCTGCAATTGAACGAGCCAAGGCTTATGCACCATACGCGGATCTACTTTGGTATGAAACTTCGGTGCCGAATCTAGAAGAGGCCAGGCAATTTTCCAATGCGATCGATGCAAGATTCCCCGGGAAACTCCTTTACTACAACTGCTCGTCGTCATTCAACTGGAAGAAAACTCTGGATGCCTCGGCAATAGCGCATTTCCAGCCGGAACTCGCCAAGTTAGGGTACAAGTTTCAGAATTGCTCCCGCATGGGACTTTCGTCCATGTATCTGAGTTTGTTCAATTCCGCGCGCAGATATCGAAAAGAGGGTATGTCGGCTTACGCAGCCCTGCAAGATTCGCAGTTACAGGCGACCTCTGAAGGCAATGGATATGGGGATTGGAAGCATCATCATTTTGTTGGCACCGGATATTTTGATGATATCGCCCGAACAATTATGGGAGCAGGATTTTCTACCGCTGCTCTAAGCGGCTCAACAGAGGAAAACCAATTTTGAAATTACCAACCAAGGCTCCTTCGCAGGATCGAAGCGAGCCAATCGCCGCGTTGCCGGATCTTCGCCCCACAAACGTTCGGTGGTTGATGATGGCAATGTTAGTAATCATTAATATGGTTCCGTCATTCGGAAAGATAAGTATGGGTATCACAGCGAAATATATTCAGGAGGAATTCTCGATTAGTACCACGAGCATTGGGTGGATTTTAGGGGCGTTTGCAATTGGGTACGCTCTCTTCCAAGTTCCTGGTGGCTGGGCGGGCGATCGATACGGGCCTAGAAAGGTCTTAACTCTAGCAATCCTATCGTATTCTCTCTGCCTGGCTGCGATGACGATTGTGCCGCAACTCTCGCAGTCGCGTGTGGTCGGATTGGTAGGAACGTTCGCCATGGTTCGATTTCTGATTGGTGCGGGAGAAGCTTTTACGCCGCCTAATTCCGCAAGAGTTGTCGGTTCCTGGATGAGCACGGAATGGCGTGGTTTGGGCATCAGTTTTACTACTGTGGGGGTTGGAGCGGGCGGCGCAGTTACGCCTTTGGTGATGGCTTGGACAGCTCAACATTTCGGTTGGCGGGCTGCGTTCTTGTTGGGCGGATCGCTGGGAGCCGTTGTTGCGCTCGTTTGGGGTGTGTATGCAACCAATCGGCCGGAAGACCACCCCCGTATCAACGCGGCAGAACTGGCACTCCTAAACAGCTACCAAAGACCCTCGAGCCATAAACCTACAGCAAATCTGGCCGCCGGACGCCCGCCCTGGAGCCATATCTTTTCGAGTAGCTCAACGTGGGCCTTGCTTTTGAGCTACGCATGCCGTTCCTACACGATGTTTTTCTTCGACACGTGGTTCTTCATTTACCTGGTCAAAATTCGCGGGCTTACCATTTTGCGAGGAGGATTGTGGGCCTCTACTCCTTACATTGCCGTTTTATTGTTCTCCCCGTTGGGCGGTTTGGTTTCCGACTTTGCAGTGAGAAGATTCGGCAGGCGGCGCGGCCGGCAGACTGCGGTTTGGCTGGGAATGGCATGTTCGGCGGCCTTGGTTTGGGCTGGCTGCCATATTTCAAACAACGTGCTCGCGATCCTGTTGGTTGCCAGCGCCGCGGGTTTCAACATGTTTTCCAATGTTACCTGGTGGGCGACATGCATCGATCTTGCACCGAACTATGCCGCCTCTCTCTCTGGCCTGATGAATATGTGCGGAGGGCTGGGGGGATTTGTGGCACCGGTCGCGACGGCATATATCGCGACGAGCTGCGGCTGGACCTGGGCCCTCAATTCTATTGCCATCCTTTCGGTTGCCAGCGGGTTGCTCTGGTTTTTGGTTAGAGCGGATCGGAAACTTGAGCCAGAATCGGCTTTCACAGGATAAGTCGGCGGCTCCAGCGAATCTATGTGACACAACCTCGATAGCTTGCGCTTTTGGAATGTAATGCGGGGCGTGAAAACATTTGCTTTACATGGCCTTCTTGATCGGGATTTGCAGGATGGCCATGCTCATGGTTCTTACATATTTAGATTTGCGGGATGAAACCCGAAGAGGAAAGGACGATGCGAAAAATACCTTTATCAGGGTTGCTAGTAGTTTTGGTGGTTGGTTCTGTTAACGCGCAACAAGCTACCGGACCAGTCGCCGAAGAAGCTAAAAAAGAGGTTATGCAATTCGAGAAAGACAAGGTTCCGCTGCTATTAAAGGGCGGATCTGCTTTTGCAGATTTCTTTGACCGTGTTGATGCCGACGATGTCGTCATTATCCACGGCGATGGAAATTCCGTGACGAGAGCCGAACACGTTGCCGATTGGCGCTCCGGAGGGCGGAAGCAACTTTCCAACAACCAGCACGATCAACAGGCATACGTGTACGATCATGGAAACGTAGTTGTCGTCACTTATGTAGGAACCACAACAGGAACGAAGAAGGATGACATGAACGGCAAAGTCACGACCAGCACTGTTCGGTGTGTGGATACTTGGGTCAAGCAGGATGGGAAGTGGCTAAGAGCCGTGCATGCAAACACCAACCTTCGGACTCCATAATTCAGACAGTGGCCGAGACTTGGTGGCAGGGCCACGCGAAATGCTTAAGGACATGTGCTTTACACTTATTGGAAAAGGGCGACAGCTCGTCTAAGACGCGCGCGCCTCTCTTATTATGCTCTGAAACTCAGATCTGAGACAAGATGCAGTACGACCGCGACGACGTGAACTCCCTTCGAGGCCGTACCATTTCAACTAACTTTTGGACCGGCTCTCCCAGATCCGTACGAATTGATTAGAGTGGTTTAGATATTGGGGAAGTGATTATGAAAAAACAGCATTTGGCGATTTCCCGTGGCACCTATGTGGGCAAATCCGTGGTCGTGGCGATTTTTCTCTGTGGTGTCCTGGGTTCAGGTCCAAATCTGGCACGCCGACATGATCGAAGCGAAGTCGCGACGGTGCCGAAAGCAGCCAATCTGACGACGGAATACCCGGTGGGAACTTCGCCTAATGCCGTGATCTTTGACGGGACCAACATCTGGGTGGCAAATAGGGGCAGCAATAGCGTGACCAAGCTGCGGGCGAGCGATGGCTCGAACGTCGGAACCTTTAGCGTGGGAAGCGGCCCCCAATTTCTGGCCTTTGACGGGGCCAACATCTGGGTGGCAAATACCAGCAGCAACAACGTCACGAAGCTGCGGGCGAGCGATGGCGTGAACCTCGGCACCTATGCCGTGGGAACCCGGCCCGAGGGTGTTGTTTTTGATGGAGCCAGCATCTGGGTTGGAAATGCAGAGAACGCGAACATAACCAAGCTGCGGGCGAGCGATGGATCGAACCTCGGCACCTTCGCCGTTGGAGCCAGCCCCCATGGCGTGGCGTATGATGGAGCCAACATCTGGGTATCAAATGAGGCCAGTAATAGCTTGACCAAGCTGCGGGCAAGCGATGGGGCAATCCTCGGCACATTTGTTGCGGGAAGAACTCCCAACGGCCTGGCCTTTGATGGTGCCAACATCTGGGTTGGAAATGAAGAGAGCTCGAACTTAACCAAGCTGCGGGCGAGCGATGGGTCGACCCTCGGCACCTTCGCCGTGGAAGCCAGTCCCCGCGGCCTGGCGTTTGATGGCGCCAATATCTGGGCAGCAAACGAAGGCAGCAACACCGTGACCAAACTGCGAGCGAGCGACGGGTCGACCCTCGGCACCTTTCCCGTCGGAACTAAGCCCCACGGTGTGACTTTTGATGGGGCCAATGTTTGGGTGGCAAATTTAGGCAGCAACACCGTGACCAAGCTGCGGCCAAGCAAATAGCTCCAAACCTCGGCAAGTATTCCATTGGAGCTATCCCGGAACGCACGGCAGCCCATGACCGCGCATCCAGTTAGAGTTGTGATGTCGAGCTTACGCCCCGAAACCTGCTTTCCCCTTTAGCACCCCTTGCCCCGCAACCAAGATCGGGTAGCCGTCAGAGTCGTGAATGGTCCAGGCAAATTTAGTTTGAGGCTCGGGGGCTAGGCCACGTCGCTTGAGTTCGGTTTCCGCTGCATCCGCGTTATAGTTTGCGACCACGATCGCGAGGTGATCGATATTCGGCTTATTGTCGATCGGCTGGCTTTTGCGCAGGACTAAGGCGTCATTGCTGCCGAACCTGAGGAAACACTCGGAGTTTGGCTCCTCAGGGTTGTAGTAAATCACCTTCATCCCAAGCAGACGCGAATAAAAATCACGGCTTCTGGCAATATCGGAAACATTCAAGGTAACGACGGCGCCGATCGCTTTGAAACCTTTGCCGCTGGGCGCGGGAATCTCCTTCAAATTCTTTTGGCCATCATCTATTTTGGATCCCGGCACGACTCCACCAGGAAAGCCGCCGGTTTTTGCGATGATTTGGACCGTGAAGCCGTCTGGGTCCTTAACATTCCAGGTTACTGGACCTCCAGGAGTAGGATTTAGGCCAAGGCGTTTCAGTTCGGCTTCCGCTCGATCTTTAACCCAATTGTCGACCGACCACGCCAAGTGATCGACACCCACCTTATTGCCGGGTTTGACTTTGCGGATATATAGGGAGTCCGCTGCTGACGGATCGCCGAAGTCGAGTTCGGACTGTATGCCGTCATCCCATGTCGGCTTCATCCCAAACAGATCCACATAGAAGTCTCGAGACTTTGCGACATCGGAGACGTTATGTGAAATGTGATTCCAGGCGACTGCTTTGAAACCTTCACCGGCGGCCCCGGCCCTTGGCACGGCGATACCCGCAATCGCGGCCGCTGCACTTAGACCCAAACCCTGGATGAGCCGACGCCGGTCCATCGTTCCTTTTTCGACATCCATACGGAGTTTCGCAAGACAGTCTTCCATCGGTCGCCCGATGTTCATTGCTCACTGCCTTTCGGCATGGAATTCACATGATGGAGTACGCGCAGCCACATCCCATTCTGCTTTGCAAAAACATCTGTCGTTCTATAATAAGAGTCAGTAATCTTCCCCTTGAGTTCCTGATTGTGACCCTGGTACGTAACCACTGCCGTGCTTCCGTTGCCGTAAACGTGCACAAGATAATCGGAATGATTGATGGAGATCATTTTTCGGCTTTCTGTTTTCCATTCAGCTACATGCTTGGCTTTGGTCGAGACTTTTCCTTCGGTAAGCAAGTCCTGATCCTCGGCATCATAGCGATCGAAAAAATCCGCGGCAGCTGAACCCCCAGTCAAAACAGCTTGAACCAAGTCATTTTCATATTTGACGAGCTCCTTCTCAGCTTCGGCGTTCTTTTCTGCCATTTTGCCGGTGGTCACTTGCGCCTTCACGAGGCCCACAAACAAAAGCGCCAACAAGATAGGCCATAGAAATCTCCGCATCGTGATACCGCTCCTTTTCTGCGATTCCAATCCGCATTTCCAGTCTGCAATAGTACGATGCACCGAATACCGCCGTTCCCTGCTGCTCCGGGTATCCTTATTATTTCGATGAAGGAGCCGTCGCAGTGCTGTGTGTTCCAGCTGGAATAACTCCTGTTGGAACAGGTGCGAGCACTCCCTTCACCGAATCGGAGATTTTGTCAGCGTTGGCGAGGAGTTGCGCGACTTGCCACACTTGCGTGTCGGTGAGAGTGTTTCTGAAGCTAGGCATTCCAGTGAGCCTAATTCCGTTTGCGATCGTCCAATGAGTTTCGCCCGGCGGATCATCGGTGACTCCCTTACCCTTGAACAACAACGGCGAATGAGGATACATACCTTCTGAAATTGCGGGCGGTGGCTGATCGGGCAGGCCGTGACAGCTGGCACATTGTTCCTTGTACACTTTCGCACCGGCCAGAAGATTCGGCTCGTCCGGGGCCACGAGAGATGGAGGCATCGTTTGCTTACGCATGTGCGCATTCTTGGACTTGCTTGCGATCTTCTTTTCGTAGGGCAATGGAGGATCGGCCGTTGCCACTGGAGCCATCCCTGACACGAAGTAATAATAGGTCCCCCCAATCACGAGGAGAACACCTACAACAACTCCAACAACGAAGACTCTCAACACAATTTGCCTCCAAAAGATGAACACGGAGGCAGCATTGGCATTGCGGCAACTACCTCCCTGGGTGTCTCGATATGTAGCGACGTTATATACGATCAACCTTAAAATCTCGTGAAAAGCTGCGGCTCAACAGCGCCATAACAAGCCTGATGCCGAGCGCGCCTGGGTCAAGCTTGTTGCTCTGTACGAAGCTGGCCTAGCCTGAGCGCCCGACAAGGCGCGGGAATTCGCTTCGAGATGGGAACTTTCCATGATGCGGGAGGTTGAGGATCGGGCGGGTGATTCTCCGGACCGGTGTTTTCGTACCTCCGTCCGTCGATGGTCCTAGTTATCGCCGGCGGCAGTCGAGATTTGCTCGCCATCCTTCATAATCTTGCGAATCGCCATTGCGGGCGCGCCGCTCTTTAGCGCCGAGCCACTCATAGTTACCTCGTCGCCCGGTTTGATCGTGCTCTTAGTCCAGCCTACCCGAGCAAGATGGTTGGGGCTAGTGAGTTCGCCCATCCATTTCTCGATTTTTCCGGTGGAAGGATCCTTGACGTCGATATCGATGATGACGTGAGGATTCATAAATTCAAACCCCGTCACCCTCCCCGTAACTGTCACCATGTTTGACGTATCGTAGGCCGCACCACCGTGATGTCCGAAAGTCGAGACAGACAGAACCGAGAAAGCGATCGAAGCCACCAGAAACACCATCAACTTATTCCGCATGCCTGCCTCCCGATTCTGGATACCCGTTTCGGCCGCCCGAATGAGCTTGCTTATACGCCCGAGGCCTCTCCCGAGTAAACCACATTCTGCTCCGCAACGCTTCTGTAGACAAAAGGTCTCTTCAGGTGCAGCTCGGTGGCCGAGAAAAACCTGGTTTCAGCACGAAACGGTGCGGACGAAAGCCGGGAATCCGCATCACTGAGGTGTCGACGCCTCCCCATCGCTGGCGAAAACCTTTGAACGCTTAGCAACAACTCATACCTTTTTCGACATTTCTCAGAATCAAGCGGCTAACTGTCCTGAACAAAAGCGGAGCACGATTAAATAGAACCACGTATGACATGGTGGAGAGGGGGATGACGATATGAGCCTAGGAAATGATTCCGTGACGTTAAAACGAATCAACGAGCAAAACACTCTATTCTGGCGCGAGCAGTCCGAATTGACTCTGAAACGCCTGTCGGATAAGACGCTTTTTGACTGGGCCAAAAAGGAGATGGACTCTGAGATCTTGAGGGAAGTTTCCGCACGAGAGCGAAAAACTCTTGAGCAATTACTTGCTGATCTTGCGGGTGCAAAGAGCGCCTTTCAACCTGACTTTCTAGCTGATTTCTCCCGGAAAGGTGGCAAGGCTAGCAAGAGGGATGCACTTCAAGTCTTAATTGGGGACATCCGCAACCGCCGGCCAACTATCACCCCGGGGCAACTACTTTGTGAGCTGGAAGGAGCCTCGGGAGCCGGAGTCGTCACCCGCATTGAAAGCCAGGCCGATGTTCTAGCCGGTGAGAGTCGAAAGATTCACTACGAGGATGACGATGGGCGACGGAAAACGGCGTCCGTTTCAGGCCTCAGATATCGCCTAGCGAGAGCCAAGAAAAAATAAAGAGTGCACTTACCGGCTAACGCACCGTCGAGCCATATACGATTCTCCTGTGCGTGGAATTTCACGACAGGAGGTCATGTGGCGACGAACAGTCTTTCCGAACTAACGATCGTCTACAAGTCGGTTGAGGAGCTCATCCCCCATTCTGGCAATGCTCGCGTGCATTCACGACATCAGATCCGCCAGATCGCTGCGAGCATAAAAGAGTTTGGCTTCGCAAATCCTGTTCTCATCGATTGTAAGAATACAATCATCGCCGGCCACGGTCGCGTCGCGGCTGCCAAACTTCTGGGCATTGACCAAGTTCCTACGATTCATCTGGAAGGCCTAACGGAAGACCAAATCAGAGCCTTCATGATCGCCGATAACCGGCTTGCTGAGAAATCCGCCTGGGACAACTCCATTCTCGCGATCGAACTTCAACACCTTCTCACACTCGACAGCCAACTGAGTCTTGACGTCACCGTCACCGGGTTTGAAATCCCCGAAATCGATATCCTCCTCGAAGGAGGAAAGGAAAAAAAGCCAGATCCCGAAGACATCTTAGAAATTGATGAAACGACTCCATCGATCACGCAGCCGGGCGACGTCTGGCAGCTGGGCAAACATCGTGTTCTTTGTGCCAACTCCCTCGAGGCACGCTCCTACAAAACCTTGTTGAGCTCTCGCCTTGCAAACGTGGTGTTTACGGACCCGCCGTATAATTTGGTTATCGATGGTAACGTCTCCGGACATGGGTCGATTCGGCGCCGTGAATTCGCAATGGCGTCGGGGGAGATGGACGATGCCGAGTTTACAACTTTTCTCACGCAAGCCTTGACGCTTCTTGCACGACATAGCAGTAGCGGCTCAGTTGCCTTCGTCTGCATCGATTGGCGACACATGGGAGAATTACTTGGAGCTGGAAAACAGGCGTACCAATCACTGCTCAATGTCTGCGTCTGGGCTAAGGACAATGGCGGTTTGGGCTCCTTTTATCGGTCGCGTCACGAGATGATCTTCGTGTTCAAAAAAGGCAAAGGTCGATTTCGCAACAACATTCAGCTGGGGCAGTACGGACGTAACCGTAGCAATTTATGGAGCTATCCAAGTACGCGAGCTGTTTCACGCCGAAGTGAAGAAGGAAATCTGCTGACTGCACATCCAACGACAAAACCGATCGCCATGGTGGCTGACGCGCTACTCGATTCTTCGGCTCGTGGAGATATTGTGCTCGACTCATTCCTTGGTTCAGGCGCTACGCTGCTTGCGGCCGAACGAGTCGGCCGAATCTGCTACGGAATCGAAATCGATCCGCTCTATGTGGACGTCTCTGTTCGTCGCTGGCAGAAGCATTCGGGCGATTTCGCCGTACATGCGATCACGAACAAACGATTCGATGAGGTCGCGGTTGCCTTGGGAGTGAATCGTGGCTGATTACAGTGAAACCTATACCGTTGGATTTAAGAAGCCTCCGAAGCACACCCGTTTTGCAAAAGGCCAATCAGGAAATTTGCGCGGGCGACCGAAAGGCTCTCAGAATCTGGCGACGATTCTCGAAAAGGCGTGTCGAGAGCGAATTCGGGTCACAATCAATGGCAAAATTCGGTCTCTCAGCAAGTTCGAAGCGGCCATGCTTCAGCTAGTAAACAAGGCGGCGGCCGGCGACCTTAAAGCGACAAATGCTCTGTTCAGTTGGATTACTGGGCTAGGGAACTTCGAACAGACGGGCGTAGCGAATCCCCTTGCTCGGGAAAGTGACGCTCTCGTGATGGCGAGCATCATTCGCCGGATCCGGGAGTCAGAAAATCCACGGTCTGAGACCGAACCTGATCAGGCCGCTCCCGATGGTCTTGCGAAGCTGGAACCGGCATGAGTAGACAACTTTCGTTCAACGAATACGAATTTATTTTGCGGCGAGACTTGATGAGTTTCATTGAGCTGTCATTCTACGAACTTAATCCGCAAGCGGCTTTTTCAACGAGCCACCACATCGAGGTTCTAGCTTCCAGGCTGGAAGCCTGCCGCCAGAGGAAAACGAAGCGACTTATCGTGAATCTGCCGCCGCGCTCGCTAAAATCCCATGCCGTCAGCGTTGCGTTTCCAGCATGGCTGCTAGGCCATGATCCCACAGCGCAAATCATTTGCGCCAGCTACGGCCAGGAGCTAGCCGAAAAACTCGCAAGAGATTCTCGGGCCTTGATGGCAAGCAGTTCCTACAGGAGGCTGTTTCCAACAACCCGGCTTTCTTCAGAAAAACAGTCGGTCAGCGAGTTCTTGACGATTGAGCAGGGTTTTCGAATGTCCACTTCGATTGGCGGGGTCTTGACCGGTCGTGGTGCCGACTACATCGTCCTAGACGATCCGTTGAAGCCGGACGAAGCATTGTCAGAGACTCGGCGTTCCAGCGTTAATCAATGGTTTGACAATACGCTTCTGAGCCGTCTCAATAGCAAAGAGAACGGTGTCATCATCATCGTTTTACAAAGGCTGCATCAGGACGACTTGGCTGGCCATGTGCTCGATCAAGGAGCCTGGGAAGTGCTCTCGTTCTCTGCCATTGCTGAAGAAGATGAAGCGCATATCATTGAGGACTCGCTTGGCACGCGTCACTTCACACGCAAAGCTGGTGAGGCTCTGCAACCCGAACGAGAATCCCTAAACACCCTCAAGAGTATTCGCCAGACGATTGGCGAATATAACTTCGCGAGTCAGTATCAGCAAAATCCGATGCCGCTCGGCGGAGCCATTGTTAAAAGTGACTGGCTTCGGTACTACGATGTCAGTAGTCGACCCTCAAGCTTCTCGTGCGTCCTCCAGAGCTGGGATACTGCGAATAAAAGCGGGGAGCTGAATGACTTCAGCGTGGGTACAACTTGGGGCGTATTTGATGAGCACTACTATTTGCTCGATGTGTTCCGAAGGCGCCTCAACTATCCGGAACTGAAACGCGCAGTGATCGAGCAGGCCCGCTTGTATCACGTCGATTCCATATTGATCGAGGATAAAGCCTCGGGAACCCAGCTCATTCAAGATTTAGAAAAGGATTGTTTGTTTGGCCTGAAACCGTATGATGCCCCACCTGGGGCAGATAAGATTTTGAGGCTTCACGCGCAGACAGCCCTGTTTGAGAGCGGTCGCGTACTGCTGCCCGCTTCGGCGACTTGGCTCGAGGAATACGTCCGGGAGCTAACAAGCTTTCCAGGCGCGAAATACGACGATCAAGTCGATTCGACGACTCAGGCTCTCGACTACCTGAAGAAAAACAGTGGACTCGGTGTTTGGCTGAAACTCTAAGTCTCGCCTCCAATGTCCACCGGAAACGCACCTCAATGATTTCAAGCGATCGGTTCGATCAGCTTTGTTGGCTTCACTTTGAGCGCGTGCGCCAGCGCTACGATATTCAGCAGAGCAATATTTCGTTCTCCCCGTTCCACTCCGCCCACGTAGTTCCGATGCAGATCCGCTAGCTCAGCTAACTTCTCTTGCGACAGCCCGCGCTCGAGACGTAGAGCGCGCAGCCTCTTACCAAACACCGAACGGGGATCGGAAGGCACGCCCCCATGATGAAAAGGTGACCACGATGAGTCTACACACTATGAGTGTGATATAATTAAAGTTGACGGTCAGCCAGTATTACGGCCGTGTTTGCTAGCTGAGGAGATCGATTTGAAGCGTCTTGCCGTGATTATTTGTGCCATCGGCCTAACCATTTCTGTATTCAGTCTTTTCCAATCGAACTCAGACCCTAAAAGCGATGCGCCTTCCGCCCCACTAGATTTCTCGAAGCCGGTCTTCACGACTTCCAGGACCGCGATTTGCCCAACAAGCCTTCTCCTCGATCTGCGCGCTGACCGTGCACCGGATAAGGTCGCTGATATGTTCAACTCAATCTGGTCCCGAAGCGAGAAGGCGAAACAGCTTGGGTGCGAGGAGTTGCAACCGGGCATTTCGGTGTCCGCGGCGCCTCTTCAAGGAGACATAGCCACCGTTCATATTCCCGGGAGCTCCGACCGAAGTTGGTTCACGATCACTTCGGAATTGACGAACGATGTGCCTGGACAATCGGAGGAACAGAGAAAGCAGCTCGCCGAGGCACACATCAATGCCACCAGATCATCGCGTGTCACGTCGGCAGATACCTCGACACCCTCGATTGGCACCCAGTTGGTTACAACGCCTTCTCGCGACCCGATACCTAAAGGAGTAGGAGTCGCAGCAGCCGATTCTCAAGGGTTCGGCGCCATAATTTGCCCTGACGTCCACAGCCTCGCTGCATCCGTCGACTCAGCCGTTGATTCGCCTAAAGGTGACAACGCTGTTGATCAGTGGGCTTTGCTCAAGACATTTGGGTGCAGCTATGTACCGCCCGGTACTCCGATGATTTCCGAGGGTCCAAATCAAGAGGGCTCCCTGGCTGTGGTTTCAGTCAAATTAGCAGACGGAACTGAAATCCGTGGTCTCACGTTCCCTAGCATGTTCGTCCAGAGTCAGGAGAGGCAAGATGATTCTGGACGGCAAACCATATCAGAGCCACCGGCACAACCCTCCGCAGTAACGGAGCAGCCTGTGCAATTACGTGGCCCGGGAAACGGAGCGGATACCGCTAATGAAATCGCCAACACTGGCCCTTTTCGTCCAGGCGAAGATGGCGTTGGTTTTCCAAGTTGTGTTTATTGCCCAGATCCTGTGCCCTCTGAGGAGGCGCGGATCGCAAGAATCAACGGAACCGTCAGCCTACAACTCGTGGTCGAACCCGACGGTCATGCCGCAGAGGTCCAGGTGGCGAAAGGTTTAGGCTATGGCCTTGATGAACTTGCAGTTCAAACTGTGAAACGTTGGCAGTTCAAAGCCGCCTCAGGGCCTAACGGGAAGCCCGTCCCTACAATCGTATCCGTTGAAATCAATTTCCACCTGAACTGACGCTCCCTCACGATTCGTTGCTTCGCAATCTAAAACCACATGGCTTTGGTCTCCGAAAGGTATCGTTCAATTCGAGTTTCGTATCTCGACCTAAAAGGCACTTTTTGCTTGACTGTCCGCCCCACCAGAGCGTGAATGTGCTGCGCTTCAGGAGGGGAGAAATGGCGGCAGAGATTACGGCTGAGATCGCCCGATTAGCTACCCTTTCGCGGCCGGAGCTCGTGGACCTTTGGCACAAACTATACGGCAGGGTTGCCCCACCCGGAATCCGGAGAACAGTACTCGTTCCATTCCTGGCGTATCGTCTTCAAGAGAAAGCCTACGGCGGACTCAAACCTTCGACGTGCACCGAACTTCGCCGCATTGCTCGTGCCCTCGAAAAAGGTTCGTATACAGCCGGCGCTACCCTTCGCCCGAGGATAAAACCTGGAACACACATTCTCCGCCAGTGGAAGGGTAAATCAATTGAAGTGACGGTCACCGAGAGTGGCTTTGAATGCGGTGGAGACAAATATCGAAGCCTCTCGCAGATCGCGCGGAAGATTACGGGGACGCGATGGTCGGGACCGGCGTTCTTCGGATTGAGGAGCAGGCGGGCAATGAAAGGATCTGGCGATGGCTAAGATAACTGTCCGCTGCGCCGTGTACACACGAAAGTCTTCCGAGGAGGGATTGGAGCAATCGTTCAATTCGCTTGAAGCACAGCGGGAGGCTTGCGTTGCCTACATCCAGAGCCAAAAACAAGAGGGCTGGGGCGTAATCCACGAAAGGTATGACGATGGCGGGTTCTCCGGGGGGACAATGGACCGACCCGCTCTGAAAAGACTACTCAATGACGTTTCGGCCGGCAAGATCGAGACGATTATCGTTTATAAGGTTGACCGCCTGACGCGGTCCCTCTCCGATTTTGCCAAGATTATCGAGGTGTTCGATTCGCACCAAGTAAGTTTCGTGTCAGTCACGCAGCAATTCAACACAACGACATCGATGGGCCGCCTAACTTTGAACGTGTTGCTGTCGTTTGCCCAGTTCGAAAGGGAACTGACGGGCGAGCGGATTCGTGACAAAGTAGCGGCTTCCAAAAAGAAAGGAATGTGGATGGGAGGAATGGTTCCTCTCGGCTATGACTGCGTGGAGCGACGCCTGATCATAAATGAGTCTGAATCCGAAACGGTGCGCGAAATCTTTCGCCAGTACGCGCGGCTGGGGTCTGTTATGGCAGTAAAGAAGTATCTTGAAGAGAAAGGGATCCGCAGCAAAATCCGAACTGCCAGCGATGGGCGAGCCTATGGAGGAGCCATCTATTCTCGTGGGGCGTTGTATCAGATTCTGAACAATCGCATGTACATTGGACAGATCGTGCATCGCGGAGAGGCCTATGCTGCACAGCACGAACCAATCATCGCGCAGAAACTGTGGAACCAAGTTGCCGCAAGCCTCAAGGCCAACAACCGGGCAAAACGAACCAGCAGGATCTGCGCGACATCCAGCTTGCTCACGGGCCTGCTTCGCGATACTGACGGTATCCGGTTCACACCGACGCATGCGGTTAAGAACGGTAAGCGGTACCGCTACTACACCTCGCAGGCGGTAATTCAAAACCGTGGTGATCGGCCACGAATTGCTCGATATCCAGCTATGGAGCTGGAAGCTGTGGTGACCACCCAAATCCATCAGCTGCTCAGATCCTTTGACACGTACCTCACCAGGAACAAGAAGACCCCACAGGCTGAGTTGGCCTTGCAACGCGCCAAGGATTTGGCAGTTAGATGGCCTGAGCAAGCGACCACCGAACAGCGGGAATTCATTCGGGCGGTGGTGAAGACCGTGACTTTAGGTGAGAGAAGCCTTTGGATCGAAGTAGACAAGGTAAAAATGGTGGGAATATTGACGGGCAATGGCCCCGATGGGTTTCGTGGGTCAAATAATCGAAAGCCCGATGTGATAGATCTCGCGGCCGATTTTCAGCCGGTTCGGCGCGGGGTTGAACTGAAGATCCACACCCCGGATGATCGCTCGAAAACTAGTGGGCCAGTTCCTTCGCTGGTCAAGGCCGTCGCGCGTGCTCGCACGTGGTATGAGCAGCTGATTTCGGGCGAAGCAAGCAACGTTGAGGAACTAGCCCGGCGGATGGGTTTTAAGTGCCGCTACGTGAGGAAGATACTTCAGTGCGCGGTACTTTCCCCAGACATCTCCGAAGCAATTCTGTCGGGACGGCGAGCACGTCATCTCACCGTCAAGAATCTCCAATCGGGCTTGCCGTTGGATTGGCAGCAGCAAGCGCGCGACTTGCTCGTAACCTCTTAGCAGCGCGGGCGGGTCCTGTTCGCGGTGATGAGAATTGGCAACCAGCCACCTTTGATGCTGAATTTCGCATCCAGAATCATTAATGATAAAGGACGCTATGGCCAACATTCCCCATCTTGTCCCAGAAGCGGGCTCGGGCCCGTAGTAACTTCCGAATTCGCCGTGTTCCGACCAGAATCGGCCGCAAACGTATCATGAGGACACCCTGGCGTGCTAGACGTCCCGCGTGAATATAGGCATTTTCAGGATCTGGAAACGAGGTTCCCGGCGAGCGCATCGGCGCTAATGTCTCATATTGCCGCAGATCATCTCGATAAAGGACCGAGGCGCTGAGACGGTAGGGTCGAGTCGAGTTTTGCCACATCGACCGACTTCACATATCTAAACGACTTGCTGCGCTGTAAAGCGCTGTTTCGCGGTCAGAGTTCCCTAGAAAATAAGCAACATACTAATCGAGATGAAGCGATAAATTCTCATTCGATGCTCCCACTTACCAGTTCCCGCACTTGCATTTACTTGACTTTGTACCACGCGGAACCGTAATGACAGAATAGGACCGGAAATTCGTCTTCGTCATGCGGCCGAAGGCATCGTAGGTGAACGCCGTCTGATTGCTGTTCGCGTCGGTGATGCTGGTGAGGTTATTCTCGGTGTCATGGGCGTAGTAGGTGACGCCAGCAAGCGTTCGAACCAGCGAATCGGACCCGTCGCTTCGATACTCACGCGTACCGCACCCTGTAAATTGCGGTAAAACTCCTGGGCCTCTCCGCTCTCATGATCCAACCGCCGCTCGATCAACTCCCCGGTCGCCTCATCCATCATGGCAATCTGCTGATAGCGCGTGTGAAAATCACATCCTATAATCTTCATTGCTCGGCTCCTTTCTTCCGAGCCTTGGTCGTTAGCGCTCCCAAGTCTACTCGGAAGGAGGAGCCGACAACGTCATCTAATCAGCCCAAGTCCGCACCAAATCAAATTGAGCACCGGCGCCCACCCGCCCGCGGACCCAGGGGCAGCTCACAACTGCAAAGCCCGGGCCACCCGCCACCCGATTCCCCGGACGATCCGCCTATTCAGTTGGTGCGGAGTTCTCAGCTGGGACGACGCGAGATTTTCGAAGCGATCTTGCTGTTAGAACGAAAATTCCTGACAAAAGAATTAGCAGAGCAAACAACACTTCTGCAACGTGTATTTTCCAACTTAGAGTTTCTTTGCTAGAAACTTTTACCCGACCAATGGAGTAATCAATCTTTGTATCGCCGATAGAATCGACCTGCTTTGTGATCTCCCCGACTTCGGATATCGAAATCCGAAGCTTCGAACTATCATCCCATGCTAATTGTAAAGGCGCAAAGTCTCCAAGGTTATCATACCGAAACACAAGAGATCTTCTGCTATCAACCGCATCACGCTTATGAACATAAACGAATGTAGTCGCCCCTCCGTGGGCAATGCCGTAGCTGCAATCCATACGGTGAGACGTGGCGACATCTCCAGTGGAATTCTGCACCGATGGAAAATCAACCCTCACACAGTTATCACCTACCTCCCCGAACGAGTCCATCGGAAGGAGCAGTCCGCTGAAAAGATATAGGACCACACCTATCATGAGAGTTGACAGGAGTAGGAGAAAATATCGCGCGAGCTTGCCAAAGTTGAGGGCCATAGATTCAAACCTCAATTCCAATCTTATTGCTTCGACTGAGGAGCACTACAGCCGCAATTTGCTTTTGCGTAGGCTCCAGAGTTTGCACTGTCCCAGCCAGCTCCCCACCAGTATGACCACGTTCCAATCTGACCCTTCTTGAAGAGATTGCTGGAGTGCGTCCACACTGCATATCCCAATCCCGCTGGGTAAACTAACCCTCTCGGCAAACCTACTCCTCTCCAGAACACGCCGACAGAAAAATTGGAAGTATTTTCGAGATCTGAGTAAAAGATGCGATTGCTCGGATCTCGCTGATAGTCATACGTTCCTGAAGTGCCGATGTTTCCCGCTATAAAATTCTTTGAATCGATTGGGTGCGAGAGCGAAAAAGGGTGAGCCTGCGCGGCGGCGAATTCCTTGCACCAGTCCACGCTCGAGGAGACCCAGATTTGTGAGCCTGCAGGAGGCGTGTACACTACCGAATTCGTCGGATGATCGAAAGTACGCCATCGTTTGCAGTTGCCATACTTGCAGTGGCGGCTCATGCCGAATGGATCCGTTTCATCAACAGCCTGGTTTTCGACATAGGAGTAAAAATTCGAGCCGCCGCCACCAAACAGGAGTGGATCCTCGCCGGTAAATCTGCCGGAAGTCGGGTCGTAATACCTGGCGCGGTAATAGTAAAGACCAGTCTCGGAGTCCAACTCCCGACCAGTGTATCCGAGGGGATTGGAAGCTGACCCGCTGGAGTGCACCAAATTCCCGAACGAATCGTACGTATAGGAATTCAGAACCGAGGCAGATGAGTTAGTTAACGAGGACACAGAGCCGAGGCCGTCTTCCTCGAAGAAGCTAGTCGCGCCAGAAGCCGATTCCGCCAGGGGTTCATCGACTTCGTTCGACGACATGTAGCGAGACACCGCCACACCGCTCGAGTTTACCGTTTCGACTAGAGTGTCCTCATCGTAGACGAAAATGCTTGTTGCGCTCGATGAAGACTTGTAGATTCTTCGACCGAACGGATCGTACTTGAACGTCACCGTCCCGCTGCTGCCTGGCAATGTCACGCTCGACATCTGATTCTCGAAATTCCATGTGTAGCTCGTCGTGTTTGAGCCTGCGGTCTTGGTCAGCGTGTTGCCGTTGCTGTCGTACGTGTAGCTGGCGTTCGAGGTCGCCGTCAACTCGTTCGACGCGTTCGCCGTGTATGAACTCACGCCCAGCGACGCGGTGCGGTTGCCCACCGCGTCGTAGCTGTAGCTCTCGGTCGTGTTGTTCGCCTGGGTCACTTGCGTCAACTGGTAGATCGCGTCATAGGTGTAGTTCGACGTTACCCCCGCCAACTGGTCCGTCTTCGCGGTCCTGTTTCCAGCATTATCCAGCGTGTACGCAGCGCCGTCGATAGTACTCCCGGACAGCTGGTGCAGGATGGAGGTCAGGCGCGAGAGATTGTCGTACGCATAGTTGGTGGTGACGCTGTTGGGGCGGGTCATCTGCGTGCGGCGGGACAGCGCGTCATAGCTGAACCCGAACGAGCCCGAGCCGAAGGCCGACGGCGGAGCGAGCGAGGTCAGCCGGTTCAGCGTGTCGTAGGTGTAGGCCGTTGAGCCGTTCTCCGGGTCGGTGAATCCCGTGCGATTCGACGCTGCGTCGTAGGTATAGGCGTTCGTGAAGTTGCGGCTGGTGAGGAAGCTGTAACTCGTCGTCGTGCCGATGAGGCGGCCCATGTTGTCATAGGCGAAGGCGTAGGTTCCGGTCGGATCGTTCACCTGCTGGATTTTTCCGACCAGATCGTAGGTGTAGTCCACCGTGGTCGTGTCTGGATACGTCTTTTGCGTCAGGCGGTTCAGCGCATCGTAGAGGTATTGGATCGTCTGGTTCTTGCGGTCGGTCTTCTGGGTCAGGTTGTTCTCGGCGTCGTACTGGTAGGTCTCGTTCAGCGACGATGGGAAATTCGTCTTCGTCACGCGGCCGAACGCATCATAGGTGAACGCCGTCTGGTTGCTGTTCGCGTCGGTGATGCTGGTGAGGTTGTCCTCGGTGTCGTAGGCGTAGTACGTGACGTGGCTCGCCGCGTCGGTGACGCTGGTGAGCCGGTCGGCGTCGTCATAGGCGTAGCTGGTGGTCTTGTTGTTCTGGTCGGTGACCGAAGTTCGCCGCCCGCGCGAATCGTAGGCGAACTGTGTGGTCGTCGTGTCGGGATAAGTGATCCTCGTCAGTCGGCTCATCGCATCGTAAGTGAACGATGTCGCGTGATTCAGCGCATCGGTGACGGAGGTGCGGTTGCCCCTGGCGTCGTAGCCGTAGGTGGTGACATTGTTCTGCGCATCAGTAATCGTGGCGACGAGGCCCGCCGCAGTGTACGTCATGGTGGTGACGTGGCTGAGCGGGTCGGTGATCGTCGTTAGCTCGCCTAGCGAGTTGTAGGCGAACTGCGTGACGCTGGCCGTCGTGCTGCTATTCGGCGCAGGAGAAGTGACGCTGATCAGGTTTCCGTTGTTGTCATAAGTATTCGTGGTGACGTTGCCGAGCGGATCGGTTGCTGTCAGCACTTCGCTTAGCGCATTGTAGGTGTACGAGTTCGTGGCCGTGTGCGTGCTGTCGAGTTGGGCCGACTGGGACAGCATGTTATTCGACGAGTCGTACGTGTATGTCGTCGTATGGCCCGCCGGGTCGGTTGCGGTTAGCACGTTCCCATTTGCGTCATAGGTGCTTTGCGTGTTCCCGCGAATCGAGCACGTCGAGCAACCGGACCCTTGCGAATCCAGGGACGCCCAGCTCGCGCCAGCGATCACCGAATCGTAGTACGACGTGTTGCCGAGGGAATCGGTGGTATGGGTTCTGGCGGTCAACGTGAAGACGGGGCCCTCGATCGTACTGCCCGCCACGGAAACCCACACGGGGCCTGAGGTCATGCCCGCCGGTACAACAGCCGTAATCGAAGTGTCGCTCCAATTGGTGATCGTGATCGCCGTCTCGCCGAAGAAATGCACCAGGCTCGAGCTTTGCGTGGGACCGAAGCCGGTCCCGGTAACCACCACCGAGGATCCGATCGGCCCGAAGCTTGGGCTGATCCCTGAAATCGTCGTCGGCTCGAGAACTGTGAATTGCACTCCCGCGCTTGCGACTCCACCTTCGATGACCGTGACCGGGCCGCTGATCGCGTTGTTGGGCACGGCCGCCGTGATGCTCGTCTCGCTCCAATACCGTATAGAGGCAGTAGAGCCGTTGAAGCTGACGCCGGTATTCCCTAGCAAGGTGCCGAAACCAGTTCCGGTTATCACAACAGAGCCGCCGACTGGGGCCGCGGGCGGCGTCACACTGGAAATAACCGGATTGTAGAGGGTGTAGACATTGTTCTTGTTGCTTCCGAGACCGTTCACCACGACGGTCACCGGCCCTGTGGAGGCGGAACTCGGTACCGCGGCCATGATCTGTGTGGTGCTCCAGCTTGTGATTGATGTAGCGGTAGAGCCGTTGAAAAAGACGGAGCTGCTGCCTTGCACGCTGCCGAAATTCGTGCCCGTGATGGTAACGGAATTCCCGATTCCGCCCGAATCTGGCGAGACGCCAGAGATGTTCGGGATGAGGTACGGCGTCTGCTGAGTGACCGACACGTTATCGAAGGACCCGGTCCCCAGTTGAGAGGTGGTCCCGCTCGTGACCGCGAAGCCGACGTAGGCGGTTGACATGGAAATGCTTACGCTGTTGCCAACTTGCGTCCAATAGACGCCGTCCGGCGACATGTAGCCGGTGAACGTGCTCCCGCTGCGAGTGAGCATGACCCAATAGGGCAGGCTCGCCCCGGATCCGTTTTGAATCGTTGTGCTTCCGCCGGCGGTCGGCCGGTCCGTCGTATTGAAGTTCCAGTAGTAGTAATTATTCGAGTCTACTTCGGCCGCGTTTACGGCACCGGCTGTCAAATCCGACCGGACCATTACCCCAATAGAAGACACCGCTCCCGTGTTGACGATTCGCGCGACGATGGAGCCGTCTCCAGACAGCGTTTGGTAGGCAAAGTGGAAGGCGTCCGCGGATTGCCCGATCCCTGAGCCCGCGCCGTTAACAGTGAATGTCCCGTTCGAGTACGTTGCGCTGCCCGCGATGCCCACGGTGCCGACGTCTTGATCGAGCCACCCGGATGGCAACGGGTTGGTCGTGATCGTAAACAGAACCGCGTTGCTGCTGTTCATGTTGGGCGCGACCGCGACTCCCAGATAACCCGTCACCGCTCCCGAAGCGATCGTGACCGTGATCGACGTGTTGCTCCACGAGTTGACCGTCATGGGCAGATCGTTCAACAACACCGCGCTCCCGCCTTGAGACGATCCGAGATTTGTGCCTGTGATCGTAATCTGGCTTCCGACCGACCCTGTCGTTGCGGACACACTGGTAATGGTGGGAGCAGGATTTGCGGACGAACTGACCGAAACATTGTCGAATGTAGCGGTGACCAGATAGGACGTGCCGCCGCTACTCACGTCAAGTCCAATGTTTACGTTCGTGGCCATCGTGATCGATTGGCTGCCCAACTGGACCCACGTGACGCCGTCAGGCGATGAGTAACCTGTGAACGTATTGCCGCTGCGAGTTAGTTTGATCCAGGCGGGTAGGGTCTGATACTGCCCACCTTGGATTCCCGAACTGCCGCCGGTGGTTGTGCGATAAGCGAAGGGGAAGTAGTAGACGTTTCCGCCGTTATTAGTGTAGTTCACGTCGGCGTACGTCGACCCGGACAACATCGTCTCGCGAATCATTACGCCGGCAGTGTAGGACGTCCCGGCATTCTGCAGACTGACCAGCCGGGCGACGATACTCCCGTCGCCGCTGAGTGGCTGGTAGACAAAGTGGAATGCGTCCGCAGATCCTCCAATTTCCTGGCCCGCACCCTGTACTGTGAAGAGGCCATTGGAATACGTAGCGGTTCCGGCCGTAACGACGGCTCCAACGTCCTGATCGAACCAGCCCGTTGGCAAGGGGTGAGAAGTAACCCCAAATTCGACCGGGTTGCTCGCGTTCAAGCTCGGAGGAGCAAGCACCTCCATCAAACCCGAAGCTGCGCCCGCAGGAATCGTGACCGTGATCGATGAGGCGCTCCACGAATTCACCGGAATGGAAACGTCATTCAGGATCACTTCGCCATCACCCTGAGATGTACCAAAATTAGCGCCCGAAATGACGATCTGGCTTCCTACCGCTCCGGTTGTATTCGAGAGTCCGGAAATGACGGGCGCCGCGATAGCAGTGGAACTGAGGGAAATGCTATCAAAGACACCCGTCGATCCAGCGGCAAAGAGGCCGACGTAGACGTTCGAGGCCATATTGATCGTTACGCTCGAACCGACTTGCGTCCAATCCACTGCGTTTTGCGACCAATAAGCGCTGAAGGTATTTCCGGTCCGAACCAGCTTCATCCAATACGGCACTGCGGGCGTCGCAAAAAGGGTCTGCTGTGACCCACCTCCGCCGGTGGTCGTACGGTAGCTAAAGTAGAACTGGTTCGGGATAAAGTTGATCATCGCGTCGGTAGAGGTCGGGCTCATCGTCTCCCGTATCATCAACCCGACCATTGGGAATTGGCCTCCCTGAGCGCTAAGCAGTCGCGCGACGATCGAGCCATCCCCGGACAGGTTCTGGTAGACGAAGTGGAACGCGTCGCCATTGCTGCCGAATCCTCCTCCGCCGCTGACGGTGAATTGCCCGCCCGAATAGGTGCCGCTTCCCGTTGAACCCACGTTGCCGACATCCTGGTCGAGCCAATCCGTGGGCAGCGGATAGGGCGTAATCGTCACGTACACGGAGTTGCTGTTGTTGCCCGCGCCTGTCGATACCAGCAGTGAACCTGAAGTCGCGCCCGTCGGGATTGTTATGGAGATCGACGTGGCGCTCCAGAAAGTCACCGTCACAGCCGAGCCATTGAGTGTTACCTGACTGCTCCCTTGCGTCGGACCGAAACCTGTCCCGAAAATCCCCAGCTGCGCGCCGATGGCGCACGTAGTGCCGGAAGTCGAGCTGATCACGGGGACAACCGTAAACGCCGCGCCGTCACTCGAGACGCCGGAAACATTTACTTCAACCGGTCCGGTTGATGCGCCAGTCGGCACGGGGGCCAGGATAATCGTCGAACTCCACGAAGTCGGAGTTGTGGTCGCTCCGTTAAACGTCACGATGCTGCTGCCTTGCGTCGCTCCAAGGTCCGAGCCTGTGATGGTGACCGAGGTTCCCACAATGCCCGATGCGGGTGACAGCGCGAGGACCGTTGGAGTTACCACACTACTGGAAGTGTACGCGGATCCGATGTTGTAAAACGTGGATGGGCTGCTCTGATTGTTGTATTCCGCAGTGACCCAATCGGCTGAGCGAGGGATGCTGGACACGCGGACTTCGTCCAAAGCCCCGTTGAAATACTGACCGTAGGTGACCTCCCGACCAAACGACAATCCCGTGGTGTCGTAGGAAAGAGTTCCTATAGAGGTTTTCGTCTTTCCGATAGTTTGGCCGTTCTTATAGCCCGTTAGCAGGTCCGTCGACGAATCAAACGTGCCAACGATGTAGTACCAGCCGTTGTTCGCAAACGACCCACTCGGATACGTGATCGGGTTGGGAACACCGTCCGTGGTGCCCACATAGAGCGAACCTTCGCTGCTGTCGGAATTGGACTCATTCAGCTGGAAAAAATAGGCACCGTAAGGTGTGCTCGAACCTGCTCCCTTAAGCAGAGTGTGGGCCCATTGCTGCTGATTCCCAGACTCCTTCATCCAAAAGGAGAATGTTAAGCTCGTGGGTTTAAGGCCGGAACTATCCGGGACGGATATGTATTGCGAGTTGGAGGCGTTGAAATTGGCAGCGCCATCAATTTGGCCGGCGACAGCCGTGGGGGCATTCACGAGCGTTCCGTTATTTCCGTTGCTCGTGGAATCTGTGGCAGACAACGTCGTCCCATTCGCCAGGTGCCAGACTCCTTTGTAGTTGCTGTCCCAAACCGCCGTTCTGTTGGATTGGTCGGTGGTAATTCCTGAGTTCCCGTAGAACATATAAGCGATGGTGTCAGACGTGTGAGAGACGGTGGGGAGTTGGACCCAGGCTTGCATCGCTCCGGTCGTCGGAGTGTAGGTTTCCCGCTCATACGGTAGTGGATGCGTGCCAGCCGCGTCGGAAGTGAAGATGATGTCGTAGCCACTCGCGTTCAAGATATCGCCGCCGCTCGCGCTCGCCGCCAAATAGGGAAAGGTCCCCGAAATCAGAAATGGGAAATTTTTCTGATCGGTATTCGGCACCCGCGTGTGATCGATCGTGATGGCGCGCCTGTAGGAATAGCCATTCGACCATGATGTAGGCACCATGAAGAAAACGCCATTGCTCTGCACTCCCATGCTTGTAACGACGATGTCCCCAGGCATCGCGCCACTGGGCACCGAAGCGACGACCTGAGTATCGCTCCAACTGGAGACGGCCGCCGGAGTCCCGTTAAAAGTAACCGAACTGTTGCCCTGTACCGTTCCGAAATTGCTTCCGCTGACGGTGACTGTCGTTCCCACGGTCCCCGAGGTAGGTGAGACACTTGAGATCATCGGCCCGTTCGCCATACCTACGTGGCTGAAGGACCACGGGCTGCTCTGATTGTTGTATTCCGTGGCGATCCAATCCGCAGAGCGGGCGCTCGAACTCATCCTGATCTCATCGAGACTCCCGGTAAAGGATTGCGGTCCGTACTGACTGTTGTAGCCGATTTCGGTGGGTTCTGAGATGGTAGCCACGGTGCCTGTAATCGCGCCGCTGTTATCTTGAACTCCATTTAGGTAAATCCGCATGGTAGAACCGTCGTAGGTTCCAACGACGTGGGTCCACTGACCGAGTGGAATTGCGGAGTTCGAACCGACGCCCACAGCCGTGCCCGCACTGTCGAACCCAATGCCGATGGTCCCTGACGCGGCGGTATTGAAGTTAATCCAATAATCGTCCCAGGGCGCGGTGTTACTCGAGTAGGCCTTTGCGAAGATGCGTTCGTAGTCCACGACGGAGGTCGGATTCATCCACAACTCCAGCGTGAAGGCCGATGCTAACTGCATATTTGGCAAATCGACGTGGTCAGGATGATTTGCGTTGAATTGGTCCGCGCCACCGATCTGGCCGGTAGCTGTTCCTTCGGCGGTCACGCTGACCGCGGTTGAATTGTTTCCGTTGCTCGTTGAGTCGTTTTGCTGCCCAGAAGCTTCTCCGAGATGCCAAACCGCCAGATAGTTGCTGTCCCATACGGCAGTCTTGTTCGATTGATCCGTCGTGACCGCGGAATTGCCATAAAAAACATAGACCACTGTATCGGTTGTGTGCGACAAGGTAGGAACCTTGACCCAGAAATCAAAAGCTCCCGTTGCAGGGTTGTACGTGTCGCGATCATAGGCGAGTGGAGTCGTACCGCTTGCGTCACTCGTCACGAGAATGTCGTATCCGTTCGAGTTCGTGACGTTGCCCCCATTACTCGCCGTCGCCATATCCGGGAAAGTTCCCGCAATCAGTACCGGGAAATTCGTTTGGTCGGAGTTGGAAACTTTCGTATGGTCGATGACGATCACTCGACGATAACCGTATCCATTGGACCAATTCTCTTGGGGACCAGAGGGTCCACCCATTCGGTAGAAACTGGCAGGGCTACTCTGATTGTTGTACTCCGTCGCGATCCAGTCCGCGGAACGGACCGTGTTTGAAACGCGTGCCTCGGTGAGCAGTCCGCCACCTGCGTTCCCACCAAAACCCCCAATAACAAGTGGGTCTGTCGTATCTGCCGTGATGGAACTGGTTGTCGTGGTTCCATACTGAGAACCGTCCAAATAGAAACGAAGCGTGTTGCTGACATCGATCGTCGCCGTCAAATAGTGCCAAACGCCATTGTTTATGGTTGAACGCGGAATATCGACGATGTTGTTGTAATTGGGGTACGGACGCAAGAACACATTTGCATCGTATTGGCCATCGTCGTAAATTCCCCAACCGCTGGAAGACCACTGAAATTTAGCCAAGATCTGGCTCTGGGCGTTAGAGTTCAAACCCTTCGTCTCGATCCAGATGGAAGCGGTAATTGGCGGCCCGCCTGGAGCCGACGAACTGAACGTCACGTCGTTACCGTTGGAAACGCCGTCAAAGTTCAAGGAGCCGCCAGCGATCCCGGCTGAAGAGAATGCGATCCCAGAACTGGCGGGAGTTCCGTTATACCCGTTGCTCGTCGAGTCGAGTATTGAACCGGAGCCGTTCGGTGTCTGATCGAGATGCCAAACGCCTTTGTAGTTGCTGTCCCAGACGGCTACCGCGTTGGACTGATCGGTAGTCACCGCAGAATTTCCATAAAACATATAAATCGCGGTGTCGGTTGTATGGGATAGAAGCGGAACTTTGACCCAGAAATTCACAGAGCCGGTGGTGGAACTGTAGCCCTCTCTCTCAAAAGCAAGGAGGGTCGATCCTGCGGCATCCGAGGTGAAAATGATGTCGTAGCCAGTGGCGCTTGTGACGTTGCCGCCGTTACTCGTCGTGGCCAGATCCGAGTATGTTCCTGAGACTAGGAGGGGGAAATTGGACTGATCTGTATTGGGGACTTTTGTATGGTCGATCGTGATTACGCGTCGCCCCGTGTATCCGTTGGACCACGTTTGCGCCGGTGCAGGAGTTGCAAGAGGCAACAGGCAGAGCACAAATAGGCCGTAACGAACCGTCCACTTCCAGTCAAGATGGGCGCCCGCATTCATAAGAACTACCCTCCCAGGTTCTTCACCAGAAGACACACGATTCGAAAGAATCGAAGGATGAATCAGTAGCCGTAGTATTGGTACTGCGCGGGCGCCGCGCTCCAGCACGGCTGGTCATAACTGAGGGTGAGGCTTTCGGCTCCGCCCGCCCTTGAACTCGACAGTCCCCTCCCACAACTGTCATAGGTATGCGACTCGAGGGTTGTTCCGTTCGAGTCTTTGACGGCCGTGATCATGGAGTTGCCGTCGTAAACGTAGGAAACGGTGGTTGAATCTGGATTTGTAACCTGAACTAAGCGGCCGCTCGAGTCGTAGGAGTAAGAAAGGGAGATCCCAACGTCGGACGTCACACTCGTGACCAGGTAGCTCGAATTGTTGGCATAACCAAAATAAAGGTGACGACCGCCAGGATCCGCGACAGTGACGAGCCGGTTCGAGGAATCGTACGTCAACTGAGTAATATTTCCATTGCGATCGACAATTGAGGTCAGCAGTCCGGTCAAATAGTTAAACGTCCTGTATTCCCCGTTCTGGAATCCCAGAGTCCACGTCCTACTGCCGCCGTCCAGAGCCATGGCTGCCAATGCATTCGCCGGTGAAACCTGAGCGTATAGCCCCCCCGCGTACGCAAATGACCACACGTCCCCGTCGCCACGCATGTACTTCATGTAATTGTCGCTGCCAACGTAAATCCGTTCTTCGTAGGTGGATTTCCAATTGGGCCCGAATAGGCCAACCGAAGTCGGAGGATCGCGGGGGGTCCAAATACTGTTCCATGTCCTCGTCAATTCCAAGCCTCTCGATAGTCCGGGAACCCTCAGGTCGGAGGCAGAAATGTAGGTATTGCCGGTACCGAAACTGACCGGATTTCCGCCACGCCCCGCTTTCTCTCCACAGTTACACGGTGGGGGTGCGCACGAGGTGGTCATGTACGAACAAACTTGCGCCCAAGGACCGTTGTACTCACAATTGAAGGCGTTTTCTGGGGGCCTCGGAACACACCCGCTGTCAAATGAATACCAGCTGCAATAAAATGGCCCGATACAGCTGATTGACTGAGCATGCGCGGGCGGCATACTAAGGGGAGAAAGGAATACTGCGACAGCCAAAAACATCATGACCATTCTCGTGTTCATGACCCACCTCCGCATTTCGTCGACACACACCAATACCAGAACGATTTCCAGCGCTTTTTAGAGCGACAAAGAGTCTGCAGCAAAACGCGGGTTGGATTGCGTTTTGCTTTTGTTATCGAAGTGATATTTTTTACTAAGACATTCCAATTGTGTCAAGTTAATATTCATCCGTTATTTTAAATGCTGTGGAAAAGATATCGAAACGTTGCAGTTCTGAAAACGGAACTATATTGGAGCAGGCGGGAATGCTTGATCCAAAGACCGGGTCGATACTGCGGGGCGCAGCGGCCCTCCAATGCGCCCCCTTTTTTCTCAAGTGATTGTTGGGGCCCCGCCGGCGCTAGGCGTCTTGCAAAATCCAAATATTTACAGACACGAAAACGGGCCTCCGAGGCTCTGTGATAGCCAGATTCCGACGAAGCCGTTCGTTAGGCCCTCACTATGTCCAGGCACGGGATTGCTTCTGAATACTCTTACATTAATCTGGTAGGGGCCCTTAATTCGTCGTTGGGGGCGTTTAACCTCGTCGCAGAATTCATTTTCGAAATCGAGGAAATCATATCTGGGAGGCCTTCACAGCTTCGGCGGCTGGTGCCCTCGTTTCGGGTTTGGCCTTAGGCTTGAATCCGCTGAGATCGAGATCGGAAGACTCGGCAAAGACGCTTGCGCGTGTTTTTGCCATTAGGCCACCTCCTCTGCGGCTACCGGTTCTGCGGTGTATGGCATCCCGCTCAAACTAGACTGCCGAATTGGGTATGAATTCAGGGTCTCCACACAGGAGGCAACATGGGCAGGAAACCACGCGTAGATCGATCCCCGGAAGAAACGTGGCAGATTGCACAGGAAGGCATGAAGAGCGGGAACATCTCGGAGACGTGCCGGCGTCACGGAGCAGCTCTTGGGGGGGAGAAGCGCTGCCGCGGCGGAAACCGAGAAGGACCGGCGCATCCGGCAGTTGGAACGAACGCCGCTGTAGCATTCGGACTCTCAGGACCGCTCGTGTTTTGAAATGGCCCTCCTTCACTGGGCATCAGAGAAATCAGGCCTTATTACTGGCCATTCCCCACCTTTCGGAGAATCTCTGAGCCCCTTCAGAGATACACAAATGCCCTTTATGCCGCCAAATGGCACTATTTCAGCGGAACAACGTTACAGAGAAAGATACTCGATGACTGCGTGGCGGAGGGGGAGGGATTCGAACCCCCGGGACCCTTTCGGGCCCAACGGTTTTCAAGCTCGCGTAAGTAACTACTCTGATTATCCCTAAATTGCGCGTGAGTGCGTCCGACGCGGGTTTCGGAAATTGGGATTGCTCCCGTGTTCCCTCTCTATCCCCCGATTTGTATGTTCTCTCGTCACTGTGGCGTCACAGGCCCTGCTGGTGCTGTCCAAACCTACTTGAGTGCGTCGGCTAGTTTCCGAGAACCGAACTTATGAGGCCGTGAGACGATGGGCGATGAGAATCGCCGAGATATCCACATCTTTCCCGCGACCGCGGCTCACACAATGTATGAAGTGCACTGATGATTGACGGACAAAGCGAAGAATGCCAGAATCGCGTCCAACACGGGGAGGTGGTCATGCGAAATAATTTGGTGGCGTGTCTCACGGCGTGGGTCGTTTTTTCAGTTCTGCCCGGTGCCGCCTTCGCGCATCACGGCGGCGCGGCCTACGATACATCAAAAATGACAACGGTGACGGGGACTGTCACGGAATTTGAATTTACCAATCCTCATGTCATCATCGGCATGGACGTCAAGGATCCCGCGACAGGGAAAATCGAGAAATGGCAGGGCGAACTCACAAGCCCCAATCATCTTTCTCGGGTGGACTGAACTAAGGACACGATCAAAGTGGGCGACGGACTTACGATGAGTGGAGCGGCGCTAAAGAGCGGGGCAGCCGCAATGGCGATTCGCAAGATTATGAAAAATGGCGAGGAAATCTCGACAAGCGGCGGCGACAACTGAAGTCATGCCTCTGTTAACACCGTTACTAAGCGGATTTGCCTAGCCGCAGCCAGTCTCTCCTCAGTTCGTCCTCCCTCGACACGGTGCCGTCCGCACGCCTCAGTCGGATTTAGACGGAGGCTTTCCGCCCCGTTTCTCTCGAACATCCAGGGATACCCAGATTGGGCCGGATCGCGGGGGCGTGCTGCGTTGTACCTCAAACGAAAGCCTAAGGTGTTGGCCTAGGGAAATCGGTGCAGGCGTGTTCCAGAATATGCCAATCGGCCCGCAGTTGATAGTTGATCAGCGCTTTAATTGGTTTCGTATAGGCCTTCGGGTCTTCTATCGTCATGTCGATCTGCAAGCTGTTCCTGTCCACGCGCCGAATGCGCTCAGTCAGGTGCAACTCGTCGGAATGAGGATGGCCCGCGCGATCGAGCCAGGTCTTGTCGTTAAAATTCGTCGTATCGACGACGAGCGTGTCTCCCTCCCAACGCCCGATCGAATCGCCCATCCAGAGGAGCTCGCCGGAATCTTCAATCTTGAGATGAGGGCGGCCATCGGTCCAGATTTGCCGGACGAACCCGTCGTATTCGAAATACTGAATGACGCGTCCGGGCGTTTGAATGAATTCGAACGCCGCGGGATGAACGTAGATTCGGGGAATTCCCGGAAGATAACAGTCGTAAGTGGGATCGTTCGTATCCGTGACCATGCGCGGGCCGAAAGAGGGCTTGTTGGCTCTGTATCTGTCGAGGGCCCAGGGTGTCATTGGCAGCTCATCCCCGGAAAATCCGTAGATCATGTATCGCGTGTCGGTGCCACCGCGACGGGTCCAAACGCCGGAAAAGTCCGGCGCGGAACCGGGCGCCTGAGGCGCAGCACTATTCGACGTATTCGATTGACCACACAGCAGACTGACCGAAATGAAAGTCAGCAGCACCGCACCTAGAGAAGGGCAGGAATAAGTGGACACTTGAAAACCCCTCGACGGAATTTTGCCCAGGTTTCGGGCATCCTACTCTTCTCCGGACCCGGACACAATGAATTCGTTTTTGCGAATCATTAGGGCCGCTCGCAAACTGAAATTGTAGAAAACTGAAACCGGCGCAGCAGTGGTATCGTCCTTCCTAGCAACCAGCTGTCCTCGGTGGGATTCGGGCTCAATTAAGAAATGGCTTTGCAAAACGATATGAGTCTTCCGCGGCGTCCGGCGATCAGGCGGCACCGGAGAGGAGCATTCAAATGCGTATCAAAAAACACCTGATGATGACGTTCACTCTGGCCGTCGGACTATGTGCGAGTCTCGTGCTGAGCATTTCTACGGGAGTGCGTGCGCAGGATGCGCCGGCTTACAAGGTGGACGGCAATTGGCCGAAGCCACTGCCCCAGAACTGGACAATCATGGGCGTCACAGGAATGTTTGTGGACAAGAACGACAACGTATGGGTACTCAACCGCCCACGGGACTTGGACAAGACCATGAATTTCGCGACTTTGATTCCGTCGACTGCTGAATGCTGCGTGCCGCCGCCTGCAGTTCTCGAATTCAACTCCGAAGGGGACCTGCTTCGATCCTGGGGCGGGCCAAATTACGCACCCGGATGGCCCGGTTCCGAACATACCATCTTCGTAGATAAGGAAGGTAACGTTTGGCTGGGAGGAGCGCGGTCGGGCGACTCATTGCTCAAATTTAGCGCCGATGGAAAGTTCATCGCCGATTTTGGGCACCGCGGCCCCGCGCTCGAGCAACAGGAGCAGCAAAAGCAGGATAATCAGCAAACGAGCCTTCTCTTGCGCGGTGTCGCGGCGGCGGAGCTGGATGAAGCCGCACATGAGATGTACATAGCGGACGGATATCTCAATAAGCGGCTGATCGTATACGACTCCGAGACGGGCGCATTCAAACGCGGTTGGGGGGCCTACGGCATTCCCCTAGATCAAATTGATAATGACCCTCTGCCGCCGCGCGTTCCCGGAGCGCCGCCGGCAAAACAATTCCGAGAGCCGGTTCACTGCGTGCACATTTCGAACGATGGGCTGGTCTACGTTTGCGACCGCGGCGGCGACAGAATCCAGGTATTTACGAAGCAGGGGAAATACTTGAAGGAATTTTTCGTGGCCAACAACAGCGGCAACAATACCGCGGGATCGATAAATTTCTCGCCTGACCCTCAACAGAAGTACCTTTACGTCGCGGATATGATGAACAGCGTTGTATGGATCCTGAATCGGAACGATGGGTCCGTGGCGGGCCGGTTTGGACATGCTGGACATCTGCCCGGTCAATTCCATACGCTGCACGTCGCCACCGCAGACTCTCATGGAAACATATACACGGGAGAGGTTACGACTGGTGAAAGGATTCAGAAGTTTGTGCCGGTAAAGTGAATCAACCAGGGCTGGCCAACCTGAACACGCGAAGGAGGCAGAGATATGACTCTGAAACGGTTTGTGGTTTTGTTTGTTTCGGCGGTTGTCCTTCTGCTGACAGGCCCGGCCTTTGCGCACCACGGAGCGGCGGGATACGAGACGTCCCAGATCACGGTCAAGGGAACGATCGTGGAGTTCGATTTCATCAACCCGCATTGCCAGCTGTTTCTGGACGTGACCGACGACCCTGGCAAAGTCACGAAATGGGACGGCGAATTCACTACCCCGGGGACATTGCGCAGGCGGGGATGGACAAAGGAAATGTTCAAGCCGGGCGAGCAGATTACACTGATTGGCAATCGCGCCAAGAACGGGAGCAACCTCATCCGCGTGCTGAAGATTCAATTGGCGAACGGTCAGGTCATCACCGCGCTCGGCGGCGACGACAATTAGACGTGCCGAGATAGGCTAGGAACAGATTCACGGGAATCAGACTCATCGATCAGTTCAAACACAAAGAAACGGGGGTGACGTCAAATGGGAGTTCGAGCGTGGCGGTTCGTGTCGTGTTTCGGGTTGGCTTTGGCTGGAGTGCTTGCGGTTGGAGTGGCACAGGCCCAGAACGTTCCAGAGCAATATCTGGTGACCGGTAAAGCGGCGGAAAAGATTCAGGATTTCAGGACGATCAATCTGGCCACCGCGGAACGCATCGCGGAGTCCTGCGAGCAGGCTGCAACGTCGCAAGGTGTGCAGATCAGCATCATCGTACTCGATAGCGCTGGTAACCATGTCTATTTCGATCGCATGGATGGGCAAGGATATCTGAACATTATCACGGCTGAGATGAAGGCGCGGGCAGCACTGGCGACGCGCGCGCCAAGCAAGCTCCTGATGAACCGGGCAATCCAGGATCCGATGTCGGAACTCCAGTTCATTCAAATCGGCGAATTTGCGAATTCGGGTGGACTGCCGATCGTAGTGAACAAACAAATCATCGGGTTCGTCGGGGTGGGCGGGTCGGCACCGCGTCCGCCGGTATGGAGCGATGAGATTTGCGGGCACAAGGCGCTTCAGCAAGTATTGGGTGATTCAGTGCCGCCTCTTGCCGAAGATGTTGCGCCGCGCCAGGACCCTAACGCCAAAAAGCTGCCGGTTCCGAAGCTTACCCCAACTATGGCGCCAAAGTCGGCTTTACCGGCGGATTATGTGTTGACGGGCAAGGCCGCTGCCAATGTTTTTGACGGCAATCAAATTTCACTTGCGGCTGCGAAAAAGATCGCACGCGGCTGCCGAGACTGGGCGGCATCAAAGGATGGATCGGCCTCGATCTACGTCCTCGACAATGCCGGCGAATTTGTGCACATGGAGCGCATGGATGGTCAAGCGTACAACAACATCCGGACGGCGCTACTGAAAGCGCAGACATCGCTCAAGACGCGACAGCCCACGTCCGCTATCAATGCGAACCTCAAGAACAATCCGGCGATGACGCCGCGGCAAACCACATACTTCAACCTCTTCTCTAACGCGGGCGGCGTTCCGATCGTTGTCGACGGGCAGATGATCGGCGCGGTGGGCATCGGGGGAGGCGGCGAGCAGATTGGTGGAGACGAGAAGTGCGCCGTCGAAGGGCTGAAGGCAGCGTTTGGTGACCACGTTGCACTGCCAGTTTATCCGTCGAGTGAAGCAGGAAACTGAGCTGTAATACCTCTTTCCGATAACGCGACTTCACAAGGATTCGGCCCGGGGATGCTCCCTCAGCGGGCCTGAAAGTCGGTATGCTCGGGCGACGTTTGAAACGAGAGCCAGAGTGGGCACCACCACGGCTGAGATGGTCAGTTGATCGCAAAGCAATAAAAAAGTCCAGCTCCTCCGGTGCTTTCGAGCGCCGCTTGGCTGCAACCTTTGCTAGCGTTCGATGAATTCCAAGAGGAGCCATTGCCGATTCGGTCGGAATGGCCCACCTGCGCAGAACCATTCGCGCTACTGGTCCAGTTGTTGCACGCGTGGTCGGCGTTATCCATGTAAGCGCGGCCGTCCCACTTCGACCCCGTAAGAATTTCGTGCTGAATCGGTGGCGTATCGCCGATGCCGTGAATGACTTCTCCATGCTCATTGCGTGCCGACTGCTTGAAGAGGTTGCTGCCGCGCTGCGCTTGAACCAGAGTATCGCCGTGAAGCTCGCCCAAATCCGCTGAGATAATGGCGTTCTGCGGCGGCCCCAGTTGCGCGAACGACCAGTTGAACCAAGGCCCGGTGCCGATACGGTCACGCGCGTTGATGGCAGGCTTTCCGGGACGAGCCTGCGTGCTGAGATAGGCGTGCCAGATGTGACCGCCCGCGCCGACAGACGCCGCAAGCGACTGGCAGTGTGCGTCGGCCCCCGCAAGCCCGCCAAGGTCTCCGCCTTTTCCGAGACCGGCGCTGGTGACGAAAAAGGTCATGCGAGCCGGACTCGGCGTCGGGCTACCGGGTGGCGGCGCGATGCCCTGAGTATTCGGCGCGTTCTGTTGAGCCAGCAGCAGGCAAGAGGCCAACATCAAAGTACACAAGAGGACAACGTGAGCACGTGGGGTGGTCATAGACTTCTCCGCCATCCTAGTTAATCGCGAAGCAGTAAAACAGGCCGACGCCGTGGGTTTTCGGCAAATCTGCTTGGGCACAGCCGCGCGTTCCGTGAGCGGAGTTCCAGGAACCGCTGCCGCCGCCATTGCGGTCGGGAAAACCGATCTGGGCGTTGGGCCTGCCATCTGCAGCATTCAGGTTTCCGTTCGACGTCCCGGGAGCTGGGCTCTTGTTGCTGGTCCAGTTATCGCAGGTGTGATCCTGGGCATCGGTGAACGCGGTGCCATCGGTCTGAGTACCGGTGAGCATTTCGTGCCGGGTCGAAAACCGGGTGGTTTTGACGTAATCCCAGTCGTTGTCGCGTGGATCGGAATAGTCATACAAACCTGGCACGATCTGGCCTCTTTCCGTCAACCCGGTGAGCTTATTCAGATTATTTCCCTGATGCGCCAGTTCCATCGTGTCGCCGTGCAGGTGCGCGAGATCCTGGGCGATCATTTCGCCTTTGAAGTTGTACCAGGGACCTTTACCGATGCGGTCACGCGCGTTCACTGCCGGCTGGCCGGGTCGCGCCTGCGTACTCAAGTAAGCGTGCCAGGTGCGATCACCGGCGCCTACGGCCGTTGCGAGAGCTTGGCAATGTGCGTCAGCGCCGGCCAGTCCGCCGAGATTGCCGCCGTCGCCTAGGGGCTCACTGGTCACGAAAAAACTCATCATCGGCGAGGGCTTCACGCCGCGCGGATACTCTCCGGGCCTCTGGACCTGAGCGAACAGGAGGCTGCAGGCCAGCACAACCGCGCCAAAAAGCATCAGGGCTGAAGACTTAATCTTCGTCATGTAACCTCCCAATTGTTCAACGTATCCCGCCGCTTGGCTGCTTTTTTGGTACTACCAAAAAGCCCCGGACTTATGACGCAGCGGGCGGCCTGCGTTGCCAAGATCGAACTAGTTCGACGCGGTTGCAGACGCTGACGAGACATTTAGTGAGGCTAGATAGGCGGCTATCGCTATCATGTCGTCGGTCGTCAATTTGGCAACCACGGGCATCATCAGGCTCGTCCACTCCCCAGTTCGCTTGCCCTGCCGCATGTCATAGAGCTGGCGCACGAGATAGCTGGGAGAGCGCCCCGCGAGTAATGGCACCGGGCCCATACCCATCAGGTCCGCGCCATGGCAGATCGTGCACCGAGTCGTCTTGCCACCACCGGCCATCACCAGCGTCGCACCCTTTGCGATGCTGCCCTCCGGCACGTAAGCGATAAATCCGGAATGGTCGTCACGAAGTACTTCCATGGCTTCCACATCTTCCGGCGTTTCGATAATACGCTTGCCAATCGGCTCTTTCTCGTCTCCGGGCACCCGTAGGTATATGCCGTTTGCGATCTGCGTCTTCGGCACCATGTTTGCTTCAACCACTCTGATCCACGGCGTCCATTTCATTGAGCTGAAGTATCGAGCTGCATCCTTCATCTCATCGTCCGTCATCGACTTAGCGAACAGAATCATCTGGTTCGTGTTGGCTTTTCTGGTGTCCGCGCTCATCCGGGCGCCAGCCCGAAACTCGTCCAACACCTGCAAAATGTAACTGTACGGGAGACCCGCGAGGTTCGTATTTACCGGCCGGCCTTTGCCGTTGGGGTAGTGGCAGAAGGAGCAGGCGGTCACGTTGGGTTTGTGGCCGTGAGCAACGATATCAGGCATCGGCGGATGGTCCTCGGGATACCAATCGGCCGGGCCCGAATTATCGCGGATCTGCGTGAGTGTGAATGAAAACTTGCTTCCGGGAAGATGTCGTAGGACACCATTATCCGGTCCCCCGCGCGCATCGGAATCGGGGCGATCAGCTCGCCGCGCCTCCTTGGTATTGTCGAATCCATAAGCCCATGCCGGCAGATCGGCCGGTAATTCCGGTTGCTGTTCTGGCGCGCTGCGTGTTTGAGCAGTTGAGGACGATGGCTTTGACGCTTGCCCGCTGGAATCCTGAGCACCGGATGCTATCGGGAATATTGCTGCGCATGCCAAAAGTAAGAGACAAGCCACCCTTTGCGAGAAACTCATCGGAGACCCCTTGTAAACTTAACTTGCGATAAGAACATTGCTCGTGTCACTCAAATTTCGTCACCAAATAACCTCTATAGCAGACTGGAGCTGCCGCGAGGTTGTCGATAGTGCCTCAACTAGAAGGTCAGTTTGAGGCCCAACTGGATGTCACGATTCGAGCCCGATCCCATCACTGGGTCGCCCGCCGCCACGTCGGCAGTGGCATTGGACGCACCAAACGAATTACTCTGAACCGAAGGGTCGTTGGCCGCCAGGTGACCGGCATCCACACCGCCGAAGACCGGATGGTTGAAGACGTTGAAGAACTCGGCTCGGAATTGTGCAGTGAACCGCTCTTTGAACTTCCAGTTCTTAAATACAGAGAAGTCCACGACCTTGAACGGAGGGTTGCTGAAGTTATTGCGGCCCACATTTCCAAACGTGCCGGCTGCCGGAGGTAAAAGAGCTGACCTACCCGACACGTAGCAGCCGTTATTGAACATCGAGGTGTAGGTCGGACTTCCGGACGCGCCAGAATGAGCAGTACAAACCGGATTGTTAATTGCGAAGGCAGGATCGGTCGAACCTGCAGGATCACCCGGGGGCGGCGTCCCGGGCTGGAAAAATGGAATTCCGTTTGGATTCGCTTGAAAGTCCTTGGGATTACCGTAGAAATTCCATTCTTCACCATAAGTGTAGGGGTTGTTCACCTCGCCGGTGCCGCTAAAGTCGTTCGTAAAGTCCTCAACGCCCCAGGGCATGCCAGTCTGCAACGTAGCGATCCCCGCGATTTCCCAGCCTTCCAGAATTTGTCCCGGTGACTTCCTGCCAGGCAGGGTGTATGTCACATCCACAGTGAAGTGATGCCGCAGGTCGTAGTCACTGTTGCCATATTGTAAATCGGGATTCGCATTGTTGAGGGGAATACAACATACGTCATTCGAAGAATTATCGTCAGTGGCGTGGCTATAAACGTAGGTGGCGGTGAAAGCAAGCCCGTGGGATGCCCGCTGGGTCAGAACAACATCGCGTTGTAGTGGGACCTGAAAAGGTTCGACATCTGGTTGATGTTCGACAGATACTGAAATTTTCCGTAAGGCGCAGGCCCGCCACCCGCAGGCGGGGCATTGAGATCGAGCAGCCCGAACAGCTTCACCCCATGGTTGCCGAGATAACCCACTTCCAGGGAGAGATTATTGGTGAGCATGCGTTGAACGTCGAGGCTCCAAGTTTCGAAATACGGTGTTTCCAGATTCCGGGAGAAGGCTGGGGTAGCGCATGGCGCGACGTCACTGCACGTCAACACACCCGCATTGGCGAAGATCGGCGTTGCGCCGTTGCTCTGCCACGCAGTGCTCAAGCTGTTCGGGCCTGACGGGGTCGGGGTGACCTCGGCGCCTGAGATGGTGCCGCTTCCCTGCACGCACGTTTCAACCGGCGGCGTTCCAACTGGTTGGCAAAGTTGCGCTCCCGTCGGCACTGTGCCGAGTCCGCCGCCTGAACTCATGAATCCTGCGAGTTGCACGAATTCATGGAGTATGCTGGCGCTTCCGCGGATCGCGGTCTTCCCATTGCCCTGCACGTCCCAGGCAAATCCTACGCGCGGGGAGAAATTGTTGTGATCACCGTCATAGGCGGAAGCCTCTCCTTTGCCGACCTGTACGAATCCAGTGGTGGAGTTCGGATCGAAGTTGCCAAGTAGGTTGTTTTGCTCAGTGATAACTGTTTGCAGTTCGTATCGCAAGCCGAGGTTCACGGTTAGTCTTGGCAGAACGCGATAATCATCTTGCACAAAGAGCGCGTAATCCTGATCATGCACACGCCGCACTGGATCCCCAACGAAAATGGCGGACCCGCCCCCAACGTGTCCTAAGAGGAAATTCTCCAGCGCTGTGTTTGTGCCAACACTGGGGTCGTCGGGCCGAAAATTGATGCGCCCCTTAAGGCTGTGTACATCGCCTCCGGTTGACCCCACGAGGTTCACCTCGCCACCGAACTTGAAAGCATGTTTGCCGCGCAGATAAGAGACCTGGTCGAGAATCTCCTCATATGAGTTGGGCCCCACAAACCGGGGCCAGTTTCCTCCCCCGAGGTTGGTGAATCCGCTGATGTAGATGAGCGGCAGTCCATAGAACGTCGAATTGGTCACGCCTGTGTTTATTCCGTAGCCCGTCGGGATGCCATTGGATAGCCCCCACGGTGCGGCCGGGTTCACATTACGATCGGCGGATAAATCAGGCGCGTACACATGGGTATAACCAACCTTTGCCTCGTTCACCCATTGAGAATTCGGAGTCCAAGTCCACGCGCCGGTTCCGACGCGATTGCGGAAGGGAAGATTCGTCTCAGACCATGGCGCCGTGATTGCGCCTGGATTGTCAACCCACGTTCCGTAATCCTGGCCGATGAAGAACATGCCGCTCAGAGTGTTTTTCTCGTTGAGATGGTAGTCGACCTTGGCCAGCCCGCTATACGTGCCATTGCTGCTATTTAGGCTGAACAAACCAGAGGGAACAACCTGCTGCGGAGATCCCGGAATCTCGGTCCCTAGGTTCGTCGGAAAGAGATTTTCGAACGAAGCCGTGGCGGGTGAGGGCGTGCAGCTGCCAGCCGGCAAGCCTGCTAATTTGGCGCTGAGCGGAGTCACATTGGCACGGCCAACCGCATTGCAGGCATCTACCAAGCTGAGACTCTGATCACCTATGGGCGCGTCGACGGGAGCGCTTATGATCGATGTGCCTCCCACGTTAAGATTCTGTGCCTCGAAACCCAGGAACCAGAAGACTTTGTCTTTAACAAGCGGGCCGCCGGCAGTAGCGCCGTATTGCTCCACGGAGAGCGGAGGCTTTGGCAGGTCCGTTGGCTGGAAGAAGTTCTTCGCGTCCCACGCGCCGTCACGGCCAAACGCGTAGGCTGAGCCATGCAATTCGTTGGTGCCTGACTTCAACCCAATGTTGACTTGCATGCCGGGCTTCCAGCCAAATTCCGCCTTCGGTAATTGCTCAGTATTCACTTCCTGGATGGCGTCCACGGGCAGAATCGTAGCCGCGTCGCCCGCCAGCGTGTAGCCGTTGATGATTTCCTGGCCCGTGGCCCAATCGTAGTTGTTGATACCGTCCACTAGATAGAAATTGTCCAATTCGCGCATGCCCATGGCGGTCTGTTTGGTCGCTCCCGCGCCGGGCGCGTTTACGTATCCTGGACGCAACGTGAGCAAGTCGATGTAGTTGCGGCCATTCAGCGGAAGGTCATTGATCGTCTGGGTAGAAAGACTGGCCGTTAATGTAGCGGTGGTGGTCTCTACGAGTGGAAGCGCTTCGGTTACGGTAATCGCCTGGGTTTGTTCACCCGTTTGCAGCGTGACGTCGGCGCGCGCATCCTGCCCTACGCCTAGTTGCATGCCCTCGCGAGTAAACGTCCTGAACCCTTTGGCCTCCACTCGAAGCCTGTACATATCAGGATCCAGATTGGGCGCCACATACTCTCCCGCCGAGTCTGTGGTCAAAGTGCGCGACACGTTTTTTTGCACATCGGTGACGGTCACAGTCGCGCCCGCTATCACGCCGCCGCTCTGATCCGTAACGGTGCCGAGAAGGCGCGCCTGATTGACCTGCGCGAGCAAGTAACTCGGCAGAAGGCACAGAGCGACAATGGGGCTAACGACTTCCATCAACCGCGTAAACCGAGTCTTGAATGACCCCTGCAAGAGCGGACACTTCATGGAGCCCCCTCAGGTGCACAGATTTGATTGATAACGCGGTCAAGCTGAAACCTGCGAATTGGGATGACAATCCGCAGCAAACTGTCAAGAGGCTATCCCATCAATCTGAATACCACCTGAAACGTTACACAAAATCTGAGTTCCAGGTTAACCGGGTCTTGAATGATGCCTGAAAGTGTGGGCACTTCGTGCGGCCTCCCTCAGGTGCGGGTTGGATTAAATAATGTTGAGCCTTCTTGCGATGTGCTGGGCCGATAAGAATCATACGCACATTCGAAAGTCAAGCAGATTAGAAGGCTCGTTTGGTGACATCAATTGTAATTTGAGTCACTATTTTTGACTTGGTGGAGGCGGGCACCTCAACGACACCACCAGATCCAAAGAAAAGTAGACACTCCTTATGAGTTAAGAGAGGGTCCGCCGAAATCCGGCTCATATCCAATCGCTCTACATCATTTGCTAACGACCTCCAAAGATCATTCCAGTTGACACCTCGGGACGTCGGGCGTAAGGTCCGGACGAGACCAAATATATTTTCCTACAATCCTCGAAGCAAAATAGAGCACGTAAGCGGTTTCCACGCGCGATCTAACATTGGAGGCGAATCATGAGTCGTGTACTGAGCTTTCGGGTCGGGCTCGTTTCATTGCTGGTGTGTTCGCTTGCTGGGTGGATTGCCAAAGTGGAAGCAAGACAGGCGAGAGAAGCTGGAAATGCAGTTCAGATCAACTCAACTGACATCGGTGGCGTCGTTTCCAGCTCGAAAGGTCTCGAAGCAGGAGTCTGGGTGATCGCGGAGACGACCGATCTGCCCACCAAATTTGTCAAGATCGTCGTTACAGATGATCAGGGACGCTATCTGCTTCCGGAACTGCCAAAAGCCACGTATCAGGTGTGGGTACGGGGATATGGGCTTGTAGATTCGGAGGCAGTACAAGGGACGCCCGGGAGCCCGCTCAACCTTACGGCAATGATTGCACCGACTCCGAAAGATGCTGCGAAATACTATCCGGCTGTGTATTGGCTTTCTCTAATCAAGGTCCCCGACAAGAATGAGTTCCCCATGAAGCCCACACCCATGCCTCCGTTCAAGGGAGAAACAGCTGGGCCAGGCCCGGCCGCGCCGAACGGAATTATGCCGATTGCACAGCGGGAAGGCGTCGGCATGGCCAGCCAACAAGCGGTGCCAAATGAGGAAGCGCTGGCGCTGCGTCCCATCACTACCCAAGAGCAATGGATCGACGTCATGAAACAAGGTTGCCAACAATGCCATCAGCTCGGCGATTATTTCACGCGCGATCTCACGCACCTAGCGCGATTCAATTTCAAGTCGCCTGTGGAGGCATGGGCTACGCGCATCCACTTTGGTCAAGCCGGCGCTGACCGGATGAGTGGTACCCTTCCCCGGTTTGTTGATCAGGAACGCGCTGTCAAAATGTTTACGGAGTGGACGGATCGGATCGCCGCAGGCGAGTTACCACCGACACCTCCGCGTCCTGAGGGTATCGAGCGCAATCTGGTGATTACGATGTGGGATTGGGGAAAGCCCTCCGGGCACCCGCATGACGAGATTAGCACTGACAAGCGTCACCCTACAGTGAATGCCAACGGTCCGGTTTATGGTGCCGATTTCAACGATGATGACCTTTTGTGGGTCGATCCCATTAAGAATGCCGCCGGTGCCATCCGGGTTCCGACTATTGCCGACCGGTCCACAATGAAACCGACGTGGCCGAAGAATATTTCAGCGCCGTCACCATTTTATGGAAATGAGATTCTATGGAATGGTGTGGGTGGGCCACATAATCCGATGATTGATGAGAAGGGAAGAGTGTGGGTTACGTCGAACGTCCGACCTGCCGAAAATCCGGATTTCTGCAAGGCAGGATCGGATTCACCGTTCGCCCAGTATTTCCCATTGAATACGGCAGGCAAGCACGCCGCTGTCTACGATCCTGAGACAAAGCGATTTACTGCAATCGACACATGTTTTAACACTCATCATCTCCAATTCGGTTACGACAAGGACAACACACTATTCTTTAGCGGGCCGGGCGGGCAGGCGTTCGGCTGGCTCAATACTCGGGTCTTCGATGAGACGGGAGACGCGAAGAAGGCACAGGGCTGGTGTCCCGCCTATCTCGATACCAAAGGCGACGGCAAGATTGACCCTGCGGTTGACAAGCGGATCCCCGTGAATGGCTACGGTGCCATCGTCAACCCCGCGGACGGCTCGATCTGGTTTGCCACGACCAACCCCACGCCTGGTCATCTGCTTCGCATGACTCTCGGCTCTAACCCACCGGCGACATGCATGGCGGAGGTCTACGAACCGCCCTACTACAATTCCAAAACGCCAGGCTTGTCAGGATATGCTCCGCGTGGGATTGATATTGATCGGAACGGCCTGATTTGGACAGCGCTTTCGGGTAGCGGTCAGCTCGCGAGCTTCGATCGGCGCCAGTGCAAGGTGCTTAACGGACCCACGGCGACCGGCCAACAATGCCCTGAGGGCTGGACGCTCTATACTGCACCGGGACCCAAGATGAAAGGCGTAACCGACGAAAGCAGCGCCGATTTTGAATATTACAATTGGGTAGACCAATTCAATACGCTCGGCTTGGGAGAGAACATCCCGATTGTGACAGGCACCAGTTCGGATTCACTGCAAGCGTTTAATCCCGCTACGAAAAAATGGACCATTTTACGAGTGCCGTATCCGATGGGTTTCTTCTCGAGAGGAATGGATGGCCGGATCGATAGCTCCAATGCTGGTTGGAAGGGCCGTGGGATCTGGGCGACCTACGGCGGGGATATGACCTGGCACATAGAGGGCGGCGCCGGCACAAAGAACAAACTCGTGAAGTTCCAAATTCGTCCGAGTCCTTTGGCCGATTAAGCACCTGGCTGCGGCGGGTCTCCTGACGGGGATTTCTGAAAGGCGACGCAACAGTTTCGCCGGCTGTGTAGTCGTGTAGGATGCTGTCCTTTCCCAAAGCCTTCCTCTAAGAGTCGTCTCCGTCGAAGCTTCTCGGAGACCCTGCACCCCTACACCCATGTTCGGCGTCACTCCCGCGTCACAAGTGTTAACGAAGCCGCCAATCCCTATCTCAGAACCCGCGTCGGACGCGGCTCTCAGCAGGTTCGGTTCGATGGCCTAACGGATTGGTCCGGCGCTGAATATTCTCCAACCCGCCCCAATTGCACGGCTGAATAATTATTCACACAGACCAAGAGGACCCGATTCGTTCGCGCCCAGAGGGGTCCCATAGCGCCGCCCACCGAGGGTCGGCAAAGATTTCTATTTATTAGCATTCGAGGTTAGTTTTTGAAGCTAAAACCGCATAAGTTTTTCAACCGTCGCCTATTTATTTACGCTGGCGGGGTCGGAGCTAAGGCCAGCGTGGGTATTCGACGGGAAAGTGGCGCCGCCTATTGGTGCCTTGTTTTGGGGGTGGCAGCTCGCACCCGACCTTGAGGCAAATATCGGAAGCGGCACGCTAAGCGGAATTAAATATACCGACACGGTTGATATAGGCGGTACTGCTTCGCGAGGAACGCGAGGGGGTGGGATTTTGGCATACGTCTTGACGACTGCCGGTGTAACGTACGAAACAGACAAAGAATTTGATAGAGCCAATTTACTTGGCACAGTGGATTTCACATTCAACTTTAAGAACCTTTACGAACCCCGAAAATATCGCACGATCGATAAGCTTCAAGCAGCGAACCAGGATCCGAAGAACGCGAAGGCTAAGGTTCAACTCGAAGACATAAAGCCTGCGCTCATCGGGTACGGTGTGGATTTTCACGTCGGCCTTGAAGCAGGCGGTGCTCTCGTCGACACAACACAGAAGGCCACGACCGGCTCTGCGAAGATCGCAGTCCCAGCATACTCGATTGTACGACCGCGCCCCCAAGCCCACGCGTTTCTGGAAATTGGCACAGTGACGTTCGACGTAAAAGCAACGGGTAGATATCTGATTGAAACTGAAAATACGGTTCAGCAATCGCTTAACAATACTTTAAAGCTACTTCCCCTAGCTAGCTGGCAGGGCTATGCCGAGGGGAATGTCACTTGGACGCTTGACCCGACCGGACATTTTGCGGCGAACATTGTTTACAAGAACGGATTTTCACCACCACGATTCAGTCGAGTAAATACGGTTCAGGTGGGCTTGCTGATTAAGTTCTGAGGATTGTGGGCGAGTGGTACATAATCGTCGCATTCCAGATTACTGAAGACCTTGTACGACTCGCGAGAGCTGGGTCGCCGAATCCGTAGCTTTCGCGAACGTCGGGGCCTTTTGTGCCTTTATTGGAACGCCGGTCGGTTGGCCTCGCCACATTCTTGACCACTAAACAGAAAGGAACGCAGCATGACGACTCGGAAATTGCAAAAATCCTCCACACGCGACATCCCAGCTGCCAACGATACAGAGCTACCTTTTGAACCGACTATTCCGCCGCCGGAGTTGAGTGAAACCGCAGATGTACGTACCCATCGAGCCACGAAAGCGACACTCGCCGACGTCAAGTCAGCCTACGCATCGCCGAAGAAGCCGAGTGCCGCCAACGTGATAGCCGATCCCGCAGCCAATCTACAGACCTTCACTCTCACCGATCTCGCCCAATTCACGAAGGAGAAAGTCTACTCGAACGACGCCAGCAAGGACGTTCACCTGTTTTTCGTGGGACGCGATGACGTCCACGAGATTTTGAAATACATCCTGTCGCGCGTCTCCATCTCCCTGTATCTGAATATGTTCGGATTTGATGATGATGAACTCAACAACATCATCATGCAGCAGGCCCTCGATCCTACCATTACGATGCTCATCACGCTCGACCAGAGCCAGGCCGGCGGTGTTCACGAGAAAGCGCTTATCGAAGCAGACCAGAAATACAATCTCGCCGCCTTTAATACGCACTTTGTGATCGGGCAGTCGCTGACTCATCAGATCAGCCATACCAAGGGCTTTGTAGCCGATGGCAAGGTCGCCTGCGAAGGTTCGACGAACTGGTCTGCGTCGGGAGAAGGTACCTTCGTCGTTACCGGACAGCCCGGAGGCGCAGGCTACAAGGCGCAGAACAACACCCAATCCGTCATCACCGATCGCGACACCATCATCCGCTTCCAAACAGAGCTCATCACGGAGCACATGATCGCCCAATCCGTCGCCAAAGGAGAGCTATCGAAAGAGCTGGCACCGGCCCAAAACATACCGGTCACTCAGGCTCCCGGAAATGTTCTGAAAGCCAAGAAGGCCGGCGCCCATAAAGTGCGTTGAGCCCGATTACCCGAATCCGTGCGGCGATTCGCAACAGATGGTGTAGTCTCTCCGTCGCATCCCGCGACTAACTAGTTTTCGTGATTCGGGATGGAGCCTGGTCCCAGCGCAAAGATTCCCTGATCACGTAAAGGAATGCCGCATCCGCCATCGGTTGCGCTCTCACTTCGCGAGAGAGATCAGAGGCCCCGCTCGGGGAGGTTGCAGAATTCAGTTTCTCGCGACCGATTCCTGTTGGGTCACGGCGCGCTCGGAAATAGTGACGGGCGTCCTGCTATGTGTAGGGGTGTATGGTCATGTAGCCTTTTCCAGAAGCTCTCCCCGTAGATCTCTTCTGTGGACCCTTCTGGAAAGCCCTACACGACCCCGCACGCCTACACCACATCCAGATTGGAACTCCTCGGTCTAGCGACCACTGAGCGAACACTTGGGGTTGTCATCGAAATGTTCGATATGAGCAGCCTGCGACCCGCTGGTTGACCGTCTATGGGCTCTTGCGGGTTTGTGACATTCAGTGCAACGCCCGTGCCGGCGGTTCCGCGCAATTGCGACATTCACACTCAGTCGTACCCAAGTTTTCCCGCGTTTCACCTCTAAGCTGCGCTCTTCGGCATGAGGCCTCCATATAAGGAAGCGGGCACATCAATTGATTGTGATACGAGCCCCTACTGCAGAGCCAGCATCTGAAATCTGAAAGCGCATTGTAGTTCCCCTTTGCACAGACCAAGGAGGGCCCAGCCCGACTAACGCGACGCTGCAAGCGCTCAAAATCGATCTTGGCTTCGACAAATTTCAACCCACAAGAGATTCGTCGTATTGTCGCGACTGTGGGCAAGGTCGGTCAGCCAGGCGAGCACGTTCGGTGCGTTGTGTCTGTGGGCATGTTGACCGAAGGCTGGGACGCAAACAACGTAACCCACATCCTCGGAGTTCGTGCATTTGGTAGCCAGCTTTTATGTGAACAGGTCGTCGGGCGCGGCCTTCGTAGGATGGACTACACGCCCGATTCACAGACGGGCCTCCTGACGGAAGAATACGTTGACGTTTACGGGATCCCATTTTCGGTAATTCCGTTTAAGTGCCGGCCAGTTCTTGCCAAAGCGACTGAAGATAGGCCGAAGCAACACGTCCGGGCTCTGCCAGAACGGAAAGCGTTCGAGATAAAGTTCCCCGTGGTCGAGGGCTACGCCTTTGCGCTGCAAAAGAATTTGATACGGTGCGATGTCGATTCTATGAAAGGGCTCTTGGTTGAACCTTCGAAGGAGCCGACTGCGACATTTCTCACGGCCACAGTTGGTTACAGAGAGGGGCATGCCGCGAGTACCTCGCTGGTGCTTCCGTTGGCCGAGCAAGACGCAGGGAATACTATAAACAGAACCACATCCAAACAATTGAGTTCCGAATTGCCCAGTTCATCGTAGAGACGCTCGCGAGCGTTTCCGAGTAAGGAACGGATGCTAAGGCGCGCGTTTTCAGGCTTCAGTCAAAGCACCAGCTGTTCCCCCAGGTTTACTCAATTGTGGATGAATACGTGCGGAAGAAAGTTGACTTCCAGAACGAGCATCCATCAGAGCTCGGTTTGCAGACTTACGTGCAACGCATTATTGAGCGGTTAATCGCGGGAATCGTTCCTGACGATTCTCTGGGAGAGTCGCCGCTGATGCCAATCCTGAATCGCTATAAGCCGATGGGTACGACCGAAGAAGTGGATTTCAAAACAACCAAGCCGTGCTTTCCTACGACGATGAGCCATATCAACCAAGTTGTCGCGGACACCCAACAGTGGGAGCAGAGCTCGACGTACCGCCTGGAGTCGGCGGCGAGAAAAGGTCTGCTCAGGTGCTACGCGAAAAATGACCATCTGGGATTGTCGATTCCGTATGACTACTATGGCATCCCGCATCACTACCTGCCCGATTTTCTGGTGAACCTGTCCAACGGCGTGACGTTGCTGCTAGAAATCAAGGGCATGGAGGCCAACCAGGACAAGGCGAAACACGATGCGGGCCAACGCTGGGTCTCCGCCGTAAACAATTGGGGGAAACTCGGGCGCTGGTATCTTCACGTCTGCTATAGCCCTCAACTCTTGGAGAAAGAGTTGGAATACCTGAGGAGCCGGCCACTACCGACACAAAACGCAATTGTATCCCCGGATGTGGAGCCCAGAATCGGCGCGTGAACTTACAATAATGAGCTGCTCAGTCGCTCGGTTGAGGCGATTTGCTTGTCGACGAATCCGCTCGATCGGCAATGACAATCGAATTTCAATGCGCTTGCAGGCAATGCGGACGCGCCCGCACTCTCGTCTATTGTCACCAGGACGTCACACGGCGGTTTTGGATTCTGAACAAATGTCTCCGCTGGAGTCTTGCACCGAGCTGCCGGTTCAACTGTAAGTGGAAAATTCGATACGTTCAGAACCCGCGTCCCGTGCGGCTAACATCGTGGTCGCTTCATTTCGTGGCATCCGAAAACTAGTGGCGGAGGGGGAGGGATTCGAACCCCCGGGACCCTCTCGGGCCCAACGGTTTTCAAGACCGCCGGATTAAACCGCTCTCCCACCCCTCCGATGCTCCCAGTTTAACGGGCAAGCCAACCTTCTTCCAACAGCCAATCCACAGGTTGCCCTCAAACGATCCCAGCAGTACACTGCCGGAATCGACAGGGTGGTGAACGGTGCGGCATTGTCAGCCTTAACATATTTCAGCGCGCCCGCCCTTATCAGTGTGCTCGTCCTATTTTGCGCATCCCTCTCCGCGCAGAACGCGCCTCGATCTGGTCAGAATAAGGGCCCGGGCCTCACGTATTCCGTCAGGGGCAAGGTGCTGGATGCGGAGGACCATGCCCAACTCGTCGGCGTACGGGTCGAGCTTCGCGGATTCAACGGTGGAACGATTGGAGCGATGCTTACGCGCGAGGGGGGCAATTTTGAATTTCTCAATCTTTCAGAGGGACATTACGACCTGATCGTCGAGTGGGCGGGATACCACACCGACACTCAACAATTGGACGTGCATCAATCGATCTTAGGTCTTTCCGTCGCACTTCACCGCACCTCGACTGCGAATACCGCGACTGCGACCCCGGGGCCGTCTTCGGTGTCCGCCCGGGAACTTTCCATCCCGCGAAACGCCCACGATGCCATGGATAAGGGTTTGGCCTTGATGTATCAGAAATCCAACTACCAGGGAAGCGTCAAACAATTCGAACGCGCCGTTCGGGATTATCCGGAATACTACGAGGCATACACCCAGATCGGCATCGCGTACCTGCATACGGGAAATACCGCGGGCGCGGAACCGGCGTTGCGCAAAGCGGTGGAGCTTAGCCGGGAGCAGTATGCCGATGCACTGTCCTGGCTGGCGACGCTACTGAACGATAGCCGGCGTTTCACCGAGGCCGAGCCGCTTGCGCGAAAGGCACTCGAACTGGATTCGAACTCCTCGCAGGCGAATGCCGAATTGGCCCGCTCTTTGCTTGGTTTGAACAACCCTGCCGAAGCCAAACAAAGCGCTCTGGCGGCATCGAAATTGCAGCCTGACAATGCGTCGCTTTACCTTGTCCTTGCGAACGTTCACAGCCAGCTCGGAGACGCTCCCGGCCTGCTGGAAGATCTGAGCAACTATCTTCGGCTGGTTCCGACAGGACCGATGGCCGACAAGGCTCGCGCTGAACAAAAACGAATACAGGACGAACTGACAGCTGCGCAGCTAGCTCCGCCCCCACCGCCTGCGAGCCCCGCTCCAGCGCAGATGACAAAAGACAGGACCGACGACGCGCCGGTCGCGGCAGTCTCGAACTTTGATGATTCGCCAACCGTCAAATCCAGCGGCGAGCAGCACAAACCCGTGCTATGGCCGCCAACGAACGTCGATGCCGCCGTTCCTCCCGTCGCGCTCGGAGTCTCGTGCCCCCTCGAACAGGTCCTCAAGGGGGCGCGTAAACGCGTGCAAGAGTTATTGGAAAACGTGGACCGCTTCACCGCCACCGAAGCTGTCGACTTCTCCGAAATCGGCAGAGACGGAAGCGCGTCTCGGTCTCTGCAATATACCTTCGATTATTTAGGAATGGTTTCCTTGTCTCACGACGGCGATTTGCGGTTTGAGGAAAGTAGGAAAGAGACCGGCAAAATCAATCCAACGCCGATTCCGATTCGGACCGTGGGTCTCGCCGTCGGCGCGGCGGTCTTTCATCCCCTGCGTTTCGACGATTTCAAGACGGCGTGCGAAGGCCTGGGACAGTGGCACGGCAAGCCGGCCTGGCAACTGCGCTTTGAACAGCGCCCGGACAAGCAGCCTCGATTTCAAGCCGTTTTTGACAACGATCATTGGTACGACGTCAAATTGAAGGGGCGCGTGTGGGTTTCGCGGGAGAGCTCGCAGATTGAACACATCGACTTCGATTTGCTGGAAGCCATCGAGCCAATCCGGCTCCAGACCGAACATATGAGCATCGACTACCGCGCAGTTGCTTTCCCAAAACGCAAACTTCAGCTCTGGTTGCCGGAAAGCGTGAGCTTTTACATTGATGTTGGGGGGCACCGATTTCTGAATCGCCACGAGCTTTCAAACTATGTTCTCTTTTCGGTGGATACGGACCAACAGATCAAGGCGCCTCGACAACCAAATTGAGGACTGGAACGGACGGGCCATCCGCCCGGGTAAGACCTGTCAACCGAAATTCAATTTCACGCGCTGTTATAGCAACGTAAAAATGTCACCCTAATGGCAACGTAGAAATGTCACGCCCCGCGAGGTTGGAATGCTCGAGCCGGGTATCGCGGTAGTAGAGCGAGACGCGGCCATCGAGAGC
>Ga0210393_10000221_pt1 | contig 53725 bp, 36 predicted proteins | sample IncBWC27OmetaG_FD_160068 | JGI IMG/M metagenome (GOLD analysis project Ga0210393, IMG submission 160068) | Forest soil microbial communities from Barre Woods Harvard Forest LTER site, Petersham, Massachusetts, United States - Inc-BW-C-27-O ... | reverse complement strand
TCAAACCCGCCCTGGCCAATGGCGATTTGCGCTGCATCGGATCGACCACGTACAACGAATACCGCGGGATCTTCGAGAAGGATCATGCCCTGGCGCGGCGTTTCCAGAAGATCGACATCAGCGAGCCATCCGTGCAGGACACGGTGGATATTCTGCGTGGACTGAAATCCCGCTACGAAGAGCATCACGGGATCAAGTACGAGGATGATGCGCTGCGCGCGGCTGCGGAGCTCGCGGCCAGGCACATCAACGATCGGCATATGCCCGACAAGGCCATCGATGTCGTGGACGAGGCCGGCGCCAACTTGCGCCTGCAGCCGGTCGACAAGCGCGCGCAGTCCGTCACCGTGACGCAAATCGAAAATGTCGTCGCGCGCATTGCGCGCATTCCGCCGAAAAACGTCTCCATGTCCGATCGGGATGTGCTGAAGAATCTGGAACGCAATTTGAAGCTGACGATATTCGGCCAGGACAAGGCGATCGAAGCGCTGTCCGCTGCCATCAAGATGTCACGCTCCGGCTTGGGCGATCAGCGCCGGCCGGTCGGCTCCTTCCTGTTCTCCGGTCCCACCGGTGTCGGCAAGACCGAAGTCACCCGCCAGCTCGCGATTGCGATGGGCGTGGAATTCGTGCGTTTCGACATGTCGGAGTACATGGAGCGCCACACGGTGTCGCGTTTGATCGGCGCGCCGCCGGGCTATGTCGGGTTCGATCAGGGCGGGTTGTTGACCGAGGCCATCGCCAAACATCCGCACTGCGTGCTGCTGCTCGATGAAATCGAAAAGGCGCATCCGGACGTGTTCAATCTGCTGCTGCAAGTGATGGATCACGGCACGCTGACCGACAATAACGGCCGCAAGGCCGATTTCCGCCACGTCATCATCGTGATGACCACGAACGCGGGGGCCTTCGAGATGAGCCGGCCGAGCATTGGTTTTACCCAGTCGGACTCGGGCGCCGATGGCATGGAGGCGATTCGCCGCTTGTTCTCGCCGGAGTTTCGCAACCGATTGGACGCCGTCATACAGTTCGGCAGCCTGGATCAGGACACCATCGAGCGGGTGGTGGACAAGATCCTGGTCGAGGCCGAGGCGCAGCTGGAGCAGAAAGGCGTCTCGATTTCCGTCGACGAACCGGCGCGGCGCTGGATCGCGAAGCGCGGGTACGATCCGAAGATGGGCGCGCGCCCCATGGCACGCATCATTCAGGAGTTCATCAAGCGGCCGCTGGCCGAAGAGCTGCTGTTCGGCAAACTCGCGAACGGCGGTCATGTCGAAGTGACCTTGAGCGAGGACGGGGACAAGCTGAAGCTCGAGACACGTGCCGCAGACCCGAAACCGGCGCTGCTCTCTCATAAGGACAGCGCTTAGAGGGGCACATTAAGGACGGGGTCGCTTCGACCCCGTTTAAAGGTGGCGCGCAGCGCCTAGAAAGCTTACCGGCCGCGGTAGACGATGCGGCCCTTGGTCAGATCGTAGGGGGTCATCTCAACGGTGACTTGGTCGCCGGTCAGGATTCGGATGTAGTTTTTGCGCATTTTGCCTGAGATATGCGCCGTAACTACATGGCCGGTCTTGAGTTTGACGCGAAATGTCGTATTGGGCAAAGTCTCGACGACTTCGCCCTCGAATTGAATAGCCTCTTCTTTTGACATGCGTCCTTGTGGTATGCGTGAAACCGCGCGCATTGTGCATAAAGCACTCTGTTAATGCAATTTACCTGCGAGACTGTTCTTACGTGTTGCGCGCAATACTCACACAGGGTCCCGGGTGAGCCATTTCCCCCCGGGCACGCGGCTCGCGTACTGGCGCAGCAGCGCCACGAACTGAGCACGTGAGACCTCGCGGGCGCCCAAGCCGGCCAAATGGGTGCTGGCCACCTGGCAATCGATGAGCTTGATATCGCGCGCGCGACACTCATCCACCAAGCGTGCCAGTGCCACCTTCGAGGCATCGCGCTCGAGGCTGAACATCGACTCGCCAAAGAAAACCTGCCCCAGCTGAATGCCGTACAAACCGCCGACCTGGCGATCGTCCCGGTAGGTCTCCACCGAATGTCCGAATCCGAGTTCATGCAACCGGTCATAGGATTCGATCATGTCCGCATTGAGCCAGGTCTCGGGCCCTGATCGGCGCGGGGCGGCGCAGTTGCGGATCGTTGCCGCGAACGCCTGATCGACCCGGGTGGCGAAGGGGCCATGGCGCAAGGTTTTGCGCAGGCTTCTGGAACATTTGAATTCACCGGGAAACAGCACCATGCGCGGATCCGGGGACCACCATAGGATGGGCTGTTGCGCCGAATACCAGGGAAAGACGCCGCGCTCATAGGCTGCGATCAGCCTGGCCGGGCTCAAATCGCCGCCCGCAGCGAGCAGTCCCTGCGGCTCGCGCAAAGCCTGATCCAATGGCGGAAACCAGTTCGGGTCCGTTTGTTCGCCCAGCCAGACCAGCCTGCTCAGAACCGCAACTCCTCATCCGGCGTACGGTGATAGGGTACATGGCTCTGGACCGCGGCGGCATAGGTGTCCACGCCGCGCGCTTCCCGCTGCGCGTAGTCCCGGATGGCCGCTGCAAATCGCGGATCGGCGATGTAGTGGGCGGAGTGCGTCAGGGTCGGTATGAATCCGCGCGGCACCTTGTGTTCGCCTTGAGTACCCGGCTCGAAACGCTGCAGCCGCTTCTCGATGCAGTACTCGATTCCCTGGTAGTAGCAGGCCTCGAAGTGCAGGCTGTGAAAGTTGCCGCCCGCGCCCCAATAGCGTCCGTACAGCGCCTCGCTGCCCACGAAGAATATCGCCACGGCGATCGGTTCGCGGCCCATGCGCGCCACTTTCAGCATCAGCTCATTCGGCATGGCAGCGCTGATACGCTTGAAGAAGTCCAGGTTCAGGTAGGGCTCATGGCCGTGCCGATAAAATGTATCGGCGTAAAACTCATACACGACATTCCACAGCGGGGCAGTCATGTCGCCGCCGTGCAGGGTGTCAAATTCGATGCCCGCTTCGGCCACGCGCCGCCGCTCACGCTTCGCCTTCTTGCGCTTCTCCGCAGTGAAGGTGGCCAGAAAGGCCTCGAAGCAGTCGTAGCCCTGGTTATACCAATGAAACTGACAGTCGCGGCGCAGTATCAGCCCGGCCTGATCGAATCGGGCTGCGCTGTCTTCGGTCGGGAACAGCACGTGCCAGGAGGAAAGATGTTGGTGCCGCGCATAGTCCAGCACCGCACGGATCGCCTGGATGGTGGTGGCTTTGGCATCGAGGTTCGGGTCCATCAGCAGCCGGGGGCCGGTGACCGGTGTGAAGGGCACGGCCGTCAGCAATTTTGGGTAGTACTTGAGCCCTTGCTGCGCATAGGCGCCGGCCCAGGAAAAATCGAACACGAACTCGCCGCGTGAATGCGCCTTGAGGAACATCGGCAGGGCAGCGGTGGGGACACCTTTCGCATCATCCATGACGAGATGTTGCGGTGCCCAGCCCGTGCGCGGCGCGGCGCATCCGGATTGCTCCAGGGCCAGGAGAAATTCGTGGCGCAGAAAAGGCTGCGTGGTCCCTGCCAGCGCATTCCAGCTTTGCGCGTCGATCTGCGCGATGCTATCGAGAAATCGCGCCGGTCGAAGGGTCACGCGTGGGCAGCGCGCAATTTGACGTGGGTCTCGGCCTCAATTCGTTCCAGGTATTTATCGGCGTCGAGTGCCGCCATGCACCCGGTGCCGGCCGAGGTCACCGCCTGGCGATAGACGTGATCGGCCACGTCGCCGGCCGCGAATACGCCCGCAACGCTGGTGCTGGTCGCGCCGCCGTCGAGGCCGCCCTTGACCACGATGTAACCGCCGCGCATGTCCAATTGCTGATCAAACAGCTGGGTATTCGGTACGTGGCCGACCGCGATGAATACGCCATCGACCGGGAGGGAGCGCGTGGCGTTCCCGGCGGCCGCCCGCAGGCGCACGCCCGTGACTCCCGAGTCGTCGCCCAGGATTTCATCGACGGTGTGATTCCACGCGATGCTGGCCTTGCCCGCGGACACCAGGGCGAACAATCGGTCCTGCAATATCCTCTCGGCGCGCAGCTTGTCGCGCCGGTGCACCAGGGTGACGTGCGATGCAATGTTGGTCAGGTACAGCGCCTCCTCGACGGCGGTGTTGCCGCCCCCGACGACGGCAACCGCCTTGCCACGATAAAAGAACCCATCGCAGGTGGCGCAGGCGGAAACGCCTTTGCCGCGGTAGGTCTCTTCGGAGGGCAATCCTAAGTATTGGGCGGAGGCGCCGGTGGCAATGATCAGGGCGTCGCAGGTGTACTCCCCGTTGTCACCGAACAGATGAAACGGGCGATGACGTAGTTCGACGCGATTGATGTGATCGAACACGATCTCGGTGTTGAAGCGTGCTGCATGCAGACGCATGCGTTCCATGAGCGCGGGTCCCTGCAGGTGCTCGACGTCGCCGGGCCAGTTGTCGACGTCGGTGGTGGTCATCAACTGCCCGCCCTGTTCCAGTCCCGTGATGAGGACCGGGTTGCGATTCGCCCGCGCCGCATACACCGCCGCGGTGTAGCCTGCAGGTCCGGACCCCAGGATGAGGAGACGACTGTGCCTGACAACGCTCATGTATAATTTGCCTCTCGTCTTGAAAAGTCGCCTAAGGCTTTGGGAGCCGGCGAGCGCTAAAGGTTAGCTGACCCATGGTAAGTAAATCTGTGGGCTCCAGCCAGTTCCAACAAGTCCACCTGGCAACCGCACGCTTCGATGTTGTTGCCTCACGTTTGACGGGTTACTATTACATATTATTCAACCAGTTAAGAAGTTATTGTCATTAAAGGTCTAGATTTAATCGAAGGCTCCTCGCCCAAGAAGGGCAAGCAGAAAGTGAAACTTTCTGCCGCGGTCGCGCGTTCCCTGCGCGAAGGCACGCTGTGGGTCATGGCCGCACTCGCGCTGCTGCTGTTGCTGGCGCTGGTGTCCTACCACCCCCACGATCCGAGTTTTTTCGATACGGGCGAACCCGGGCCCGTCGGCAACTGGATTGGCCCGGTGGGCGCTTGGCTGGCTGAATTCTTCCTGTTTCTTTTCGGCCGTCCGGCCTATTTGTTCCCGGTGATGCTGGCTTATGCAGGGTGGCTGGTCCACAAGGAGGCGGCGCTGCCGGATGCGCGCTCACGGATCAACACGTTGCTGCGCGCCATGGGGTTCGTGCTCACCCTCGTGACCAGTTGTGGCCTGACGACACTGCATTGGAGCGATGTCGGATTGCCGAGCAGCGCCGGCGGCGTCCTCGGGAATCTGGCGGGAACCGCGCTCGCCCGGGGCTTGAGTTTTCTCGGCGCGACCTTGCTGTTGCTGGGGCTGTGGCTGGCCGGTGTGGCGCTGTTCCTGGGTGTGTCGTGGTTCGAGGTGATGGACCAGCTCGGAGCCTGGGTGCTCAAGGCCATCGAGTGGATCCGACGCCGCACGGAGCAGCGGCGCGAGTTGGCGGGCGGCCAGCTTCGCAAACAGGCCCGCCAGGAAGTGGTGCGCGAGGAGCAAAAGAAAGTCGCGGGCCGGCCGCCGCCGCGCATCGAAGCGCCGGCACCGCTGCCGCAAAAGAGTGATCGGGTCGAACGCGAGCGCCAGGTGCCCCTGTTCGATGCGCCAAAATCCAGCGAATTGCCGGCGCTGTCGCTCCTCGATGAGCCGGGCACGCGCGAGCAGTCCTACTCGGACGAAGCGCTCGAGGCGATGTCCCGGCTCGTGGAAATCAAGCTGCGGGACTTCGGGATTGAAGTGGAGGTCGTGGCCGTCCAGCCGGGGCCGGTGATCACGCGATTTGAACTGCGGCCCGCGCCCGGCGTGAAGGTCAGTCAGATCAGCAATCTGGCCAAGGATCTGGCGCGGGCATTGTCTGCGATCAGCGTGCGCGTGGTGGAGATCATTCCCGGCAAGTCGGTGGTGGGACTGGAGATTCCGAACGAGAAGCGCGAGATCGTCACCTTGGGCGAGATCATCAAGTCCAAGCCCTACGATGAGGTGGGCTCGCCCTTGGCGCTCGCGCTCGGCAAAGACATCGGCGGGGTGCCCATCGTGGCGGATCTCGCCCGTATGCCGCACCTGCTCATCGCGGGAACCACCGGCTCAGGCAAGTCGGTCGGCATCAACGCCATGGTCCTGAGCCTGGTATACAAGGCGACGCCGGAACATGTTCGGATGATCATGATCGATCCGAAGATGCTGGAACTGTCGGTCTACGAGGGCATTCCGCATCTGTTGTCGCCGGTGGTCACCGACATGAAGCAGGCCGCCAATGCCTTGCGCTGGTGCGTGGCGGAGATGGAGCGGCGCTACCAACTGATGTCGGCTCTCGGTGTGCGCAACATCGGCGGCTTCAATCGCAAGGTCAAAGAAGCGGCCGACAGCGGCAAACCGATCAAAGACCCGATCCGCATGCAAAAAATCGCGCAAGGCGTGCCGGGTGTGGTCGAAGAGGACGTGCCTGAACTCACCCCCTTGCCCTTCATCGTCGTCATCATCGATGAACTCGCCGACCTCATGATGATTGTCGGCAAGAAAGTCGAGGAACTTATCGCGCGACTGGCGCAAAAGGCGCGCGCTTCCGGCATCCATCTGATCCTGGCCACGCAGCGGCCCTCGGTCGACGTCATCACCGGATTGATCAAGGCCAATATTCCGACGCGCATCGCCTTCCAGGTCTCCGCCAAAGTGGACTCGCGCACGATCCTCGACCAGAGCGGCGCGGAGTCGCTGCTCGGCCACGGCGACATGCTGTACCTGCCTCCCGGCACCTCGATTCCGACGCGGGTGCACGGCGCATTCGTCTCGGACCAGGAAGTGCACCGGGTGGTGGCGGGATTGAAGTCCGCGTCGCCGCCGGTGTATATCGACGAGATCCTGGAAGGTCCGCGCAATCCCATACCCGGATTTCCATCGGACGAGGAGGATGGCGCCGAAGGCGGTGCCGAGGATGCGGAAGCGGATCCTCTCTACGACGAAGCCGTACGCATCGTCACCGAGACACGCAAGGCGTCGATTTCCGGCGTGCAGCGCCGGCTCAAGATCGGCTACAACCGGGCGGCGAGGCTGGTCGAAGCGATGGAGGCGGCCGGACTCGTCGGTCCCCTGCAATCCAATGGCAATCGAGAAATATACGGCGCCGCGCCTCCCGAGGAATGACATCGATGTTCAATAAGACAGCCACGCTGCTCGGTTGCCTGCTCGTTTTTTTCGGCGCCGGCGGCGCCCGGGCCTCCGCGCAGACCGAAGTCGAGAAATACTTGAGCGGTCTGGCGACCTGGTCTGCCGACTTCACGCAGACCATCGATGACGGACATGGCCAGGTGACGCGCAGCGCCGCCGGAAAAATTTATTTGCAGAAGCCCGGAAAATTTCGTTGGGATTACTCTGAGCCTTCCGAGCAGTTGATCTTGGCCGACGGCAAGAAAATCTGGTTCTATGACAAGGACCTTCAACAGGCCAACGTGCGCGACATGGATGCCAGCCTCGGCAACACGCCGGCGGTGCTGCTGTCGGGCAGCGGATCCCTGGGCAGCCAGTTCGACGTGACGGCATTGCCGCCCAGCGACGGCCTGGAGTGGTACCAGCTCATACCCAAGCACTCGGATACGGATTTTCAGCTGGTGCGCATCGGGTTTCGCAAGGGCGAACTGGCTTCGATGTTCCTCGCGGACAAGCTGAATCAGGTCACGCAGTTGACCTTCACCAATCCGAAGCGCAATGCCAAGTTTACGCCGGATTTGTTTTCCTTCGTCCCGCCCAAGGGAGTCGATGTGATCGGGCGCGCCGACAAGTGACGGTGAGCGACGGCACGTATCGGCCGCTGGCCGATCGATTGCGTCCGCGTGTCCTCGATGAGTATGTAGGGCAGTCGCACCTGCTGGGGCAGGGTGCGCCGCTGCGCCGCGCATTGGAGTCCGGTCATCCGCATTCCATGATTCTCTGGGGCCCGCCGGGGACCGGGAAGACCACGCTGGCCCGATTGGTGGCCAACGGTGCGAATGCCGAATTCGTGGGGCTGTCGGCGGTGCAGGCGGGCATCAAGGACATTCGAGCGGTCGTGGAGCAAGCGCGCAATCTGCGCGGTACGAGGGACACGGTTTTGTTCCTCGACGAAGTCCATCGTTTCAACAAGTCGCAGCAGGATGCCTTTCTTCCCTACGTGGAGGACGGCACGCTGATCTTCATCGGCGCGACGACCGAAAATCCCTCCTTCGAGGTCAACAACGCCTTGCTGTCGCGGGCGCGCGTCTATGTACTGAAATCCCTCACCACCGAGGATCTGGGCAGCCTGCTCGAGCGGGCGTTGTCGGATGGCGAACGCGGCTTGGGCGCGTTGAATCTGCAAGTGGACGAGGGTGCACGCGAGCTGCTGCTCGCCGCCGCCGACGGCGATGCGCGCCGCATGCTCAACTTATTGGAAACCGCCGCGGACTTGAGCACTGCGCAGGGTTCGGTCCGCCGGCTGGACGTCGATACCATGCGGGCCGTGATCGGCAGCACCTATGTGCGCTTCGACAAGGGCGGCGAGAATTTCTACGATCAAATCTCGGCGCTGCACAAATCGGTGCGCGGCAGCGATCCGGATGCGGCACTGTATTGGCTGTGCCGCATGCTCGCCGGCGGCTGCGATCCTTTGTATGTGGCGCGCCGCGCGCTGCGCATGGCGAGCGAAGACATCGGCAATGCCGATCCCAGGGCCTTGACCCTGGCGCTCGAAGCCTGCGCGGTTTATGAACGCCTGGGCAGCCCCGAGGGCGAACTGGCGATCGCGCAGGCGATTGTGTTCATGGCGTGCGCCGCCAAGAGCAACGCCGTCTACGCCGCATTCAACGCGGCAACCGAGGACGCGACCAAGCTCGGATCGCTGGAGGTGCCGCTGCACCTGCGCAATGCGCCCACGCGCCTGATGAAGGAAATCGGTTATGGCAAAGGCTATCGGTACGCGCACGATGAGCCGGGCGGCTATGCGGCCGGGGAGCGCTATTTTCCGGACGAAATGCCGGACCGCCGCTACTATGTGCCCGTGGCGCGTGGGCTGGAAATGAAAATCGGCGAAGCGCTGGCGGCGCGCCGCGCACGGGATACGAAGGCGCGGGACACGGGTAATCCATGATCATGATCAATGGCGAAGGAATTCATTGTGCTTGACCCTAAGCTGCTGCGCAGCGACTTGGCAGGAGTAGCGACCGCTCTGGCGCGGCGAGGCTTCGTTCTGGATGTGAATCGCTTTGCTGCGCTCGAAGAGCAACGCAAGAGCCTGCAGGTCGAGGCGGATCGGTTGCGCGCTGAGCGCAACGCCCAGGCAAAAGCCGTCGGGATCGCGAAGTCGAAAGGTCAAGACGCCTCTGCTTTGCTGGCGGCCGGCGAGTCGGTAGGGTTGGCGCTGCAGGGCGTGGACCAGCGGCTGGAGGCCATTCAGACGCAAATCACCGATCTGCAGATGGGGCTGCCGAATATCTTGCACGCCAGCGTTCCTGACGGGCGCGACGAGAGCGCCAATGTGGAAGTGCGCCGCTTTGGAATGCCCCGGGAATTTACCTTCGAGCCGAAAGACCATGTAGCGCTCGGCGAGCGCCTAGGAATGGACTTTGAAGCCGCCGGGCGAATCTCCGGGGCAAGGTTTGTGGTGATGAGCGGAATGCTCGCGAAGCTGCATCGCGCGCTGGCGCAATTCATGCTGGATCTGCACACCAAAGACCACGGCTATCGCGAGGTCTACGTGCCCTACCTGGTGCACGCCACGGCGCTGGTCGGCACCGGACAATTGCCGAAGTTCGAGCAGGACCTGTTCGCGGTGCGCGGCGATCCTGGCTTTTACCTGATCCCGACCGCCGAAGTACCGGTCACCAATCTGGTGCGCGATCAGATCCTCCTGCCTGAGCGGCTGCCGCTTAAATTTGTCGCGCACACACCTTGTTTTCGCTCCGAGGCCGGCGCGGCGGGCAAGGACACGCGCGGTATGATTCGTCAGCATCAATTCGACAAAGTGGAGCTGGTGCAGATCGTGCGCCCCGAGCACTCGTATGCGGCCCTGGAGGAGTTGACCGGCCATGCGGAGAATGTGCTGAAAGCGCTGGAGCTGCCTTACCGCGTGTTGTCTCTTTGTGCGGGCGATACGGGCCCGAGCAGCGCCAAGACCTATGATTTGGAGGTTTGGCTGCCGTCGCAGAAAACGTATCGCGAGATTTCATCCTGCAGCAACTGCGAGTCGTTCCAAGCGCGGCGCTTGCAGGCGCGCTGGCGCAATCCGGAGAGCTCAAAGCCCGAATTGGTGCATACGCTGAATGGCTCGGGCGTCGCCGTCGGGCGCGCACTGGTGGCGATCTTGGAGAATTATCAGCAGGCGGATGGCAGCATCGGCATCCCGGCCGCGCTGGTGCCCTATATGGGCGGGGCGAATCTGCTGCAGTGAGGCAGCAGATTCGCCCGCAATAGATCGATCAGTTGCGGCTGCCCATGACGAGGCGCAGCACATACCAGAACATCAGCGCAATCGAGGCGAACAGCTGCATGGCAGCCGACACATAGCGATCTTCCGGATAGTTACGGATGATGTTCGACGTGTCGTACAACACCGCCGCACCGGCGAAACCGATCATGGCCACCGAGAACCAAGTTCCCAGCTGGAAGCCGAAAACGGCGCCACCGATCATCGCCAGGAGGGCCACGACGCCGCCCCACATCAGAATGGCGCGCAGGAAGGAAAAATCCTTCCGTGTGCGGTGCGCGACGACCATCAGACCACCCGCGCCGAGCGCGGTGATCAAGGTGGCACTGTCGATCGCCCCGGGGGCCTTCCGGTCGGCAATGTAGAGCAGCGGCACAAAGATCAGCGCTTCCGCCACCACGTAGGCCGCGTATGAGAAGTACTGCATGCCGAGAGAAGAGCTGGTCTGCGCCGTGCGCGTCGCCAGCCAGCCCACGAGCATGAAGGCGCCCAGAATCAGGAACCAGTTGAAGCCGAGCATGAAGCTCGCGATCTGACCCGCGAGGCCCGACTCGAACAGCCCCAGCTCAATCAGAATGAAGCCCAAAATGCCACCCACCACATGGGTGTAGGTGCGCGTGATGAATGCCGCACGGCTATCGACGCCGGCGCGCGGGAAAGCAGAATTACTACTCGGGAAAGTCGCCATCGTATCCTCCAATTAAGCCTGGCCGCCATTTTAGCACCCCATCAGGCACCGATTTGGCGGGTTCAGGACGATATTAGGGCTAAGCCTCGCCGGTTCAACGGCTTAGGGGCGGGCACAACCCTTTTTTGTCGGGTAAAATCGCGCCCGCAACCCGCCGGAGAGGTGGCAGAGCGGTTGAATGCACCGGTCTTGAAAACCGGAGGCCCTTTACGGGGCTCGTGAGTTCGAATCTCACCCTCTCCGCCACTAGGGATATCAATTCTGTGCGGTCTGGATCCGTTGACCGCGACAGCAACAAAGCGGAGATAACGCCCGTTAGGGCGGCCCGAAGGGCGAGGCGCGCAGCGCCGAGTAATCTCACCCTCTCCGCCAAATAAAATAGGGCCTGTCCTTCAGGCCCTATTTTATTTGGCGGTGCAGGATGTGTGGACGAACCAACCGAGTTCGACAAAAATCGCGGAGCGATTTTTGGACGCCGCGGTCTAGCCGCGGCGGTCCGGAGCGAAGCGGAGGACGAGCGGCCGTCCCCGGCCGCGAGCAATCTCACCCTCTCCGCCAGTCGTGACGTCAATTCTGTGCGGCCTGGATCCGTCGACAGCGACAGCAACGAAGCGGAGATAACGCCCGTTAGGGCGGCCCCGGAGGGGCGAGGCGCAGCCGAGTAATCTCACCCTCTCCGCCAGTCGCGATATCACAAAATCGCCGGGAGCGATTTTGGACGCCGGAGCGCCTTGGCGACGGCGCACGAAGTGCGAGGGCCAGGATGGCCCGAGTCAATTCTGTGCGGTCTGGATCCGTTGACCGCGACAGCAACGAAGCGGAGATAACGCCCGCCAGGGCGGCCCCGAAGGGGCGAGGCGCGCAGCGCCGAGTAATCTCACCCTCTCCGCCACTTTTGCTCAGTTCGCAGCAATCGAAACCCCGCTGGTGGTTTTCGGATCGACGGATACCGCCTTTTTCGTGCCTTCGATCGAGTTGTTCCGCAGGATCACGTTGCTCGCATCGTTGACCACGATGGCGCTGTCGAGACTGCCCGCGGCATTCCAGTTGTTTTCCAGGTGCTGCATGTTGGTATTGCGCAGCGTATTGTTGTAAAGCACCACGTTGTTGGCCGACGAAATATAGAAAGCCGGCCCCGGGACATCGCTCACCACGTTGCCCGCGAAGAGGATGTTCTGGTGGACCGGCGGATTCTGCGCCGGATCACTGTAAATCATGCGCTCGCGAGAGAGAATGACCGCCGCGGGGCCGCCGTTGACCCCAGTGGCGGAAATTTTGTTGTCGAGGATCGTGACATTCTGGGCGCCCGGGCCCTCGGGTGGGAAGACCGTCAGGAACAGGGCGTACAGGGTCTGTCCCGTGAATGTGTTGCCCTCCACCAGCCCGTACGCCGTCTGCAGCAAGGCGCCGCGTGCTCGATTGTGAAGGAACCGGTTGTTGCGCACCACGTAGCGTGCCCCGGAGAAATTCAAGTCGACCAGATAGCCGTTGCGGTCCCCGGCCGGAATCGGGTGGTCCAGTGTCAGGTGGTTGGTGTGGTCGGACGGATTCGGTGTGATGGCGGTGATGTGCCACGAGCTGCTGTTATCCAGGCGCATGTTGGATGTGAACAGCACCACCGGGTCGCCCTGGCGCAGGTAGCCATGATTGGAGGGTACCGCGGTCTCGTTGGGGCCTGCGTTGGTGATACGGAACGTGGTGGTGTTCAGGTTGAGGCCATCGTCACCCTGGTACGCGAACGTGTTGTTCTCCACGAGCACGTTGCCGACATAGTTGTCGATGTGAAGGGCATCCGCCGCGGTCGAGATTGGCCGGTCCGGTGCCCGCGTGATCTTGCAATTGGAGATGGCGAATCCCGAGCTACCCTGCAGCACCGCGATACCGAACCCGGGGCTGGAGTAGATCGTGATGTTCTGGAAGCTCACATCCTGCGCGTGGTAGAGGTCGATTGCGTCGCCCTCAGTGGTGTAGTGACGAATGATCACGTGCTCGCCGGGCGCGAATCTCGCCCCCCAGCTGTTGACGCCATGTGCCTCTCCGGCCGCCGAGAGCGGTTGCCGTGGGTTGTAGCCCACCTCGTGATCGGGGTAGCGCACCGACCAGTAATCGTGCTCGGCGTCCCACGAGTTGATGGACTTGTAGCTCTGAGGCATTTTTTCTGATACAAACTTCGGGTCCACCTGCACATCGTAGGTATAGCGACGTGGACCACTGCCACCGCTCGAGACAATCGTTCCCAGCGATGCGATCTGCAAGGTCGGCCAGTCGATGGTGAAATTCTTGAGCACCACCCGCGTGGCTCCCACCAGGGCGATGCCGGCACAGGGTGCCGCGAAGTTCAGCACCGAGCCGTTTCCGTCGATCACCACGTCGGTGGGCGAGTTCAACTTCAGGTGCGCGCCGCCCTTCTGACACTCTGCCGCCGAGAAGTTGTAGGTCGCGCCTTGCGGAAAGACGACGGTCTTGTGCGTTCCCGCCTGGGACAGGGCCTTGTAAAAGTAGGCCGCGGGATCTTCTCCGGACTGAATCGGCGGCACCTCGTATTTTCCCTCGACCTTCGGGGACGGGATGTTCACCGTGACAGCCTTCCCGTCCGGCGCGGTGAAGCGGGCGGACTCCGCACCGGAGGAGGGATCGCCTGCCGGTGCGCTGTCGAGCTGTGTAGCGTAGGAAGGGTTGTTGAAACCGATTTTGTCGCTCAGCGAGGGGGCCAGCGAGCGCAGGCTTGGCTGATCGGCCATGGATGCGGAACCCAGGAGCGTGAAGCACAGGCCGAGCGGCAATTTTGTCCATTTGTTCATGATGGGAATACCTTCCGGAAGGGCGGCTTGCGGATCATACTTACACGCGAACAACAGTCTCAACTTCCCAGCAGGGATCGCACCCGGATGAAGAAAACCGGCTTTGGTATCGCGGTGATAGGTGGTCTGGCGTTGGCGACTGTCGATCCCCGACTGGCGCGGGCCGCGGCGCCGGAACTGGTGGATGGCGTGAATGCCTCCATGGGATCCCTGAGTGTCGAGGAGCAGAATGCCATTCTGGCCAAGCTGCACACCGCCGGAGTGCATTACATCCGGGCGGGCATTACACCCGATGACAAGGGCGTCGACTTTGCCAAGCGCGCGCAGGCACAGGGTATCCAGATCGACTGGCTGGTCCAACTGCAATATAAGCCTGGGGCACCCTCCCGGCCGTACCCGAACGAGTTCAATGTGTGGGGTGGACCGGGGTTGTCGTCCACGGACCCGGACACGTTCCGCAAGTACTTCGAGCCTCTGCTGGGAAAGCTCGAGAGGGCCGGTGTTACGTTAGCGGGCTTTGAGCTGGGTAACGAAATCAATTCCCCGATGTTCAATTCCGATTTCTCCCTGGGCGCGGAAACCCCCGGTAAATCGCGGGAATTCAATCTGAAGGATCTTTCTTCGGACCCCGAGGCAAAGCAGGTGGCTCGAGGCTACCTGCAATACATGAAGCTGCTGGCAGTCATCAAGGATGTGCGCGCGCACTCGAAACTCAACCAGCACGCGCAGATTGTCAGCGCCAGCCTGGTGTTTAACGAGAATCCGGACGCGCCCCGCACGTCCCGGTTGGACGCGGTGAATGCGAACGCCAGTCTCGATTTCATGCGGGCGAACGGCCTGGATGACCTAGTAGATGTTTACGGCATTCATACTTACCCTTGGACGAACGATCCGGGTAACTCGAGCGCCGATGCCGGCCGCCGCGAGCGACTGCAGAAATATGTCCTGTCGGAATGCCGCGCGCAAGGCGGTTCCGGCGGCAAACCCTGCTGGATCACCGAGTGGGGCATCCCCAATCAAGACAAGACTTGTCCGCCCCAGGAAAAGAATCAGCTCGCCCTGGTGAATCAGACCCGAGCCAACTTCAAGCCGTACATCGGGCAGAAAAAGGTCCTCGGCATCTTCTACTACGCGTGGCTCGACAGCCGGGAAGGCTTCGCCCTCTATCGGTGCGATCATCTGACGCAGACTGGAACGCTGGCGTTGGCACCTTACTAGGTCGGCTGGCGCTGATCCGCCGCGATGGTCATCGACTAGATCATCGGATGTTCCAATCGGGCGAATAGATGAAGTACATCGTGGTCGGTAGCGCGACTCCATCGAGACTGACATCGCGCGGCAGGATTTGATCGCCGTGCTTCTCCTCGGTGCCGGCCGAGATAGTCGCTCCCGCGTCGACCTCAATCTTGTCCGCGGCAGCCAGCATGGATGAATGCCGAATGCTGGTTTTGACAATCGTCCGGCGTTTCGCCGTCCAGGACATTCGGAATTCGAGGTCCGTCGGGGGGCAATCGTCCGGTATCAAGCTGGCCTGAGCCCTCGGCCGGTACAACCCCGTCTGCTGCAGGCGTTCAGCCGGTGTCGCGATGAAATTTGTTACAGTGGGCTCAAAGCCAACTTGCCGGAATTTGAAAGTTGGCCACAGCGGAATATGGCATTGGGATCCACCGGCGCGCCTGGAAAACCCGTCCACGGAAAATAGATGAGGGCAGCCAGACGTCCCTGGCTGGCGAACGGTGCGAATGCGGCGCGTTGCTCCTTGATCGCCTGTACGCGATTTTCGTCAGGATTCGGACAGGTGTGGCCGGGGTTGCCGATACCCCATTCGGTCACCCAGCACGGCTTGGCGCCCGGTTTGCAGGTCGCGAGAATATTCTGGCTCAGTTGCGCTTGGCGCGCCGCGACATTGACGTGCGGATCGCCGCTCGGGTAGACGTGCACGGCGTAACCGTCCGCCAGCTTGTCCAAGCCGTTCTGACGCAGGAACTCGAGCGTATCCGGAATGCTGACTCCCACTGCGTTGTTCCAGGATTTGGGCCCCGGAGTGCCCCAGTCCGCCAAACCTGCCGACAAAATCGGGGTTGCCTTGTTTGCCTGGGACGCTTGCAGCATTTCCTTCAGGGTTCCCATGAGCTTCAGATAGTTGCGCAAGCTGGTGGCAATGACAGGACCTTCCGGGTCCGAGGCATTGTTGAGATCGGCGATTCCCAGTATGCGTCCGCTGCCGGGCTTGGGGATGTCACCATTGTAGCCCGATGTGTTGATCTCATTGCCGAACTCCACCGCGGCCAAGTGGACGCCCGCGGCATCCAGGCTGTCGAGCATCGGCTTGAACCACCGCTGGAATTCCTCCGGCTTGACTTCGCTGAGCGGTACTCGTGACCATGAGCCTTTCGCCTGCGCTTTCGAGCCGTAAAAGGGGTAGACGATAGCGACCGTGGTGATACCGCGCTTGTAGGCTTCGGTGATGAAATACATCGAGCTTTTGCCGAGCCCGGTGCGGATTATTGTCACACCGTTGTCGCTGAGCTGTTGCAGCTCCGCGTCCTGCTCCTTTTGCGACGTCACTCCCTCATCGAATATGTTCACGCCGGTGGCGACGCCGCTTGCCGGTGCGGTCTGCCAGGAGAAGGCGCTGAGCAGAACGCCGGTGGTCAGAAACGTGAGCAGCCTTTGCATCGTGCAGTTCCTCTGCATACTGAGTATCTCATCGGTGGCCGTTGCGGAAATCGAGGGTTAACACGTTAAGCCGCCTCGAGGCGACCTTTCAATCCTTTGCCCAGTCGTACCGGTTACTCTCCAAGAAGCTCGATTACCTCGCCTCTGAAAAGTGGTAGATGACGTGCCTCGCCACGTACAATTGGCTTCCCAGGTATGAGGGGTGGTTTGAAATTCCTGTCCGCGCCGCGCGGGAGTGCTTGCCGGGCTCGCGCTCAGCTGCCATGGTCGGTCCGAAGTTTCAAATGGACGGCAGGGTTACCCCTGCCGTCCGGATCGCGTTGACTGTCAAAACTTCCGAATCTACGGATTGCTCGCCGTGTTGGGAGTGCCGGCCGCCACGGCCCTCTGCAGCTGCAGGAAGTTCTTCACGTCGAGCGTGCCGTTGCCCAGCACTTCGCTGTAGGCCTGACCCGGGACCACTGTAAAGCCATTGTTGTCGCCGGAGATGTTGCGATGAAAGAACTGCAGCTCCGCCGGAGCCCTTTCACCGCCGGTAATGGTTTGCAGCGCCGACAACGAATAGATCATCGGATTGACATTGCCCAATCGCCCGTGATTCAACTCCACGGCCAGCGCCAGAACGCCGGCCATTTGCGGAGAGGACGAGCTGGTGCCGATCAGGAGATTCGGCACACCGCCGATCCACACGATGGCGGCGCTGCGCGGCAGGTTGAGGCAATTTTGCACGGCCAGATCCGCATCGCCCGGGCACCCGCCCATCATCAGGGCGACATCGGGCACCGAGCGATGCACGTTGCTGCCCGTCTCAACGAAGAACTGATACGCGGGCTTGTCGAATATTACGCTGAATCCGCCGCCCGAACCCCAGGTGTTGTTGCCCACCGCGACGAATTCGGTACCCGCCGCGTTGATGGGAAACTGTGCGGGCACGCGCGGATCGAAGTTGGCGTTTTCGCTCAGGTACGTCGAATCATCCACGCCCGGCTTGCCGACGGTTTTCAGGTTCGTCCCGCCCACGGCAGTGACATTCGGGTCATCGGCCGGATTTTCCACGCCCAGCACAAAATTCGTACCATTGACGGGATTGTTGTCGAAGGCGGCGGTAGTGCAGGCAGGTGCGCCGTTGTCGCCCGAACTGGCCAGGAAAGTAATGCCCTGGGCATTACCCTGCTGAAACAGCGCGTGGAAGGTCTTGAGGATGCCGGTGAAATCGGTCCCGCCATTTGCCGCCGGAAGGAAATCCTGCTCGCACTCGCCGAACGAAGAACTCACCACATCGACGATGTTGTCCTCGTCCACCGCGGTGTAACCGTCGGTGATCGCAGCATCGCTGAGTTCCGGCAAGTTGTAGAGCGTCTCCTGGGCGCCCGGCGCGGTACCCAACGACATCTGCGTGTCGAGCGAGGCCTCATCCGAGTCGGGGGTGTTGGGAGTGAATGCGCCGCTGCCGCCATCGACCGGGCGGATGGTCACCGTGGGTACGGGTAAGTTGGAGTGGGCCGAATATGCCTGAACATCGACGTTGGTGCCGTCAGAGATGGTCGAGTTGAAGGCACTCGCAAGATCGGCCGGCGAGATCACGGAAGAGATTACGATGCCGATATGCGCGCCGACTCCGGCGATTTGCCGCTTTTCCCGCGAGAAGGGCGACGGTTCCTCGGTCTGGAAGGAGGGCAGTTGATAGGCCTCGTTCATATCGGTCGCATAGAAGAAACTGTCGGCGTCGGCCAGGCGGGGTACCGGTGATGCCGGTGCGGGTGCCGAGGCGGCAAGAGGGCTCGCGGCCGCGAGCGGATTCGCGGCAGCAAGGGGTTTCAGCACTTTCGAATGCACATGTGCCGCCAAATGAACCGTGAACTCAGGAATGACCGCGCCCATGGCGGCCAGCGATTGCGGCATATTCAAATGGCCACCGACAGCCGCGAGTTTGACGTTGCCGGATTTCATTTGTATGCGTTCGATCTGCGTATTGAACATCTTCTGGACGGCCGACACCGGACCTTCCACGTCGAGGTTCTGAGTTTTCTCGCCGACCACGGTGAAGCCGGCGGCCTGAAGCAAGGCTTTCGCTTTCGCCACCGTGGCGGGGCTGGGACCGAACTGCTGTTTGAACTGCGCCGGTGTCAGCCACTGATGGTAGTTGGAAGAATTCGAATCCGTCTGGCTCTGCAGCAGTTGGTCGAGCGCCGCGGTATTGGTCAAAGGCAGATAGACATGGAAATGTGCGGTCGTGTTTTGATCGGCTGCGCCGAGCGATTGCGGCCGCATCTCCGCCGCAGCGCTTTGCGAGAGCGCAATACTCATCAAACTCAAGGCGCCAAGCGTTGCGCCCGTTGCCACAGAACGGATTCTCATATGACTCCCCTATAGATTTATTGATTTGACGCCGGTCAGTTTCCATTGACGATAGCAATATCGGGGTCTGGCTTCATCCCAGGCCGCGCCGTTGCTCGACGGCTCACTCTAGTATTTCCAGACGGCCTTGAGTAGCTAAATCCACCGCGTAGTGGACGTGCGTCAATCGCTTCCCCACTAGTACCTCGTAGTCTCGCAGTACCTCGTCAAAAAAGTCTTTCCACATGAGCATGAGGGAGAAAAGGCTGGAGTGAGGGGTATCCCACTCTGGCCCTTTACTACCGCGTAAAGAATTATTTGCCGGACTACTAGAATCCAGGCGGCCTCGATGAAGCGACGTTGAACTCCTGTTCCAGCGCAACACCAACCCGGCCCAGCGTCCCTTCATCGAACAGCCGCCCGATCAGCGTTACGCCGTGCTGCACGCGCTGCGGTGGGTTGAACTTCAGCGGCGGATGCTGCGGGCAACCGAAATGCAGCACCGTAGGGTCGGAATAGCCCAATAAGATCTTCGGGTTGTCGCGGATGGCCCCGAGATCGATATGTGGCATCAGCCGGATGGCATCATCACCGCCAATGCTCGCGACGATCGCCGCAATCGATTTGTCGGCGAAGGCCCGCATCAGATCATCGGCACGTGCGGTCGGATTTTCGTATAGAAACCGAGCGTCGCGCAGGGCATTCGGCATCTCGACGACATCGAGACCGAAGGCGGTCACAAGATAGGATTTGCCGGCCTCATAACGGCCCCGAGACATGGCGGGGCCACCCCAGCACGGGGTGACGACGGCGACGCGGTCGCCCGCTCGCAAGCGGCGGGTTTGAGAAGGGGCCTGCGCGACCAGTGTTCAGTCATAGCAAGCCTGCGACTATCTTCACCGTGAACCGGGCAATGGTAGCTTCGCAACATTGCCCGTCAACGTGTCCCGCACGCATGATGGGCCGACCTACTGTTCAGCGAGCGCGGGCGGCCCCAAGGTTTGTTTTGCCGCCACTAATAGCCCAGTACGCCTCAGGACCCAGAAAAACACAAGCAATCCCAGCACGAACGGCGGTCCCCAAAGCAAGCTTCCCTCCGGCCCGACGTTGCCCCCGCTCATTGAGGGGGCGCCCATCGGATGAGTGCTGAACCAATGCCCCTGCATGACATGCCCGCTTTGCGGCGTGCCGTAGAGATAGGATTGCGCCCAGTCCCAGGCCGCGTGAAATCCAATCCCCAACCAGAGCGAGCCGGTCAGCCGCAACAGGAGACAGTAAAACATCGCACGGATCATCACACCGGTGATGCCCACGACGGTTTCGCCGGCATTGGGGATATGTCCCGCGCCGAAAAGCACTGAGAGCAGGATGGCGGCCGGCCAGAAGCCCATACCGCGCGTCAAGGTCGCCTGCAAATAGCCACGGAACAGCACCTCTTCTCTTGCGCCTACCATGAGGAAGTCCAGCAGCCAAACCAAGCCATATCCGACTATCGGAAGTCCGTGCAGAGCCCACCCGTCGAACACGAGATAGCCGCCGACATGTAGTACGCCCACGACCAGCGACAAACAAACCAGCCCGCCAGTCCATCCTGCGAGCAGTTTGGCAATCGGGCGATGTCCGGCAAGGCCGTAGTACGACCGCACGGCCCGGCCTTCAATGCGCCCCGTGATCGTCGTCGCCCCAAGAATAAAAAAGAGCTGTACCGCCTCGATAAGCAGTGACGTACCCCGCCCGATGGTGCCTGTGAACAGTGACGGATAGTTATGCATGGCAACATTCGCGAATAACACCAGGGGTGCCATCAGTGTTGCAAAAATTAAAAGGCTCCATCCCGCGCGAATTCCTTGGGATCCAAGAAATACCCAACGCAATCTAGCCTTGTTGGCAGCACTCATCATCGACAAACCTCAACTCGTTCCCCTAGGGGTAGCCAAGAACGGTCACTGCGATCTGTGAATTTTCTAGGGCTATAGCGTAGACATAGTGCCCGTCCTCATCGAGCGGAACCAGCCAGTGGCGATAAAAAATCTGTTTGGCCCCAATCAGCCGACGCCGCCGGCAACCGGGATCGATTTTGGATGCTGGAGCACCTCTGCGACCCGCGTATTTAATCTAATACGCGCGAGCCGGATCATTCCTCACTTCAATCTTTCTCCTTGAAACTGCTCTCCCGCGGGTGCACGCTGATGCCGTAAAACCCATGAGCGCCAACCTGACTCCCGTGCCGGATTCGCAAGATAACGCCGTCGTGGCGCCGCTGCGGCCGGCGCTCGTCCAGTATTTTTTGCGCAAATGCGGCAATGCTGCAGAGGCCGAGGATCTGGCGCAAGACGTTTTGGTACGTGCATTGAGCAAATCCAAATGGGACTCCCCCGAACAGGCCAAGGGCTACATTTTTCGCATTGCGGTCAATCGCTGGCACGATCGCAACCGCCGCATTCTCACGCACGGCACGGTAGTCGAATGGGACGATGAAGAGGCCTTCGCCTTGGGTGAGGAATCCTCCCCAGAACGCGTATTGAGCAATGAGCAGGAGTTGCACGCCGTTGTCGCGGCGCTGCAGGAATTGAACGAAAGAACCAGGGATGTGTTCATGTTGTTCCGCCTGGAACATCTAAAGCATGGCGAGATCGCGCAACTGTTCGGCATGTCGGTCAGTGCAGTTGAGAAACATGTCTGCAAAGCGGCCGCCCATCTGGCGCGGCGCGCTGCATCCGCAAATCGAACATCATGACGCACTCCAAAACTGCAACCAGCGCCCACGAGATCGATCTCGAGGATGAAGCGGCGAAACTGTTCTTGCGCCGCCGCGAGGGGTCTTGGACTCCAGCCGATCAATCTGCGCTCGAACTCAAGCTCGAAAAAGAAGCGAATTTTGCCGATGTTTTCCATCGCGTCGAGCAGTCCTGGGATTCAGTAGGCCGGTACGCGACCTCGCCCGAGGTAATGGCGTTGCGGGAACAGGCGATTGCACGCGCCCGCAGGGCCAGCTCGCGGCGATGGGCGCTGCCCGGGGCAGCTTCCTGGCGCAGCAGAAAATACGCTTCTGCGGCTGCAATTCTTCTCATCGCTGGCGTCGTGGGCTGGCTGCTTTCGCCCTATGGCTATGAGCCGGGCATCTACCGAACCGGAATTGGCGAACAAAGGACCGTGGAACTGCCGGACCGTTCACAAATTGTCCTCGACGCCCGCACACGAATGAAAGTGCGTTTCAGCGCAGACGCGCGCGTTGTGGAACTGCTGGACGGTCAGGCGCAGTTTTCCGTGGCCAAAGACGCCGCGCGGCCGTTCAAAGTGATGGCCGGCGCTCAGATCATCGTCGCGGTCGGAACCGTTTTCAATGTGGAGTACATCGACAGCCAGGTGCAAGTCGCCATGTTGGAAGGGCGGGTCGCCGTGCTCTCTGGAAATCCAGAGACTTCACGAGCCCAGATAGATCCAAAGCCGAATGTCGTGGAGCTCTCGGCCGGCGAGACATTGCAGGTGCGCGCCGACGGCACGGCCGCGATCGCGCCAAAGGCCGATATCGAGGCCGCGAACGCGTGGCGACAAGGCAAAGTGATATTTCATGACGAAGCGTTGAGCGAGGCCGTTCATCGTTTGAACCGCTATTCGCGTCAGCAAGTCGTCGTGGATGATCCTGATCTTGCGAGGATGAAGGTAAGTGGCGTGTTCGATTCCGGCGATGCGCAAGCATTTGCGGAGGCGATGCAGGCGTATCTTTCAGTCACGGCGGATTTTTCCAATGCGTCAGTCATCCATTTGCGGCTGAAGTGATTGGCGACTCTCAAGGAGCAGATGAGGATTCTCATTCATCCCGCGTATTAGTGTTTAGACGGCTACAGCCGCGATAACACGGGGATCGAGAAGAATGCGAAACCTTTGCCGCATACTGGCGACGACTATGTTCGCTGCGCTCCTAGGGGTATGTACCTTGGACTGCGCGGACGCGCAAGCCGGCAGCATCAGCTATGACCTCGATATCCCCTCAGAAGATCTGACCGCCGCGCTGCAATCGTTCGCGCTCGCCTCGCACCACAAGCTGCTCTACAAGGCCCAGCTCACCGCCGGCAAGATCAGTCGTGCGCTTCATGGGCATTTTACGGCACAGGAAGCCATCGAAGCCCTGTTGTCGGGAACCGGGCTGACCTACGAAATAACGGGCTCGTCGGTAGTTCTGATCAAAGGGGAAGGGGAGGGAAAAACCAGCGACTTGCGCGAGGACGCGGTTCTGCCGACAACTGCCGCCTCTTCCCAGAGTGAGAAGCCTATTGCGCTGGCGCAAGCAAATCCTCCCGCGACCAATTCGAAAAATGCGGACGGGCAGCCGGAATCATCTGGTTCGAAACGCGGACAGGATGCGGCCAAGCCCGAGAATCTCGACGACGCCAAGGGCCTCTCCGAAATTCTCGTCACCGGAACGAGCATCATGAATGTGGACGTGACGCGCACGGTGGACGATGTTCAGCCGTACTACATCATGGATTCGCAGCAGATCGAGCAGTCCGGAGCGGTCAACGTCGAGGACTTCTTGAGACAGCGGCTGACGATGAACACCACCTCCGCGAGCAATTCCCAGCAGTCATTCCAGAACAGCGGAAATGCCGGTCTCACGACGAGCAGCATCAATCTTCGGGGACTGGGCGCCGGAGAAACACTGATACTGATCGACGGCCGCCGTACCGCGGGCGTGTCGCTGCAAAACACCAACACGGCGATTCAGCCCGATATCAATGGGATTCCTTTGGCGGCGATCGAGCGCATCGAAGTGCTGCCCTCGAGTGCGAGCGCGATTTACGGCGGTGCTGCCGTGGGCGGGGTGGTCAACATCGTCTTGAAAAAGAATTTCAACGGCGGCCAGTTGGGGTACACCTTCGAGAACACCGTGAATGGCAGCTCTCCGCGGCAAACCGTGAGCGCAACCTACGGATTCTCCTTGGAGGACGGCAAGACCCGCGTCATGCTTTCCGGAAATTACTCGGATGGAGAGCCGTTGCTGCTCCGGGATCGGCTCAATCTGGTGGAACGCGGAATTTCCACGATCAGCGCGAATTCGCCGGCGTATTTCTACAATCCCTTCAATCCTTTCCCGGGCGCCACACCCAACATCGCCTCGGCCGACGGCAGCAACCTGGTGTTGAAGAACGGCATGCCGCTCAATTCTCCGATCACCTACATTTCCGCGGGTGCCGCGCCCGGCTCGAACCTTTCGGCGGGCCTGCTCTCTCACGCCGGGGCCTACAATCTGGCCTTGGCGCCGGGGGCCGGAGAGTACGGATTGGAGAACGAATTCGGCTCGGTCCCCTTGGTGAAATCCTTCATGGCCACCGTGCGCCGGGAATTTACCGAGAACCTCGAAGCCTTTACCGAGTTCTCGACGATGAGCAATGCGGGCCGCCAGCAGTTCAATCCCTTCGGCAACTACACCGTGCCGGCGGCAGCACCGACCAACCCGTTTGCGCAGGATGTCACGATCAACATTCCAAGTGCACTATCGGTGCCGGCTACCAGCGACAGCGTGACGCAGAGTGTGACGGTCGGACTGATCGGGAAACTGGCGGGTGACTGGCACTCGGAACTCGATTACACGTGGTCCAAGAACTCCATCTCTTATCAGTATGGCACCTCGGATGTCACGGCGCTGAGTTCGGCATTGGCTGCCGGGACCATCAATCCTTTTGCCGATACCATCGCTTATCCGCTGAATCTGGCGCCCTACCTTGGGCAGGTTTCCGAATCGGTCAGTTCCACATTGAATGACGTGGCCTTGCGCGCCTCGGGGCCGTTGGGATCGCTCCCTTGGGGCCGTCCGACGCTCACCGTCGGTTTGGAGCACCGCAGGGAAGGCTACGACAACGACAATTTCAGCAACACCGTACCCTTGACTCCCGGAGATGATTTTCAAGTCATCAACTTCGGTCAGGCGCAATCCACGGACAGCATCTATGCCGAGGCAGCCGTTCCGTTGGTTACGGCGAAGAACGCCGTGCCCGCCGTTCACTCCTTGGAGTTGCAGTTGGCGGGCCGGTCCGAGCGCTACACGGTTTTCGCCGGCACGCCCTACGTCAATATTTTTTCGGGCCAGATGAGTGGTCCGCCGCAAGGTGAGCACGAGACGATTCGCTACACGTCGACCAATCCAACCATCGGCCTCAAGTACCAGCCGGTCCGCGACGTGATTCTGCGTGCCTCCTATTCCACTGCGTTCCTCCCTCCCACGGCGAGCCAACTGCTGCCCAATCCGAAGCTCGATTGCGGGCCAACGCCCTGCATTCCGATTACCGACCCTCGCAACGGCGAGACCTACAACGTCAACGTAACCCAGGGCGGCAATCCAAATCTCAAACCGCAGACTTCGAAGGACTGGGATTTCGGGGCGATCTTCGAGCCCAAGGAGGGCGCCTTGCAGGGTCTGCGCGTGGATCTCGAGTATTACAAGATCACTCAGCCGAACTACATCACGCTGCCGCAGTTTCAGCAATTGGCGAGTGATCCAGGATTCGCAGGCTTTGTCACGCGAGATCCGGCAACCGGCCTCATCACCGTGCTCAATGATAGCTACGTGAATGCGACCGAATACAAGACCAACGGATGGGATCTTACCCTGGACTTTCGCAAGCCGATCGCCCTCGGTACGTTGAATCTGCACGCCTTGGGAACCTACATCGAGCACGACCTGCGACAATTCGACGTCGGCGGACCGACGTACGACTACGTGGGTTATCCGAACGACGGCGGGGAGGCGAAGATCAAGGCCAATGTCACGCTGGGCTGGGAGTACCGGGCATGGACCTTGGCATGGACGGCAACTTATGTGGGCAGCTATCTGCAGATCGGGACGCCCGCAAGTCCCATCTACCTGCAATTCCCGGGAACCGACAGCAATGTCGCCGCCGCCCAAGGCAATCCCAGAATTCCGTCTCAGACCTACCACGAGATCGTGGGAAGCTACGTATTCGGCAACGCATCCCGCGCACAAGGGTCGAGCATTCCCCGCAGCTTGATGTCGAATCTCACGATCCAGTTCGGCATCAAGAATCTCTTCAACAAATTGCCGCCGTTCGATGCCTTCGTTCAGCCCTATGCCTACAGCTTTTACGGCGACGCACATCTGCGCGACTACTGGGTCTCGATCAAGAAAGGCTTCTAAGACTGTGAGGACCTCCGCGGCATATTTGGCGCTGTTTCTTGCCATGCGCACGCTCGACTCCGCGCCCGCCGAGGCGGCCAACGCCAATCGTCCGGCGCAGGCGGCTTACCAAGAGGGCGCCGCGGCACGGGCTAGAGGCGAGCCCAGGGCGGCAGCCGCGCAATTTCGCCGAGCCGTAGAACTCGATTCATCATTCATCGACGCGCACATTGCCTACATCGACGCGACGCTCGCGACGGCCCTCGCCGCCGGCCCGCTGGTGGCGTCGGACGGGCAGCTGCCGGCCATGATGCCGATGGTCGCGGACTACCAGAAGTGGGCCGCGACGGACAAGAATCTGACCGGCGTCACGAAGCTGGCGCGGGCACTGGGTTACGACCCGCGCTATGAGGGCGGAGCGCAGGTCTCGCACCTGCTGGTCGGCGCTTGCGCCGCCGAGCCTCAAGTAGTTCCTTATCTCAGCGAAGCCAGGCACAAATTGATGTCCACCGCCCCCGAGCGTGCGCTCGCCTATGGGCGTGGACTGCGCACGGCGAATACCACGGAATACCTGGCGACCCTGAACGACATCATTGAGCGCTATCCAAAGCGGCCCATCGCCCTGTCGGCGCTTCGGGATCTGGCGGATGCGGCAGCGACTCCGGTGCAGAGAGCGGCTGCGCTCGAGAGGATACGCCGCGACTTCGCCCAGTACGCGCACGCGCGCAAGGCCGAGAAGATCAGCGACATGTACGCTCCCGATGCGCAATATGATGCCGCCATGCGCGCGCTGTTTGCGCTGTACGTGAACGAAGGCGATCCAAAGGCCGGACCTCTGGCGGACGCGATGGCGAAGGCGAATCCGGGAGATCGCGCGTGGGCCGCGAGCGCCTTCTTTCAGGAAATGATGGCTTCGTGGTCGCTGAAAGTGGTGCGCGAAGCCGGCGACAGCCGGGCGCTGCTGGCCGCAACCCGGACTCAGCTCGTCCTGCTGCAGGCGAGAGCCGCCGGCGAACCGCAGCTCTCCTACGCCTCTCTTCTGAACGGATATGCGGAGACACCCGTGGCCTCCCTCGAGGCCGCCTTGTACGACGTCGGTGCCAAGCTGCACAAGACTCGGCCGCAAATCGACGACGATCTTTGGACGGCAAAGGTTCGCGACGCCAAGCCGTTCCGTCCGTTCGAACTGTCCACTTACGATGGCAGACAGCTGCGCTCGAGCGAATTTCGCGGCAAAGTCGTCCTGGTGACCTTCTGGTTTCCCACCTGCGCGGCATGCCTGGTGGAGTTTCCCTACTTTCAAAAGGTCGTTGATCGGCTCGGCAAGGATGGCCGCTTCGGGTTGCTGGCCATCAACGGCATGCCCGATCAGGACAATTTGGTTCAGCCCCTGTTTGCGCGCATGAAACTCTCATTCACTCCGCTCAAGGTGCCTGAAGCGGCCTGGTCGATGCGGAACTATCAGGTCAGTTCCTTCCCGACCAACTTTCTATTGGATGCACAGGGACGGGTGATTTACAGCGGCTTCACCCTTCGAGGACCGGGGGATATCGAGCTGCTGAACAGCAGGATCGATCAGCTCCTCGCGCACCATTCGGCGGGAGCTGAATGAAGCGGCGACTCTGCCCAGTAGGAGGTACTCCAACGGCAACGTCGTCGCACTGCGCAACGGTAACCACCGAACAATTTCGGGCCTTGGATGCCATGGTCGGAAACACGCCGCTCCTCGCGGTGCATTTTCGCCGGCGTGACCGACAGCAGACGATTTATGCCAAAGCAGAATTCCTCAACTGGACCGGCAGCATCAAGGATCGAATGGCCTTGCATGTGCTGCAAAGCGCCTACCTCGAGGCCAAGATTCGCCCCGGGGATACCATTGCTGAAGCCACCAGCGGCAACAGCGGTATCGCCTTTGCAGCCATCGGCCGGGCACTCGGCCATCCAGTCGTAATCTACATGCCGGATTGGATGAGTCCGGAGCGCGCTGCGCTGATTCGTTCATTCGGCGCACGCATCGAGCCGGTCTCGAAGGAGCAGGGCGGTTTCTTGGGCAGCATCAGCCTGTGTGAGCGCCTTGCGCGCGAGCGTGAAGGCATCTTTTTACCGCGCCAGTTCTCCAACGAGGCCAATGTGGAGGCTCACCGCTTGACCACCGGACCGGAGATCGCCATTCAGTTGTGGCGCATCGGCTATGGCGTGACCGCCTTCGCCGCCGGTGTGGGGACCGGCGGTACGGTCATGGGCGTGGGCAGTTACTTGAGGAGTAAAGACGCAGGCGTTGGTGTGCACCCACTCGAACCTGCGGAATCTCCAACCTTGTCCACGGGCAGCAAGAACGGCCGGCATCGCATCCAGGGGATCTCGGATGAGTTCGTGCCGGCGATTTGCGATCTTCAAGCGATGAATTGTGTGATGGCGATTCATGATGGGGATGCGATTCTGATGGCGCAGAAGCTTGCCAGCGCGCTGGGCCTGGGTGTCGGCGTATCCTCCGGCGCGAACTTTCTAGGTGCCGTACGCGCCGGGGAGCGCTATGGCGCGCACGCGACCATTGCCACGGTGTTCTGCGACGATAACAAGAAATATTTGAGCACCGACCTGGTGCGCGAGGAGCCGATCAGGCCAAGCTACCTCACTCCAGAAATTGAGCTGCTGGGTTACGAAGCGCTGCCACGCGCGTACTGACTTATGGTTCGCGTCAGTATCTATTTGTTTCCTCAAACCGATCGCCGCGTCCCTTGGTTCCTCATTTCGACTCGCATCTTGAAGAACAAACAGCGGGTCATCACGATTCGTGGCTCAATTAGCGAACAAATACCGGCAACTCTGATCCTCGGGCGCATGTGCCATGACCCGATCGTAGAGCGATAGATTTTCGGATATGGCGCGCTCGACATCTTCCGGCAACAGGAAACCCGCGCTGACTTGGCGCTTCGCCGCAAGTTTGATCTTGGCGATGAAAACGTCGCGCGTGGGGTAGCGCGACTCGATGCTGGGACGCGGGTCGTTGCTCGAGCGGCGTTCGGTTTCGGTGCGGGCAAAGGGAACGAAGCTGCCGTCGAAGCGCGCCGTGGCCCAGGCAAAGCCCGTTTTCGCTGCGCGCTGATTCCAACCGGTGTGTGTGCCGAGCGGCACCTGCAACTCGATCAGCCGCACGCCGCCTCGATCGTTGCCGTCCGCATCGGGCGCTGGTACGCGGGTCTCAAAGGCAGGCCCCGGCACGGGCGGCACGTGATCGGCAATGCCTTCGCTTGCAAAGCGCGGACCGAAGTCGAGGCGCGGCTCGCGCAAGTTCTCATCCGGCGGCGACATGCCGATACCTCGCGGAAACGCCGCGCGATAAGCCTCGACCGTCATCAGGGTGCCCCCGCGGAGGCTCGGGTAGGCGCTCAGCGGCGGAGCCGACGCCGCATGGGTCCAACGATCGAGCGCGACGAGCAGGGCACGCATGGCAAGGTAATGATCGGTCGTCGAAACGCAGTTCACGTAAGGATCGCGGGTGTGGGAGCGACCCACGTAGTGCTGTGCGCCCATGAGCGCATAGATACGGACATCGGCAGCCGGCGCCACGTCTGCCCGGCCGTCGGGCGTCGTGGCGATCAACGATGCGTCGCGGTTCCAAAACTCGGTCGACGTATTGGCGATGATCAGCTTCGGCAAACGCCCGTGTGCGTCGCGCGCACGATCGAGGATGGAACCTTCTTCGCCCGTCACCGGATCGCGGGCGGCCGTGCTGGTAAAAGGGAAAGTGTCCGAGGGATAGTCGTGCTCTTCGAGTCGTGACGGATGACGCGTGGGCTGTGCGAAGCGGCTATTGAATCCGGCCGAACCGCCTGCGCCAGGGACCTGCATGTAGGCGCCGTCGAACGCCAGACGCCCGGTCTCGTCCACGTCGAGCCCATCGTGCAACATCCGGCCAATGACGCGTCCGGATTGGCTGATGCCGAAGATCAACACTTTGCGCGGTACGGGCGCGCCTTCGACCGGGTGATCGCGGAAATAGGCGAGCAGATCGCGAATTCCGGCGAGCCCCGCGCCCGTGACATGAGGATCCTTGGCCGTGTAAATCAGTTCGTAGAGCGTACCGGGTTGGAAACCGCCGTCCAGTTGCACCCGTGCCGGTCCACCCGGCTGCTCCGGCGCCACGAAGTGCCAGGCCGCACGATCGATGGGAACTCGCGCATCGCTCGGCCGCGACCGGGCGGTGAGAATCGCTGCCGGATCGTCCGGCGTCGCGGGTTCGTAGGTGAGGCCGCGCATGCCCGCATACACGGTGACGTCCTGCGGCGCATTGACGATGAATTCATTCTGCACGAGGCCGGTGATGGAAGCTCCGTCGGGTTGATGTGCGACCAGCGGCGGAAAGATGAGCGGCTTCACTCCGGGCTGCGGCGGTGCCACGTCCCACGTCCAGGCGGAGAACAGCAAGGTAAATCCATGACGCATGAGGAATCCATCGCCCGCATCGGCGACGGTGGTCGGATCGTTATTGGCGGGACTCGCGCCGTCCATCTGGCCGAGAATCCCGATGCCGCCGCGATTATTCACGTCATAGACGAGAGTCGAGTTCTGCGCCCTGACCGGTCGAAGCAGGATGAATGGACTCTCGAAGTTGACGCGGCCGCTCGCATCGCGCGGCGCGAACTTGAGATCCACGATACGTTGGTTTGCGGCGGCATTCGGATCGAGACTGAATTTCGCGACCCCTCGGATCTTCTCATACGCGCCGGCGTCGCCGAAGTTCGTGCCTGAGGCGAAGGATGAGCGCTCGAGGACTTCAATTCCAATCACCTCAGCCCGCGCGGCGACCAGCGCCGAAAGTCCGATGGCTGTCAATCCCAGCAACATGCGTCTACTCAAGATTTCCACCTCGTGTGATTGGTCGATCGGCGCTGATGAATACTAGCAAGCAATATTCGCCGCGTGCTTGCAAACCGCACCTTCTTGGTGCAAAAAGCTAACCTCCTGCGCGAGGTTGGAGGCGACGGTTCTCTGCGTCTGTTGCAATGCCAGGATCGTTCAGCTGAAAACTGGTTTTCAAGACGGAGGCTGGAATGATTGATCACATCACCTTCGGTGTATCGAATTTTGTCCGCTCGAGGCTGTTTGCCGCATTCCGGGTTGAAGGCCGCGCGGCCGGCCGCAGGCGCTTCTAAGGTCCCGGTGCGGATAAGGTCCCGGTACCGAACGGCGCCGCCGCCTCGGGGCTCCTCGCGGGCGCCCCTCGTTTAACGGGTATGGCGTACGGTACACTTGGCCGCCCGTGACATTAGCGAACCCAAGGGCCTCTGCGGGACTTGTAGAACATGGCAGACGTCGAAGCGGTCAATTCCAACCATACCCCCACCGTCTTCCTGAGTTACGCCTCCGCGGATCGCGAGTCGGCGCGAACACTCAAGGAAGCGCTCACCACCTTCGGCTTGGAGGTGTGGTATGACGAAAGCGAGCTGGGTGGCGGGGAGCTCTGGGATCAGAAGATCCGCCGGCAGATACGCGAATGCGACTATTTCATGCCGCTCATTTCGGCGCAAACGGAGGCGCGGCTCGAGGGATACTTTCGCCGGGAATGGCGGCTGGCGGTCGAGAGAACTCTCGATATGGCCGACGACCATCCTTTTCTGCTCCCAATCCTCATCGACGACACCGGCCAGTCCGGGGCGCGTGTTCCGGAAAAGTTTTTCTCGATTCAATGGCTGAGGGTGCCGGCTGGAAAGCCGACGCCCGCGTTGGAGGCGCTCAGCCGCCGGCTCGTGTCGGGCGAGGCAATGGTCCCGCCAACGGCGCCCAAACCCGCGGGAGTATCCCCGGCGCGCGTGCTCAAGGCAGATTCGCCGAAACTGCCGCCGCAGTATCCGGCATTTCCGGCCGAGGGGCCTGGCTCGAAAACGCAGTACTGGCTGCACGTGTTCGGCTGGGCGTGCCGGTCGGCTTGGATCTTTTTCAATCAACTGCCCCGATGGGTCAGGATAGTCGTCTACGTCTGGCTTTGCATTGGCCTGATGTCGCGAGGCTGCAGCGATGACGGGCATCGCTCCGCCAAGAACTCGGGGGTGGAGGCCGAGAAGCTGCGGGCCATTTCAGACACGTATCACGGCACCTTCAACAAGGATGACGTGTCGAAGCTGGCCTCGCAGATCGCGCGACTCGCTTCCGACGATGATGCCGAAACTCCGGCCGAACGCAGCCCCTTGTTGGCCATGCCGTTTACGGCGCCCCCGGGTGACAACGAAGCGGCGAAGGTCGCTGATTCTACCTTCGCACTGGTGTACGGAAAAACGGCCATTGCTCACCCCGGCCGCGTGGCCTTGAGCAAGGTAACCGTACCGTGCACTGATGTGAAGTCAGCGGTGGAAGAAGGTCGATCCCACCATTCCCAGTACGTCTTGTGCGGCACCATCGGCTCTGATGCCTCGGTGCCGGTTCTCGATATCAAGCTGGCCCGGGTGAGCGATGGTGCGATGGTTTGGTCGAAGGCGTATCCGGTCGCAGGGGCCGATGCTGCGAAAATCGCCGCGGAAGTCAATTCCCAGGTTCCGGCGCTGCAAGAGGATTAAAGCGGACGCCTTGCCCCGGCTTCCTTGGTGAACTTCAGATCCCGCCCTTCACGTCGACTCACGTATCCCGTGATGAGGCCGTTGGAATCACGCTCAAAAATCATGCTGGTGCGGGGCGAGCCCGGCGTGAAAAAGCAGTCGGGGGCCATGGCTTCGATCAACTTAGGTTTGCCTCCGTTGGTCGACATGGACAGCGCGTCTGCACTCGGGGCAATCGTGACGGCATGGTTTTTATCGAGCGAATACCTGCCCGAGTATTCTCCCAATCGATCGGCCGGCAGCACGAGGGCCGGCGGATCCGCCTGCATGGCGCGCCCCTGGCTCGCCAACATCTTCCACGCTGCCCCGCGCCTGACCCAGGTTTCCATCGAGCGATATGTCTGATGTTGTACCTGTCCGTAGGAAGGGGTATCCCGGTCATGGAAGAAGGCCGCGACCGCGACATCACCCGAATGGGTCACGACAAAATCCCTCAAGACCAAAGGTGCGGGTGCGGGAGCGGATGCGGGCGCGGGCGCTGATGCTGATGCATTGCCTTGGGCTGCACCGGACTCGTTCTTGCGGTAAATGAGGCCGCCGCTCGAGTATCCGCTCACTCGTCCATGGGTGTCGCGCTGGAAAATCGTGCGCGGCGGAGCGTAGCCCGGGGGCACGCCGGCCCTGAAAAAGACATCGCGTGCTTCCGGTTTGAGCGGCGCGCCACGGGCGCCGTTGGTGGTGAACACGAGTGCCCCTTGATCGAGGGAAACAGTGACCGATGAGCCGGGTCCCGCACTGTAGGCGCCCATGTAGTCTTGGAGCGCCTCCGGCGGCAGCGTCATCGCCGGGGGATCCTGATGCAGCGGAATGGTTTCGCTCCCGAACAGTTTCCAGGCCGCGCCCCGCTGGACCCAGGTCTCCACCGTCAAGTATTTGTATTCCAAGCTCTGGCCGTCGTAGCGGACGAGTTGATGATCGATGAAGCTGGAGACCGCGACATCGCCCCGGTGATGAAGGACCCAGTCGGAAATGCTGATCGATGAGGGAATGCCCTTGGGCGGGGCGGCGGGTGCACCGCCGGCAAAGTTGCGCCAACCCGACGCTGAGCCCTCTTCATTGATGAACAGCACTTGATGGTCAAGGTAGCGGCGCATGGAAGCCACGTCGCCGCGCTGTCCCGCATCGAGGAAGGCCTGCGTTTGTTGCTTGATCAATGCGGAAACCGCATCGGATTTGTCGAACTTGGCGTCGCGCGAAACACTGCCGTCTCCCCCCGAGAAGAGCACTTCATCGTCCAGAAAGCTTTCCATGGTCGCCTGATCGCCGCGCTGGCCGGCGTCCGAACCCAAGTCCGTCTGGTGCCTGAGCAGCGCCGTCAGCGCCGCCTCGTTCGCGGCGAACGCATTCACCGACAACAGGCACGCTGCGCCGGCGAGCGCACGGAACATCTCTCCGATCTTGATATCGAACCCGTTCATCAAACCTCCAACCTATCTTGAGGGCGGGCCACCAGGGTATAGAGCACCGGCATCAGGAACACACTGATCAACAGCCGGGTGAACAAACCGCTGACGATTACCAGGGCAAATGGCCGCTGCGAGTCGGTGCCGACGCCGGTGGCCAGCGCCACCGGCAACAAGCCGAGAGCGGCAACGAGAGCCGTCATCATGATGGGGCGCAGGCGCAATATGGCGCCTTCCCGGATCGCCTCGGCGAGGGGAATGCCGTTGCGGCGAAGTTCGTTGACGTAAGAGATGTAAACGACCGCGGTTTGTACCGAGACGCCGAACAACGCCAAAAAGCCGATACCCGAGGAGACCGAAAAGGGCGTGCCGCTGATCCACAGCGCCAAGATGCCGCCAACCGGTGCCGAAAGCACCACGCCAAGCACTGTAATGAACGGAAATTTTATGTTGCTGTATAGCGCGAATAGCAGCAAGAAAATGAGGAAGGTGGTGAGCGGAACAATGATGTTCAGCTGATGGCGTGAAGCTGTGTATTCTTTATATTCGCCGCCCCAGTCCAGGCGATAGCCGCGCGGTAGTTTGACTGCTGCGTTCACCTGTTGCATCGCATCGTCGACGGCGCCCGCGAGATCGCGGCCTTCCACCGAGAATTGCACGCCGATGTAGCGGGAATTGTCCTCTCGGTAAATGAATGAAGCACCGCTCGAGACTTGAATATCCGTCAATTCCTTGAGCGGAATTTGTTGCCCGGCAGGCGTGGCCACGAGAATGTTGCCGATCTCCTCCGGATTATCCCGATATTGACGCTCCAAGCGAACGATGAGATCAAACTGCTTTTCCTGTTGCACCACCTGGGTCGCCACGTCGCCGCCGATGGCCGTCTGAATCAAGGCGTTGATGTCCGCGACGTTCAATCCGTAGCGCGCAATTTTGGCGCGGTTGATGTTGATCGTCAGGCTCGGCTGCCCGAGCTCCTGCACCAAAGTCACTTCGCGGATTCCGCGCACCCGCTCCAAAATCTGCTTGATCGCTCTGCCTTTTTGCTCGAGCGTGTCAAGGTTGGCGCCAAAAACCTTGACGGCCAGCGCGCTCTTGAGTCCGGTCTCCGCCTCGTCCACGGCATCCTCCGCCGGTTGCGTGTAGTTGAAGTTGATGCCGGGAAACGCGGCGAGCTTCTCGCTGATGGCCTGGGTGAGTCCTGCCTTATTGCGATAAGAACCCCGCCACTGCGAGTAAGGCTTGAGGCCGACGAAAAACTCTACGTTGAAGAACCCGGTGGGATCGGTTCCATCGTCGGGGCGCCCGAGCTCCGAGGCGACGGTTGTCACCTCCGGAAACGAGCGCAATATCTCACGCACCTGCGGCGCAATCTTCGCCGACTCATCGAATGAAATCGTGTAGGGCATCGTTGCCCGCACCCACAGAGCGCCTTCATCGAGGTGCGGCATGAACTCGGCGCCGATGCGCGGAATGAGCAGGAGCGAGGCCGCCAAGAGAATCACGGAGGCAACGGCGGTCCCCCAGGTACGGGCAAGGCAAAAGTCGAGACCTCTGATATAGACCGACTTCATGGCCTCGAATGCGGCGTTGCGCCGCTCCTGAATCCCCTTGCGCAAGAACCATGCGCAAAGCACCGGCAGCAGCGTCAGTGTGACGATCAAAGAGCCGATCAGTGCGAAGACCATCGTGTCCGCCATCGGTTTGAAAAGCGTCCCCGAGGGACCCGCCAGCACGTAAATCGGCAGGAAGCTGGCCACGATGACCGCGACCGAATAAAAGAGCGGGCGGTCCACTTCGGCCGCGGCGTCGGTGATGATCTGCCTGATGCTGAGCGGCGTCCCGCGGCGCGCGGCGATCTGGCGAAAAATGTTTTCGACCATCACCACGGCGGCGTCGACCAGGATTCCGAAATCCACGGCCCCGATGGACAGCAGGTTCGCCGAGGCATTTTGCAAATCGAGACAGACAAACGCGAACAGCAGGGCCAGCGGTATGGTCGCCGCGACGATGAGTCCGGCGCGAAAATTGTAGAGGAAAAATATGAGCACCACGATGACCAGCAACATGCCGCGCAGCAAGTTGTGCTCGACCGTCTCGGTCGTCAGCTCAACCAGGTCGCTGCGGTCGTAGAAGGGGACAACTTTCACATCCTTCGGCAGAATCTCTTCGTTCAGTTCCTTGGTCTTGGCCTCGACGCGCTTCAGGACATCTTGGGTTTTCTCCCCGGTCAGCAGCAATATGACGCCCTCAACCGCATCATCCTGCGACTGATAGCCGAACTCGCCAAGCCGCGGGGCAATTCCTATGACCACGCGGCCGACGTCTTTGACCAGCACCGGGGTGCCGTCGTGCACCGCCAGCACCACGTTGCCGATGTCCTCCAACGTGGTCAGGCGTCCCAAGCCGCGAACGTAGTAGAACTGGCCGCCCTGCGAATAAAAACCACCGCCGCCGTTGCCGTTGTTGGCCCCCAGGGCGCTCTCTACCTGCGTAGCCGACAGACCCACCGAGGCAATCCTGGCGGGATCGAGCAGCACCTGATACTGCATGGTGCCGCCGCCGAACCCGGAATCATCCGCAACGCCGGGAACGGCGCGGTACTTCGGTTCGATGACCCAATCCTCGAAAGTCTTGAGTTCCATCGGCGAGCGGTCTGCGCTTTGCAGTACATAGCGATAGATGAGGCCCGAGGGTGAAGACAGCGGCGACAACGAGGGGGTGACGCCGCTCGGAAGATTGATGTCGCCGATGCGATTGAACGCCTGCTGGCGGGCAAAATATTTGTCCGTGCCGTTTTGAAACGTAAGGATTACGTCGGACAATCCGTAGAGCGAGATCGATCGGATCGTCGTCATCTGCGGGATGCCGTTCATCTGCAGTTCGACGGGCACGGTGATCAGCCGCTCGACTTCCTCGGCGGCGTGCCCCGGCCATTGCGTGATGAGCTCGACGATGGGCGGAGAGAGGTCCGGATAGGCGTCGACAGGCAGACGATCCAGGGAGCGTGTGCCGGCGCCGATCAGAACGAGAGTCATCAAAATGACCAGGAATCCTTGCCGCAGCGAGGAGGCCACGATCCGATTCATGAACGACGGCGATCGCGGCGCGGAGGCGGAAATCGGATCTTCGCTCATTGATTTTGCATGAACTGCACAAAGATGCCGCCGTCGACCACGATGGGGTCGCCGACCTTGAGACCCTCGACAATGTCGTATCGGTCGCCGGAACGGTATCCCAATGTCACATGCTGACGTGCAAAGCTGCCGTCAGATTGCACCACATAAACAAACGGCAGATTCACATCGTCGCGCAGGACGGAGGAGACGGGAATGAGCAGAGCGGCATTTTCCTGATGGGCTTGAATTGAGACGCGAACATACATCTGCTTTTTCAAGAGATCGCCCGGATTCTTCACGACCACGCGCACCATGACGGAACGCGTGTCCGGGTCCACCAAGGCGGCAATGTTGTCCACGGCTCCGGAAAAGTCTTTCGAACCGATGCCGGTGATGACCTGGGCTTGGTCTCCGACCCGCACCGATTCCAGATCAGAGCCAAAAACTTGAGCCATCACCCACACGCGCGACAAATCGGCAACGGTAAAACACGGGGTTGTGCCCGCTTCGAGCAGCTGTCCCGGTGTGATGAGCTTCTCCACGACCGTTCCGGAGATGGGCGCGCGAATGATGCCATCGAGGCGCGAAATGGGCCGGCCTTCCTGAATGTCTTTTATGGCCTGCGCGGGTACCTGCAGGGAGATGAGCGACTGGAGCGCCGCCTCGCGATCAGCTTCGGCATTGGCGGCGTCCGTTTCCGCCTGGTCGGCTTCGCGCCTGGCAACGCCGCTGTGTTCAACGAGGTCCCTGTCCAGATCGGCGAGTCGCCGGGCGGTCTGGGCTGTGGAAATCGCCTTTCGATAGGCACTGATGGCCGCTGCAAAATCCGGCGAATCTACGTCAGCCAGCGGCTGTCCTCGTTTGACATGCTCGCCCAGGGAAACCAGCAGGCGGGAAACCGGTCCTGAAAAGGGCGCCAAAACGCTGGTGGCCTGATCGTTGTCGAAATCGACCACGCCGGTCGCCTCAACGGTCTTGCGAAATGGCGCGGACGCTACCGTGTACAGGCGGATGTTTGCACGCTGTGCCGCCGTCAGCTTTACGTTGCTCACCGAGATCGAAGCAGTTTGCGCGCTGCCGTCGGTTTTGGGCGAACAGGCGGCCGAAGAGACAGCGGCGGCCAGCGCAACGATGAGCGCGCGGGCAAAGATCAATTTATTTTTCATGGTTGTCTTTGGTCAAATCCTCACGGTGCCACCAGCCCCCGCCCAGCGCTTGAAAGAGTGCCGCGGTATCGGCAAAGCGATTGGCCTGTGCCTGGATCAAGCTGATACGGGCCTGTTGGTCGGCCTGTTGCGCGCTCAGCAAGGCGAGATAGCCGGCATAGCCGCCTTGCCATTGGCGTTGCGCCAACGCCAGGGTGACTTTGGCCGCTTCGGCCGCGTCAGCCGCCGCTTTCACGGCCTCCGCATCTTGTTCGAGCGCCGTCAATGTATCGGCGACATTCTGAAAGGCGGTCAACACGGTGCTGCGATATTGTTCGGCGGCCTGCTCGTAAGCGGCTTTCGCAGCACGCTCGCGATGCACCAGCGTGCCGCCTTGAAAAATAGGCGCCGTCGCCGCCGCCCCCACGCCCCAGAAACCCGTTCCCGTCGTGAACAACTGGCTCATGGCCGCGGCGGAGCTGCCGGCGTTTGCGCTCAGCAGGATGTTGGGCAGCCGGTTGGCGATGGCAATCCCGATTTTGGCGCTGGCGTCATGCAAGTTCGCCTCGGCCTGCAATACGTCAGGGCGCTGCGACACGAGCGCCGAAGGCAGACTCAGCGGAAGGTCTTCCGGCAACTGCAGACTCGATAGGCTCAGGAATTGATTCACTGGCGCTTGGTTGGGGAAACGTCCGGCCAGGACCGCGAGCAGGTCGCGCAGCTGGGCTTCTTGCTTGAGTAGCGGCGGCAGCGTGGCCGTGACTTGCGCCAGCAGCGCCTCCTGCGCGGCGACATCCAGGCCGCTGGCGTAGCCCTTCGCAAACTGGTATCTCAAGATTTTGACGGTGTTGTTCGTGCTGTCGATGAGTTCGTGGGTCGCATCGATCTGCATCTGGACCGCGGCCGCCTGTATGGCGGTGACCACCACATTGGAGGTCAATGTGGTGTAGGCGGCGATCATTTGAAAACGAGCTTCTTGCGCCTGCGCATCCAACGACTCGACGGTGCGGCGATTGAGACCAAAAACGTCGGGCGCGTACGAAATGCTGACTTGCGGCGTGAAAAGATTGTAAAGAAAGGTATTTGAATTCAGCACCGGCGCAATCTGTCCGGATTGCCGCTGCCTGGCGGCTGAAAAGTCCGCCTCGGCGCTGGGATAGTAGGCGCCGCGTTGTGCCAGCACATTTTCCCTTGCCACGGCCAATGCTGCCTGCGCCGCCTTCAGGTCATGATTGTTCTCGAGCGACTGGTCGATCAGCGCATTCAGAGGTTCGGAATGAAACAGGGTCCACCAGTCAGCGGAGATGTCGGCACCATCTGCAAAGCGCTGCGATTGACCGCCGACCACGTTGGGAGTGCCCGTGGTGGCCGGCAGCGAACCTAAGGTGTAGCCGCTGACCTCCGGAGGGGCGGGCCTTTTGAAGTCAGGACCCACTGCGCACCCGGCAATGAGCAGGACCAAGAGTGTCGCAACCACGGGCGGCAACGGCAGTTTATGCATGTGCTTGGTGCAGAGACTCTAGGCTGGGCAATTGGGAGTGTCTCGACGCGGGATCGTTTTGTGCGGCCGTCGAACGTCAATCCTCGACCGGCCGGGAAATATACTATGTTCGAGGCAGAACCTCGATCAGAGTTCGATTTTTCTTAAGGACTGGGGGGAGGCTGGGCTTGCTAGGAAGCGGCCTTGGCCGCTTGCGGGATGACCGACGGGTCGCTCAAGAATTGTTTGACGCGCTCGAATTCTTCGCGAAGCTGCGCGTTATAGCGTTCCAGCACGCGCGCATCGCCCGATGTGCTTTCGGTCTCGACGCGTTCCGCCAATGACTTCAGCGCGTGCGCGTGGATATTGGCGCAGGCGCCTTTCAATTGGTGCGCGGCCCTGGCCAATGCCGGGCGATCGACTGCCGCCACGGCCACGGTCAATTCGGCCAACTGCTGCTCGCCGCTGGCGATGAATGTGGCGGCTAACTCCTGCGCAAACGCATCATCGCCGCCGGTGATGGCCTTGAATCCGGACAAATCGACCGGGGGCCTGCCATGATCTGCCGGCGCAGGGGGGGCTGCGGAGGCCGAAGACGCGGAGGCCGAAGTCTCGGAAGCCGAAGTCTCGGAAGCCGAAGTCTCGGAAGCCGAAGTCTCGGCCTCATCCTTGGCCAGGCCGAATTTGGTGAGGGCATTGCGCAGCCGCTCGACCTCGATGGGCTTGGTCAAATAGCCATCCATGCCGGCGGCCTCGCAGAGCTCGCGGTCGCCGGTCATGGCATTCGCCGTGAGCGCAATGATCGGCAGATGGCCGGTGGTTTCCCACGCGCGGATCTTGCGCGTGGCGGTCATGCCGTCCATCACCGGCATCTGCAAGTCCATCAAGACGATGTCGAAATGCCGCTGCTGGCAGGCTGCGACGCCCTCGGCGCCGTTGCTGGCGACCTCCACGGTGCATCCCAAGCGCTCCAGAAACCGAACCGCGACCTTTTGATTGACAAAATTGTCTTCGACCAACAGCACGTGTCCGCGGAAGCGTTGCTGTGCCGTGGATTGGGTGAGCATGTTCAGGGTGATCATGGGCTGCGTGTCCATCTGCCACTGCCGCGGACCGCCGCTCATGACGCGCACCACCGCGTCGATCAATTCGCGCACCCGCACGGGCTTGGTCAAATAGGCGGCGAATCCCAGTGCCGCCAGCCTGGGTGTATCCCCATGACGATCCAGCGAGGTGAGCATCACCAGGCGGGTGTTCGCAAGATCCGGCATGTTGATGATGCACTGGCCCAACATGGCGCCATCCATGTCGGGCATTTGAAAGTCGGTAATGACCATGTCGAATGGATTGTCCGACGCCGTCGCGTCGCGCAACTCATCGAGGGCAGCCGCTCCGCTTCCCACGCTGGTCACCGTGTAGCCAGCATGCGCCAGCTGCGTACTCAATACCCGTTGATTGGTCACATTGTCATCGACGATGAGAATGCGGCCGCCCGTGGTGCTCAGCATCCTGCGTTCCGGTGAAATCGGCGCCGCAGCCTTCAAGGGCAGTGTGAAGAAGAACCGGGAACCGACTCCGACCTTGCTGGACACGCCGATTTCGCCGCCCATCAGTTCGACCAGCCGGCGCACGATCGAAAGCCCCAGGCCCGTGCCGCCGAAGTGACGCGTCGTGGAGGAGTCAGCCTGCACGAACGGCTGGAACAAGGTCTGCAAGGTCTTCGGGGCGATTCCCATGCCCGTGTCGCGCACCTCGAAGTGGATCAGCGGGTCGCCGTCGCCGTTCTCTTTGGCGCGTACCTCAATGACGATCTCGCCCGCTTGGGTAAATTTGATGGCATTGCTGACCAGGTTCACCAAGCATTGCCGCAAGCGTTGCGGGTCTCCCAGCACGCGTGTGGTTATCTGAGGTTCGACATTGACGATGAGCTCCAGTCCCTTGGTGGCCGCCTGAAAAGCCATTGCCGAACCCACATCCTCGATGTTGGCGCGCAGATCGAGCTCGATGGACTCCAATTCCAGCTTGCCGGCTTCGATCTTCGAAAAATCCAGGATGTCGTTGATCACGGTCAGCAGCGAATCGGCGCTGGAGCGAATGGTCTCCGCATAGTCGCGCTGCGTCCGGTCGAGCTGCGTGTCGAGCAGCAGCCCGGTCATGCCGATGATGCCGTTCATGGGAGTGCGGATTTCATGGCTGACATTGGCCAAGAAGTGACTCTTGGCGCGGCTCGCCGCTTGGGCGGCTTCCGTTTGTTGGCGCAGCAATTCCGAGGCCACCACTTCTTTGGTGACGTCCCAGGATACCCCCAGCAGCCGGGAGGGTGCGCCATGGTCATCCAAGATGATTCGTCCGAAGTTCTGGACGTGCACGATCTCGCCGTTGGCGCCGCGGGCGCGGTAGCGCAGACTGATTCGATCGGTCTTTTTGGCAAGTGCCGTCGAAATCGTGTCGCGAAACAGCGATCTGTCCTCAGGCAGCACCAGTGATTCGAGAACTTGGACATCCAGATTGTCCGCGAGGGAGTGGTCCACGAGGGCTTCGATTGGATTTTCGAGCCAAAGATAGCGGCGTGCGACCAGGTCGAGTTCCCAGGAGCAGATGCCGGCGCTCTCGGTGGCAATGTTGACCTGATCGACGAGACGCCGATTCTCCTCAGCACGGCTTTTGAGCATTTGAGTGGTGCGCACATCGCGTGTGACATCCCAGGTCACGCCCACGATATAGCGCACCCGCCCATATTCATCGCGCATGACCCGCGCATAGTTCTGCATGTGATGTATTTCGCCGTCGATGCCCTGAACGCGGAACATGTATTCGTATGAATCCATTTTCTTTGCGATCGCATCGGCGCCCGAGCTGAGAAGCGCGCCGCGGTCCTCCGGCAGAACGATGGTGCTCAGGGAGCGAAAGTAGTCTTTCAGGGGGACATGATCCATTCCGAAGCATGGCGGGCGTGGACCATGCCAGGAGAAACAATCGGACTTGATGTCGAATTCCCAAGGTGCGATGCCGGCCGCTTTGGTGGTGACGTTCAAGCGTTCGATCAGCGCGCCTTCCTGCATCGCCCGGTTCTCCAACTCCGCGGCATGCAGGACTTCCTTCGTGACATCCCAGGTGACTCCCATGAGGCGCGTGGCCACCCCGGCGGCATTGCGAAACACGCGTATGTGCGTCTGAACATACTGAGGCTCGGGCCGCGGATTGGCGGTTCGGTGGCGCACCGGCAGGATGGCATCGCTGGAAGGATCCGCAAGCACGGCGCGTATTGCGGCAGTTGCCGCTTGGCGTTCATCCTTGTGAATGTTGGTTCTCGGGTCGAACTTCTCGGATGGCGTCAGACCGAATAACGTCCAAAAAGTCTCATCGGCGATGAAGTCCAAGGTGACGAGATCCTGTTCCCAAATACTGATCCCGGCCGTTTCGGTGGCCAGCTTCAGTCTCAGCAACAATTGGGTTTGCCGTTCGGCTTGCTCTCTGAGCAGCGTCGCGGCTTCTTGTTGCGCGCTCATGTCGATGGTCAGGCCCAAAACGCGGATTGCGCGTCCCTGGGCGTTGCGAAAGACCTCGCCGCGCAGTTGGACGGGACGCACTGTGCCGTCCTTTTCTTTCACGCGATAAGCGATTTCCATGGGCGCTTGGCCCTTGAGCGCCTTGATGAATGCCGCCCGGTAGCGCACCCGATCATCGGGGTGCACCTTGCCGAGCATCTGGGCGTCGGGATCCGCGTCCGATACTGCGATTTCCGCACCATACACTTCAGCCAGATCGCCGCTGAATTGCATGGAGTTGTGAACGACGTCCCACTCCCAGATTCGCACGCCGGCGCTGCGGGCGACCAACTCCAATCCTTTGAAGAACGCGGCGCTGTCTGTTTGCGCAGGCGCCGGCCGGACGTTTCGAACGGCTGTCCAGATACCGGTCATCCAGGTGCCGATGCCGCCCCAAACGCGGCGTATGTGCGCCAAAGCGTGTGAATTGCGAGGAATAATGGGCGCGCTCCGGACCAAAAGGTATACGGCTATCCTAGCCTCGTATCGGCGAGGAATCTGAGGTCTTGAGCACAGGGCGGCCCGCCGAACGCGGCCGATGTCACATCGCGGGCCGATGCCACAGCGGGGGAAAACCTGTGCCGCCGGACGGCGGCACAGGTGGGTCCCAAGGCTAAGCTCTTACCAGGTGTAGCTTCCGTAGATGGGATTGTTGGTGACGGTGATCGGCTTCTGGGCGTTGGTAATATAGGTCTGTACGTCCATCGGCAGCAGGAAACGCTGCGCCTGCAGCAAACTCGCCGCTGAGGCGACCGCCGCCGCATAGGCTGCGTGCGTGCCGTAGCGCTCGGTCAACGACAGGCGCGGATCGCCGATGGTCGTCCGAGTTGTCTGGTCGGGCGCGAACGGGACCAACAGTCCGGTGGATTCGCAGCCGTCCGGGCCGCCGAACGCCGTCGCGCGGTGGTTCCAGCCGGCCGTCGTCGCCACCGGTACTGCGACCGGAGGCAGCCGAATGCCCGCGATTTCATTGCCGTCCACATCTACCTTCGACACGAAGTTGGGGTAGACCTTGCCGGTGGGCGTCGGCGGCAACACCGAAATGATTCCTTGGTCAAACTGCGGACCCCAGTTCCACACGTTGTGGACCGTGATCAGGCCGTCGTAGTTGAGCCCCGGGATGGTGGGGAAGCCAAGCTCGATCTGCGACACCGTGCCGATGGCGATCGCCTCCGTGGCGGGATTCACGGTGGCGAACACCGCCGTGCCGCCGGCCACGGTCGGCGTCTGGCTGGGCGGCGGCGGAGTACCGTCGAGCCACTGATCAAGATCCTCGAACAATGCGCGCACGGCCGGAAGCTGATCCGTGGTGTTGCCAAATTGTGCGCAAACACCCAGGGAATTCGCAGCGGCGGGGCCGGCATGCTGGGAGCCCGAAATCAGATATGCCCGCGTGTTAGGCGCGTCCGGGATATCGGCACCCGTCGAGTCGGTGGTCAGCGTCGACCCTGCCTTCACCCAGTATTCATTGGCCGAATCGACGTTCATGACCAAGGGACAGGTGTTCGATACCATGCATCGCGAATTACGCCCATCGGTCTTGCCGGTCAACGTGTCGGTGGTGACGGGGTATGCGAAGGGGAAAATTCCTTCCGGGTACAGATGTTGCTGACGATTGCGCTCGGTCATGCCCGATTGCTCGAAGCGGTAGTTGATCGCCACGCCGTCGCTTGCGCCGACCCAGTTGAGGGTGCCGTCGAACACCTGTTTACCGTTGAGATCCTGGTTGAATCCCAGCCAGATAAAATCGTTCATGGTGCGGGCCGGCTGCGAAAGCCCATAGGAGAACATGCGCTTCACATTGCCGGCGAGTGGGTTGGGCGTGCCCGCGGTATCCGCGGTGGCATTGCGCAGAAACGATGCCAGGTCGCGTATCGCCGCAAGGCCAATCGCCGCGACGAAGGGATTTTGCGCGGTATACACCAGTTCGTAGATGGCGCTTTGCGTGAACGGCGTGCCGGCCGGCAGCAGTGCGATGGTGGTGGGACTGGTCCAGGTCCATCCGGTCGAGGGAATCACGGTCGGGGTGTCCGTCAGATGCTGCTTGACCGTCAGCGTCGCCTGCGTGGTGTCCATGCTGTTGGTGGTGTAGGCGACGGTATCGGACATCGTCGTCGCATTGTCGAACTCGATGTATTCGTACACCTGTCCGGTGATGGTCGAACCATCGGCGTTGACGGCAACCGGCAGCGTGATGCCCATGGAATTATTGGCACGCGACACCGTCGGTTCCCATCCGCCCCAGACGATGGTGTAGCCCTGGTTCTGCAGGAACGCCGTGCCGGCGTCGGCCGCGGTGGTGGGGTCATTGCCGCCGCCGGAAAGATTCAGCGAGCCGTATTGCTTGCTGCCCCGATTGGGAAGCTCGAAGAATACCTTGCCATTGCCCAGCGCCAGGTTGCTGGGCTTCAAGATATAAAAGTCCATGTTGTAGCTCACCAATCCATTGGCATCGACGGGAGCGAGCGCGATGTCCGTGATCACGGCGTTTTTCGGATCCTTCGGATCGAGCTTGCCGCTGGCCGTGCCACGGATCTTGTCATAGGTGCCTACGGCGCCGAAGGTCGTGCCGCCAAAGGTCGGCATTTGACTCGGCGCCGTCATCGCCGTCGTCGAATTGATGCTGAGCGTGACGATACCTGTGGGCGGCGGCGGCGGAGCTGCCGGGGGGGCCGGCGGTGCCATTGGAACCGTGGAAGTGCCGCTCGAGCAGCCGGCGACCGCGGCAGCCAGGCCCATGAGCACAAGCGCGCCAACACGCCTGTACTGCGCAAAAGTATTGGTATTCATAGATTCCTTCGTTTGTTTATGCGTTATCGGAACGCGGACCGACAGTCCGCTTTTCGCTGCGTTGCCATGCGTTTGATTGCGCAGCATTCTTAAGGACGATGAACCGCATATGGAACATCGGCCACGATGCTCAAATTCACGCGCTCTTGCGCCACAACCCCATTTCGATGCTACTCCCGTTGGGGACGGCGCAGATATATGAGCGGATATCTCGGCTCGCAAAGAATCGTTAAGATTGGCTCGAGAACAACCGCACCATGGATGCGAAGCGATGGGATGGGTGGCCGACTCTGCGGCCGGCCACCCCAAATGGCATATTCGTCAACGATCCGGAAGCAGTTACTTGATGATCGCCTGGTAGACCCAGGCGCGGGATAACCCGCGCACATCAGGAACGGCACCCGTCGCCACAGCACCGGTACCCGCCGCTTGTTGAATCATGCCAAGGACGATCAGATCGTTGACCGGATCGATCCAAAACCAGGTGCCGGCCGCACCGCCCCAAAAGTAACTTCCCTTCCCGAAATAGCCGCCCGCGGCAACCGGATCGGTGTAAACGGCGAAGTCCAGTCCGAAGCCCGCGCCCGGCGCGAGAGTCGGTATGTTCGGCGGCAGTACATTGGTATGCATCAGCTCGACGGTCAGCGGCGACAAGAGCCGCACGCCATCCAATTGGCCGCCGTTGAGCAGCATCTGGCAGAAGCGCATGTAGTCGGCCGCCGTGGACACCAAGCCGCCGCCGCCGGAGGAGAGCGTCGGTTTCGCCGCAAAATCGTGGTTCAGGCCTTCCTTCACGCCGACCGCCTGCAGTTTTCCGTCTTTGTCGTAGGTATAGAACTCCGCGAAACGATTGAGCTTTTCCTTCGGCACGTAAAAGCCGGTGTCGACCATGCCGAGCGGCTTGAAAATGCGCTTCTCCAAGTACTCTTCGAAGGGCATGCCGGAGAGCTTTTGGACGATGTATCCCTGGATATCCACCGAAATGCTGTAGTGCCATTCGGTGCCCGGCTGCGCATTGAGCGGCAGCTTGGCCACGCGCTTGATGAATTCATCCAGCGTATTGTTGGGATTGAGGAGGTCCGCCTCCAACTGCAATTTGTCGACAGGCGTGTTGCTGAAGAAGCCATAGGTGAAGCCGCCGGAATGCGACATCAATTCGCGCATGGTGACAGGATGCGCCGGATCCTTCATGACCACGTTGTTGCTCGCGTCGGTGCCGTAAACCTTCAGCTTGGCAAATTCGGGGATGTACTTGGCGACCGGGTCGTTGAGCTGCCACTTGCCTTCTTCGAACAGCATCATCATGGCCACGCCGGTGATCGGCTTGCTCATGGAATAGATGCGAAAAATGCTGTCCTTCTGCATCGGCGCATTGGACGCAAGGTCCCGCTTGCCCGCGGCGTCGAACTCCACCACCTTGCCGTGGCGCGCGACCATCGTGACGCTGCCCGCCAGCCGGCCCTGGTCCACCAGTTCCTTCATTCCCGAGTTCAAGCGGGTAAGCCGCTCGGCGGACATGCCTTCGCTCTCCGCGCTCGCCGAGGGTAGATCGTGTACCGCTGCCAACGCGGGCTGAACCGAGAGAGCAGCCAAGGAGACCATGGCCAGTAAACGCGGAAGGTGCATGCGAGAACTCCCTAATAGTAGATGTTAATTATAAAACCCGACGCGCAGTGTAGCCTCGAGCACGCTCCAGTATCCAGCGCGCCATCAGATCGAAGAGCGCCGTGCGCGAGCGATCGTCTTCATTGTGAACTTCGTGCAGCAGGCCAGGATAGATGACGAGCTGCTTGTCGGAGGATCCGAGCGCCGCGACCAGGCTTTGCGATCCGCTGACCGGGCAGACTTTGTCCGCCTCGCCATGCACGGCGAGCCAGGGCAGGGTGATCTGCCTCGCATGCGCATAGATGTTGCGGCACGCTGCCGCGAAACCGTAGAGTAATTTCAAACTCGCGGTGCGCGGCACCAGCGGATCGCTTTCATGCTGCCGCTGGATTTCCACGACCTGGGTGAGTGCCGTGGCGTCTATTCTCAAGCTGATCCGCCAGCGCGGAGCCAGCGCGGCGGCGAATCTCAAGGCCGCGCCGCTCAGACCATCGAGCTTGGGCATGGCATCGAGCGCGCAGCCGGTGACGATGACGCCGCTCGCCCAGTGCAATCCATCAATGGCCGCCAGCGTCACCACGACCGAGCCCATGCTGTGCCCCCAGACGAACAGCGGCAACGCGGGGTATTTTGCGCGGGCGGCGCGGCCCATCGATTCCAAGTCGGTCGCGAACTGCGTGAAATCCTCGACATGGGTTCGCGTGCCGGGAAATTCTCCATGCCCGCGCTGATCGTAGACGAAACAGGCGATGCCCTTGGATGCGAGGGCCTCGGCCACGTGGCGGTAGCGGGCTCCATGCTCGGCAATGCCGTGCACGATGATGAGTCCTGCCTGGGCCGCGTTCGGCGCCGTTTCATACCCCGGGAATGGCGTCCCCATGATCGGACGCATCGATCCTTTCACCATGTCGACGGTGTCCGAGGTGCTCATGTCGGCGATTCTACGGCCTAAAATCCGGATTCGAGATGAATTCACGATCCGTCAGGCTGTCCAAAAACGCCAACAAATCCGTCCGTTCCGCCGCGGAAAGCTCGAACGCCCGAATTCGGGGATCCTGCCTCGAATTTTTGCGGCCGCCGCGCATGTAGTGATCCAGGACCGCATCGAGACTCGCGAGGCTGCCGTCGTGCATGTAGGGGCCGGTCAGCGCCACATTGCGCAGCGTCGGCACCCGAAACTTTCCCATATCCGCAGATCGATGCGTTACTTCAATCAGCCCGCGATCGGCCGGCGGGTAAGCGCCGTGCCCATCCAAATCGTACAGGCCCGTGTTGGCGAACAGCGCGGTATCCGCGGCATGTCCCTCGTAGATGATCGGGCCGGAGAAATTCAGTCCGGAGTGGCATTGCGCACAGCCGATCCGGGCGGAATAGAAAAGCTCCATTCCGCGCTTCGCCGACGCCGACATCGCTTCGAGATCGTCATCGAAAACATACCGATCGAAGGGTGATCGGCCGGAAATCAAGGTGCGCTCAAATGCGGCAATGGCCTTGATGATGTGATCCATCGACAACGGGGTGGCATCGTTCGGAAACGCGGCGGAGAATTGCGCGCGATAGGTCGCATCGCGAGACAGCTCGCCGAGCGCCGCCGCGCCCTCAGGCTTGAGGCCCATCTCCACCGGATGCTCATTGAACAAGGGCTGGCGCATCTGCGATTCGAGCGAGCGCACCCGGCTGCTGCCCCAGGTGAATGCGGGGTTGTAGGCAACATTGGTGAGACTCATCGCGCCGCGCCGCATGGACTCGCCGGTCGCTCCGATGGCGCGTTCCTTGCCGTCGGTGAAGGCAAGCGCCGGTTGGTGGCAGCTCGAGCAGGCATAGCGACCCGTCGAGGACAGCCGGGTATCGAAGAACAGCCGCTTGCCCAAGGCCACTTTTTCGGCGGACATCGGGTTGTCCGCCGGCACCGCCGGGCGTGGGAATCCCGGCGGCAGATGCCATGCGAAGGGCTGAGGGGAGAATTCATCCGCGGCGTGCGCGACACCGATTGCCGCGCACGCCGTCAGGAGGATGAGATACCCGCGAATTTACCGCGGTCCCTGACTCCAGGGCTGCGCCGCGCCGACGGCCAACGACGCGGTCTTCCCGGCGATCCCTGCGCGCTCGTCGATCCACTTCGAGAACGCTTCCACATCGGCAGACGACAGACCCTGGGGGTCTTGCCGGTGGGCGTCCGCCCAGCGGTGCATGGACGCCATCAGTTCATCGGCGAGCGGCCTGGAATCGCGAAACAGCGCCATGTATGCACCCTTGGCGTCTTCGATCCGGTTCAAGCCCAGATACGCTTCCCCGCGGTATTCGATGGCGTCGGGATAGTTCGGGTTGATTTCCAGCGCCTTGGCATAGGACGACAGCGAATCGTCGTAGTTGCCCAAGTGGCGATTGGCGAACCCGAGATAATTCCATGCCTGGTACATCTTCGGATCGGCGCCAACGGCGTCGATGAAGTACTCCAGTGATTCACGGTACGCCTTTTGAGCCTTTTCGTGGGCTTTGGCGACTTTCTCCGGCGTCGAAGCCTTGGCCGCGTCCGCATCATAGTCCTGCGCTTTCTTGATATACCGTACGCCGGAGTTGTACGCCGACTTGGCCGCATCGTCGGCGCTGCGCTGGGATGGCGATGCTGCGGAGCTGCCTCCGCTCGGCGAGGAGCCGCCGCCATGTGCCAGGGTGATTCCCGGGACCACCGCCAAGTTGGCGGCGACAATCAAAACACCTAAATAGCTTCGCATAGCAACCTCCCTCCCGACCGTTCAAAAAGTCTTGACCGTTGTGAGTACCGGGGTGATCCAAGTAGGTTTAATCGATATTACCGCGGGGCCGCGTCCTATTGTGGCCCCATGAGCTCCGCGGCCGGGTGCGGCAGCGCGGCCACTTGTTGGGCCGTCACGGTGCTCTTATAAGTGTTTTGGAAATGTGACCGCACATAATTGACCACGTCGGCGATCTGGGCATCGGTCAAATGCGTTCGCGGTGAGCCCTCCCGATCCGCCGGCGCCCCGAAGGGCGGCATGCCGCTCCGGCCGTTCAGCACGGTCTGTGCCACGAATTCCCAGGAGACAAATTTCTTGTTCGCGGCCAGTTTCGGGTAAGCGCCGGCGCCGACGGCACCTTGTCCGCCGGCCATATGGCACCCCTGACATATGTGGTCGTATATCTGCTCGCCGTTCAAGGAACCGATGGCGGCTCGGGAGGTGAACATGGGGCTGTCCGCGTGCGCACTCACGGCGGCCAGCGCCAACAACAAAAGTCCTCTCATGCCTTCTCTCCTTGCGCCACCGCACGCAGGTGCAGCCGTCCAATGGCATCCAGTGCGGAGGTGACCGCTCCTTCCTGCCAGCCGCCGAGAAACGAGGCATGCTCGCCGGCCAGCGCCACGCGGCCGTCAATTTGGCACAAGTCCTCGTAGTGGCGCGCGCGAGTATCGGAGGTCCACGTCCCAAAACATCCCAGGGTGAAGGGCGATCGATGCCAGGCCACGGCAACGCCGTTATCGAACTCCTTGTGGTATTGCGGATGGATTTGGCTGCCGTACTCGACCACTTTCTGCACCCGCTCCTGGGGCGTCATCGCCGTGAATTGCATGGCATTGAAGCCCCAGATGTAGGCGCCCAGCAGCACACCCTTGCCCTCGCTTTGGAATCCGGTGTTGGGATATCCGATATTCATGATCGGCAGGTCGGTGTAGGTTATGCCGCCGAAGATCTGCTCGTCCTCTTCCCAGAATCGGCGTTTGAACTGCAGGCCGGCCTTGACGGAGGAGGCATAGGGCACCGCTGAAATCGCGGCTGCCATTTTTTCGCCCACGTTCATCGGAATCTGTGCCAGCACCGGAAGGGGAATGGTGCACAAGCACCAGTCGGCGCGCCGCGATTGTTTGGACCCTCCCGCGAGGCTGTCGGTGAAGGTAACCGTCACGCCGCTCGAGTCCTGGTGAATGTCGATCACTTTGCTGTTGTAGCGAATGAGCGGGCCCAGTTCGCGGCCGAACGCCTCGCCGATTCGTCCCATGCCGCCGGCGGGTTGAAACAAGGCGGTCTGCATGTCGAAGGCGTCGCCGTTGGGGATTCCCTGCCAAAGTCCGGATCCCAGCACGTCGCGCAGCGCCATCGGTTTCGACGGGATGGGCCTGGCGCTCAAACCGCCGCCCGGTTTCTTGTCGTACCCGCGCCGGTCGCTCACGGCATCGCTCGCCGCGTAGGCGAAATTCTTGTCCAGCGCGCCCCATTCACGCAGCGACTCGAGGAGAATTTCCTGGTCCTCCTTGGTCACGGAGGCGTCGAGCGCATTCTGCCGGGTGGCTTTGGCCAATAGTTCGGCGACATGTCCCTGATAGTCGGCCTTGACCTCGCGAAAGCGCTGGGGCTTCCCGCCGAAAGCCTGGCTGCTGTGCAGGTAAGCGTTGTAGTTGACCTGGAAAAAGGGCTCGAGCTTGATGCCGAGGCGCTTGACGTAATGCATCATGCCGTGATGGTGATAAGGAATCCGCCAAGGGCCCGGATTGATGTACAGGTCCTTGTCAAATTCGCACTTCTGCGTGAGCCCGCCCAGTTCGGTATAGCTGTCGCCGCCGCGAAGGCTCCAGTTGCGGCCACCGGGTCTTCCGTTGTACTCCAAGACCTGAACCGTGTAGCCGGCGTTGCGCAGCTCGTACGCGGCGGTCATCCCGGCCATGCCGGCGCCGAGAACGAGGACTGAGGCGCCCTTTGGCGTGCCTTGCAGGTCGATCGGCCCTTGATACGGCGACTCGGCCGCGAATCCCAGACTGCTCATCGCGTGGTACATGGCGGCGCCGCCTGCCGTGGACCCGATCATCTGCAACAGCCGGCGCCGGCTCAGCGAATACGAATCATCCCCGTTTCCCATTGCATCCCCGTTGTTAGACGCCGTTTGCCCTGCGGTCATACTACATGAGCTCGGATCCAGCGCATCAACCGTGACCGCGGTCTCACTGCAATTTGCGGAACTGCCGCTCATCGAGCGGGTCTTATACAATGTCGAATGGTGAATTTTCCAGGCTGTGAATTTCGGGTGAGCTTTATGCAAAACACTGGCAGGTTGCGCTCGTTGTCTCTCGCGTTCTGTGCATGCGCGGCGCTGATCGCAGGTGCTCCGGCATTCGCCCAACATTCGGGCGGCGGGCACGCCGGCGGGGGCTTTCACGGTGGCGGCGGCTTTCATGGTGGCGCTGGGTTTCACGGCGGCGGCTTCCGCGGTGGTTATGGCTGGCGGGGCGGCTATGGTTGGCGTGGCGGCTTCTACGGCGGGTGGGGCTGGGGATGGGGCCTGGGTGCGGGGCTTTATTTCGCGACGCTTCCTTACTACTACTCCACGTATTGGTGGGGCGGCATTCCTTACTACTACGCCGACGACACCTACTACGTCTGGAACAGCGGCGTGGGCCAGTACCAAACGGTGGTGCCGCCGGCGGAAGTTCTGAATCAGTCCGGCAATCCGGGCAGCCAAGACAACCCGGGCACGGCACCCTCGGACCTCATCGCCTATCCGAAAAACGGTCAGAGCACGGAGCAGCAGGGCAAGGACAAATTCGAGTGTCACCGCTGGGCGGTATCTCAGACCGGGTTTGACCCCACTCAAGCCGGTGGCGGGTCCTCGCCCGGCAACCGCTCGAACTACGCTCGCGCCCAGGCCGCCTGTCTGGAAGGCCGCGGCTACAGCGTCAGGTAACGGCGCGGCCCCGCCCGGGGGGGTACACGGGGCTTGGCCCCTCAAGGGCCCGGCGCGGGGGGCCCAAGCGCGCTTTTTTTTCGACACGGCCGGTCCGCCGTGGCAAAATACCCGGCTTTTGATCCGGCCTTCAAGGCCTCCCCGAAATCACCTGAAACCTACGGAATTTTGCTATGGCCCGCACTACCCCCCTTTCCGATATCCGCAATATCGGCATCATTGCTCACGTCGACGCCGGCAAGACGACGACGACCGAGCG
>Ga0210393_10000220_pt1 | contig 53821 bp, 53 predicted proteins | sample IncBWC27OmetaG_FD_160068 | JGI IMG/M metagenome (GOLD analysis project Ga0210393, IMG submission 160068) | Forest soil microbial communities from Barre Woods Harvard Forest LTER site, Petersham, Massachusetts, United States - Inc-BW-C-27-O ... | reverse complement strand
AGTCAGGTAGCCGAGCCACAGTCGATCGATCATCGAGGTCAGTGCGAGACCGGCGCCCATGACGACCGCACCGGTCGCGACTACGATTCGCGGGCCGAAGCGATCCGACAGATGTCCCGTGACGGGGCCGAGGAAACACCACACCAGCACCGTGATCGAGAACACCGCCGAGGTCGCACTGCGCCGCGCGCCGAACTCCGCCGCCATCGGCTTGAAGAACGCGCCGAAGCTGTACGCGACTCCGTAGACCGCGCACATCGCCACGAACGCCGCCGCGACCATCCGCCACGCCCGCGGCGAATCGAACCGCTCGAGCGGCGGTAACGCCTCGCGCGATCCTGCCGCGCCCGATCCGGCTTGTTCAGTGACGGCCTTCATGCTCGAGGGTGGCGCGCGCGGCTTTGAGCTCCTTGCGCTGGTCGGCATCGACCGTCGGATAGTGCAGATTCAGGTCTTCCAATGCGTGGACGATCGCGGCGGCCACCACCAGCCGCGTGTACCATTTGTTATCCGCCGGGACGACGTACCAGGGCGCATGCGGCGTCGCCGTGTGCTGGATCATTTCCTCGTAAGCGGTCATGTACTCGGGCCACCGTTCCCGTTCCGCGATATCGGCGGATGACAATTTCCAGTTCTTATCAGGCTCGTCGAGACGCTTCAGGAAGCGCCGTTTCTGCTCATCTTTCGACAAGTTGAGAAAAAATTTGCGGATGATGATGCCGTTGCGCGACAGGTATTGCTCGTACGCGTTGATATCGGCAAAGCGCTCATTCCAGATGTCCTTGGTGACGAGAGATGGCGGCATCTTTTCGCGCTCGAGCAGTTCCTTGTGCACGCGAACTACGAGCACCTCCTCGTAGTAGGAGCGGTTGAAGATACCGATTCGCCCGCGCTCCGGGATGCACTTGTTGGTGCGCCACAGGAAGTCATGATCGAGCTCCTCGGCCGAGGGCTGCTTGAACGAATACACCTGGCAGCCCTGCGGATTGACCCCCGACATCACGTGCTTGATGACGCCGTCCTTGCCGGCCGCGTCCATCGCCTGGAAGATCAACAGAATGGCCCACCGATCCTGCGCGTAGAGCTTGTCCTGCAAATCGACCATCCGCTCGATCCCGAGCGGCAATACTTTTTCGGCCTGCTTTCTCGACTTGACCCCGCTGGTGTCATCGGGTTCGAAGTCCTTCAAACGAAACTTTTTGCCGTTGTCGACGCGGTATGGCTTCGAGAAATCGGATGCGACTGACATCGTGCTACGCACCTCCCTGCCCAAGTTTGCGGCTGATTATCTCCGCACCGCCTGCAAATAAGAAGTGATTCAGGCGATGGTCAGCGTGGCTTGAAATCCTCGAAATTCGTCAAACCAGCGAAAAAGTGGAGAGCGAGAACGAATGAGCTTGACGAACAGCCAAAAGCGTCTTTCAATCGCCTGTGAGTCGATGGCAGGGCTTGACATAGCCGCAGTTCGGCCTATTAAGTACGCGTGAGTTAAAAGAAGTAGCCAATGGAGTGAAAATCACGGCCAAGCATCACTGAGCATCGCGCATCAAGGCGCGGGAGGAGAGAAGAAAGTGAAATCCAGATTACTCGCAATCGTCGTGCTCGCGACCGCGTTCGCTGCCTCGCCTCTATGGGCATTTCCGCATGGTGGGCAAGATCAGGCTACACCGGACAAAAAAAGCAAGGGCCCGCATCCCACCAAGTGGGATGTTACCCTCACGATCCAGTATAACGTGGGCGGCACCAGCGGCGCCTGCACTGGTGGTGCGGGAAATGCCGATGTCTGCCTGAGTGGTGATTGCACCTGCTTCAGCGCCGCCGGATTTGCCAAGGGGACGACAGGCAAGGGCGATGTGGCACTGTTCGAAACCTTCGACAACGGTGGTGAATTTACTGAATTCGCGAGTGCCTGCGGTCCGGTATTCGGCGATATCGAGATCAGCGGAACCAAGGACACCGAGAGCATTTCATTGGTCGGGTCAGACTGCTTCAGTGACATCACCGCTGACATGCTGAGTGGTGGATGCCAGCTCACAGATTCCGTGAAATTTCACGACGTCGGATTGGGCACCTGCGCGGGAAATATCAGCAACTCTCATCCGACAACGTTCAAGATTTCGGGCGAAGCAGAATAACCTGCTTCGCTACGCTCATTGGTATGCGGAAATAACGGGAGGAAAACTGATGAAATCGAAGGTCCTTGTCTTAGCGATGCTGGTGGCGGCGTTTAGCTCGGCGCCCGCAATGGCGTATTGGCACGGTCAGGCAAAACAAACGGACGCGACGCCGGAAAAAAAGAAAGGCCCGCATCCTAAGAAGTGGGATATCACCCTGTCCATCCTTTTTGGCACCAACGGTACCAGTGGTCCTTGCACCGGCGGGTCGGGCACCGCCGATTACTGCCCCAGCGGCGATTGCACCTGTTACACGGCCACCGGATCGGTCAAAGGTACGGCAGGCAATGGCACGGTGACGCTGTATGAAACTTACGATGATGGCAGCACATTTACTCCGATAACTGACGATAGCTCCTGCTCGTCCGCGTACGTTGATATCGAGATCAACGGCACGAAGGACGCTGAGAGCGTTTATATGGCGGGAGGAGATTGCGGCAGCGTAATCATGCAGGGCTTTCTCAACGGTGGATGCGAGCTGACTGACTCCAGCGGCCTCTTTTCAGAGGTGGGATCGGGCTTTTGCGGCGGCTCTTACAGCGACGAGGGTCCGGCCAAATTCACCATCAAGGGCAACGGCGAATAGACTCGTTCTCAGTCCGAAGACGAATACAGGTACGTACGACAACCTCAGGCGCGTCCAACCGGGGCGCGCCTGAGGACAGCTTCCGCTCACTTGGAGTCGCGCTCGGCTAAACAGCTTGATAGAGTCGCGCATCAATTGCGCGGGAGGTTAGGGGGGACTTTTGAAATACAAGATTCTTGCGATCGCGACGCTGGCGACGGCGTTCAGCACCGGGCCTGCGTTTGCATATTGGCATGGCGCGGCAAATCAATCGGCCGTTTCACCGGAAAAAAAGAAAGGACCGCATCCCTCCAATTGGGATCTCACCGTGTCGCTCTTGTTTTCGTCCACTCCTGCCAACGATGGCCCGTGCACAGGTGGGGCGGGCAACGCCGACTACTGCCCTACCGGCGATTGCCTCTGTTACATTGCCACCGGAACGGCCAAAGGCAGCGCGGGCAACGGTCCGGCGACGTTCTATGAAACCTACGATGTGGGCGGCGAATTTGGTCCAATGGATGGCGAAAGCGGATGCGCACCGGTGTACGGCGATATCGAGATCGCCGGAAAGGTGGACACCGAGAGCATCGCCTTCACCGGGACATCGTGTTTCAGTAACGTCTCGCTCGAGTTCCTGGCGGGTGGATGCCAGCTCACTGACTCGGAGAAATATTCCGAGGTGGGGTTGGGCGAGTGCAAAGGTAACGTCTTCACGATCGTTCCGCTGCCGTTCACGATTAAGGGCAGGGCCGAATAGCCGTAGCTGGGTGCACGCTCGCAGCATTGACAGTATGAACTCATGAAAATCAAAACACTCGCAAAAAGTATCCTCCCTGCCGTCGCACTCATGCTCGCTACCGTTGGCGCGCCGGCTGAGGCAGGCACCGTCAACTGCGATTCATACAACGAGCGGCGCAATACGTGCTCAGCCGACACGCGCAACGGCGTCGCGCTCCAGCGACAACTTAGCTGGAACAAGTGCAAGAAGGGCGTCAGCTGGGGCGTACAGGACGACAATCGGATTTGGGTCGATCAAGGATGCCGCGGAGTGTTCTTCACCGGCGTGGGATGGTCCAACGGTGGAGGTGGCGGCGGTGGCGGCCAAGGGCGGCTGACCTGCGCGTCGTACAGCAACCGCAGGGCCGAATGCCCCGCGAATACGGGAGGATGGGCCAAGCTGACTCGCCAATGGAGCAACGCACCCTGCATCCAGGGCGCCAGCTGGGGCTACAACAATCGAATGATCTGGGTGGACAGAGGCTGCAGCGCCGACTTCCAATTCGGGAAGTAATCGAGTCGGAGAAGAATGGTGCGCCATGAGGGACTTGAACCCCCGACCTGATGATCCGTAGTCATCCGCTCTAATCCACTGAGCTAATGGCGCATCGGAACCCTAGAAATTTTCATATCCCAGCCCCGCGAGCAAGCCGCGACTCTTCGAGTTCTCTCTGCTAACCCCTTTTTCGAACAGGCGCGCAGCGCCTGTTCGTCTCCGGACACCGGGTGCAGGGGTCACCCCTGCCGCCCACCGCGCAGGTGATTAATTCTTTCCTGTCTTCTTATCCCTGCGAGGCCGGTATCCACACCGAAACCGTCGTGCCCTCATGCACCTTGCTCTCGATGCGCAGCGCGCCGTGATGCAACTGCACGATATGCTTGACGATCGCCAGCCCCAGCCCGGTGCCGCCAAGCTCGCGCGAGCGCGCGCGATCGACGCGATAGAATCGCTCCGTCAGCCGCGGTATATCCGCCGCCGGAATTCCCTCGCCCGTATCCACCACGACCAGCGCGACGCCCGGCTTCGCTGCCGCGCCGTTGGACTCCGCCCACTCGCGCGCCTCGACCGACACCCGGCCCTCGCGCGGCGTATATTTGATCGCGTTGTCAATCAGATTGAGCATCACCTGATGCAGCCGGTCGCGATCGCCCGAGACTTTCGGCAGTCCATCAGGGCAATTCACTTCCAGCCGCAGGCCGCGCCGACCCGCCTGCTCCTGCATCAGCTCGGCTGCCTCCGACAGCACGCGCGACGGCTCGAGCTGTTCGATCTTCAGGGGAGTCAGCCCGCGCTCGAGGTCCGACAGCGAGACCAGGTCGTCGAGCAGGCGCGCCAGCCGTCGCGCCTGCCGCTCGATAATTCCGAGGAAGCGGGTCGAGGTCTCGCGATCGTCGACGCCTCGAATCAGCGTTTCGGCGTAGCCGTACAGCGCGCTCAGCGGAGTGCGCAGCTCATGCGTGAGATTCGAAATGAAATCCGCGCGCAGTGTCTCGTAGGCCTTGAGCTGCGTGATGTCGTGAAACACGAACACCCAGGCCGCGCCGCGCGACGTGCGAATCTGGGCGGCGCTCGCGCTGACGTGCAGCGGGGCGGGATTCTGGATCATGATATCCGCGCTCATGACGTCTTTGTCCGTCGAGCGCATCGAGCGCCCGGCAAATTCCTGCAGGCGCGGGTCGCGGCACAGTTCGACGAACGGCCGATCGCGATAGTTGATGTCGGCTCCGAGGGCGAAGATCCGCCGGGCCGATCCGTTGAGCAGGATAACCTCGCCGCGCGCACCGGTGACGACCACCGCCTCGGTCATGCTGCGCAGGATGGCTTCGAACTCGTCGCGTTGCTCGGCGAGCGATTCCACGTCGGCAACGATCGAGTCGGCGGCGTCGAGCAGGTGATGCTCCGCGCGGCCCATCGGGTCGCTGCCGTCGGGCAGCAGATGCGGCGGCGGACGTCGATGCTGCAGCGCGGTGGCAACGGCGTCCAATCTCTCGGCGCGCCGCGTAATCGAGCGGCCGATCGCTATAGCGGGAATCGCGCCGAGCGAAAGCCCAAGCACGATCACGACGGCGACCCACACCGGCGATGCGGCGCCGGTCGCGGCGAGCACTATCAGTAATATGGCGGCAGGCGCGAGGCCGATTGCTGTCGCTGCGATGAGCCCCGCGGTCGGTGATCTATCCAAGCGCTTCGGGGTTGAAGCGATAACCGACGCTTCGCACCGTGAGGATCAATTCGGGATTGGCGTCATCGCGCTCGATATGCTGGCGCAGGCGGCGAACGTGCACGTCGACGGTCCGCGGTTCGACGAACGTGTCACGGCCCCACACCATGTCGAGCAACTGTTCACGGGTATAGACCCGCATCGGATGCTGCACGAAAAACTTCAGCAGCTCGAACTCGCGTAGCGCGAGCTCTCTGCGCTTGCCGTCGACGAACACCTGGTAAGTGCCGAAGTCCATCCGCAAGCGGCCCTTCTCGTACGCGCCGCCACCGGAGTCCGGCTCCGAGAGCGGATTTGCGCGCCGCAGCAGCGCCTTGACGCGCGCCACCAACTCGCGCGGGCTGAACGGCTTCACCACGTAATCGTCCGCGCCCATCTCGAGCCCCAGCACTTTGTCGACTTCGGTGCCCTTGGCGGTCACGATCAGAATCGGCAGATGCGCCGTCTCGCGCTCGGCGCGCATCTGGCGGCAAACCTGCAGCCCCGGCATCCCGGGCAGCATGAGGTCGAGCAGCAACAGATCGGGCACGCGCCGCTTGACCTTCTCGAGCGCCTGCGTGCCGTCCGCCGCTTCCTCAACGACGAACCCCTCCTGCGAGAGGTTGTAGCGGATCAGCTCGCGGATGTCGGCGTCGTCTTCAACGATCAGCACGCGGTAACGAAGTCCGCGTTGCGGCTCGGAAACCGCATTTGTGTTCGTGGCCTGGCTCGTTTGACTCATCGTTCCCCACCTCCACGTTGCTCACGTTCCCCGCTTCTTGGTTTCGACGTGACGGATCATCTTGCCCTTGACCATAAACGTCACCATCTCGGCGATATTGGTCGCGTGATCGGCGATGCGCTCGAGATACTTCGAAATGAACAGCAGGCGCGTCGCCGACACTATCGTGTGCGGATCCTCCGCCATGTAGCTCAGCAGCTCGCGATAAACCTGGTAGTTGAGCAAATCGACTTCGTCGTCGCGCGCGATCACCTGGTCGGCCAGGTCGGTGTCGTCGCGCATGAACGCGTCGATGCTGTCCTTCACCATCGTCTGCGCAATCTCAGCCATCCGCGGCAAGTCGATATAGGGCTTGAGCTGCGGTACTTCGTTCAGTTCGAGCGTCCGCTCGCAGATATTGACGGCATTGTCGCCGATTCGTTCGAGGTCGGTGGTAATTTTCAGTCCAGTGGTGATGAAACGCAGGTCGCTCGCGGTCGGCTGATGCAGCGCGAGCAGCCGGATGCACTGCTCGTCGTTGTCGTTGTCCATCCGATTCACTTCTTCGTCGCGCTGGATCACTTCACGCGCGTGCTCGCTGTCGCGATTAACAAGAGCGTCGACCGCTTCGGCGATTTGACGCTCGACCAATCCGCCCATTTTCAGCAAACCGGCGCGCAAGCCGCGCAAATCCTCTTCGTACTGCCGGTTGGTATGCTGCGGCTGCGTGTTATCCATTTTCCAATTCCCCGCGATCAGCCGAACCGGCCCGTGATGTAGTCTTCAGTTTCGCGTTTGGTGGGGTTCGTGAAGATCTGCTTGGTCTCGCCGTACTCGATCAGGTCTCCCGTATACATGAAGGCCGTCTTGTCGGAGCAGCGCGCCGCTTGCTGCATGTTGTGCGTCACGATGACGATAGTGTACGCCGACTTCAATTCCAGCAACAGTTCTTCGATGCGCGCGGTCGAGATAGGATCGAGCGCCGAACACGGCTCGTCCATCAGCAGCACCTCTGGCTGTACGGCCAGCGCGCGCGCGACGCACAAGCGTTGTTGCTGACCGCCCGACAAACTGCCGCCGGGGCGCCGCAGGCGGTCTTTCACCTCTTCCCACAGCGCACCCTGGCGAAGACTCCGCTCGACAATCGCATCGCGCTCCGCGCGGCTTACCTCGACTCCGTTCAGCGTCAGCCCCGCCGCGACGTTGTCCTCGATCGACATGGTTGGAAACGGCGTCGGCTTCTGGAAAACCATCCCGATTCGCCGCCGCACCTGCACCGGATCGACGCCGTCGCCGTAAATGTTGTTGCCGTCGAGGGTCACCTCGCCGGTCGCGGTGGCCCCGGGCACGACCTCGTGCATTCGATTGAGGCATCGCACCAGCGTTGATTTGCCGCATCCCGACGGTCCGATGATCGCCGCGATCTGGTTCTCCTCGAACGACAGGCTGACGTCCTTGAGCGCGCGATTCTTGTTGAAGTACGCGTTGAGTTTCTTGACAACCAGCTTTTCAGCCATGACTACCTTGGCGCTTTCGCCGCCCCGCCCGTCACCCATCGCACGCCAAGTTCGAGTGCGAGAATTATTCCCGTCAGCACCAGCGCGCCCGCCCACGCCTGCCGCTGCCAGTCGGCAAACGGCGAGATGGCATAAGTGTAAACCTGTACGGTCAGCGTGTTGATCGGATGAAACAGTGACGTCGACCAGAACCGGTTGCCGAACGCCGTGAACAGCAGCGGCGCCGTCTCGCCCGAGACGCGCGCAACCGCCAGGATTACCCCGGTCGTGATTCCCGACAACGCCGTGCGCGCCACAACCGACAGCGTCGTCCGCCAATGCGGCACGCCCAGCGCCAGGGAAGCCTCGCGCAATTCGGGAGGAACCAGCAGCACCATCTCTTCGGTGGTGCGCGTGACGAGCGGAATCATGATCGCGGCAAGCGCGACCGATCCGGCCAGCGTCGAGAATCCGCCGAACGGCCGAACGATAACGGCGTAAGCGAAAATTCCGACTACGATCGACGGGATACCCATCAGGACGTCGGCCGAGAATCGCACCCAGTTGGTGAACTGGCTCGCGCGATTTGCTGCCAGGTAGAGGCCCGCGCCAACGCCGATCGGCACTCCTATCAGGCAGGCGATGCCGACGACTTCGAGCGTGCCGACGATCGCGTTGGCCATGCCGCCGCCTTTCTCGCCGACGGGAGCGGGCATCGCGGTGAAGAACGCCCAGTTCAGACTCGCGAAGCCCTTGGTCAGCAGATAGCCCAACACGAGGAAGAGCGGGATCAACGTGAGGATGGTCGCGCCGACCGTAACCGCCATCATCATGTCGCTCTTGAATTTGCGATACCGATAGCTGGTCTCGCCGTGAAGATTGCTGACGCCGGCCGCCATTACTTGCCCGTCTCCTGGTAGCGGCGCCGCTGCACGCCGAGTACCAACCCACGCGCCACGACGTTAAGCACGATCCCGAGAATCAGCAGCACGAGCCCCAGCTCGATCAATGCCGCTACATATAGATCAGAGGTGGCTTCCGCGAATTCATTGGCGATCACACTCGCCAGCGTAGCGGCCGGCTTGAACAGCGACGCGGAAATCTCCGCCGAGTTGCCGATTACCATCGCCACCGCGATCGTCTCGCCCAGCGCGCGGCCCAAGCCTAAGATGATCGCGCCAATCACGCCGGTCATCCCGTACGGAATCACCGCCGTCTTGACCATCTCCCACTTGGTCGCCCCGAGGGCGAGCGCGGCTTCGCGCTGCGTATGCGGCACGACGCGGAACACGTCGGTGCAAACCGACGAAATGTACGGGACGATCATGATCGCGAGAATGACTCCCGCGGAAAACATTCCGACCGCCACCTTCGGCCCCTGGAAGAACGGCAGCCAGCCGAAGTAATGCGCCAGCGGTGGCTCGACGTAGTCCCGAATCCACGGCCCCAGCACGAACACGGCCCACAGGCCGTAGACAACGCTGGGAATTGCGGCGAGCAGATCGACGAGGAAGCCGAGTCGATGGCCGAGCCAGTCGGGCGCCATCTCACTCAGACATAGCGCGACGCCCAGGCTCAGCGGCACCGCAATCGCCAGCGCGATAAACGATGAAACGAAGGTCCCATAGATGAACGGCAGCGCGCCGTATTGATCGTTGACGGGATCCCAGTCGGTGCTGATTAAGAAATGCAGCCCGAACGCGCGAATCGCCGGAAAGCTGTCGACGATCAGTGCGACTGTCAGCCCAGCCAGCAGCGCAAGAATCGCCAGCGCGAGAATAAATGTGGCAGTGTTGAAAATCCGATCGCCAAACAGACGCACCTGCGCGGGCGCCCGCGTTCGCTCCTGACGGACCGCCGCAACAGTGTCGGCCATCGAACCTTCTAACTCAGCCAAGCGATCTCTTCCTTCGATATTCCGCGCCGCTTTCACGTTCGATAGGCGACTGGCCGGCGGCCGCACCAAGCGTCGCGTTAATCATACGCATCGAATTGTTACGGGAGTGTTACAGCGGCCGGAAATCGCAGTGAATGACGAATTTACGGCGAAATCGCACAGACCCCGTTAAACCCACAGTAAGGTTTAACATTAGATTTTGCGAATGCGTTCCGTCCCGCCCATATAAGGCCGCAAAACTTCCGGGATCGTCACGCTGCCGTCTTCGTTCTGGTAATTTTCCAGCACCGCGATCATCGTCCGCGGCAGCGCCAGCCCCGATCCATTCAACGTATGCACCAGCTCGGGCTTGCCGCCCTTGGTCTTGAACCGAATCTTTGCGCGCCGCGCCTGGAAGTCCGTGCAGTTGGAGACCGAGCTGACCTCGAGCCACTCGCCGCATCCCGGAGCCCACATTTCCAGGTCGTAGGTCACCGCGCTCGCGAAACTCAGATCGGCGGTACACAACTCGACGACGCGATACGGAATTTTCAGCCGCCGGCAAATCTCCTCGGCATCGTGCACCATCTTGTGAAATTCGTCGTCCGACGTTTCCGGACGCACGAGCTTGACCATCTCGACCTTGTCGAACTGATGACCGCGCTTGATACCGCGCACGTCGCGCCCCGCCGACATCTTCTCGCGCCGAAAGCAGGGAGTGTACGCCGTCAGGTAAGTCGGCAAGCTGCTCTCGTCGAGCGTCTCGTCGCGATGCAGACTGGTGAGCGGCACCTCGGCAGTCGGGATAAACCAGAAATCGTCCTCGTCGTCGTGGTACATCGTGTCGGCGTTCTTCGGCAGATGCCCGGTGCTGGTGGCAGTTTCGCGGCTCACCATCAAGGGCGGAATTATTTCGAGGTAGCCTTGTTCGCGGATCTTAACGTCGAGCATCCACGTGATCAGCGCACGTTGAAGCCTCGCACCGGCACCGCTCAAGACATAGAAGCGCGTGCCCGACAGCTTCACTCCGCGATCGAAATCGATGATCCCGAGATTCTCGCCCAGCTCCCAATGCGGCAGCGGCTTGAATGCGGTGAACTCTAGAGGTGTGCCTTCGGTGCGGATGACGCGGTTGTCAGCCTCGCTCGCGCCGACGACAACGTACGAGCGTGGAATATTCGGGAGCGTGAGCGCCGACTCCTCAACCTGCTTCTCGACAAGCCCCAGTTGTGCCGTTCCCGCCAGCAGCAACGCCTGTCCGGGATTGGCTAGGGTGCCAAGCTCAAGCTTTTCCGGGTGATGCGCGCCTTCTGATATCGCTCTGATCAGCTTCTCTTCGTCCGCCTCCTCCGCGCGAATCTTCGCGATCTCGGCCGCGCGCTCGTCTGGCGGCAGCTTGCCGACTTCCCGCGCGCGCCGTTTGCGATCGGCGCGCAGTTGATCGACCTCGCCTTGCAGCTTGCGCCGCTTCTGATCGACTTCCAGCAAACGATCGACTTCGGCAGGCTCGACGCCGCGCTTGGCGAGTTCTGCCTTGACGAAATCGGGCCGTTCACGAATCAGCTTGATATCCAGCATTCAGAATGCGTTCCTCAACAATTCAATTTCGAGCCGCCTGCCCGACGCGTCGACCGCCGCGATATCGAAGCGCATCTCGACTTCGTCAGCGCGATAGCGTCGCGCAAAAACTTCCGCCGCGCGCCGCATCCGGGTCTGCTTGCGTTCATCGACGGCCTCCTCCGGCGCCCCTGAAATGCGACTGCGCCTCGTCTTCACCTCGACGAAGACGAGAGTCTCGCCGTCCATCGCCACCAGATCGATCTCCGCCCCCGCCGCGCGAAAATTCCGCGCAACGATCCGATAGCCGTTGCGCCGCAGGTATTTCTCAGCCGCCCGCTCACCTCGCCGCCCCAGCGGAAGCTGCGATCGCAAGTTCGCGATCCAAGTCGACGCGCGTGCGACCAAGTCGCGCGGCATCATAATATCCAATGCGCCCCCACTCTCGCGAGGCTAGAAGGCCGCACCAGCCGCCGCAAGCTTTCTTATTACCGGGTGCAGGGGTCACCCCTGCCGAGGAAGCGTGAAACCACCGTGGTTTCACATTCAATCAAATGATCTGTCGTTCCGATCTCCCGCAACCCTGACATGGCTCGCGCGGAATGTTACGATTTGCGCTGAATCAAATGGCTGAAACAAAAATTACGCTCGAGCAAGTGCGTCACGTCGCACGTTTGGCGCGGCTTGAACTGTCCCCCGACGATGAGCAGCGCCTGCGCGCCGACATGGACGAAATGCTTGCCTACGTCGATAAATTGAACGAACTCGACACGAAAGATGTCGCGCCCACGACGCAGGTCGGCGAGGCTGGCACGCCGATGCGCGACGACGAAGTCACCAACCGGCCCGCCGCCGAGGCGATGCTCGCGAACGCGCCATCGCGCGAGCGCGGTTACTTCAAAGTGCCGAAGATAATCGAGTAGAACTCTTTCTGCATGGCATCGGAACTGAACAAGCTCACCATCGCCGAGGCGTCGTCGAAGCTCCACGCGCGCGAAATCTCCGCGACGCAACTGACGCGCGATTGCCTCGATCGCATCGCCGCGGCCGAGCCGAGACTCCACGCGTTCATCACCGTGTGCGAAAAGGAAGCGCTCGAGCAAGCGCGCGCGGCCGACGCCCGCCTCGCGGCGGGCAACGCACCCGCGCTGTGCGGAATTCCACTCGGCATCAAAGATATCTACGCGACCAGGGGAGTTCGGACGACGTGCGCGTCGCGAATCCTCGAGCACTTCGTGCCGCCGTTCGACGCGACCGTGATCGAGCGCCTGCGCGCGGACGGCGCGATTTTCATCGGCAAGACCAATCTCGACGAATTCGCGATGGGCTCCTCGACCGAGAATTCCGCCTTCGGCGCGACGACCAATCCGCATGATATTTCGCGCGTCGCCGGCGGCTCGTCGGGCGGGTCTGCGGCGGCGGTCGCAGCGCACGAATGCCTCGGGTCGCTCGGCACCGACACGGGCGGCTCGATTCGCGAGCCGGCGTCGTTTTGCGGCGTGGTCGGAATCAAGCCGACCTACAGCCGCGTCAGCCGCTACGGCGTGATCGCATACGCCTCATCGCTCGATCAGGTCGGGCCGTTTGCGAAATCGGTGCGCGACGCCGCAATCATGCTGCGCACCCTCGCCGGCAAGGACGTTCGCGATTCCACGTGCTCGGCGCGTCCGGTCCCCGATTACGAACGCGCGCTGACCGGTGACGTCAAGGGACTGCGAATCGGAGTGCCGCGCGAATTTTTCGTCGAGGGGATGCAGCCCGAGGTCGAGCAGTCGGTGCGCGCCGCGCTCAAGAACTTCGAGTCTGGTGGCGCCTCGACGGTCGAAATCTCGCTGCCGCACACCGGCTACGCGGTCGCGGCGTACTATTTGATCGCAACCGCCGAGGCCAGTGCGAATCTCGCGCGCTACGACGGTATCCGCTACGGCCTGCGCGTCAACGCCGAGGACAATATCGCGCTGTACGAAACGACGCGCGCGCAAGGGTTTGGCGCCGAGGTCAAGCGGCGAATCATGCTCGGCACCTTCGCGCTCTCGGCGGGCTACTACGACGCCTACTACCTGAAGGGTCAGAAGGTGCGCACTCTAATTCGCAACGACTTCGAGCGCGCCTTCGAGCGGTGCGATTTGATCGTCACTCCGGTCGCGCCGACCACCGCCTTCAAACTCGGCGAGAAGATGAACGACCCGCTCACGATGTACCTGTCGGACATCTTTACCATTTCGGTAAACCTGGCTGGTCTGCCCGGCATGGCGATGCCGTGTGGATACGATTCGAACAACCTTCCGATCGGCATGCAGCTGATCGCGCCACCATTCGCCGAAGAAATCATTCTGCGCGCGGGCGACGCCTTCGAGCGCACGGGAGCATTCAAGCCGCGGACGCCGGCAGTCTGACCGCTATGACAATGAACACGGAAGCATACGAAGCAGTGATCGGACTCGAGGTCCATACTCATCTCCTGACCCGCTCCAAAATTTTCTGCGGATGCTCGACGACCTTCGGCGCGGGGCCGAACGAGAACGTCTGTCCGATCTGCATGGGCATGCCGGGCGTACTGCCCGTGCTCAATCGCCGCGTCGTCGAACTGGCTATTCGAACGGGACTCGCCGCGCATTGTACTATTGCGCCCTACTCTATTTTCGATCGAAAGAGCTATTTCTATCCCGACCTACCGAAGGGCTATCAGATTAGTCAGTACGAAACTCCGATTTGCAAAGGTGGTTATATCGACTTACCGGCGAAAGAGAATGGCGAGGCCCGCCGGGTGAGGCTCACGCGAATCCATATCGAAGAAGATGCGGGCAAGAATATCCATCATGAGAACGCCAGCCTGGTCGATTTCAACCGCTCCGGCGTGCCATTGATCGAGATAGTCAGCGAGCCCGATCTGCGCTCGGCCGAGGATGCGGGCGCATACTTGCGCCAACTGCGCGCGATACTTCGCTACGTCGACGCGTCCGACGGCAAGATGGAGGAAGGCAGTTTCCGCTGCGATTGCAACGTCTCGGTTCGCAAACGCGGCGCAACTGAGTATGGCGTACGGACTGAGATTAAGAATCTCAACTCCTTTCGCTTCGTCGAAGATGCAATTGACTATGAGGTCGGACGCCAAATAGCTATTGTCGAAGCGGGCGGCAAAGTCGCGCAGGAAACTCATTTGTGGGATCCAACGCGCAAGGAAACGCGCCCGATGCGATCGAAAGAGTTTGCAAATGACTATCGTTACTTCCCTGAGCCGGATTTGCCGCCGCTGGTCGTGCCGCCCGAAATGGTCGAGCAGGTGCGCGCCTCGATGCCCGAGTTGCCGGCCGACCGAAAAGCCCGCTACGTCCGCGAGGGCCTGACCGAGTACGAAGCCGGCGTGCTGATCGCCGACCGCGGCGTCGCCGACTACTTCGAAGCGACGCTGCCGGGCCTCAAGAATCGCAAGAGCGCCGCGAACTGGGTGATGACCGAAGTGCTGCGCATCGCCCGCGAGTCGGATAGACCATTCACTGAAGCCGTACCGCCGGCAACCAAGGTCGGCGCGCTGCTTCTGATGGTCGAAGCGCAGAAGATTAGCCTCAACGCCGCCAAGACCGCATTCGCCGCGATGGTAAAATCCGGCAAGGGGGCAGAGGCAACCATCGCCGAACTGGGCCTCGCGCAAGTGTCCGACGAAAGCGCAATCGCCGCCGCGATCGACAAGGTGCTCGCTGCGGAACCGGCCAAACTAGCCGAATATCGCGCAGGCCGGGACAAGCTCTTCGGCTTTTTCGTCGGCGCCGTGATGAAAGCAATGGGCGGAAAAGCAAACCCTACCGTAATCAACCAACTGCTGCGCGCGAAGCTGGCAGGCTGAGCGCTACTTCCGAGTATATACTCTCTACCTGACGCCGCCCGGCGTCGTCTCGCCTTCAGCGAAACCTTGTACGCCGTTCAGCCACGCGTACTTCCCCTTGGTCGACGCGGCAAAGACCGGCGCAGTGCTGATTCCGGTCAGCCCGGTCGCGCCCATCTTCCCGCGACCGGTGTAGGTCATGTAGATGTTCTCGTCATCGTCGGTCTTCAGCACGATTCGCACGTCGATAACGCCGATGCCGTCGGCGCGCAGGAGGAACCAGTCAGCGCCGCTCGCGAGGACAGTGCCCTTCAGGCGCGGGCCTTCAAATTTGCCCGGTCACATGGACGATTACGCGAGTTCCATCGAGTGTATCTGGAATGAGTATTGGCGGCGCAATTTCGGCGTTGATTTCAAATAGTAATTCGAGTTCCAACTTAGTACCTCATTGGGAGTCAGCGTTCAGTAAACTGATCAGTTGAAGCCGAACGCTCGAGTGGCATTGTCCCACAGAATCTTTTTCTTGCTCGAGTAGGGAATTGACTGTTTAAGCAGTGCGTCGATGCCCCAGGGAAATGTTCCGTCCGGATGCGGATAGTCAGTGTCCCACAGAAAGTTGTTGTCACCGACTATATCGAGCGCGGCTTTCATCGTCGGCTCGTCGCCGCGGAAGGCCACGAAGAAGTTGCTTTTGAAATACTCAGTCGGGCGTTTGCTCAAATACTCGTGTTCTGAATTGCCGCTGAAGTCCCAATGCTGCTCCATCCGCTGCAGCCAGTATGGAACCCATCCGCCGTCAGCTTCGACCTGCACGACGCGCAGCTTGGGAAACTTTTCGATGACACCGTACCAGATGAGACCGGCCATCGCGGCCATCGCCTCGAACGGATGCGACAGGATGTGGCCGGTGACGTGCGTGTCCATCCGGTCACCGAACGACTCGACCGACGCCGAGCCTGAGTCGTGAGTGGAAATCGGGCGCCCGAGCTTTTCCACCTCGGCCCAGAGCGGCAGGTAGTCATCATTGAAAATCGCTCTTCCGCGGACCGGATTGGGGCGAACGTAAAAGCTAATAGCGCCGTTCTTCGCCGCCCGACTCGCTTCCGTGATCGATTCGCCCACGTCCTGCATGGGCAATATGGCGGCCCACTTCACGCGGTCGCGAGTTTTCGAGCAGTAGTCGGCGCTCCAATCGTTGTAGGCGCGGCAGCATGCTGCGAGCAGTTTCGGGTCGTGGAACTCACGGCCCAGCATCTGGCCGGCCGCGGTAGGATAGACAATCTGGACGTCGACGCCCTGCTCGTCCATGTCCATGATGCGGCTCTCGGGGCTGAAGCCGAGCTTGGCCGCCCGCTCGAAGCGCTTCATCGCCTTGCGCACGGCGTCAAGGAAGCCCGGCGTCGCCATCGGATATTTGCCTTTTTCGCGAGTGAACGGCTCGCCTTCGACCAGGAATGTGCGGCGGCCCGACTCGGGCGCAATACCCATTTTAGGCGCGGCGGATTTGTAACGCTCGTCGATGTAGCGTTCGAATACATAGTCAGGTTCCATCAAGTGAGTATCTACATCGGCGATTTTGAATCCGTCTTTCATGGTAGTTCTCCGAATACTATTTGATTAGCTAATGGCTAATCGCTGGGAATAATCAGTGCCTTTGTTCCACGGCGTTCGCGCAACAGATCAAACGCCTCGAGGCCGTGCGAAATAGAATAGCGATGGGTGACCATCGGGCGCAGGTCGACGGCGCCGTTCGCCACCATCGCGATAGCGCGACGCCAGGTTTCCGGAGTGCGGATACGGGAATTGATGATGGTTACGCCATGGAAAAACAGCGAGCGCAATTCGGCCGACTTGAGATCGCGCGCAGGCCATCCGACTTCTACGAGCTCGCCTCCGCGGCGCAACAACTCGCGCGGCGAATCGATCGCTCCGGCCGCGTCGAAGACTACGTCGGCGCCGTCGGACGGGAGCATCGCGCGCGCTTGCTCGATCCAGTCGCGGTCGCCGGTCGAGACGGTTTTAAATCCCATGGTGCGCGCGAGCGCGAGACGATCTGCGTCCACTCCCAGCCCGGTCATCACTATAGAGGTGACTCCGAGCGCGCGCGCCGCCAGCGCGATGCTCAGCCCTATCGGTCCGGGTCCTTCGACGACGGCGCTGTCGCCGGCCTTCAGACACGATTGTTCGACCGCGTGAAGGCCGGTGCCGAACGGTTCGAGCAGCGCGGCTTGTTCAATATTCATCGTCGCGGGAACAAGATGCGCGTTGCCGACTGGCGCGACTGTGAATTCGGCGAATGCGCCCGAGAGCGTGGTGGGCGCGGAGCAAAGATGGAAGCGGCCGGCGCGGCACGGACCGCATCGCCCGCAATGACCGAATGGATCGAGCGCGACTCGATCGCCGACTTTGAAGTTGGTGACGTGCGCGCCGACTTCGACGACTTCGCCCGCCGGTTCGTGGCCCAGAATAACGGGAAGGCGTGCGACCATGCGCTCGGCTCCGAGCTCCCAATCGACGATGTGCAGGTCGGAGCCGCAAACGCCGCACGCACCAACGCGAACGAGCAGCGTCGATTCGGCGGGCGTCGGCACGGCAGCGTCGATCACTTCGGCGCCGGGCGCGGGTCGAGTCTTTGCGATCGCTTTGATTTGCCGAACCTCTCTCCATCTTCAATACGACGGCGGGCGCTCGGCGTCAAAGAAAAACTGTGCGGGCAACTAGGCGGAAGCGGAAATCTGTTCCCAGTGGCGCAGCGGGGCGCCGCGATAGCGCATGCGCGGGCGGATGAGACGGTTGTCGGCGTATTGCTCGAGCGCGTGCGCGATCCATCCCGAGGCGCGGCCGATGGCGAAAATCGCGGCGGGCATCGAACGCTGAAAGCCGAGCATGCGGACGCATACCGTGAGGTAGAAGTCGAGATTGGGGCGTAGACGCTCGCGTTTCGAAACGGCGGCTTCGACTTTGAGCGCAGCTTCGAACATGCGGCGGCCGCGGCGCTTGGCGACCGACTGTGCGACTTGCCGCAGCAACGCGGCGCGCGGATCGCCTTCGGGATAAATTGCGTGACCGAAACCGGGCGGCAGGCGATGGTCGCGGGTAAAGGCGGCGAGGCATTCGTCGACGCGCGCGCCGGATTCGATCTCGGCGAACATCGACTCGATTCTGTCGCACGCGCCGCCGTGAATCGGACCGCTCAGCGAACACAACGCGGAAAGCACGGAGGCAAAGAGGTCGGCGCCCGTGCTCGCGATGACGCGGGCGGCGAAGGTTGAGGCGTTGAGCTCGTGCTCGGCGCATGCGATCAGCACGCGGTCGAGTGCCTCGACTTCCCACTCGGAGCAAGTCGAACCGGGAACCCATCCGAGCAGGCGGCCTGCCATGCCGGGACCGCCGGGCGCGCCGGGCGCGGGCGGCTGCGCGAGCGCAAGCGGGAGCTGGCTGATGATGAGCTTGGCGCGATCGATTCGCGTACGCGGCGGCTGACGGCGATCCCACGCCGCCAGACTTGGCATCACAGCCGCCAGCCGCAGGAGAGGCGGGGCGTCGTCGCCAACGGCGGCCAGGGCCTCGGCAACCGAAGGAGGCATCTGCGCGCCGTGGATCTCGGCACGGAGCGCGGCGATTTCCTCCGCAACCGGGCGCTCGCCACTCCAGAGCAGGAGGCAGACTTCTTCGAACGACGCGTGCGCGACGATTTCCTCGATCGGGTAACCGCGATAAGCGAGCTTGCCCTCGTTGATCGAACTCACCGCCGACTCGGCGACGATAACTCCGGGTGCGCCGTCGTCGATGCTCTTGGGCTGCGCGACCGTCACCCACGACGACGCCGCCGGCAGGCTGCGTCCGCGACGGCCGCGTTCGGTGGAGACGACACCCCGCAATGCCTCGATATCGGCGCGTCGATAGAGCGCCTGGCGCCCCACCTTGCGACGATAACTCTTGAGCCAGCCGCGGCTCACGTAGGCATACAGTGTGCCGAGCTTGACGCCGAGCTGATCGGCTGCCTCGTTGGCAGTCATCATGCCGGCCCGTTCGGAATTGGCACGTTCGGAGATGCGAGTCGCCACCATCAGAATCTCGCCATGCGCAGAGGGCCGCGTCAAGTGGTATCGATTCAACTTGCATCAAGATAGAGCCAGTTATATACAGTCAAGTTCAAAACGAAAGTTCAGGGAGGCAGCGTGCGATGAGCTCAGCGGAAGTGCGAAACCGCGACTTGCGAGCGGATTTCGGCAAGACGGCGAGCGACTACGGACTTCACCGCGCGGGTTTCCCCGATGAATTTTTCGAGCGGCTGCAGACGGCCGGAATCCTCCGCACGGGAATGCACGCGCTCGATCTCGGAACGGGCACCGGAACGGTCGCGCGCGGCGTGGCATCGCGCGGATGCGAAGTGACCGGACTCGATCGTTCGGCGCCGCTGATGGAGCAGGCGGCCGAGCTGGATCGAGCCGCGGGTGTCGTCGTGAAATACGTGGATGCGCCCGCCGAAGACACTGGTTTGCCGGCGGCGCAGTTTGATCTCGTGACCGCCGGCCAATGCTGGCATTGGTTCGATCGTCCGCGCGCGGCTGCGGAAGCGCGGCGCGTCTTGAAGCCGGGCGGAAGACTCGTTATCGCGCACTTCGACTGGATTCCGCTGCCAGGCAACATGATCTAGGCGACGGAGCAGCTGATCGAGAAGCACAATCCGAAATGGAAACTCGGCGGCGGCCTGGGAATTTATCCGCAGTGGCCACGCGACCTGGCAGTCGCGGGTTTCAAAGATATCGAAACATTTTCGTTCGACCTCGACGCTATCTACACGCACGAGGCGTGGCGCGGACGGGTTCGCGCGAGTGCGGGAGTCGGCGCCAGCCTTTCGCCAGAAGGAGTGGCCGCCTTTGACGACGAACTGCGCGCAACGCTGGCCGAGCGCTGGCCCGAGGACCCAATGCGCGTGATGCATCGAGTGTTCGCCGCAATCGGCGTCGCTCCATAGTTCGCGCTTACCGATAGCGTTGAAGCTCGGCTATAGTCGCGTCATCAGGGGAGGATGCCGAGCATGGATTTTGGAACGCTGATTTTCACCAAGCCAGAGCGCGCGATCAGCGACGTAAAGTACGCCGAGGATCGCGGCTTCAGTCATGCGTGGATTCCCGACTCGCACATGATTTGGGGCGACACCTACGCGTGCATGGCGCTGGCCGCGGTCAACACCAAAAGGATCAAACTCGGGACGGGCGTGGCGATTGCGACGAATCGGATACCGCCCGTGACGGTGCATTCGATCGCGACGATCAACCAACTCGCACCCGGGCGCGTGATTTTAGGATTCGGCACTGGCCACACTGGCCGGCGCGTGATGGGATTGCCGCCGGTTAGGCACGCCGAGTTTCGCGAGCAGGTGCGCGTGATTCGCGACCTGCTCCAGGACGGCGAAGCGATCTACAACACCGAAGGGTTGAGCCGCAAGATAAGGTACCTGCATCGCGATCGGCGCTTCATCAACCTCGACGATCAGATTCCTTTGTATGTCGCCGCCAATGGTCCGAAGACGCTGGCGCTCGCGGGCGAGTTTGGCGACGGTGCGATCACGACTGGAATTACCGACGCGGAACGAGTCGGCGCCGTGCGCAAGAGTCTCGAGGCGGGCGCGTCGAAAGCGGGACGCAGCGCGGCGAAGATGCCGATCGTGTCGCTCACTCACATTTGCGTGTTGCGGCCCGGCGAACAGCTCGATTCGCCGCGGGTGAAGGCGATGACCGGGCACTGGGTCATGGCGAGCTTCCACGCGATCGCGGCGGGATACGCGCGCGCCGGTTATCTGCCCGAGGCAGTCGCCGAGGTGTACAAGGCTTACGAGGAATACGTCGCCAAGATGAAGTCGCCGGCCGCCGAGCGCTACCTCGAGCTCCACATCGGGCATTGTACTTACGTCGCGCCGCTCGAGCAGAAGTACGTGACGGCCGAAACAATCGCGGCGACGACGATAATCGGATCGAAGGAAGAAATTGTCGAGCGGCTGCGATCGCTCGAGCGCGCCGGTTTGTCGCAAGTCTTCATCAATCCGCCGATGGACGGTTACAATGATTGCATCGACGAAATTTCGCGCGACGTGATCGCGCGGATGTGATTGTCGGCAGATAGCTAGGTAGCGGCGACTTCGGCCAGTTCGATAGAGCCGGCGGCGATCGCTGGAACGTAGTACGCCTCGGGCGAGCCCCACACCGTCGCCGGACGCACGCGCGATCCGACCGCCAGCGGATGCTCGAACACCTGCGCGATATTCGCGTTGATGCGCAAACAGTTGGGCGCCAGCGGCTCGGCGATTTCGCCGTTGCGCACGATATAAGAGTCGCCGGTAACAGTGCAGGTGAAATCGCCCGCGCGCTGGCCGTTGATCGGATAGGTGTACCAGATGCGGCCGACGTAGATTCCGTCACCGACCGCCCGCACCAGCTCGCGATCGTTAACGCCTCCGCGCGCGCGCATCACGACGTTGGTGCCGGCCGAGCCGGGACTCGCGTCGAAGCGCCGGCCGCTGCCCTCGCCGAGCCGGTAACCGCTCAGCGGCGGAAACTCGAGCTTCGCGGGAGCGCTGGCGCCGAGCTTTTCGGCGCGATGCTCGTCGGTCAGAAGGCGATGGCTGTCGTAGAAATTCGAAAGCAGGCCGACCAACTTGCCATTGCGGATCAATTCGACACGGCGCGTGGGAATTCCTTCGCAGGTAATTCGACGCCGAATCGCGCCGGCACTGAATGCTGGATCGTCGGCGAGACTCAAGCGCGAATCCATAACTGGCGCGCCGAATTTTGCGTGATAGGCCGAACTGGCGGCGTGAAACGCGCCGGTGGTGAGCGAACCCATCACCATGTAGTTGAGAATCTCGGCGACCGGCTGCGGTCCCAGCACGACGCGAAATTTTCCAGCTGCGGGCCGCGCTCCGTGTGAGAGAGCAAGCGCGCGGCGGACGGCGTCGCGGCCGAGCACCTTCGCGTCGCGGCGCATCGCTGCTGCGGAATCGCCGAGCGCGGTCGCCGTACCCTTGGCGTCGAGCGATTCGATTATCGACGTCACAGACGCGTTGAAGTGCGCGCTTTCATCGGTTCGGATTTCAGCGAAGTTCGAACTGAAGATCGCGATTCGATCGCGAATCACCGACACATCGCCACCGATGATGAGACCTGGGTGATCGGTTCGTGAGTCCGCGGGACGCTTCGCGAATGTGGCGAGTGCGCCGTCGAGCACGTCCCACGCAGCGGCCGCAATGGCGCCGTCCCCTACTCTCGCCAGATCACTTTTTTCCGATGCAACCAACCTGCCGAGCGCCACCGCCGGGAAACCTGGGAAGTGCGGATCGACTACGGCAGCGCTGCGCGCGCGGCCGATCGCGACTCGCACAGAGTCGGGAGTGAAATCGCCAGCCTCAAACGCGACGCCGATTTCGTGCGGATCGTGCCGCATCGCGACGCGCAACTGAAATCCATCGGCATGCAGCGATTTGAATTCCTCGAGGCCGCGGCTGGGAATGTCGGAAGTGTACGCCAGGCGCGCAATTCGATGTTCCGCCGTCGCGCAATAAATCTCGTAGCTCGAGAGGTCCTTCTCTCGCGCGAGAATCCGCGCCGCCTCTCGCGTGAAGGACTTGAGTTCGGCGACCGAGCGCATCAGTTGCCCGCCAATCGCGCGCGCGAGCGCAGCGTCGGTGCGCCGTTGGACATTCGCTTGACCTGCATCGGCTGGCCTTTGCCGCAGTTTGGGATCGCGATTAGGCGCAGATCGTTGCCGACGGCGTCCACCTTGGTGAAGAAACTCTTCGAGTCGGCGATCACGCTGCCGGAGCGATAGAGACGCCCGATTCGTCCGTGATCGATTTCGTAAACGCGGCGTGCGGAGATTCGGAAATTTTCGCGCGACTCGGAAATCGACGGAACCTGATTACCGCAAACGTAGAAGCCGTGCTCGACCTCGGCGATGATTTTTTCGGGCGGAGTTTCACCCGGCATAAAAAACGTGTTCGACATTCTGATCAGAGGCACGTGCCATCCTTCACTCGCACGCGCCGAGCCGTTGGGCTCCGCGCCGAGCACGGTCGCAGTCGCGCGCGAATTCAGGAAGCCGCTGAAAATGCCCCGCTCGATGTGCATCACGCGGCGGCCGCGAGTGCCTTCGTGGTCGTAGCGGTAGTGGCCGTAGCCGTCGAGGCTCGGATCGGAGCAGGCGGAGAGGAGAGGCGACGCAACCGTCTTGCCCAACTGGTTGTCCGCCAGCGAGCGCAAAAGCCAACTCCGTCCTGCGTACGCGGCTTCCATCTTAAGCGCGCGATCGGCTTCGCACGGATGGCCGATGACCTCGTGTGAGACGAGCGCGTTGAAATGCGGATCGGTGACGACCACAACTTCGCCGGCCGGCGGCTTGAGCACGGGAGCGGCAGCCAGCTCACGCGCCTCGCTGGCAAGGTCGACGCAGAATTTCGCGAGTGAAGGATTCGGCATCAACTCGCCACGCCAACCGTCGCTTAGACATTCGAGTCCGCGCTGCTGGCCGATCGAGTCGTAGGTTTCCTGGTGGCCGTCGCCGATTTGCGCGACGACGTAGCAGTCGCCCTGCGAAAACGCATACGCCTGCGAGACCACAGTGCCCGCGGTGTCGATGAAAATCTCGCTACGCAACTCGGTCATCGCCGCGATACCCTGATAGGCGATCGCGTCGCCGAGCGCGGCGACCTCGTGCGACGCGTCGAGCGAAATTTTCTTCAGCTCGTCGGTCGAGAGCGAGCGCGGATCGCGGCGAAAGTTCGCCTCGACGTCTTCGCGGACGCTTTCGCGTGGTGGAATTTGTGCGACGAGCAATCCTTTTGCCGCATCGCCCAGATGCGCGATCAGTTCAGCTTTTCTGCGAGCGCTGAAACGCGCCCGATCGTACGCCTCATCGAGCCCGCGCCGGAGTTCGGCGACGAGCTTGGCTGGTCGCCCCGCGAGCGCGCCAATCTCCGCGCCGGTCTGACCGTGACCGACAGGACCCGTCCGGTCGGCAACATGTACCGATACTGCATACGCGGCATTCTCGCTCTCAGAGCCATCGCGCGGCTCACCGTTCACTGCCGCGCCGGAACGATTGAAGACGACTTCGAAGCGAAGATCGGCGTAGACAACGCCCCGCTTCGAGCGCGCAAAGCGTGCAAGGATGCTCTCGCCCTCGCGGCGCAGGTACTCGATCGCTTCGAACAGGTCGCCGCGCCGGATCACGACAGCCGCATCTAGATGATGCCTTCGCGCTTGAGATCTTCGAGCTGGCCGGCGCCGAGGCCGAGCAACTCGCCGTAAACGTCGGCGTTATGCTGACCGAGCAGCGGGGCCGATTTCACTTCGACCGGCGAGTCTTCGAGGCGCACCGGACATCCCGGCATCGTGAAGTCGCCGCGCACGGGATGCTTGATGGTCACGATCATGCCGCGCTGCTTGAGATGGGGATCGTTCAGCAGCTCGACGCTGTCAAGCACGGCGCCGCACGGAACGCCCGCCTCGCCGAGGATTCGCATCACCTCGTGCTTGGTGTGACGCCCGGTCCATTCGTTAATCATCGCGGTCAGCGCCTCGACGTTTTTCGCGCGTTCTCGTCCGATGAAACGTTCGTCGCTCACAATTTCCGGGTGACCGATCACCTCGCACAAGCTCACGAACATCTCGGGCGAGGTGCATAAGATGTAGCAGTAATCGTTGTCGCCGCCGGGTGCGCATTTGTAAATGTCGCCGGGACCGCCGCCGGCCACGCGATTGCCCGAGCGCGGCGTCGGTTTGTGCGTGATGTACGTGCCCATCATCGGCACGCGCACGAAGTTCAGCACCGCCTCCTGCATCGCGACTTCGACTTTCTGCCCCTTGCCTGTCCGCTCGCGCTGAATGTACGCGGCGAGCACGCCGACCGCCGCATGCATCCCGGTGCCGGTGTCGCCAATCGTCGGCCCGGGCTTGAGCGGCGGCGAACCGGGAAACCCAGTCAGCGCCATCGCGCCGCCGGAAGCCTGCGCAATCATGTCGAAGCTTTTGTATTTGCTGTATGGCCCGTGGGTGCCGAAGCCCTTGATGGTCAGGTAGATCAGTCGCGGATTTATTTCGCGCAGCCGATCGTAACCAAGACCTAGACCTTCGAGCGTTCCGAGCGAGAAATTTTCCGTGAGCATGTCGACTTGCTTGACCAGGTCGATAAACATCGCGCGGCCCTTCTCGCTCTTGAGGTTGAGCGTGATGCCGCGTTTGTTGGCATTGAGCAGAATGAAGTAGTACGAATCGACGCCCTGCTTTTCGGTGAGCAGCCAGCGCCCCTGCTCGCCCATCTTTGGCGACTCGACTTTGATGACGTCGGCGCCGAGCCACGCGAGCATCTCGGTGCACGAGGTGCCGGCCTCGAACTGCGTCATGTCCAGAACTTTGACTCCGCTCAAAGCTTTTTCCATTGCCGCCTCCTGCCGCGCGTCCGCTTCCGAACGCGCGCTGTCACTTGATCTAGCGCCAGCAGCATCGCGGCGGCAAGCCGGGTGGGGTTAAGTCTTTGTCCGCCGTCTGGTAGAGATCATGATGCAGCGATCGAAGGATCGGCTCGCACGCAATGGCAGACACCGCATTATCGAAGCTCGCGCGAATCCGCGAGGAACTGAACCGGATGTTCCTCGAACGAATCGATCTGATCGACGGCGCAATCGTAGCAATGCTGTCGGCGAATCACGTGCTGATCATCGGGCCGCCGGGCACGGCGAAATCGATGCTGGCGGACGAATTGTGCCGGCGAATCGAAGGCGCGAATTATTTTCAGTGGCTGCTGACGAAGTTCAGCACGCCCGAAGAAATTTTCGGCGCCGTCAGCCTGAAGGGACTCGAAGAAGACGATTACCGGCGCGTCACCACGCACAAATTACCCGAAGCGCACATCGCGTTCCTTGACGAAATCTTCAAGGCCAACTCGTCGATCCTCAACGCGCTGTTGACGATTATCAACGAACGAATTTTTCACAACGGGCGCGAGCGCATCCCCGTGCCGCTCATCACGATGTTCGGCGCGTCGAACGAACTTCCCGACGAAGATGAGCTGACTGCACTTTACGATCGCTTCATGGTCCGTTTCATGGCCGACTACATCACCGAGGAGCACGGCTTCATCCGGATGATGGCCGGCGGTCCCGAGCGCGCGCGCACGACGCTGCAATTTGCGGAGCTCGACGAGTTGCGCGCGGCGACGGCCGCAGTCACGGTGCCCGGCGCGATCCTCGAGGCGATCGCGCAGATCCGGCGCGAGCTGGCGCGCGAGCAAATCGTCGTATCAGATCGGCGCTGGAAGAACTCGCTCGGCATCTTGCGCGCGCACGCGATCGTTGTGGGTCGCAGCGCGGTGGACGAAGATGATCTGATGTTTCTTGCGCACGTGCTGTGGAAAGATCCCGAAGAGCGGCCCAAGGTGGTCGAGGCGCTGCGGCGAATCGTGCGCGGATACGAGGACAAGCTGCAGGAGTTGGTGTTCGAGAGCCGCGAGCTGCGCGAATACGCCGCGGGCGCATGGGAGAGCGAGGAGCTGCGGCGGCGTGCGCTGACCGAAGCGAATGCCAAGCTCGCGAATATCGCGGCGCGCTTCGACGTGCTGCTGAAAGAAGCGTCGGACTCGGGCCGCGCGATTGCCAACGCGGACCGGATGCGCGTCGAGGTGAAAGATATTCAGCAAGCCGTTTTCCGCAGAAGCGTCGGCGATTAGAAAATGCCGCTAGAAGAATCAACCCCGGCGATCGTGCTCCGCGCGCGCGACTACGCCGAGTCGGATCGAATCGTCACGCTGCTGACGCTCAACGCGGGCAAGATCAGCGGAATCGCCAAGGGCGCCAAGGCGTCGCGGCATCGCTTCGAGCGCAAGCTCGAGCCATTTTCGCACGTCGTCCTGCACTACCGCCGGCGCCCGCACGGGCAGTTGGTGTTTATCACTCGCGCCGAAGCGGCCGACCTGACGCAGCACGTGCTCGACGACGACCTCGCGAAGATTGCACTCGGCAGCTACATGCTCGAGCTCACCGACGCGCTGACTACCGAGGAGAGCGAGGCCGCAGAGGCGTATCGTGTGCTGTCGGAGGGACTCGGCGCGCTCAGCACCCGCTTCGCCGATGCGGCGCTGCGGCAGGCTTTCGAGCTGCGGCTGCTCGGATGGGCCGGCTTCGGACTCGAGTTTACGCGCTGCCGCATCTGCGCGACCCTTAACGGCGACAACGGCGCGGCATCGACGGTGTATTTCGTAGTCTCGCGCGGCGGCATCGTCTGCGCAAAATGCCGGCCGTCGGTGGCGGAGGGCGCGATCAAGCTGTCGAGCAAAGGTGCTGCCACCCTCGCACGGCTGGGCAGGTTGCCGATGGACGACTCACCCGGCTCGGATGCCGCAGGCCCCGACGGCGCACTCGCGCTCGCGCGCTTCATCGGCTCGATCGTCGATCGGCGGCTGCGCAGTCAGGAATTTCTCGATTCAGTTTTGCCCGGCGCAGGAAGAATCTGACATCAGCCGCCGCTTTCGGGCGCCGGCGATTCTCCATGCACCACTTCGGGCTCGCGGTAGCGGCCGCCCTGATGCTCGATCACGACGATTCCGCAATTCGGCGGCACGTGCGCGTTTTCCCATTGGCCGGTGACGTGCGCCCACACCGACCTCATCACGCCGCCATGACTGACGATCACGATCTCGTCGTCGGGATATTTCTTCGCCACGTTGTCGAGCACTGGCGCGACGCGTTTGAGGACATCCTCGTGACTCTCGCCGTTGGGCGCGCGCCAGACCCACGAACGCTTCGGATCGAAAGTCGGATCGTTGGCGATCGATTCGTAAGGCTGGCCGGCAAGGTCGCCGAGGCTCTGCTCGCGAAACTCCGCCTCGTACTCGATTGGAATCGCCAATTCCGCGGCGATTATGAGTCCCGTCTCGCGGGCGCGCGCATACGTGCTCGCAATCACGCGTATCGGGTGAAACTTGATTTTAATTTTCTGCGCCGCTTCCATCGCCTGGCGCCGGCCGAGGTCGGTGATTTTCGCCTCGCCCGAAGTGGTAAAGCGCCGAATCGCGTTGCCCTCGCTCTCGCCGTGACGAACCATTATCAGCTTGCCCATAGCGTCGAAATTCTCTCCGAAAAATAAGTTTGGCGCGAACGAAACGCGGCTCCGCTCAGGTCTTCGGCTTGTCGTCACCGCCCCCCACTTTTGCGAGCGCGCGGAACGGTTCCAATAAGTCGATCGGCAACGGAAAGACAGTCGTCGAATTGTTTTCGGTCGCGATCTCCTTGAGCGTCTGCAGGTAGCGAAGCTGCAGCGTGATCGGACTCTTGCTCATCACCTCGGCGGCGTCCGCGAGGCGCTGCGAGGCCTGGAATTCGCCTTCGGCCGCGATCACTTTGGCGCGCCGCTCGCGCTCGGCCTCGGCCTGCGCTGCGATCGCACGCTGCATGTCCTGCGGCAGATCGATATTTTTCAACTCGACCAGCGTAACCTTCACGCCCCACGGCTCGGTTTGCGAATCCACTATCTCCTGGATGCGCGCGTTGAGCTTGTCGCGCTGGCTCAGCAGTTCGTCGAGTTCCGTCTGCCCTCCGACCGAGCGCAAGGTGGTCTGCGCGAGTTGCATCGTGGCGAACAGGTAGTTCGCGACCTCAGTCACGGCGCGCGACGGATCGACGACGCGAAAATACAGCACCGCGCTGACCTTGACCGTCACGTTGTCCTTGGTGATCACGTCCTGCGGCGGAATATCCAACGTCACCGTCCGCAGATCGATTCGCGCCATCCGCTCGAGCACCGGGATTACGAAAATCACGCCCGGCCCGCGATACGGCGTGAGCCGGCCGAGCCGAAAGACTACGCCGCGCTCGTACTCGTTGAGCACCTTGAGCCCGCTCAAAACGAAAATGATGCCGATGAAGATTACTATCCCGACTCCGCCCGCCATCGCGATTCTCCTTCGCCCCCTTGCGCGCGAGGCTCTCGATACCCTGACCTTTCCGCCGACGCTACGCCAGCTTCTGAACCTGCAACTCCAGACCGTTGATCGATTTCACGCGAGCGCGCGCGCCGGGACTGAGCGCGTCGCTGCTGACCGCGCGCCAAATCTCGCCATGCACGAAAACTTTGCCGGGCGCGCCGGGAGCGATCGCCTCCCGCACCTCGCCGACCTCGCCTATGATGCCCTCGGCGCCGGTCGTCGCGCGCCTGCTTCGCTCGCGCGCCACGATATATCCGATGCCGAGAACTATCAGCGTCAGCGCCGCCGATGCGCCATATATAATGTTGCGATTAACCGCCAGGTCGGTCTTCGACGTATCGATAAAAAACAGCGAGCCGATGACGAAGGCCGTCACCCCGCCCAGCCCGAGAATTCCGTAGCTGGTGACAAAGGCCTCGGAAATCAGCATGCCGACGCCCAGAAAAATCAGCAGCAAGCCGGTGAGATTTACCGGCAGCACCTGGAACGACGCGAGCGCGAGCAGCAGGCAAATCGCGCCTGCCACGCCCGGAAAAATCACGCCCGGATGCGCGAACTCGAAGTACAGCCCAATCAATCCGCCCATCAGCAGCAGGTACACGATGTTGGGATCGGCGAGCGTGTCGAGCAGTTTTTGACCGGGCGTCATCCGCACGCGCTTGACTGTCGCGTCTGCCAGCGCGAGCGTCACGGTCTGGCCCGCCACCTGCACCTTGCGGCCGGTGGCTTGCGTGAGCAGGCTGCGCAAATCGGGCGCGACGATGTCGATCACGTTCTTCGCCAGCGCCTCGCGCTCGCCAATTGCGATACTGTGGCGAACGGCCTGCTCGACCCAATCTTCGTTGCGCCCGCGCTGCTGCGCGATCGTGCGCGCGAAGGTCGCGGTGAAGTTCTCCATCTTCTGACCCATCTCGCCCTTGATGTCCTCGCCGCCCTCCTCCACCGGATGCGCCGCGCCGATCGTCGTCCCCGGCGCCATCGCCGCGACGTTCGCCGCTTCGGTGATGAAAGTCCCGGCCGACGCCGCGCTCGCGCCCGACGGCGCGACGTAAACGATCACCGGCAACGGCGCCGCGAGGATCGACTTGACGATCTTTTGCGCGGAGCTCAACAAGCCGCCCGGCGTGTCGAGCTCGATCACTAGCGCACTGGCACCGTCGGTCGATGCGGAAGCAAGCGCGTCGTCGAGGTAGGACGCGGTGGCGGGATTGATCGCGCCATCAATTGTGATCAACTCGACCCACGGCGGATGGGCTGCCGCTTTGGCCGGCGCGCCGGCGGCAAGAATTCCACGCGACGTGGTCAGCCCCGCCGCTGTCGCGATCGCCAACATCGCGACGACGAGGATTCTTGTCCGCGCTCTCACGACGGCGAACCGCCGCGCCGCGGGATCGGCATCCCGAGATATTTCATCACTTCCTGAATATCCGCCCACACCAGCCGCTTGTCGCTGGGCGTGCGTAGGAGGTACGCCGGATGAAACGTCGGCATGAATCGGATGCCGCGAAAGTTCTGCCAGTTGCCGCGCAGCTTGCTGATCGGAATTTTCACCTTGAGCACCGCCTGCACGGCGAAAGTCCCCAGCCCGACGATCGCGCGCGGTCGCACGAGGTCAATCTGCCGAAACAAAAACGGCTCGCACGCAGCGACTTCATCGGGCTCGGGATTTCGATTGTCGGGCGGGCGGCACTTGATCACGTTGCAGATGTACACGTCGGCGCGGCTGACACCCATGCCGCGCTCGATGATATCGGTCAGCAACTGACCGGCGCGGCCCACGAATGGCTCGCCGCGCGCGTCCTCGTCGGCGCCGGGGGCCTCGCCCACGAACATCAAGTCCGCGTTGGGATTGCCGACGCCGAAGACCAGGTTCGTCCGGCGCGGCGCGAGCTTGCATCGCTGACAATCGCCGATGAACGCGCGCAACTCGTCGAGCGTCGAAGTTTTTTCGAGCCCTGGATATTTCGAAAACAACTCAGTCGATATCGGCGCGGCGGCGGGCTGACTTGCTGCAGGAGTCGACACTGCGGGCATTGCGCGCGGCGTGGAAAGCGGCGTGGCGGGAAGGCCTTCCATCCCCTCTTCCCGCAATTGCTCGACGTAATCGCGAATCGTTGCGACCAGCGTGCGGCGATCCAACGGCGATGACGCGTCCATTTGAAAATTATCTGACGGCGCGCAGGCGCGAGGATTTTTCAGCGCGTCCCGGCTTCGACTTGGCTGCACGCAGCGCGACGATTCGATCGAGGATGAGATCCGCGACCGCGTCCTTGGACATCTGCGGATGGCTCTGCGAGCCGCCGTCGGCGCCGATGAGCGTGACGATATTGGTGTCGACCTCGAAGCCGGCCCCCTCCCGCGTCACATCGTTGGCGACGATCAGGTCGAGACCTTTGCGCTTGAGCTTGGCGCGCGCGTTGGTCTCCAGGCCCTGGGTCTCAGCCGCGAATCCTACCAGGATGCGCGCGCCCTTTTTCGCCGACAGCCGCGGCATCTCGTCCGCGATCGATTCCATCTCTAGCCGAAGCCCGCGTGCGTCCTTCTTGATCTTGCCGCTCGCTGGATTCGCCGGACGGAAATCCGCGACCGCCGCCGCCATTACTAGCGCCGTTGACCACTGAAAATTGCTTGAGGTTTGCGCGAGCATCGCCGCCGCCGTCACCGTGTCGATTCGCTCGACTCCATAAGGCGTCGCAATCGCCGACGGTCCTGCCACGATTCGCACCGCCGCACCGCGGCGCCACGCCGCCCGAGCAATCGCGAAGCCCATCTTGCCGGACGAACTGTTCGAAACGAATCGCACCGGGTCGATCGGCTCCCGCGTCGGTCCTGCCGTTACCAGGATTTTCTCGCCCGCGAGGTCCTGCGCCGAGAGCATCTTCTCGATTTCCGCGACGACGATCGCCGGGTCCGGCAGGCGGCCCTTGCCTTCGTAGCCGCACGCAAGTGCGCCTTCCGCCGGATCGATGATGACCGCGCCGCGCGCTCGCAGTGTGGCCAGGTTCTCGACCACCGTCGGATGCTCATACATGTGCACGTTCATGGCAGGCGCAAACGCGACTTTCGCGCGCGTCGCAAGCAGCACCGTGGTCACGATATCGTCGGCGATACCGACCGCGGCTTTGGCGATCACATCGGCGGTCGCCGGCGCGATCACAATTGCGTCCGCGCTGTCCGCCAGCTTGATATGTCCGATCTCGGATTCCTGCGTCAGCGAAAATGTGTCGGTGGCGACGGGATTGGCGCTGACCGTCTGCAGCGTGAGCGGCGTGATGAACTCGGTCGCGTTGCGCGTCATCATCACGCGGACGTTTGCACCGGCATTGACGAGCAGGCGCACCAGCTCCGCCGATTTGTAAGCGGCGATTCCGCCACTCACGCCAAGCACGATCGTCTTGCCGTCAAGCACGCCCATCGCCCTTGATTCTAGTGCGGCGCGCTCGCCCGCGAAACGGCCTCAAGAGCGGCCGTCAGTCGTAGTATTCGAGCCCGAGATGCGTGATCAGGTCTTCGCCGCGCATCCAGCGCAACGTGTTCTTGAGCTTCATCAGCTGAATGAAGATGTCGTGCTCGGGATAAATGTTCGGCGCATGCATCGGCGCCTTGAAGTAGAACGACAGCCATTCCTGTATTCCGCGCATGCCGGCGCGATGCGCCAAATCGAGAAACAGCACGAGGTCGAGCACCAGCGGCGCTGCCAAGATCGAATCGCGGCACAGAAAATTAATTTTGATCTGCATCGGATAGCCGAGCCATCCGAAGATATCGATATTGTCCCACCCTTCCTTCGAATCGCCACGCGGCGGGTAGTAATTGATTTTCACCGAGTGGAACACGTCGCTGTAAAGCTGCGGATGCAGCTCCGGCTGCAGGATCTGATCGAGCACCGACAGCTTGGTCTCTTCCTTGGACTTGAACGACCCCGGATCTTCGAGCACCTCGCCGTCGCGATTGCCGAGAATGTTGGTCGAGAACCATCCCGACATCCCGAGCATGCGCGCCTTCAGTCCCGGCGCGATCAGCGTCTTCATAAACGTCTGCCCGGTCTTGAAGTCCTTGCCGCAGATCGGAAGATTGGTCTCGCGCGCGAGCTCCAGCAGCGCGGGCGTGTCGGTCGTCAGGTTGGGCGCGCCGTTGGCGTACGGGATTCCCATTTTGAGCGCGGCGTACGCGTAAATCTGGCTCGGCGCGATTTCCGGATCGTTGCTCGCGAGCCCGGCCTCGAACGCCTTTAGCGTCTCATGCACCGCCGCCGGCCGATGAAACACCTCAGTCGACCCGCACCACACCATCACGGTCCGCGCGACGCCGGTGCGCTTCTGGAATTGCCGGATGTCGTCCATCAGCATCGCGGCCTTGTCCATTTTGGTGCGCGCTTCCTTCAGATTCGGCCCGCGAATATTGCGCACATAGTCCTGATCGAAAACTGCATCCATCGGATGAAGTTTTTCCAGCGGCTCGCGCACCTGCTCCAGGAGCCGTCGATCGAGCACCGCCGCGTTCAGCGCCGCTTCGTATGCACTGTCTTCGTAGATGTCCCAGCCGCCGAACTCCAGATGCTCGAGCTGCGCCAGCGGCACGAAATCCTTGATCAACGGCGTGCGTCCCTCGGTCCGTTTGCCGAGACGGACAGTCGCCAGCTGGGTCAGCGATCCGATCGGCGCGCCCAAGCCGCGCTTGACCGCCTCTACTCCCGCAATGAATGTCGTGCTGACCGCACCGAGGCCGGGAAGCAGAACGCCGAGCTTGCCGTCCGCGGGTGCGATCGGGACGGGACCTTTGGTCGTCAAAACTTCAGAGCTCCTTGGCGTCAGCCCTTTCGAAACCGCGAAGGAAATTCAGCGCCGAAAGTTTGATCCGGATGCAACACGCGCGCGCGCGCGAGGAGCACCTCTTCGGTCTCCGGAATGTTCGGGTCCGGGATGCAGCAATCGACCGGGCACACGGCCGCGCACTGCTCCTGATCGAAGAAGCCGACGCATGCAGTGCATTTGTCCGGCACGATGTAATAGATGTCTTCCTTGATTGCGGGCTTGGTTGCGCCGTCGAGTTCCCACTGCGCGCCACCTTCGTAAATCGCCGTGTTCGGGCACTCCGGCTCGCACGCGCCGCAGTTGATGCATTCTTCTGTTATCAGCGTGGACATTTTCCAGCTCCGAAACCGGTCATGATTGAAACGGACCGCCGGGTATTGGCGGCAACAAGTCGAACGGACCGAACGGCAACAATATCGGCGCGCGGCAAGAGGAGCAAGTAGAACAGCGGGTATTGCACGGCGTCAGAGATCAATCGGCCACCGCGTTTGCGATCCGCCGCGCAAGTTCCAGAAATGCAATGCTCGCCGGATGCGCAGGATTGGCGACTACGATCGGCATGCCGTCATCGCCGGCCTGCCGCACGTCGGGGTAAATCGGAATTCGCGCGAGCAGTTGCGTCCCTTCCTCAGCCGCCATCCGCTCGCCGCCGCCATAGCCAAAAAGCTCGTCGCGCTCGCCGCAATCTGGACACACAAAATAGCTCATGTTCTCGACCACGCCGAGAATCGGGCAATGCACTTGGCGAAACATTTTGACCGCGCGCGTCGCGTCGAGCAGCGCGACGTCCTGCGGCGTCGTCACGATCACCACGCCGTCCACCGAGACCTGCTGCGCGAGCGTCAACTGCGCGTCTCCCGTGCCCGGCGGCAGATCGACCACCAGGAAATCCTGCGTGCCCCACAGCGTGTCCTTCAGGAATTGGCGCACGGCGCCCATCACCATCGGTCCGCGCCAAATTACTGGCGCCTTTTCGCCGAGAAAAAATCCGATCGAGATGAGCTTCACCCCGTATTTTTCGATCGGGAAAAAATTCTGGCCGCCCGCCGACTTCGGCCGCTCGTCGCCGACCTTGAACATCATCGGCACCGACGGCCCATAAATATCGGCGTCGAGAAGCCCGACGCTGAGCCCCAACCGCGCCAGCGCCACAGCGATATTCGCCGCGACCGTAGATTTGCCGACACCGCCCTTCCCGCTACCGACCGCGATAATATGTTTGGTGCCCTCGAGCCGCACGCGCCCGGTCTTCTCGCCAAGCTCGGCCTCAATCCGATGCACCCGCAGCTCGACGTTGGGTACGCCCAGCTCATGCGTCAGTGCATTATGGATGCTTGCCGCCAGTTCGCGAATCAGCTCGTCGCGCTCGCTGACCTGTCGCAGCGTAATCGCATAGCCGCCCTTTTCCGACGGCTGCGCATCCTCAACAATCCCCAGCGCAACGATATCGGCGTCGTAGCCGGGATACTTCACGTGCCCCAGCGCCTCGATCACTGCATCGTTTGTTACCAGTCGTGCCACTAATGCAATTATCGCAGATGCATTAGCGCGTCGAAAGCATTACGCAGCGCCAGCTATCTCAAATTCTCGATCCTCTTCCGGCGCTCGCTTACCGTTTGACGGTAACCGTGAAGCAGCGTATCATGCTTTTGTGATCAAGAGCTTTCGCGATACCCGCGCACAAGCTCTGTTCGAACAGCAGGACGTGCCAGCCTTGCGGCATATCGAGCGTCCGGCACGGCGGAAACTGGAAGCGTTGGACTCGGCTCAACGACTAGGCGATCTCGCGGCTGCACGCGGCAACAATCTGGAAGCGCTGAAGGGCGACCGTCTCGGACAACACAGCATTCGAATCAACGACCAGTATCGAATCTGTTTCGTATGGCAAACCGGAGATGCGTCCGACGTCGAAATAGTCGACTATCATCGCTAAGAACACTCGGAGAACTCGATAATGGCTGCGAAAAAACTATCCCCCATTTTCCCGGGCGAAATCCTCAACGAGGACTATCTGATTCCAGCGGGCATCAGCATTAACCGGCTCGCAATGGATATCCACGTGCCGGTTTCACGCGTCTATGAAATCGTCAAGGGAGAGCGCGCAATCACCGCCGACACTGCTCTGCGACTGGCGCGCTATCTCGGCACCAGCGCCGAGTTCTGGATGAATCTGCAGACTAAGTACGAACTTCGCAAAACCAAGGACGAGCGTGCCGCCAGGATAGCCGCTGAAGTGCGCCCGCTGGCCGCATCCGGGCGCTGAACGCTACCGCGCGAGGGGCGCGAGGCGCGACGCGATCACGTCGCGCGCTTCGGTCGCGATCTGGCGCACGATTTCTCCGGCTGGCGCGATTCTTTCGATCAAGCTCACTGACTGTCCCGCATAGAGCGGCAAGCCGCTGAGATCGCCCTCGACCGAATCCGACGGAGGATTCACCGAGTACCGCGGTAACGGCGCGTCGACGCCACCGCGACGAAGATGCGCGATCACTTCGCCTTCGCCCCCGCGATTGGGGCTCGCGGGACTGCCCGCGCGCTGCCATGCCTCGACCAGCGGCGTACGAATCACACGATGGGCAGCGTCGGGCCAACCGACATCGAACAGCTTGGTGTGAATCGTGTCGCTCGCGTGCGCGTCGACCACCGCCCGCTTGTACTTCGGATGCGCCGACGCCTCGCGCGAGGCAAGGAAGCGTGTGCCGAACACCGCGCCGTCGGCGCCGAGCGCGAGCGCTGCTGCCAGACCGCGGCCGTCGCTGATTCCTCCGGCCGCGAGCATCGGCAAATCGCCAATCGCGTCCCGTACTTCCGGCACCAACGCGAACGTGGTTACCACGCCGCGGACGTGGCCGCCGGCCTCGAAGCCTTGCGCGATAATCGCGTCGGCGCCGGCGCGTTTGGCCGCGGCCGCTTCCAGAGCCGAGCCGCACTGCCAGATGACTTTCAGGCCAAGCTTCTTGCAGGCCGGGATGTGCTCGGCAGGATCGCCCCAGAACAACGTCACTGCGGAAATCGGCTGCGTGGCGAGAGTTTCGAAAGTTCCTGGCTGAAGAAACGGAATCAACTGATTAACGACGATCGGCTTCGAGGTGATCCTCCGCGCAGCCGCGATCTCGGCGCCGATTGCGTCCGGCGGGAAACCCGGCAGCGCAATCGTGCCGAGGCCGCCCGCCTCCGACACGGCGGCCGCAAGATTCGCAAGCGCGATAGTGCCCATCCCGGCGCATACAATCGGATACTCGATGCCGAACAGATCGCAGAATTTCGTCTTCAGCATTGGCCGAAGCTCCGTTACTCAGGGCTTGGTCGCTTTGATCGAAAAAATCGTCGGAATCGGATCGCCCTCGATATGCCACTGGCCGTCGCTGCCCTGCTTCATGAATGGGGCGTGCTGGTAGATGCATTCGGCGAACTCGTGCAGGTACTCGATTCGCAGTCCCGCCGCCGCGAGCGCGCTGACGATGTCGCCGAGCCGGTACATCCACTGATGCGTTTCCGAAACAATCTTCGTGTGGTCCGAATAATCGGGTCCAGGCGGATCCTCTCGCATCGCCCTGTGGAAGTACGAAATCTCAAACTCGAGCTTGGTCGCGCCCGCGTCATTGCGGCTCATCTGCGTGAGCGGGTGAAACTCCGCCATATAGAAAAACCCGCCGGGCTTGACGAAGCTCGCCGCAACCTGCGCCCATCGCGTGATATCCGGCAGCCAGCACAATGCCCCGTACGACGTGAACACGATATCGAACTGCTCGTGCAGCACGTCGGGCGCGTCGTAGATGTTCGATTGCACGAATCGCGCGGGAATCTTCAGCTCGCCACTGATAGAACGCGCCAGCTTGATAGCCTCATCGGAAAAATCTACGCCAGTGACCTGCGCGCCCATCCGCGCCCACGACATCGTGTCGAGTCCGAAATGACACTGCATGTGCAACAGCGACTTGCCGCGAACGTCGCCAACCTCGCGCAGTTCGATCGGCTTAAGAACGTTCGCGCCCGCCTTGAATTCCGCCAGCCGGTACCCGCGCGAGCCAGCGTGAATCCGCGCCATCTGGTTCCACGCGTCGAGATTTGCTTTCAGCCGCTCGTCCATCGCCCTAACGCTCGCAGCAGTTCTATGGCCGTTCCTGACTGTAGTCCCACGACACCGTATGCGACGGCTTGAACGTCACCACCACGACCTTGTTACCCTTGAGCGACTTCGCGTACGCCTTGCCGAGCTTCTTGCCCAGGTACTCGACCGCCATCCGCTCGGTGCGCTTGTCGTCGACTTTTTCCTCGAGCGTCGCGCGACCCTTCAGCACCACCGTTTTGTACGGCGCCTTCTTGGTATCGACCACCAACGTGACGCGCGGATCGCGCACCAGGCATTTGTACTTGAACGATTCGGCGCCAGTGTGAAACACGACTTGCCCGTCGGCATACTCGTACCAGGTCGGCACCGCGTGCGGCGCGCCGTCAGGCGCCGTGACCGCGACAACCGCGACCAAAGGCTTCTTGAGCAGCTTCTCGATATCTTTTTTCTTCATCGGCATGCGGATGCTGGCTCCTCTGGCGCCACGAATTACTTGCCCTTGAAATTCGGTTTGCGTTTTTCGCGGAAGGCGCGCGTTCCCTCGCGCACGTCCTCCGACGGATTTGTGATCATCACGTTCAGCGCGGCGTCCTCCAGCGCATTCTCGAGCGTCATCTCGCGCTGCTTGTACATCATGCGTTTGGCCAATCGAATTGCCAGCGGCGGTCCGTCCGCCAGCCGCCGCGCGAAATCATTGGTACGCACCTCAAGCTCCGCGTGCGGCACCACTTCAGTCACCAGCCCGAGTTCGAGCGCCGTCTTCGCGTCGTAGACCTCCGACAGCAGCGTCATCTTGAGCGCGCGGTCGAGTCCCATGAAGCGCGGGAACAGGTACGCTCCGCCTTCGTCGCACAGCAGCGCGAACTTGAGCGCAGTGTCTCCCAGCCGCGCCTGGTCCGACGCAATCCTGAAATCGCACGACAGCGCGAGCGTCAGCCCGCCCGCGACCGCCGCGCCGTTGATCGCCGCGATGACAGGCTTGTCGAACCGATGCAACGAAATCACCAGCTGATGGAACCCCTCGCGCATCTCGAGCATGTGTCCCATCGGATGCCCATGAAAACGCGACCGGCTCTCAGGCGCGCCGCTGATATCGCCGCCGGCGCAGAACGCGCGCCCGCTGCCCGTGATAATCAACACCCGCACGTCGTCGTCCTGCCGCGCGAGATCGATCGCCGCGCACATCTCCTTGACCATCGTCTCGTTGTAGCCGTTCATCCGCTCGGCGCGGTTGATGATGATCTTCGCCACCCCGTCGCGCGCCCCGTAAATAACAGTCTTGAATTCCATAGACTCTGGCCTCGCAACTGAACACTGGGTGCAGGGGTCACCCCTGCCCAAGGAAGTGTGAAACCCAAGGCGGGTTTCAAATTAAATGAGGTGCCCTACCGCCCTTTGAAGGTAGGCGCCCGCTTCTCCAGAAACGCCTTCACCGCCTCGCGATGGTCCTCAGTCCGCCCCGTCATCGTCTGCCCCCACGCTTCGCGATCGAGCAGCTCGTTGAACTCATGATTAATCGCCGCGTTGAGATTCGCCTTCATATAGGTGTAGGCAATCGTCGGCCCGTTGGCGATTCGCGACGCGATCGTATGCACCTCGTCGCGGAACGTCGCCGCCGGCACGACTCGATTCGCGAGCCCAATCTTTAGCGCCTCATCAGCGCCGATCACATCGGCCAGAAAATACAGTTCGCGCGCCTTGGCCGATCCCACCAGATGGGTCAGCGACCAGGTGCCGCCGTAGTCGCCCGAGAAGCCGACCTTGGCGAACGCGGTGCCGAAGCGCGCCGCGTCCGACGCGATCCTGATGTCGCAGGCCATCGCCAGGCTCAAGCCTGCACCGGCCGCCGGTCCGTTGACCGCCGCGATCGTCACCTTCGACATCTCATGCAGCAGGCGCGACGCCTCTTCGCCGCGACGGAGTCCCGCCACGCGATCCTCGATCGTCTGCTCCGTGCCCGCGCTTGCGCCCGCACTCTCATTGCGCGCGCGCATTCCGCCGATATCTCCGCCCGAGCAGAATCCGCGGCCCGCGCCCGTCACCACGACGGCCCCAATCTCAGGATTGCCCGCCGCGCGCATCAGGTTGTCCACCAGCCCGCCCATCATCTCGTTGCTCATCGCATTGAGCTTGTCGGGCCGATTCAGCGTCAGGTACAGCACGCGGTCTTTAACTTCGGTCAGCAGGTCCGCCATTTTAATCCTCCAAAAATTTGAGTTCGTCGTGCCGACGGTGACCGCCGGCCGGTTCTCCCGCGGCGACAACGGAGTCGCGTCCAGACTGCGCCGTCGCCGCCGCGACTCGACTCTGGTACTACTTCACGTCCGCCAGTCTGTCGAGTGCCGCCGCGACCGCCTGCGTGCCGTCCAGGTCATGCCCGAGCGCGGCAGCCGCATTGAACATCGAGGCCATCAGCGCGAGCCCCGGCAGCGCCAGCCCCGACTCGCGTGCCGCGTCGGCGACGAGCCGCAGGTCCTTGCGAATCAGCTTGATGAAAAACCCGGGCCGATAGTCGCCCGCAATAATTTTGGGACCGAGATTCGACAACTGCCACGACCCCGCCGCGCCCGCGCCAATCGCCTCGACCATGCGCGACGCATCGAGGCCGCCGCCGTTGGCAAACTTGATCGCTTCGACCGCCGCCTCGAGCGCGAGCGCCACTGCGATCTGATTTGCCAGCTTCGTCATTTGTCCCGCGCCCGACGCGCCCATGTGCGTGATTCTTTTTCCCATCAGCTCGAACAGCGGCCGCGCCCGCTCGAACGCCGCCGCATCGCCCCCGACCATTATCGTGAGCGTGCCGTCGCGAGCGCCGACGTCGCCGCCCGACACGGGAGCATCCAGGTACTCGACTCCCTTCGCCTTGAGCCGCGCCGAAATCGCGCGCTCCGCAGCAGGCGCCACGGTGCTCATGTCGATAACGATCTGTCCCGACTTGAGCACCGCCTCGATCTTCGCGACCGTCGCCTCAACATCGGGAGTGTCGGGCACCATGATAAACACCACCTCCGCACCCGCGACGCACGCTACCACGTCGGCCGTCATGGTAGCGCCGTCGGCGGCGAGCGCCCGCGCCTTCTCCGCCGATCGATTGAACACGCGCACGCGGTTCCCGCCGCCAATCAGCCGCCGCGCCATCGGCGCCCCCATAATCCCGGTTCCAATCCATCCGATTTCCATGGCGAATGTCTCCTGTCTTTTTTCCCCCGAGATTCTAAATAAACTTTAACGATTTACTTTGCAGAAAGTACAAAGCTTCCGGCAGGGACGCCGCAACCAACCGCTCACGTCGCGCGTATTCATGGTGGATGCATTTTCGAGGCATGAAGATGAAATCTAAGAACACGAACAAACGAACTCTCCGCGCCGCGATCGTCGCACTCGGCGGCGCGGTTGCTCTAACCGCAATGACCGGATGCTACAGCCCGCGCGCAACCGACACCGTCACGGGAGCCGCACTCGGCGCCGGCACGGGAGCGCTGATTGGCAGCGCCGAAGGCTCGCCCGGCACGGGCGCACTGATCGGCGGCCTGGGCGGCGGCGCAGTCGGCTACATCGTCGGCACCGAGATGTACCATAACGGCTATTACGGCCGCGGCGGTTACTACCCCGGCGGCTTCTGATCCTCCGCCGACCATCTTCTCCTAACACTGGGTGCAGGGGTCACCCCTGCCCAAGGAATCGTGAAACCCACGGTGGCTTTCACTTCAAATCTTGTGAATTATTGCTTTACCGCTGCCCAATCCAATCGGAAGGCGCGACCGCCCGCCATCGCGCGCGAATCGCCTCATACTCCGCCGGCGCCAACGCCCCCGCACCGGCGTGCGCGATATTCTGCGCAATCCGCTCGACCCGCGTTGTGCCGACGATCGCCGTCGTCACGCCCACCGTGCCGAGTGTGAAGCGCAGCGCGATCCCCGCTGCATCGCCGGCGCCGCGTTTAAGAAAGTCGTAATCAAGTTTCTGCAGCCGATCCCAATACGGCCGCGTGTACCAGTCGGAGGGCGGCTGCTTGCCATGCCGCCACGCCGCGTTCGCGATTGGCCGCTTGACTATAACTCCCATCCCGCGCGCGGCGGCCTTCGGCAGCACGCGATCGATTGCTTCCTGGTCTGCGATACTCACCGAAATCTGCAACGTGTCGAACGCGCCACTCTCGACCGCGTACGCCGCTTCATCGGAGTCGGCGCTGCATCCGACGAAGCGCGCCTGCCCGCGCTCGCGAGCCTTGTGGATCACTTCGATCACGCGCCCGTCCTTGAGCGTCGCGATCGGCGGGCTATGGAACTGCATGACATCGACGTGATCGGTCCCCAAATTCTTGAGGCTCCTCTCGATACTCCGCGCCAGCATGGCAGGCTCCCAATCATTGTCCGCGTAACCCGAAGCACGCGCCGAGGCGGACTCGAGCCGCGCATGGCCGCACTTGGTCATCAGCACAACTTCCGCGCGGCGGCGCCCAATCGCCTTGCCCACCAGCGCTTCGCCGTCGGCATAACACTCAGCGGTATCGATCACGTTGATTCCCGCGTCGAGCGCAGTGTTCAGAATTTTATCAACAGTTCTCTGCGCGACCGCCTGGTAGCCGACTTCCGACCCGCCAAACCCGAGAGAAGAAACGCGCAACCCGGTCTTGCCCAACAATCGATATTCGATAGCCATAGGGGAGCGAAGATTATTGCGAACACACCTCCGAAGCAAAAGAAAAAGGCCGGACGTGAATAACGTCCGGCCTTTGCGGAAATCCGAGCTGTGAAATGGCTCAGGCGGCTTGCTTGGTCTCGATTGCCAGGCTCTCCTCCGCGATCGATCCGCGTTTGGAGAAGGTCACTGCGATTGCCAGCGCGATGAGCGATATCACGACAATCGCCACCCGCAGCGGAGTCACTCCGCCGAGCGCGACCGTCGTGAACGGCGCCGCCAGAATCGCGACCAGGTTCATCACCTTGATCATCGGGTTGAGCGCCGGGCCGGCAGTGTCCTTGAACGGATCGCCGACCGTGTCGCCCACGACCGACGCCTTGTGCACGTCGGTGCCCTTGCCGCCGAGGAATCCGTCTTCGACTTTCTTCTTGGCGTTGTCCCAGTTGGCGCCCGCATTCGACATGAATACCGCCATCAACTGTCCCGTGAGGATGGTGCCGCCGAGGAATCCGCCGAGCGCGCCCGCACCCAGTCCGAATCCCACCAGCAGCGGCGAGAAGACTGCGAGGATTCCCGGCCCGAGCAGTTCCTTCTGCGACGCCGCCGTGACGATATCGACGCACGCGCTGTAGTCGGGCAGCTCCTCGCCTCGCATGATTCCCGGATGCTCGCGCAGCTGGCGGCGCACTTCGAACACAATCTGATAGGCCGCGCGACTGACCGCCTTAATCGCGAACGAGCTGAACAGAAACGGCACCGCGCCGCCGATCATCAGGCCGACGAACACGGTCGGCATGTTGATTTGCACGCCGATCGCGCCGAGATGCGCCTCGTCGATAAACGACCGGAACAGCGACACCGCCGCGAGCACCGCGGTCGCAATCGCCAGCCCCTTGGTGAGAGCCTTGGTCGTGTTGCCAATCGCGTCCATCCACGACAGCGTCTTCGAGGCTTCCTCCTGATGGATTCCGCCCATCTCGAAAATGCCGTGGGCGTTGTCGGTGATCGGCCCGTAGGTGTCCATCGCGAGGATGAAACCGGTGGTAGTGAGCAGACCGAGGCCGGTCAGCGCGATTCCGTAAAACTGCAGCGCGAGCGATTCGTGGAAAATCGCCATCGCGCCGATAATCGCCGCGGCGATCACCAGCAGCGCCCACACCGACGACTCGAGTCCCTCGGCCATGCCCGACAGGATCAATGTCGCGGGGCCTGTGCGCGCCGCCATCGCCGTTTCAGTGACCGGTCCCTTATCCGGATGCGTGAAGTAGTTGGTGAGCCACAGCGTCACGACGGCGAGAATAATTCCGAGCGACGCGCAGCAGGCGAAGCGCCAGTCGGTCGCGCCCGTGCGCGGGTCGTCGAGGTAGAGATAGTTCACGACGAAGAATCCGAATACGGATGCGACCGCCGAGGTCATGTAGCCGATATTGATCGGGCGCATCGGGTCGAGCATTTTGCCGGCCGGTACGCGCACGGCCATGATTCCGATGATCGACGAGAACACGCCGACGCCGCGCAGGATCAGCGCGAACATTATCAGCTTGACCGCGAATGCGCCCGCATACTGCCCGTAGGCCGCGATAAAGTCCGACTCCTGCAGCGCGTAGGCCGCGAGGATTATCGCCGCGACCAGCGTCACCTCGTACGACTCGAACACGTCGGCCGCCATGCCGGCGCAATCGCCGACGTTGTCGCCCACGTTGTCGGCAATCGTGGCCGGGTTGCGCGGGTCGTCCTCTGGCAGGTCCTGCTCGATTTTGCCGACCAGGTCGCCGCCGACGTCAGCCGCCTTGGTGTAGATTCCGCCGCCGACACGCATAAACAGAGCAGCCAGCGAGCCGCCGAAGCCGAAGCCGACGAGAACCTTCATCGCGTTTTCGCGGAACACGAGGAAAATGATCGTCGCGCCGAGCAGTCCGAGCCCGACCGTGAACATCCCCGAGACTCCGCCCGCCTTGAACGCCAGTTCCATCGCGTCCTTGAAGCTGGTGAGCGCGGCGTTCGCGCTGCGGACGTTGCCCTTGACCGCCAGCCACATGCCGACGTAACCGGCGCCGTACGACGCGGCCACGCCCATCAGAAACGCGATCGATATTCCGAGCGGCAGATACAGGCCCGTATAGACCTGGCGGTACATGAAGAACAGCGCGACAAAGATGACGGCGACGAACCAGACCATGGTCCTGACCTGGCGTCCGAGATACGCCATAGCGCCGAGCTCGATCGCGTCGGCCACGTCGGTCATCGATTTGGGTCCGGGGTCGGCCGCGAGCACGACGCGTATCAGCACGACGCCGTAGGCCAGCGCGACCAGCGCCGAGACCAGCACCAACCACAGGATCGCCACCTGGCCGCCGGTTAAAGTGGGCAGAACGATATTCGATTCGCTCATCGGTAATCCGAGTCTCCTGAAAATAGTCGAGGTTGAATAAAGAGGCGGTATCCGCCTGTACAATTGAATCGCGCCGATAACAGCCGGGCGATTACCCTCTGGGTATCTGGCGCAGTCTAGGTTTTCCTGAATGCGATGTCCAGTTATCGGAGGGTGCTCGAACGACGCTCACCGGGTTGGCTGCGGCTGCGCTCGGTCGTAGCGAAATATCAGGCGGTAAATTTTACGCGTGCCGGTAGCAGCCGGAACCGAGTTCAGGACTTGGAATACCGACGGGTGCTGAGGTTCCGATCGTCTGTTGGCGCAAGCGGCAAGCGGCAGGAGAGCTTTGTCATGCGAAGAAGACCAACGCGACTGCCCCAACACAGGCAGCGTAGATCAGCGGGTACATCAATTGAGAAATCCTGCGGATTCGGTTCGCATGATCCGGCCATTCCCACTCGAGCGCCTGGTGCACAACGACCAACTCGAGCATCGACACGAAGCTGAAGAAAAAGCTGACCAGAAAGAACGCGTCGATGAATGTGAGATAGGGCACCTTCGGTAAACTGCTCGATATCGCAAACAGAAACGCAATTTCCGTGAGGATCGCGGTTAGCGTGATCGATATCTGGGTGTAGTAGTCGCCAATCTTTATCCAGAACGCCGAGTACGCAATCGCCACCATCACGATCAGCGGCAGGAAGACCTTCCAGATGTAATAGCGCGACCGCCGCTGAACCTGGAGATCGATTTCAAGCTCAGGTATTTTCTTGCCGGTTCGACCAAGTTCGCGGGTCTGCTGAGTTGCGTTGAATCCGAGAATTTTCCACTGGGCCAATTCCACAAATGGTTCAGTGCCGACACCGCTGTTCGTTTCGTCGTACGCCATCGCTACCGTATCGTGCTCATCGAGGAACGGCTGCAGGAAAATCTCCAACGACTGAGTGTCGAAGGGGAACGGCTCCAGGTAGAACGACGTAGTAAGTTCCACATCAAACAGCTCGATGTAATGTATGGTTCCGTCGGGGTCGCCCTTTATATTTGTTGTGACCTTGTTCCTGCCTGCGGTCGCGTTGATCATCAAGAGGCTCGGAATCCAGATTTCGTCGGGGGTGTATTCTCTCTGCGTGGCACCCGGGCGAGGAGAGAAGGCCAACCGCGGATCCTTCCAGCTCATGAAGAGATAGCCGCTGATCTGAAACAGCTCCTTAACTTCGTCGACGTCGATTAGGTTGTTGAGAAAAAGTGCCACCCGCACTTGGACCGGCCTGCCGTCCACCTGCGGCGCGACGAGTAGGGAGTCCGGGTTGTGTGCAACGTCGGCCGCCGCCGCTGTCCCCAGAGAGAGCAGGCACAGGAGCGCCGCGAGCAAGCCCCAGACCATGCGGCGGGCGCGCGGCTCTCGATAGCCGGTTCTGTCAGTTGAAATCGGCGCCTCCCCTCTGTCTGTCAGTGAAACCGGCGATTTAGCCGTAGGGATTCGTGACGACGTACACCACCTGGCTGCCGTTGTAGTAGGTTTTGTAGTAGGCGCCGTTGCCATACATGTAGCTCTGTCCGTTGACCGTGGCTGAGTACGCGCCCGGCGGCAGTACGTAGACCGTCGTCCCTACCGGAGGGGGACCGTAAGCGGGTGGTGGTGCATATCCATAAGGTGGAGGTGTGTATCCGTATGGATTGTTCTCGACGATCGTCGTCGAAGGCTGGGCGGCGCTAGCCGTCATCATCGATCCGACTGCCATACCGCCGACCGCTCCCAGCGCAGCCGCGCCCGCGACTTCGCCGCCGCTATAGCCGCCGCCTCCTCCGCCGCCATAGTAGTAGTTGTTGCCCCCGCCACCTCCGCCGCCATTGTAGTTGGTGTTGCCGACGTTGTTATTGATGGTGCTGTCGGTCTGGTACTGCATGTGTTTTTCGGTGTTCTCGTGGCTTTCCTGAAGTTGGTTAGCCTCGTTGTACTGCGCCTGCTTCGCCGCTTGTTGATTGGTGTTGTATTCGTTGTAGTCCGCCTGCTTGTTGGCGGAGCTCGAGCTGCTGCCGGAATCAGAGGGCGATTTGTACTGGGAACCGCTGGAGCCATAGCTGGAGCTATTAGGATGCTGCCCGTAAGAACTGCTTGAGTGTTGGCCACCCTCTGATCCGAAGCTGCCGTGGTCGAACCCGTCAGAGCCGCCGCCGTGGAATCCACCACCTCCGCCGCCGAAACCTCCACCGCCGAAACTGCGGCCGCCTCCGCCACCGCCCCACCTTGCCAGCGCGTCGGGCGCGCTCGCGAGAGCAATTGCAGCCGTCAATGCCAACACTCGCAACGAAACTCTGCCTGCGACGCGCGACGCTACAATGATCTTCATGGCTATGACCCCTTGACCTTCAGAAACTCGATGCGCTTGGCATCCTTGGGAAGGTCGGCGTGGAATTTACTGCTCGAGATTTGTTTTGGGAATTTCCAGTTGGAAACCACCGCGATGTACTCCGGCGACCCGGGCACGGTGCGGTAGTTGATGACGATTTTGCGCGGCACCGGTTTTCCCGATCGGTCGAGCCAGAGCTGCAGATCGACGTTGCTGGACGAAAACGCAATGTGATCGCAATCGACGCCGTTGACGTCGTTTACCCCGACGTAAGTGCCGTAAATGATCGCTTTGCGAATTCTCGCGCATGGATCGCTGTACGCCAGGTTCGACAGCGGCATCGTCAGATGCTCGGTCTGCGTCACCTCATCGAGCATCGCGTCGATCGAGGTGGGCACTTTCATGCTCGCATAGACCTCGTGCGGCCCGTCGAAGATCGTGAGCGTGTCACCCTGATACCAGAGCTGCTTGCTGCCGAGGTCGCTGTGGTAATCGACCATCAGCGAATCGGGCCGCTGCAGCGCGAAGTTCAGTTCCGCGGCGTACTGGACCTTCACCTGATGCGGCAGTACCTGGTCGAACATTATCTCCGCGTGAAAGCTGAAGGCGTCGGCCGATCCCAGCGCCTCGCAAGTCTTGGTCAAGAGTTCGTCGGCATGCGGATCGATCTTCGGAACCGGAGCAGCCTGGACCGGCGCAGCGGCCGGACTGGCCGCAGCGGAAGGGTCCGCCAATGCGGCGCCGACCGTTAACGTGATTCCCATCGCAACCCCGCAAACGGCAGCTGCAAATTTGAAGCTCATCGTGTCCTCCTGTACTGACGCAGCATCACGCCAAAAAACATGGGCGTCAACGATTCTGTGTTTAATGGGGCTGATCCGCAATTGGACCTTGGTACCATCCAGATACCGGTCGCTTTGTACGACTTTCTTCTTAACACCGGGTGCAGGGCTCAGCCCTGCCGAGGAAGTCTGAAACCACCGCGGTTTCAGATTCAATCAAGTTCCCCTCTTCCGCACTCGGTTGATTCGCGCAATCGCGGTATGTTTATCTAGCAGGTTCAAATCGCCATGAATGTAAATATCGAAGAACCCAACAGTCTCCGGCGCAAACTTACGATTGAAGTCGAGCCCGACGAAATCAAGCATGAGCTGGATCGCGCCTACAACGAACTCAAACGCGGCGTGGTGCTCAAGGGGTTTCGCCCCGGCCATGCCCCGCGCAATCTGCTGGAGCGATTTTTCGGCGAGCAGGTCCGCGGCGAGGTAGCTCAGAAGCTGGTCGAGGAATACACGAAGAAGGCGCTCGAGGAGCACGACCTCAAGCCTGTAGTCGCGCCTGAAATCGTCACCGAGCAGAGCGACTTGCAGAAGGACCTCGCGCTCAAGTTCAGCGCCACCTTCGACCTGCGCCCGAAGATCGAGGTCAAGGACTACGAGGGTCTCAAGGTGTCCGAGGACACGGTCGCGGTCACCGACGAACAGGTGGCCGAGGCGATCGAGCGATTTCGCGAGCGCCAGGGGACGCTCAAAAAAGTCGAAGATCGCACCATCGTCGAAGACGGCGACTATGCGCTCGCGTCGGTCGAGGCGTTCGAGGACGGCAAGCCGCTGTCGTCGACCAAACCCGACGATCGGCTGGTCGAAGTTTCCGAGCGCGCGCTCGCACACGGCGTGTTCGAGGTGCTCAAGGGCGCCGAGCTGAACAAAGAGATGCGCGCGTCGAAAACTTACGCCGACGACTACAGTCAGAAAGATCTGGCCGGCAAGACGATCGAATGGCGCGCGACGCCCAAGGAGATCTACCGGCGCGAGCTGCCGACGGTCGACGACGATTTCGCGAAAGATCTCGGTGACGAGAACCTCGAGGCGTTTCGCACCCGCGTCCGCAGCGAGTTGCTCGCGCACGCCAAACAGGAAGCCGACGCGCGCGCACGGCAGGGATTGCTCGATCTCGTGATCGAGCGCAATCCGGTCGAGCTGCCCGAGTCACTGGTCGCACGCGAGTTGAGCGCGATGGAATCCGAGCTGCATCAGACGCTCGAGGCAGGCGGGCTGTCGCACGAAGATGCGACCGAGCGGGTCAAGCAGAGCGCCGACGACCTGAAGACGCGCGCCGAGAAGCGCGCCCGCACGGGGCTGATCGTCGACGCGCTGGCAGAGCAGGAAAAAATCGAAGTCGACGACGAAGAGCTGGGCGATCGCGTCGCGCAAATCGTCACGCAGGCCGGACGCAATCGCGATCGCGCCGCCGAATTCTACCGCAAGGAAGAAAATCTCGAAGCGATGCGCCAGACGATGCGCCGCGAAAAGGCGCTCGACTTCATCCTGAGCCGCGCGAAGCGTGAAGATGCACCGACCGCACCGCCTGATGCACCATCGGCACCGCCCGCAGACGAATCATCCGAGCCGAAGTAGCACCAGCGCTTTCGTCTCCGTGTCATTCACAGCGCGTCTCCGTGTCATTCAGAGCGCAGCGAAGAATCCCGGATCTTTTTCGACGCACGGCACTTCGACTCCGCTTGAGCCTCGCGGAGCCGCGCCGAGGCCTAATCCTCGGCTCTCTCTGTCGGGGAGAGGCCGCGCTCAGGCGCGGGTGGGGATCCAAAATTCCGGAATGCCTTCAAACGAGTTGCGGCATCTCGCGCTCCGCCAGCTTAACTGCAGCGCCGATCTGGTCGATTTCTCTGTTCCAAACGCCACGGCTCGTTTGAAGGTTGATGTTCCAGCCCACGACTTTTAAGCCTTCAGCGGAAGTTCCCGCGAAAAGTTTCAAGCGCCCGGGATCCGAAAGCGGCACCTCCGTGAGTTTCCCGCCAAGATAGTTCTCGTAAGCCTCCATTATGCCCGTGCCATTCAGCAGGAGAAGTTGGAATTTCTCTTGCGAGAGTTGCCGGGTTAGGAACGGCAAATCGGCATCGATAAGTTTTGTCTTTTCGATCTCGTGAAGCTTGCCCCACACCGGATCGGTTGCCCATTGAACGAAGTCAAGATGGCAGGCTGAGCCATCGTAGTATGAGGCGTTCACCTACTTTAGGAGCCTTTCGAGTTTGTTAAACCAACGACCGTACGGCGTGCGATGGAAATAGTTGCAGCATCCCTGAAAGACACGGTTAACAAATTCACCCGGAGCGTCCGCGAGATCATTCACTCCGATCGATTTCGAGTTTCGAGACGGCGCTCATCACCTTGAAGTTCGTTGCCGCCGCCGTCTAGAAATTCCCGCTTGCTCGGATTCCAGCCGAGCGTTGCGACTTTTGATTTCCGCACGTCGCCAAACGCGACGACAGGCGTCGAGCCTGCGACAACCGCCCCGCCAGCAGGCCGCCGCTGCCTGATCCGGGCCTCGATGTAATCGGGCATGTCAGTCACAACGTTTATTCTTCCGCTCGGTTGATCCCCAAACCGCGGTATACTCATTTCTAAACCTAACCGCCTCGGATCTAAACCTTCAAGAACCCATCAGCATCGTGCGCGAGCCCGATGCGAAGTCGAGGTCCCGCTGCGTCGAGAAAGACCCGGGATTCTTCGCTCCGCTCTGAATGACAACGAAGAAGCGTGAAGATGCACCGATCGCACCGCCTCAAGAGTGTACATCTGAGCCGAAGTAGCATCATTGCTACGCACTTCGGAGCCAAACGGTGTTGCTCCCCCATTTCCGAGTGGTTACAATTTTAAGGCGTCAGCGGCCTTTTCTCTGTTGTCGGAACCCGGCTGTGGCGTAAGCTGGATTTATGAGCAACCTGGTACCGATTGTCGTGGAACAGACTGGGCGCGGAGAGCGGGCTTACGACATCTACTCTCGCCTGCTCAAGGATCGCATCGTCTTTCTCGGCACCGAAATCAACGACGACGTCGCCAACCTCGTCACCGCGCAGTTCCTCTTCCTCGAGTCCGAAGATCCCGAAAAAGAGATCAACTTCTACATCAATTCCCCCGGCGGTTCGGTGACGGCCGGGATGGCGATTTACGACACGATGGAGTTCATCCGGCCGTCCGTCTCGACGCTATGCCTCGGGCAGGCTGCGAGCATGGCCGCAATTCTGCTGCTGGCGGGTGCGAAGGGACGGCGCTACGCGCTGCCGCACTCGCGCATCATTCTGCATCAGCCGCTCGGCGGGATGCAGGGACAGGCGAGCGACCTCGAAATACACGCGAAGGAAATTCTGCACGCGCGGGAGGAAATCAACAACATCATAATGAAGCATACGGGACAGAATTTGCGAAAGATCGAAAAGGACACCGATCGCGATTACTTCATGGCGCCGCCGCAAGCGGTTGAATACGGACTGATTGATGAGGTAATCGTTAGCCGAAGGCCGTCCAAGTGAGCCGCGGGAGGCAGTATGGCCAAGCATGACGACCGCTCGGGCAACCTGGTTTGCTCGTTTTGCGGTAAGAGCCAGGACGAAGTTAGAAAGCTTATCGCCGGCCCAACGGTTTATATTTGCGACGAATGCATCGACCTTTGTAACGACATAATCGCCGAGGAGACTGACAGCGAAGAAGCGTTCAGCCAAAGCTCCGCGGTGCCAAAGCCCGCCGAAATCAAGCGGGTGCTCGACCAGTACGTGATCGGACAGGAACGCGCCAAGAAAATTCTCTCGGTCGCGGTCCACAATCATTACAAACGAATCGACTCGCAGATGGTGACCGGCGACGTCGAGCTGCAGAAATCGAACATCCTGCTGATTGGCCCGACCGGCGTCGGCAAAACTCTGCTCGCGCAAACCCTCGCGCGCTTTCTGCAAGTGCCGTTCACGATTGCCGACGCGACCTCGCTCACCGAGGCCGGCTACGTCGGTGAAGACGTCGAGAACATCATCCTGTCGCTGCTGCAGAATGCCGACTACGACATCGAGCGATGCCAACGCGGCATCGTTTACATCGATGAGATCGACAAGATCGCGCGCAAGGGCGACAATCCGTCGATCACGCGCGACGTGTCGGGTGAAGGCGTCCAGCAGGCGCTGCTGAAAATTATCGAAGGCACGATGGCGTCGGTGCCGCCCAAGGGCGGCCGCAAGCATCCGCAGCAGGAGTTCCTTCAGGTCGACACGACCAACATCCTGTTCATCTGCGGCGGCGCGTTCGTCGGCCTCGACGACATAATCCGCCGTCGTATCTCGGGCAAGACGATGGGCTTCCGCGCCGACCTGACGCATCGCGATCCCAAAACGGTCTCCGAGCTGCTCTACGAAGTACAGCCGGAAGATTTACTCAAGTTCGGTCTGATTCCGGAATTCGTCGGCCGCCTGCCCGTCATCGCGACGCTGGGCGAGCTCGACGAAGAAGCGCTGGTGCGAATTCTCACCGAGCCGAAAAACGCGCTCGTGCGCCAGTATCAGAAACTCTTCGACATGGAGAACGTCCACCTCAAATTCACGCAGGGTGCGCTGCGCGCGATCGCGCGCGAGGCGCTCAAGCGCAAGTCCGGTGCTCGCGGACTGCGCGCCATCATGGAAGCGATCATGGTGGACCTGATGTACGAAATCCCGTCGCAACCCAACATCAAGGAGGTGTTAATCTCGGAGGAAGTGGTTACTCAGAAGGAGCAGCCACTGCTGGTCTATCAAAAGACCGCCGAAACCGCATAGCTCGGGAGCCTGAGATCCATAAATGCTTTTTCGAAATGATAAAAAAGATAATCGCGATGCAACGACGAACGTGGTTCCGCTGTTCCCGTTGCGCGAACTGATCGTATTCCCACACGAAGTCTATCCAATCTTCGTCGGCCGCCAGAAGTCCATCAAGGCTCTGGAAGCTGCCGAGGCCAAGAAGACGCCAATCCTGCTGGTCACGCAGAAGGACCCCAAGGTGGCCGAGCCCGCGCCCGGCGATCTTTACACGGTCGGCACGCTCGGCGTGGTAGTGCAGCTGCTCCGCTTGCCCGACGGCACCGTCAAGGCGCTGGTCGAAGGTAAGAAGCGCGCGCGCGTTATCCGCTACCTGGCAGACGAAGAATATTTCCAGGTCGAAGCCGAAGAGATCGAAGAGGTCAGCGATCGCTCGACTGAAGTCGAAGCACTGATGCGTTCCGTGGTCTCGACCTTCGACAACTACGCCCGCCTCAACAAGAAGATTCCGCCCGAGATGGTGACCTCGATTGCGGCGGTCGACGATCCCGCGTTCCTCGCCGACAAGCTGGTAGGCCATCTCGGCATCAAGCTCGAAGACAAGCAGGCGCTGCTCGAATCGACCAACCCGGCCGAACGCCTCGAGAAGATTCTCGGCTACATGCGCTCGGAGCTGGAGATCCTCGAAGTCGAAAAGCGCATCCGCTCGCGCGTCAAGAAGCAGATGGAGAAGACCTCGAAGGAGTACTACCTCAACGAGCAGATGCGCGCGATTCAGAAGGAGCTCGGCGAGAAGGACGAATTCAAGAACGAGATTCAGGAAT
>Ga0210393_10000216_pt1 | contig 55008 bp, 58 predicted proteins | sample IncBWC27OmetaG_FD_160068 | JGI IMG/M metagenome (GOLD analysis project Ga0210393, IMG submission 160068) | Forest soil microbial communities from Barre Woods Harvard Forest LTER site, Petersham, Massachusetts, United States - Inc-BW-C-27-O ... | reverse complement strand
GCCGTAGGCGTGGGACGGTGAATTCGCGGCGAAATGAAACGCCACGACCGCGTCCACCGGCAGGATGATGGCGCAGTTGGCGGTATCAGCCTTTTCTAGAATCCGCAGCGCAGTCGCGGCGAGGTCCTTTTCCGCGAGCGATTTGCCGATGCCGACGCCTTGCGCATGCAGGAAGGTGTTCGCCATGCCGCCGCCGATGACGAGCGCATCGACCTTGCTGACGAGGTTTTCCAACAGGTCGATCTTGGTGGAAACTTTCGCGCCGCCAATGATCGCAATCACCGGGCGTGTTGGTGCTTCCAGCGCCTTTCCGAGCGCATCGAGCTCGGCCTGCATGGTGCGTCCGGCATAGGCCGGCAGCTTGTGCCCGAGGCCTTCGGTCGAGGCATGCGCGCGATGCGCGGCCGAGAAGGCGTCGTTGACCCAGATGTCACCGAGTTTGGCGAGTTCGGCGACGAACGCAGGATCGTTTTTTTCTTCTTCTTTGTGGAAGCGGGTGTTTTCCAGACAGAGAATGTCGCCGTCCTTCATGGCGGCAACCGCTTTCGCAGCCGGCTCGCCGATGCAGTCATCGGCAAAGGCGACCGGCTTCTTGATCACCTGCGACAAAGCTTCCGCGACGGGCTTGAGCGAATCCTTGGCATCGCGGCCCTTGGGCCGGCCGAAATGCGCCAGCAAAATCACCTTGCCGCCTTTGCCGGAAATTTCCGTAATCGTCGGCGCCACGCGTTCGAGACGGGTCGCGTCGGTGACGCGGCCATTCTCCATGGGGACGTTGAGATCGACGCGGAGCAGCACGCGTTTGCCTTTGACGTCGACATCATCGAGGGTGCGGAATGGCTTTGTCATTGATGGCCTCGTGCGGCTCATCCTTCGAGACGCCTTGCTACGCTCGGCTCCTCAGGATGAGGTCTCCCTCATGGTGAGGAGCGCGCTTCTCGGCGCGCGTCTCGAACCATGAGGCTTTATTGGCTTACAGCAGCTTGCCCATCGCCACGGCGGTATCGGCCATGCGGTTGGAGAAACCCCACTCGTTGTCGTACCAGGACATCACGCGCACGAAGTTGCCGTTCTGCACCTTGGTCTGGTCCATGTGGAACGTGGAGGAGTGCGGGTCGTGGTTGAAGTCGATCGAGACGTTCGGCGCGTTTGTGTAGCCGAGGATGCCCTTGAGCTGCTGCTCGGCCGCGCGCTTCATCGCCTCGTTGATCTCTTCCTTGCTCGTCTTGCGTGACGCGACGATCTTGAAGTCGATCACCGAGACGTTAGGCGTCGGCACGCGGATCGAGACGCCATCGAGCTTGCCGTTCAATTCCGGCAGCACCAGGCCGATCGCCTTCGCCGCGCCCGTTGAGGTCGGGATCATCGACATCGCCGCCGCGCGGCCGCGATAGAGATCCTTGTGCAGGGTGTCGAGCGTCGGCTGGTCGCCGGTATAGGCGTGGATTGTGGTCATGAAGCCGGTTTCGATGCCGACCGTATCATTGAGCACCTTGGCGACCGGCGCGAGGCAGTTGGTGGTGCAGGAACCGTTGGAAACCACGAGATGCTCCTTGGTGAGCTTGTCGTGATTGACGCCATAGACGATCGTGGCATCGGCGTTCTCGGCCGGTGCCGACACCAGCACGCGCTTGGCGCCGGCGGTGAGGTGAAGCGCGGCCTTTTCCTTGGCGGTGAAGATGCCGGTGCATTCGAGCGCGATATCGACGCCGAGCGCCTTCCAGGGCAGCTTCGCCGGATCGCGTTCGGCGGAAACCTTGATCTTGCCGTTGCCGAGGCTGATCGAGTCGCCGTCGACTGTCACCGTACCGGGAAAGCGGCCGTGCACGCTGTCGAAGCGCAACAGATGCGCGTTGGTCTCGACCGGGCCGAGATCGTTGATGCCGACCACCTCGATGTCCTTGCGGCCGGACTCGGCGATGGCGCGAAGCACGTTGCGGCCGATGCGGCCAAACCCGTTGATAGCGACCCGGACTGCCATGCGTGTTTCTCCTCTAAAGCTGGTGCCATCCCCAAAAGGACGCGGATAACGCACCCCTTTCGGAGATTTTGACGGCGACTCACCCGGTTCGGCCGGGCGAAAACGGAACAGATGGTTCCTAGCTAGTCCTTTTTTCCAACAATCTCAACGCCTGCCGGCCGTTACGAGACGCGTTTCAGAACTGCGTTAACGGTGGCCTCGGCGGTAATGCCGAAGTGCTTGTAAAGGTCCTTGGCCGGACCACTTTCACCGAAACCATGCATGCCGATAAAAACGCCATCGTGGCCGATCACGGCGTCCCAGCCCCAGCGGACCGCGGCCTCGATCGCGACTTTCACAGGTGCGTTGCCGATCACGGCCTTTTGCTTGTCGTCCGGCTGCGACAGCAGCAATTCGAGAGAGGGGACCGAGACCACCCGCGTTGCGATGCCGCGCCCGGCAAGATCCTTTTGAGCGGCGACCGCGATCTCGACCTCGGAGCCCGAGGCAAACAGCGACACTTTGGCCTCGCCAGAGGCTGCGACCAGCTCATAGGCGCCGTGGCTGCAGGGATTATCTGACGGTGCCGAGGTGCGCAGCTGCGGCAGGTTCTGGCGGGTCAGCGCGAGAACGGTCGGGCCATCGGTGCGGTTGAGCGCCAGTTCCCAGCACTCGGCAACCTCGACCGCATCGCAGGGTCGGAAAACCCGCATGTTGGGAATGGCGCGGAGCGCCGAAAGGTGTTCGACCGGCTGATGCGTCGGGCCGTCTTCGCCGAGCCCGATCGAATCGTGGGTCATCACATAGACCACGCCCGTTCCCATCAGCGCGGCGAGCCGCATCGCCGGCCGCGCATAATCGGTGAACACGAGGAACGTCGCGCCGTTCGGCGCAAAGCCGCCATGCAGGAAGATGCCGTTCAGGGCCGCGCACATGCCGTGCTCGCGGATGCCGTAATGGATGAAACGACCCTTCGGCACCTTGGCAGAGAAACCCACCGCCGATTTGGCCTTGTTGTTGTTGGAGCCGGTGAGATCGGCGGACCCCGCCAGAAACTCCATCGGCATCGCCTCCGCGATCACATCGATCACAGCTTCCGAGGATTTTCGCGTCGCGATGTTGAGGGGGCTTTCCAGCAGCTTCTTCTTGAAATCGCGTATCGCCTTGGCGAGCGATGCCGGCCGCTCGTGGCGCAGCCGCCGTTCGAATTCGGCACGCTTGCGCGGCCCCAGTTCGGCAAAGCGCGCTTCCCATTCCAGCCGTGCGGGGGCGCCGCGGCTGCCCGCCTCGCGCCAGGCCTTCAGTACGTCGTCCGGCACCGAGAACGGCTCCAGCGAAATGCCGAGCTTTTCCTTGGCGCCTTTCAGCTCTTCGGCGCCGAGCGCCTCGCCATGGGCTTTCGCGGTGCCGGCTTTAGTGGGCGCGCCGTAACCGATCGTGGTCTTGCAGGCGATCAGCGAGGGCTTGTTGGATTTTTGCGCGCGGGTGATCGCGGCCGCAATCGCCGCCTGATCCTGGCCGTCGATCAGTTCAGCGGCCCAGCCGGCCGACTTGAAGCGCTTGATCTGATCGACCGAGTCGGAAATCGAGGTCGGTCCGTCGATCGAAATGCCGTTGTCGTCGTAGAGCACGATCATCTTGTTGAGCCGCCAAACTCCGGCGAGCGCGATCGCTTCCTGCGAGATGCCTTCCATCAGGTCGCCGTCGGAGACCAGCACGTAGGTATGGTGGTCGACGATCTTCTTGCCGAATTCCGCCGCCAGCATCTTCTCCGCCAGCGCCATGCCGACGGCGGTCGCAATGCCCTGGCCGAGCGGGCCGGTGGTGGTCTCGATGCCTTTGGTGCGGAAGTTTTCCGGATGGCCGGGGGTGATCGAATCCACCTGACGAAAACGCTTGATCTGATCGAGCGTCATCTCCTTGTCGCCGGTGAGATAGAGCAGCGCGTAGAGCAGCATCGAGCCGTGACCGGCCGACAGCACGAAGCGATCGCGGTCCGGCCATGCGAGGTTGGCCGCATCGAACTTCAAAAACTGCGTGAACAAAACAGTCGCCATGTCGGCGGCGCCCATCGGTAAGCCCGGATGGCCGGACTTTGCCTTCTCGACCGCATCCATCGCGAGTCCACGGATCGCGTTGGCCATGCGGACGTGATCGACCTGCGTCATGATGAAATTCCGTCAGATAATGAGATGCTTGGGCGAGCCTGCGAGGCCAACGCCTCGGGTGGAACCTGAAGTCGGGGCTGGATAGCACCTCACCTGCCAAAGTCAAAGGAAGTGAGGTATTTCAACATGCTTTGTGGTGCATAGTTCCGTTGCGGCGTTGCGCTGGCCTTATTCGTTACGTAAGTTTCTGCTTCCAAGCGCATTAGCTTTTGCTCCCAAGCGCTTGATTTTGCGAAAAGCGTTCGCCTGTCATGAGCGATGCCATGGACGATCAAACGGTCAACGGTTCGGGCGAACCCGAACAGGCTTTTGCCGAACTCGATACCGCCACGCGCCGGCTGATGGCCGCGCTCGATGCGCTGGAGCGCGCCGTCGAGCGCCGCCGCGAGGCCGACCGGGACGAGGACGAACTGGCCGCGCGGATCCAGGCGCTGGGGGCCGATCGCGCCCGGCTGGCGGACGAACTTGACGGATCGCTGGTGAGGTCGAAACGGCTCGAGCGTTCCAACCGTGAGATCGCCGAACGGCTCGATGCGGCGATCGGCACCATCCGCGAGGTGCTGGAAGCCGGAGAGATGCCATGAGCCACATCAACGTCACCATCAACGGCCGGCAATACCGCATGGCGTGCGAGGAAGGGCAGGAGGTGCGGCTGCTCAGGCTCGCCGAGACCCTGGAGTCGCGGATCGAAAGCCTGCGCGGCAAGTTCGGCGAGATTGGCGATGCGCGGCTGACCGTGATGGCGGCGCTCACGGTGTGCGACGAACTGCAGGATGCCGGCAACCGCATCCGCGCGCTCGAGGAAGAGCTGGTGGCGCTGCGCGACGTGCGCGCGGTGGCGGCCGACCGCGCCAAGTCCACGCAAGTTGCGGTGGCCAACGCGCTTCACGCCGCAGCCGACCGCATCGAGAAAACCACGCAGGTGCTCAACCGCACCGTGGGCGGCGGCGTCGCGATCGGGTAGCTCCTCCTCCAGGGGAGGGTGAGCAGACGGTCTTCACCTCAATGCGTTCAAACCCCGTGTGCTACCCGCTAAAAATCGAGCGGTGCATTATCGACCACTTCCTTCATGACAAAGAACGTGCGGGTCTGCCGGACGCCGGGCAGGGCAATCAACTGTTCGCCGTGCAGCCGATTGAAATCGGCAATGTCCTTTACGCGGATCTTGAGAAAGAAGTCGAAGTCGCCAGCCACCAGATGGCAGTCGAGCACGAGTGGCAATTTCCTGATCGCTGCTTCAAAGGCTGAGAAACTCTCCTGCGTCGAGCGATCGAGCACCACGCCGACGATGACAAGTGCTCCGCGCTCGACCTTGGCCGGCGAGATATCGGCGCGCACGGAACGAATATAGCCGTCGTCGAACAGCCGCTGGGCCCGCCGGTGGCATGTGGCCGGGCTGACGTTGGCGGCCTTCGCCAAATCGGCATTCGTCATCCGCCCGTCGCGTTGCAGACGGCGAAGGATGCGGAGGTCGATGCGGTCGAGCCCCGAGGGGGTGAATGAATCTTTCATCTTTTGTCGATTTTTCCGAAGGATCTCATGATCTCTGGCCGCATTGTAGGAAATTGACGTAAAAAATAGAACCAAATTCGAGAGCACCTTTTCCGGGATTTTCGCTACATCTGCGCCGACCGCGTGACCCGGAGATCGATATGCTGAGGCTCGACAAGTTTGAACGTTATCCGTTGACCTTTGGTCCGACCCCGATCGAATACCTGCCGCGGATGACGGAAGCCCTTGGCGGCAAGGTGCAGATTTACGCCAAGCGCGACGATTGCAATTCCGGACTCGCGATGGGCGGCAACAAGCTACGCAAGCTTGAATACATCGTACCCGACGCCATCGCTTCAAACGCCGACACGCTCGTCTCGATTGGCGGGGTGCAGTCGAACCACACGCGCATGGTTGCGGCGACCGCGGCCAAGATCGGCATGAAGTGCGTGGTCGTGCAGGAAAGCTGGGTGCCACACGAAGACGCGGTGTACGATCGTGTCGGGAATATTCTGCTGACCCGGTTGATGGGAGCCGAGAGTCGAATTGTCCCTGACGGTTTCGATATCGGCATCCGCAAGAGTTGGGAAGACGCGATCCAGTCGGTGAAGGACTCCGGCGGCAAACCCTACGGCATTCCGGCCGGCGCATCGGTGCATAAATACGGCGGCCTCGGCTATGTCGGCTTCGCCGAGGAGGTCCGCGCTCAGGAGAAGCAGATGGGGATCACCTTCGACTACATCATCGTCTGTGTCGTAACCGGTTCGACGCAAGGCGGCATGATCGTCGGCTTTGCGGCGGACGATCGCGCCCACCGAGTCATCGGGATCGATGCATCCGGCACGCTCGCGCAGACGCGCGCGCAGGTCCGCCAGATCGTCGATCACACCGCCGAACTGGTCGAACTCGGACGCAAGGTGCGCGACGACGAAATCGTTATTCTGGAAGACTACGCCTATCCCGCCTACGGCGTGCCGAGTGAGGCAACCAATGATGCCATCCGGTTCGCCGCGCGAACCGAAGCCATGATCACGGACCCCGTCTATGAAGGCAAATCCATGCAAGGGATGATTGATCTCGTCAAAAAGGGGTTCTTTCCAGACGGAGCCAAGGTGCTTTACGCGCATCTCGGCGGGGCGCCGGCGCTCAACGGCTACAGCTACACCTACCGGAACGGGTAGAGCGCGCGCGTCGCGAGCGGCGTCTCGCGCCCAGCGTGCTTGCGCGGAATGCCGCCGACGTCATTTGCGAGCGCTAGCGAAGCAATCCGGAATCTTTCCGCGGTTGCCGTCTCGCTGGTTTCGGCAGCAGACCCTTCGAGCGATGCGACCTTTCCGACCCCAGCGAGATCAATTCCTGAATGAAGAGATCCAGGATCGATGACGATCGCTTTTCGGCTCTCGTGGCCAGGAAGAATTTAGAGAAGATGCCGGGAATTCCAGGCGAGAGCGATCGCATTTCGGCCGTCTTTACCCAGGCCTTCGCATAGTGTTCGGGCAGATAGCTGAGATAGAGCCCGCTGAGCACCAGCATGGCTTGGGCCTCCATGCTCGAGACGGCGGTTTTGGCGATCGCGCCGGGCACGTGCTGCAATTCAAAACCTTTGGCATAAGGCCGGATCGCAAACGGATATTGTGCCACCGTCTTCGCATCGATCTTCGAGGGAGCTGCGCGAAACAGCGGGTGCGATGCGCCGCAGTACAGGGATTGCGGCTCTTCTCTCAAGGGGGAAAAGCGCAGGCCAGGATAAGTTTGGGTCTCGGGAACGATCGCGACGTCAATTCCGCCGTTGCCCAACTCCGAAATCAATAGCTCGGGCGGTTTGATCTCGATTTTGACGATGACTTCGGGCGCCTTTCGGCTGACGGCAGCGATGACGCGGTAGATCGGCATGTCGAGGTCGGTCACGGTGTTGTCGACCAGGCCTAACCGCAACGTTCCGACAAGCCGGTCTCTCAGTCCGCCGACCGCGCTTTCAAATGCCCCCAAGCCCAGGAAGAGCAACTTCGACTGGTCGTAGACGATCGCTCCCCGGTCGGTCAGTTCGAAACCGCTTCTTCCGCGCCTGCAAAGCCGGAAGCCGAGCCGCTGTTCGAGGCCCTTGATGTGGAAGCTGACGGCTGACTGGCTGAGCCCGAGCGCGACCTGCGCCCCGAGGAAGCTCCGATGTTCGACAACGGAGCGAAAGACCGCGAGCGACGTCAAATCCGAATTGGAAACCTGCATGGCCTTACATCAGCATTTCTGATGTGAACTCTTATACATTACTATTTTTCGGAACTGAATGGGATGGTTCAAGTGAGAGTCCGCCGGGTGGCGGCCTGTAAGCAGAAGGGAAAAGTAGGATGGCGCCCGCTCAGAACTCTATCATTCGCCGTGAAACCGTCGAGGCGAAGGGCCGATGGTCCGCGCGTCTCGAGCCGGGTCAGACGCTGAAGCTGATCGACACCATGGGGCAGCAGGCGATCGACTTCCTCTGTTACGGCGCCGAACTCCCGCTCGACCGGATCAATATCCCGACCACGGTGAGGCTGAACAAATCGCTCTACATCACCAAGGGATCGAAGATCTATTCGGACCGGGCGCGCGCCATGATGTCGGTGCTCGAAGACACCTGCGGTTATCACGATACCCTGGCCGGCTGCTGCAGCTGCGAGATCGACAAGGTTCGCTACGGGGTCGACAAGACGGAAAGCTGCCGGACCAATTTCATCGCAGAACTGGCCAAGTGGGCGATGTCGCCGTCGGAAATCGTCTCGAACATCAATTTCTTCATGAGGGTCAAGTTCGCCGCCGATGGCGAACTGACGATATCGGAAGGAATTTCAAAGCCGGGCGATTACGTGGTGTTGCGGGCGGAAATGCCGCTGATTGTCGTGATCTCCAACTGTCCGCAGCAAAACAACCCCGCCGCCGGATTTGCGCCCACGCCGATAGAAGTCGTCGTGAGCGGAGCAGAGTGAAGAAAAGCCTAACCGGCGGTGCTTTCGCGCTGCTGCCGCTGGTTATTCGGTCGCTTCGTTGTTACATTGGTTCCGCGAGGCTGCGTCGTGCGTCAGGAGCCATATATCCCCGGGGCCTTATCGATCCTTTAGGGAACTGTCCCTGGCCGGGTCCGTGGATCCGGACATATGGTGCCCACCTACTTTCGTAGGGAACTCCGGGATCGAGCGCTTCAACGGCGACCGCGGCTTCGCGCTTTCTATTTTCTTACGTACTTGATTTCCAACGTGCTTCCACCGACGACAGAGCACGACCCTATGCCGACATCCCCATCGAAGGGTGACTTGCGCAAAATCGCGCTTGATGCGCGCGACGCCATGGACGCGGCCGTCCGTGTCGCGGCCAGCGAAAAGCTCGCTGCGCGCGGGTTGCCGTTCGAAATCGCTGCCGGCACCATCGTCTCCGGCTATTCGCCGATCCGAAGCGAACTCGATCCTGCACCCCTGATGCGCAAGCTGGCCGAACAGGGCGCAAGGCTCGCGCTACCGGCGGTGATGGCGCGCGGCAAGTCGCTGGTCTTCCGCGCCTGGTCGCCGGGCGATCGCCTCACGCTCGGTCCGCTCGGCATTCTCGAACCGTCCCCGGCGAAGGCTGAACTCATTCCCGATATCATGCTGGTGCCGTGTGCGGCCTTCGACCGCCTCGGTCACCGCATCGGCTATGGCGCCGGCCATTACGATTTCACATTGGCGCATTTGCGGAAAGCGAAGCCGATCACGACGGTTGGGCTTGCCTTTGCCGCGCAGGAAATCAAGGCTGTTCCCGCGCTCGCGCACGACGTCGCGCTCGATTATGTGCTAACGGAAAAGAAAGCGCTCGATTTTCGGAGTTTATAAGTTGAGGATTCTTTTTGTCGGCGACGTGGTGGGCCGAGCTGGCCGCACCGCGGTCGCCGAGCATCTGCCCGGGATGATCCGCAATTGGTCGCTCGACCTCGTCGTCGTCAATGGCGAGAACGCGGCCGGCGGTTTCGGCATCACGGAAGCGATCTATCAGGAATTCATCGATGCCGGCGCGGACGCGGTCACGCTTGGCAACCACGCCTGGGATCAGCGCGAGGCGCTGGTGTTCATCGAGCGCGCGCCGCGCCTCATCCGTCCGGCGAATTTTCCGCCTGGCACGCCCGGCCGCGGCGCCGCGCTGATCGACACCAAAAGCGGAAAGCGCGCGCTGGTGATCAACGCGATCGGCCGCGTCTTCATGACGCCGTTCGACGATCCCTTTGCGATTCTGGCCCGCGAACTCGCGGCCTGCCCGTTGCGCGAAGCGGCGGATGCGGTGGTGGTCGATTTCCATGGCGAGGCGTCGAGCGAAAAGCAGGGGATCGGCTATTTTTGCGACGGCCGCGCCAGCCTCGTGGTCGGCACCCACACCCATGTGCCGACGGCCGACCATCAGATTCTCCCCGCCGGCACCGCCTATATGACCGACGCCGGGATGACCGGCGACTACGACTCGATCATTGGCATGCAGAAGGACGAACCGATGCGGCGCTTCACGTCCGGTATTCCGGCGGCGCGCTTCGAGCCGGCGCTGGGGCCAGCGACGCTCTCCGGCATCGCGGTCGAGACCGATGATGCGACGGGGCTCGCGGCGAAAGTAGCACCCGTGCGCGTCGGTGGGCGGCTTGAACCCGCGTTGCCGGGTTTTTGGGTGGGCTAGGATAAGTTGATTTGTCCGTCGGGCCGTCCGACGAGGTGCTGCCATTCCGGGGCGCCACGATAGTGGCGAACCCGGAGTCCATTGCGCCACGGATCGTCTTGACAAATGGATTCCGGATAGCCGCGGCGCGGCTTCCGGAATGGCGAGGTGATTTGCCCGTCGTGCCGACGTGTCGCAGGTGTTTTCACTTTCGCCGTCGGGTAAATCATCTTTAAGACCTCGCGCCATCCTGCACCTGAAAAGAGGGGCGTATCGCGATCGTCACGGACGTTGGGCGCGGGATGCGGTGGACGCTTTTGGTGCGTGAGACGAACGCACCAACAAGTGGACGGCGAAGTCGTGTGGGCCTGATATCCCGACGCTGATATCAAACTGGCGACAATGCTTGCGCATTGCGGCCAGCGACGGAGACAACAAAGCCCGGTCTCCGGGGCGAGCACGAAGGAACCCGTAAACCATTGCGCAGGGAATGCCGGGATGCCTCGGCGTGCCTGTGGTGACTAACTTGCGTGTTTTCTATTTTTACACGCAAGGCTGCGGGTGCGTTCGTGCACCGGCATTCCCTGCGCCCTCTATTTCGGAGGGATAAGATCATGCACAACTCGGGCGCATTGGCGCCGTGAGAGGGCGTAGGTGTGTCGCGACGTCATTGCGAGCGAAAGCGAAGCAATCCAGTTTGGGGCGAGAAAAGATTCTGGATTGCTTCGTCGCATTCGCTCCTCGCAATGACGAGAAGAAGCTATTTGACAGGTGAATCCCAAACGAACGGGCTGCTTAGAATCCGAAAAATTCTTCACGCAGCGCATCTTCGTACTTCGCTTTGGCGTCCTTCACGGCGCTGCGCATCTCGTCTTCCTCGAAATGCGCTTGCTCCCATTTGTCGACTTCGGCCACCGAGTGGTTGACCGCCACAAGCGCCTCTTCCTTGCGAATGGCGGCAATCCAGGCTTCCACCGCGGCCTTGTAGTTGGCCTGCAGTTCGTCGAGTTCGGGATGCTCTCCGGCCATCGCAATTCCCTCCTTGTCAAAACAAGGCAGGCTTATAGGAGGTGCAGATGAACAGACGACGACAGCGGTGGGAAAGTCGCGTTTCGCGTGATGTCAGGAGGCGGCCGCCGACAGCCGGGCGCGGCGGTGAACGGCGATGGTTCGCATGGCGGCGTAGCCGATCAGGAACAGCGCCAGCTTGCTGACGATGCCGTAGATCGACATGAATGCCAGCCAGGTCGTGATGCTGTAGTTGAAGGCTACGATCAGGCTGAGAACCGCCGAAAAGAACATCAGGCCTGCCCAAACGTAACCGAAGATGGTCGCGATATCCGGTATCAGTTCGATCGCGACGGGCGGCAGATAGCGGTTCATCCACCCCGGCTTCAGCATCGCAATGCCGACGATGCAGTAGATGACGCTCGGCTTGATCATCACAAAGCGCGGATCGTCAGTGAGCAGTGCGGTCGTTCCGGTAGCCAGCACCACGAAGAGGCTTATCCACTGCATGGTGTCGATTGGCTTGTGGCGCACGAACTCCCAACCGATCTGGGCGGCGCCGAGCGTCATTCCGAGCAGAACCGAAAGCGTGACGTTTTTCGTGAGGAGATAGAGAAAAAGAAAAAAGAAGGTCGACGCCAGATCGAGGAGGAGCAATTTTGCGGCTTGCAATAGATTCTTCATCCGATCCGCAAGCTCCGATCCAAGCTCGGGGATTCTACACCGTCGATCATGACTTGGCGAGAATATCTCAACCGCGTTGCTCCAGTGTGGATGGCGGCTTACAGCTTGTACGCAGTGCGGAACCCGCCCCAGTGCCGTCCCTGAACGCGGATCGGAACGTCGATCTCGCGCATCATCACGGTGACGCCGTTCCCCATGTCGCGGGCGTAGCTCTGGATCAGATAGGTGCGCTGGTTGCGGCCCGCCGCAAGTCCGGCGGTGTCATTGAAAATCCGGCGGTTGCGGCTGTGGGCGGTGTTCCAGGCGACGTCGCCAGCGCGCTGCGGATGGGAGTAGATCTTGTTGTGCACCGGCAGGTAGCCGTTACGGTCGATCGCGACGCAGAACACCATCCGTGGATCCTTGGCGAGGAAGGCTTCCTGGAACGGCGGCAGAGCGCGATCCGCCCAGTCGAGAATGCGGGTGCGGTGCTGGAGCGGATTGGTGCCGGATATCTCGACATAATCGGTATCGAAGAGAGCATCGACCGAGATCGCGCCGTTTGCGACCGCCTGTTCGAACATCCGACGGAGCTGAACGCCGGCTTCCATCGCGCGCGTCACGAGATCGGTATTCTCATCGTGGATCGACCAGAGCTTGTCTTCGATCTTCTCGACGAACGCGGTCTCGTTGGAAATGAAGCTCGCCTGAACGCCAGCATTCGATCGCTCGCCGCTGCGGATCTTGCAGTCTCCGATGCCTTCCAGCTTGGCGTCGAGCATTTGACCGACCGGCAACTTGGCGGCTTCCGGTCCGCCGATCAGAATGTTTTCCAGGGAAATTTCATAGACCTGAGCTGAAATGCGGCCTTGCGCGGTTTCGAGCTCGATCTTCAGGTTACACGGCAACCGCTCGCGCTTGCGATCGGAGCCCATGTCCTTGCCGAGCAGGACCGCGCAGCGGGACTTGAGCTTCTGCGCGAAGATCGTGACATTCTTGCCGGCATTGGCGACATGCTCGCGATGCGCCTCGGCTTCTTTGGCCGCGTGGTCGATCTCGGCCGCACTGTCGCCGACAGACGCGATGAAGTTCGAGGCGGTCGCGACGTTCCCGGTCATCTCGCTGGTGGTCTGGTTTTGCTCGGCTACCGCGCCGTTGACGTTTTCGAACACCGGGCGGATCGCCTGGATCGCTTGCGAAATCCGGTGCACGGCTTCCACTGATCCTGCGGCGTCGCGTTGTAGCGCGTCGATCTTCTTCTTGATCTCCTCGGTGGCATCCTGGGTTTGCACCGCAAGCGCCTTGACCTCGGAGGCAACCACCGCAAAGCCGCGTCCGGCGGCGCCCGCGCGCGCAGCCTCGATGGTCGAGTTGAGCGCCAGCAGCGTCGTTTGCCTGGCGATCTGTGCGATCAGGTTGACGACATTGCCGATCGCGGCAGACGATTCCTTGAGGCGGTCGACATTGAGGCTTGCGTCATGGGCGGCGGCGCTGGCCTCATCGGCGAGCTTGCCGGCGTCGCGGACCTGCGATCCGATGCCTTCGGCGGAATCGGCGAACTTGCCGGCGGCCTGCGAGAAGGTGGCTGCGGTGCTCTGGGCTTCGTTCGAGCGCAGGCTCAGCGCGTCCGTCCGCTGGCGGACGGTGGACAGCGTGGCGGCGGTAGCCTCTGCGCCGCCGGCAACGGAGCTCGCCGCGCGCTCCAACTGGCGAATCATGCCGCCGAGCTCGATTTCAAGCAGCTCGAGAATTTGCCGGCTCGATTCGGCTTCCGAGTTGTCCGCAACCACGGCGACAGAAACCGGCTTCGCCTGGGCCTCAAGGCCAGGCGAGGGCGGTTTGGGCGCGGATTTCCGGAACAATCCAAGGGCCATTCGGTCTCTCGGCCGCAGACATGACGGTGTCATCCTCCCACCGCGCCGTGAAATCATGGTTAACAAATGCCTGATTTGTCGGCAGTCTCCTCTACCTCCATACCGAAAATGCTGCCAAATCTTTGATTTCAGCGAGTTAGAGGCCTATAAGGCCGCGCTTTCCATCCAAATCACCCCGCACGGACCGTTAGAGAACCCGCATGGCCGGACATTCCCAGTTCAAGAACATCATGCACCGCAAGGGCCGCCAGGACGCCCAGAAGTCGAAGCTGTTCGGCAAGCTGGCGCGGGAAATCACGGTGGCTGCGAAATTGGGTACGCCCGATCCGGCGATGAATCCGCGGCTGCGCGCGGCTGTGATCGCCGCGCGGCAGGAGAATATGCCGAAGGACAATATCGAGCGCGCGATCAAGAAAGCGCTCGGCGGCGAGAGCGAGAACTACGACGAGATCCGTTACGAGGGCTATGGCCCGGGCGGCGTGGCCGTCATCGTCGAGGTGCTCACCGACAACCGGAACCGCACCGCTTCCGATATCCGCTCCTATTTCACCAAGTCGGGCGGCAATCTCGGCGAAACCGGCGCGGTTTCGTTCATGTTCGATCGTACCGGCGTCATCGAATATGACGCCAAGGCGGCGTCCGATGATGCGATGCTGGAAGCCGCGATCGACGCCGGCGCCGACGACGTGGTTTCCGGCGAAAGCGGTCATGAAATCTACGCCTCGCAGGAAACCTTCCGCGATGTCGCCAAGGCGCTGGAAGCGAAATTTGGCGAAGCGCGGAAAGCCGCGGTGATCTGGAAGCCGCAAAATACCGTCGCGGTGGACGACGAAACCGGCGAGAAGCTGTTGAAGCTGATGGACCTTCTGAACGAACACGACGACGTCCAGAACGTCTATGCCAATTTCGAGGTCTCCGACGCGCTGGTCGCCAAGATGGGCGGTTAGTGGTCCGATTCTAACCCTTCTCAGCGGCGGCTACCTTTGCGAATGTTAGAATCAAAGGACCACTAGCAAATTCTGATCCTAGCGGAGTTTAGGATTTGACATTCGCTTGCCGAACTTGCGGCTGGGTGAGGAGCGAATGTCAAATCCACTCCGCTGGTGCGAATCATGGGGTATAAATGCCCATGACCTCACCGCCGATTCGCTCATCCACCCGCATTCTCGGCATCGACCCTGGTCTGCGCCGCACCGGCTGGGGCGTGATCGAGATCGAGGGCAACCGTCTCATCTATCTTGGCTGCGGTTCGGTCGAGCCACCGGATACGTTGCCGCTGGCTAGCCGTCTGCTGGCCATTCACGAGGGGCTCGCTGCCGTGCTCGGCGATTTTCGCCCCGCTGAGGCCGCGGTCGAACAGACCTTCGTCAACAAGGATGGCGTTGCAACCCTCAAGCTCGGCCAGGCCCGCGGCGTGGCGATGCTGGCGCCGGCGATGTTTGGAATTTCGGTTTCGGAATATGCGCCCAACCAAGTGAAGAAGACGGTGGTCGGCGCCGGTCACGCCGACAAGAACCAGATCATGGTGATGCTGAAGGTGCTTTTACCCAAGGCAGAGCCGAAATCCGCCGACGCCGCCGACGCGCTCGCCATTGCGATTACGCATGCCCATCACCGCGGCAGCGCCATGATGCGGCTCAGGGTGGTCGGCCTATGATCGGCAAGCTCAAGGGGCTGATCGATTCCTACGGCGAGGATTTCGTCATCCTCGACGTCGGCGGCGTCGGCTACCAGGTGCATTGCTCCTCACGCACCTTGCAGGCTCTGCCCGCGCCGGGCGAGGCGGCGGTGCTCGCAATCGAGACCTATGTTCGCGAGGACCAGATCAAGCTGTTCGGTTTCAAGAGCGATATCGAGCGCGAGTGGTTTCGCCTGTTGCAGACCGTGCAGGGCGTCGGCGCCAAGGTCGCGCTTGCCGTGCTCGGCACGCTGACGCCGTCGGATCTGGCGAACGCGATCGCGCTGCGCGACAAGGCGGCGGTGGTGCGCACGCCAGGTGTCGGTCCCAAAGTCGCCGAGCGTATCGTGACGGAATTAAAGGACAAGGCGCCCGCCTTCGCCAATGTCGATCCGGCGCTGGTGCATTTGTCAGGCGCCATTGACAACGACCGCGCGCCGCGCCCGGTGACGGATGCGATCTCAGCGCTGGTCAATCTCGGCTACGGCCAGCCGCAGGCGGCGGCGGCGATCGCCGCGGCCTCGCGCAGCGCCGGCGAAAAAGCCGAGACGGCGCAACTCATCCGGCTGGGCCTGAAGGAATTGGCGAAGTAGGCTACCGGTCCCGCCTTCAAGGAATGCACCACCCGCTATGCTGAGCAAGAAAGACAAGGAACTGATCACCGCAGCTACCGAGGCGATCAGCGAGCGCTATCGCAATGACTGGCAGGAAGTAGGGGCGGCGATGCGCACCCGCGATGGCCGCATCATCACCGGCGTGAATATCGACGCCTATATCGGCCGGATCGCGGTCTGCGCCGAAGCGATCGCGATCGGCCGGGCCATCACCGAGAGCGGCGACCATGGCATCGAAACCATTGTCGCCGTGCGTCATCCGAAACCGGACGAGCCGGGCAAGATCGCGGTGGTCTCGCCCTGCGGCATCTGCCGCGAACTGATCCACGACTACGACGCCAAGGCCCGCGTGATTGTTCCAGATAACGGCCGGACGCCGAAAGTGGTGAAGATCGGTGAGCTATTGCCCAACAAATACCGGCGGGGCAACGAATGACGACGCTACGCGCGATATTGGGCGGGATCATGCGCCTCATCGCGATCGTCGCGATATTTTCCATTGCCGGTCCGCTCGCTTTTGTTACGCTAATTCTCCTGATCGTCCTGAGTGTGGGGACGCCGTTTTTCGAATTGCTGCGGGATTTCGCAAATCTCGGCGGCGTATCGACCCTGGTGTCGGTTGCGGCGTGGGTGCTGACCTTCGGGTCGATGCTGGCCGCGTTTCCGCCGTCGATGATGACAGGCGCGATTTTCGCGCTGGCCGCCGTCTGCGCCGGTTTAAGTGCGGTCTGGATGGCATGGTGTGCGGCGGCCGCCGCGATCGCGGCCATTATCCTGATTGGCACCGTCTATGTTCCCGACGAATCGTCGGTGGTGCTGCTGCCAAATCTGCATGGAGCAGAGCAAATGTTGAGGGCGTTTTTGGCGCTCAACGTGCTCGCATTGCTGCCGACGACGTTCTGCTGGTGGCTCGCGAGGCCGCTGCATCGTGCTAGGATCGCGGCATGAATCCGCCCACCCGAATCGTGACGCCCGAACGCCGCACCGATGATGTCGGCGACACCGCGTTGCGTCCTCAACTGCTGTCCGAATTCGTCGGCCAGGCGCAGGCGCGCAAAAACCTTTCGATTTTCATCGAAGCTGCGCGCAAGCGCGGCGAAGCGCTAGACCACGTGCTGTTTGTCGGCCCGCCTGGGCTCGGCAAGACCACGCTGGCGCAGATCGTCGCGCGTGAACTCGGCGTCGGCTTTCGCGCCACTTCCGGCCCTGTGATCGCCAAGGCCGGCGATCTTGCAGCCCTTCTGACCAATCTCGAAGAACGTGATGTGCTGTTTATCGACGAGATCCATCGCCTGAGCCCGGCGGTCGAGGAAGTGCTCTATCCCGCGATGGAGGATTTTCAGCTCGACCTGATCATCGGCGAGGGGCCGGCGGCGCGCTCAGTCAAGATCGAGCTTGCGAAGTTCACGCTTGTCGGCGCCACCACGCGCGCGGGACTTTTGACCAATCCGTTGCGCGACCGGTTTGGCATTCCGGTGCGGCTGAATTTCTACACCGAAGACGAACTGGAAAAGATCGTCACCCGCGGCGCCCGTGTTCTTCAGATCGGCATGACGGGCGATGGCGCGAACGAAATCGCCCGCCGCGCCCGCGGCACGCCACGCATCGCGGGGCGGCTGTTGCGGCGGGTCCGGGATTTTGCTTCGGCCGCGGATGCGGATTCGATCGACCGGAAGATTGCCGACCACGCGTTGAGTGCGCTGGAGGTTGACGCCGCCGGCCTCGATGCGATGGACCGCCGCTATCTCATGACCATTGCGATGAACTATGGCGGTGGGCCGGTCGGCGTCGAGACGTTGGCCGCGGCTTTGTCGGAGCCGCGTGATGCGATCGAAGACATCATCGAGCCGTTCTTGATTCAATGCGGCTATTTGCAACGCACCCCGCGCGGGCGGTTATTGACCTCGCACGCCTTCCGCCATCTCGGCCTTGCCGAGCCGACGCGCGATCCCTCGCAGTTTGGATTGTTCGGTAACGACAGCGAGGACGAATGACGGCCATTGGCACGATCAAAGTCGTGGCTGCCTTGATACGCGACCACGCAGGCCGCGTGTTGCTGGTGCGTAAACGCGGCACCAAAGCCTTCATGCAACCGGGCGGCAAGCTCGACGCCGGCGAAGACGACATCACCGCGCTCTCTCGCGAAATATCCGAAGAACTTGGCTGCGTTCTCGACCCCGAGTCGGTTCTGCCTCTTGGCGCATTCGATGCGGTTGCGGCGAACGAACTGGGCTTTCGCGTCAAGGCCAATCTCTATCACGTCGATGTGGCCGGCGAGATTTTGCCTAGTCGCGAGATTGACGAAGCGATCTGGGTCGATCCGGCTTCGCCACCCGACATTCATCTGGCGCCCCTGACGCGCGACCATGTGCTGCCGCTGGCGTCACGGGGTTAAGGTTACTGCTCGGTATCTGCACGAACGCTCCCCAATTCAGCTTTATTTGCTGGTCAGAAAGAAAATTGCGTCACAACTGAGTTGCCATGCTTTCGCGCCGTCATTTTCTCCGTACATTTTCAGGCCTCGGTGTTGCCGGCGTTTCGACGGTCGCCTATGGCTTCAGCGAACCTGAACTGCAGCTTCGGGTCACGCGCTATCAGGTTTCGCCGCCGCAATGGCCGGCCGATCTGAAACTCAAGATCGCCGTCGTCGCCGATGTTCATGCCTGCGATCCCTGGATGTCGCTGCAACATATCCAGACGATTGTCGAACATACCAACACGCTCGGCGCTGACATCACCGTCCTGCTTGGCGATTACGTCGCCGGTCACCGGAATGTCACACGATTCATTCCGGCCGATGAATGGGCGTCCGTGCTCGCCGGTCTCAAGGCGCCGCTCGGTGTGCACGCCATCCTCGGCAATCACGATTATTGGGATGACCGAACGGTGCAGCGCGAGGGCGGGGGGACCACAGCTGCCCGCCGCGCGCTCGAAGCGGCCGGCATTCCGGTCTATGAGAATGATGTCCAGCGCTTGAACAAGGCTGGCCGTCCGTTCTGGCTCGCCGGTCTCGGCGATCAATTGGCTTACGCTCCGGCGCGGCGGTATCGCGCCATCAAGCGGATTGGGGTCGACGATCTCGCCGCCACGCTCGGCAAGGTGACGGACGATGCGCCGGTTATTCTGCTTGCCCATGAGCCGGATGTGGCTCGCCGCGTGTCCTCACGCGTTGCGCTTCAGCTTTCAGGCCACACCCATGGCGGACAAGTGCGCCTGCTCGGCTGGTCGCCCGTTGCGCCCTCGGGACAGCTTTTGAGCTATGGTCACATCCGGATGAACTGCGATGTTGTTGTGTCCGGCGGGCTTGGTTGCAGCTTCGTGCCGTTCCGGCTCGGCGTTCCTCCGGAGATTGTGCTGGTGACGGTGGGCACGCCAGGGCCGATCCTGTCGTAGCCCTCCCGGCACGCGTGCGTGCTTGCACGGCGCGCGGATTTTGCGCAAAACGGATTGTCCAGAACGGCGAGCGAGGGCCGGACGTGACCTTACCTCATCTTGATGGCGAAATCCGCGACGGCCGCCATCACATGCAGATCCGAGTCTACTACGAGGACACGGACTTCTCCGGCATTGTCTATCATGCCAACTATCTGCGTTTCATGGAGCGCGGCCGCACCAATCATTTGCGGCTTATGGGCGCCGAGCAGCACGCATTGTTTGCCGAAGCACAGACCGAAACGCCCGGCTTTGCCTTCGTGGTGCGTTCGATGAAACTCGATTTCCTCAAACCCGCGCGGATGGACGATGTGCTGGACATCGTGACCTGGCCGGTTGCCGTGAAGGGGGCCTCGATCACGCTGGGGCAGGAGGTGCGACGCGGCGCCGACGTGCTGATCACCGCCGAGGTGCGTGTCGCTTTTATCAGTGAGGGGCGGGCGCAGCCGATTCCGAAATCGCTGCGCGCGTTGATGAAGGCCGATCTCGAATAGAGGCCTTTGATCCACGACCATTGTCGATCCGCCCTGCACCAATTGGTTATTGCAATCACCCGATAGAATGATGGCCATCGACTTCCCCAATTGCCACGATAGTGTTGCTGCCGCATCAGTTCCGGGAGGTCATCATGTCACGTCCGCCGTTACCGCCGTTCACCCGCGAAACCGCCGCGCAGAAAGCGCGCATGGCGGAGGATGCGTGGAACTCACGCGACCCCGAACGCGTCGCGCTCGCCTATACCGAAGACAGCCGCTGGCGCAACCGCTCCGAGGTCTTTGAAGGGCGTCCAGCGATCGTCGCGTTTCTCACGCGAAAATGGGCGAAAGAGCTCGACTATCGGCTGATCAAGGATCTCTGGGCATTCGACGGCAACCGGATCGCGGTGCGCTTTCAATATGAATGGCGCGATGCGTCCGGCCAATGGCACCGCTCTTATGGCAACGAGCAATGGGAATTTGACGAGCATGGCCTGATGCGCCGGCGCGAGGCCAGCATCAACGACATCGCGATCGCCGAAAAAGACCGCCGTTTCCACTGGACCGTGCCCGGACCTCGGCCTGCCGATGTACCGGGCTTGAGCGAAAGTCCGTTTTGACGGCGTCACCGCGCGACGCGTCAGTATCCCCGTTCTGGATTGACGATATTTTCCAGCTGCGCGCCAGCTTCGAACCGCTCGATCTGGCGCGCGACGTATTTGGATATTTCGTCGGTGTCGGTGTCGGCGGCGTTATGTGGCGTCAGCACGACCTTCGGGTGGTTCCAGAATGGACTGTCCTGTGGCAACGGTTCGGTTGCAAAGACATCGAGCGAAACAGCGCCGAGCGTGCCGTCGTCAAGACAAGACAGAATATCGGCTTCGTTCTGCAGTCCGCCGCGGCCGGCATTGATCAGGACCGGCGCGCCCAGCGGGCTTGAGCGGTTCAGTTTGGCGAAAAGCTCGCGGTTGAGGATACCGCGTGTATCCGGCGTGAGCGGCAGGAGGCAGACCAGAATATCGGCGCGGCGCGAAAACGCGTCGAACTGCGCCTTGCCGTGAAAGCATTCGACGCCTTTGATGGTCTTCGGGCTGTTGCTCCATCCCACGACCTTAAAGCCAAGCCGCACCAAAACTTCTGCCGCATCGGCCCCCAACGTGCCAAGCCCCATGACCCCAACCGTCAGCGCGCCGGCCGACCACTGGTATTTCGGTTGCCATCGCTTTTTGCGCTGGCTGTCGCGCAAGTAGAGTTCCTGGCGGTGATGCATCAAGACATGCAGGACGACATATTCCGTCATCCGGCCGGTGAGGTCGCCGACGGAGACCCGCACCAGCGGCACTTTCGGCAAGGTTTTGTCCGCCATCAGCGCGTCGACGCCGGCCCCGAGGTTGAAAATCACCCGCAGATTCGGAAAGGAAGCCAACTCGCCCGGCGCGGGTTTCCAGACCGCGGCATAGTGAACGTCGGCTGGATTGCCGCCTTGTTCCGACGCCACCCAGACTGGGCGGTCGGTGCACACGTCATTAAACCGGCGCTCCCAGCGTTCCGGCGACCAGTTTTCGGTGCCGCCATGGATCAGCAGCGCCAGCGTTCCCTTTTTCATCGTTATTTTGCCTCTCGCAATTCGGGTGCGACCTTACCGGGGGGTGTTTTTATCGCAAATTTTTTTCATAAGCAGTGTCGGAACGGGGCCATCTCACCCGTCCTTGGTCAGAAAGGAGCCTTTGCCCATGCTCTATGCCATACTTTGCTATCACGATGAGGACTTCGTCGGCTCCTGGAGCAAGGAGCAGGACGCCGCCGTCATGTCGAAGATCGCTGTAGTTCAGGACAGACTGAAGAAGGAGGGCCGGCTCGGCCCGGCCGCCCGGCTCTTGCCGACCACCGCGGCGACGACGCTGCGCAAGGACGGGCCGCCGCTCGTGCTGGATGGTCCCTATGCCGAAACCAAGGAACAATTGCTCGGCTTCTATATCGTCGACTGCGAGAATCTCGACGCCGCCGTGGACGTCGCGCGCGACCTCGGCGCGGCCAATCCTGGTGGCGCCTATGAGATCCGTCCCGTCGGCCTGTTCGAACCAGGAGCAAGCGCGAAATGACCGACACCGCCTGGATCGATGCGACCCTGACTTCGGCGCGTCCCCAGGCTGTCGGTGCCTTGTTGCGCTATTTCCGCAATCTCGATACCGCGGAAGAAGCATTCCAGAACGCCTGCCTGCGCGCCTTGAAAAGCTGGCCGCAAAACGGTCCGCCGCGCGACGCGGCGGCGTGGCTGATCATGGTCGGTCGCAATGCCGCGATCGACGAGGTGCGGCGGTCCCATAAACAGGAGGCGTTGCCCGACGACGCCGTCATTTCCGATCTGGACGATGCCGAGGAGGAACTGGCCGATCGGCTCGACGGCTCGCACTATCGCGACGACATCCTGCGGCTGTTGTTCATCTGCTGCCATCCGGATTTGCCTGCAACCCAGCAGATTGCGCTGGCGCTCCGTATCGTTTCTGGCCTTTCCGTGAAGCAGATCGCGCGAGCCTTCCTGGTCTCGGAGCCGGCGATGGAGCAGCGCATCACGCGTGCCAAGGCGAAGGTCGCTGTCGCGGGCGTGCCGTTTGAAACGCCCGGCGCAATCGAGCGCTCCGAACGGCTCGCCGGTGTCGCCGCAATGATCTACCTGATTTTCAACGAGGGCTATTCGGCCAGCGGCGAAACCTCCGAAATCCGCAAACCGCTATGCGAGGAGGCGATTCGGCTGGCGCGGCTATTGCTCCGGTTGTTTCAGAGCGAGCCCGAGATCATGGGACTGACTGCATTGCTGTTGCTGCAGCATGCGCGCGCGGCGGCGCGGTTCGATGCGAGCGGCGAACTGATATTGCTCGACGACCAGGACCGCACGCTGTGGAATCAGAAACTGATCACGGAGGGCGTGGCGCTGATCGACAAGGCGATGCGGCATCGGCGCTCGGGTCCGTATCAAGTGCAGGCGGCGATCGCGGCGCTGCATTCCCGCGCGGCCAAACCTGAAGACACCGACTGGGCCCAGATCGATCTGCTCTACGGTGCGCTCGAGGTCATGCAGCCGTCGCCGGTTGTCACGCTCAATCGTGCGGTAGCGGCATCGAAGGTGCGCGGGCCGGAGGCCGCCTTGCAGATGATCGAGCCGCTCGCCGATCGGCTTTCGAATTATTTTCATTATTTCGGCGTGCGCGGCGCCTTCCTGATGCAGCTCGGCCGCAACGAAGAGGCCCGCGTCGCCTTCGACCGCGCCATCGCGCTCGCCAATACGTCGGCGGAAGCGGCTCACATCCGCATGCATCTGGACCGGCTGATCCGTGACAGCCAGCCGTCCGGTGCGGCCTCGACAAAAAACAAAAAATAATTCGAGAGCCCCGTCGGCTCATCGTCCTCCCGTTCGTCTTGAGATCATGAGATGCGCGAGAGGGACGCGAACATGAATACGCAAGATGTCAGTTGTTCCGATGACGCCATGCACGGGATGCCCGCGACTGCGGCGGCCTCCAGAGCGGCGATCTGGCTTGGCCGCGTATTGAGCGGCCTCGTGATTTTATTCATGCTGCTCGATGGGGCGATCAAGCTAGTGCCGTGGCCAATTGTCACGGAGACGATGGACAGGATGGGGTATGGTTCGAGCGAAAGCCTCGCGCGATGCCTGGGTGCGATCAGCCTGGTGTGCACGGCGCTTTACGCCCTCCCGCCGACCTCTTTCGTAGGAGCAATCCTGATGACCGGTTATCTCGGCGGTGCGATGGCCTCGCATGTGAGAATCGGTAGCCCGTTGTTCACCCACATCCTGTTCGGGTTCTATCTCGGTGTGATGCTGTGGGGCGGATTGTGGTTGCGCGACCGGCGTTTGCGCACGCTGTTGCCGTTCGCGAACTGAAGTTATCTGAAAGGGGAGCGCTCAATGCTTGAGATCATTGCCATCATAGCGGCGGTACTTGCGATCGCCATTGTAATCATCCTGATCCTGGCTTCGACCAAGCCGGCCACGTTTAGTGTCCGGCGGTCGGCCGTGGTGCAGGCGCCGGCCGAGGCGATTTTTCCGCTGATCAATAATTTTCATCAATGGGCTAGGTGGTCGCCGTGGGAGAAGCGGGATCCCGCGATGAAGCGCGACTATAGCGGCGCAGAAAGCGGCAAGGGCGCGGTCTATGCCTGGGACGGCAACAAGAATGCCGGTTCCGGCCGCATGGAAATTCTCGATGCCTCATCGTCGTCAAAAATCACGATTAAGCTCGACTTCTTCAAACCATTCGAGGGTCACAACACGGCCGAGTTTACTTTTGTGCCCGAGCGCGAGGCTGCCGCAACCAATGTCATTTGGGTCATGCAAGGTCCGTCGTCCTTCATGTCCAAGGTGATGCAGGTGTTCATGGATCTCGACAAGATGATCGGCAGGGATTTCGAGACGGGTCTCGCCAATCTGAAGACGCTGACCGAAAAATAGACCGGCGAAACAGTCATCAAGCAAGGAGGAAGTGTGATGCAGCTCAGTCCCTATCTGTTCTACAACGACAATTGCGAAGCCGCCTTCAGGTTTTACGAAAAGGTGCTGGGCGGAAAAATCGAGATGATGCTGCGCGCCGAGGAGGCGCCCGCGGATATGAAGCCGGGGCCCGGCCGGGAGAAACTAATCATGCATGCACGCATGTCGATCGGCAGCCAGGTCCTGATGGCGTCGGATTCACCGCCGGAACATTTTCACAAGCCGCAGGGCTTTTCGGTCTCACTGACGATCAGCGATCCCGCGGAGGCCGAACGAAAGTTCAACGCTTTGGCCGAGGGCGGCAGCCTCAATATGCCTTTTGGCAAGACCTTCTTCTCCAAGGGCTTCGGCATGTGCGTCGATCAGTTCGGTATCCCCTGGATGGTGAACTCTCCGCTGCAAGGGATGTAGGACTTCCGGCGGGTTGATCAACGGCAGCTTGGATAGAAGGCGGCGAGTTCGCGGCCGCGCAAGAGCAGAAGGTGCGAGGTCAATCCGCCGCGTTGCGTAATCCAGCTACGCACGCCTGACGGATAGGTCTGCAGCACCAATGCGGAGGCCTCGGGCTCGGCATACATCCGGCCGTGCCGGCCCATCGACCGTGCGGCGTGAAATCCAAGCACGGCGCGTCGCGTCACGCAGATGCGATCGTGCGGCACCATGCTTAGCACCAGCGTGCAGGCGGAAAGGCAGGGGCCATCGATGACGACGTGTTCGCCGGAAGCGCGAACCTTTTCGAACAGGTCGAGAAACGGGCCGACCTGTCCGCCCCGGCTCTCCAAGATTCGGACTTCGGCTTGTGCCGGCGGCGAGGCAAGCGCGCACAACGTCGTCGCGATCGTGCAAATTCTGACGAAAGATGTCTGCATGTTTCCGACCTTCCCTCTGCCGAGGCAGCCTCTGAGATGGGAAGCCTCTCACAACGGAGCATCTCACACCGGAGGCAATTGCAAAACCTGCGCCTGGGTTCCGCATATTCGACGATCTGCTGAGAGATGAGATCGGAAAAGCGCCGCATTTTCCGTTCGATCGTCCGCCGTTTGGCGCTGGCAATCCGATGCAAGCAGCATGGTTCGCGCGCCCCGGCCGAGGCGCGCGCTCGTTGGCGACCAAGCCTGGTTAGTCGATCAGGTCGTCAGTTGATCAGGCCGTGCGGTTCTTGAGGGCGCCGACAATTGCGGTGAGGACGGCGCCTGCAACGCCGCCACCGGCCGCTTGGCCGATGATAGCGCCGATATCCGGCGTCGATGCGGAATTGGCGAGCAGCGGAATCAGCATGCCGAGAAGCTGGCCGCCGGCGCCTCCGCCGATCGCCCCCGCGATGGTGTTTCCAATTGTTCCGAGATCGATGTTCTTGGCGGCGCCTGCTGCGACGTTTCCTCCGACGGCGCCGGCGATGATCTGGATAAGAAGGTTGATAAGCATGCCCGACATGACACGAAACTCCCCCGATCCGGTGTTCAGTTTCCGTATGTCGACAGCGCCGGACCATCGCCGCGCGCCCCAACCTTAGGTGGTTGGGTCATGAAGGTCACGCTGCGGCAGCGAAAGAAATGAAAAAATAAGGAAGGTCGCCCGTGGGAGAGCCGGCGTTATCCGTTGCGCCTGAGGCCGCGGAGTGTCGGCAGTCCGATGCCGGCGGCATCGAAGCCGCCATCGACGGCTAGAACCTGGCCGGTGATGTAGCTTGCCCGGTCGCTGCACAGGAAAAACACCGCTTCCGCCAGTTCTTCCTCGAGGCCGTAACGGTTGAGCGGGATCGCATCGTGATAATCGGCGCGGATTTCCGCGCTGTGAACGGCTTTCGCCATCGCGGTGTCGACCGGTCCGGGGGCCACGCCGTTGACGCGGATACCAAGCTCGGCCAGTTCGACCGCGAGCTGCTTGGTCAGGTGCGCAAGTCCCGCCTTGCTGGTGCCGTAGGCCGAGCGCAGCGTCGAAGCGCGCAAACCCGAGATCGAGGTAATGTTGACGATCGCGCCGCCGCCATGATTGCGCATCAACGGCACCGCTGCCTTCGTGCACAAAAATGGCCCGGTCAGGTTGACGGCGAGCACACGGCTCCAGTCGGCATCGGACGTTTCCATCAGCGGCGCGAACACGGCGACCCCGGCGTTGTTGACCAGCGCATCAAGCCTTCCGAAGTGATGTTCTATGCGAGCGAAGGCCGCGGCGACCGCATTCGCGTCGGAGACATCGCAGGTCACGGCCAGCGTGGCGTCGGGCCTCTCCAGCGCTGTCACGCTTTTCTCCAGAAGGCTCGCCTCGATATCGAGAAGCGCCACGAGCCAGCCGTCGGCGAGGATGCGTTTGGCCACGGCAAGACCGATGCCGCGCGCGGCACCGGTGACCAAAGCGACTTTTTGCGAGGAGGCGGTCATCTGGATGGATCCGTACGCTGGTGCGACGAAGAAAGCTATTCGGCCGAGACCAGTTTTCGCAACTCGGTCTTCACCTGATCGAGTACGCTCGCATAGTCTCGCGTCTCGGTCTGCCGAAACAGCCGTACCGTCGGATACCAGGGACTGTCGTCACGATGAAGCAGCCAGCGCCAGTCGGGTGTCTGGGGCAGCAGTATCCATGTGGGGCGTCCGAGCGCGCCGGCGAGATGGGCCACGCTGGTATCCACCGTGATCACCAGGTCGAGGCAACTCACCAACGCTGCCGTCTCGCTAAAATCGGTGAGATGTGCCGAGAGGTCGATGATGTCGGTCCGTTCGCGCAACACCGCCGTGTCGTCTGGACGCGGATCCTTCTGCAAGCTGACAAAAATCGCATCAGTGTCAAGGATACCGGAAAACATACGCAGCGGAATCGATCGATTGCGATCGTTTTTGTGTTTCGGATTGCCGGACCAGACCAGGCCGACCCGCAATCTGCCGTCGTGGCCGAGGCGGTCCGCCCAGACGTGCCGGCGATCCTCCGTTGGCGTCGGCAGATAGGACGCCGTCACTGGAATGGTTTCGAGCGTGGTCCGGAAGGCCAGCGGCAGACTCGTGATCGGACAATGGAAGTCGAACGCCGGCAACCCTTCGCTCAGGTTCGGCAGGCACTGCGAGACTCCGGGCAGTCCCGAAAGCAGCGGATGCAATGATTCCTGAGGAAGGAGAATAACCCGCGCGCCCAAGGCCTTCAGCATCGGCGCGTAACGCACGAATTGAATTGTATCCCCCAGTCCTTCATCCGCGCAGACAAGAATGGTCTTGCCTTCGATATTTTCCTCTCCAGTCCACATGGGTTGAGAAAACTTTGGATAGCCGGCCGTGCCCGGATGGGACGGTATTCTCCATCGCGCCTCGCGCCCTTGCCAGCCGGCCTCGAAATCACCGTTCAGCAGTTGAATGAGGGCGATGTTCCAGTCGGTTCCGGCGTTTTCAGGCTCAATCTGTTTCACATGACGGTACAGCATGAACGCTTCGTCGAACTTGTGAAGTTCAGCGAGCGTGAGAGCCTTGTTGTTGAGAGCCCACACGAAGCCTGGTCGCAGACCCAGCGCCCGATCGAACCATTCGATCGCCTCCTCGTGGCGGCCGAGCTTCTGCAGAGCCGCTCCGAGGTCGTTACATATGTCGGCATTGGCCGGGTCCAGCGCATGGGCCCGCCTGTTGTCGGACAGCGCTTCCTCAAATCGATTTAACCTGTGCAACGCCGTGCCGCGCCCATTCAGGGTCGCGGCGTGATCAGGCTTCTCGGCGTTACACAGGTTTAACTTGATAAGGGCCTCTTCGAAACGTTCCGCCTGGAGCAGAAGAAACGCGTAGTTATACGCTGCGTACCAATAACGCGGGTCAAGCTTGAGCGCCTGCTCAAAGCTCAAGATAGCGTGGTCACGCCGCTGCAGCCGCACGAGAACGTTGGCCAGTCGTGTCCAGAGATCGGGATCGTCGGCCCTGATCTGTACCGCTTTATCGAATGCCTTCAGGGCCTCTTCGTGAAGCCCTTGCTGTTCCAGCGCAGTGCCGAGGCTCGCAAGATAATCCGTCGCCGGAGATGCCCGATTGGCGCGATCGATCCAGTCGATAGCGGCGGCGTATTGTTTGGCTTGGAGGGAAAGCAGGCCCATGAGATGGAGCGTGTCGGCATGCCCGGCATCAAGTGCAAGCGCTCGCTGGCAATAAGCCTGAGCGTCCAGATGCCGTCCTGCTTGCAAATGGCCGAGGGCGGCTTCATAGAGCGCGCTAGGAGCGTGCCCGCCGCTACCGTTCGCAACGGTCTGGGATTTGCGGGCGGCCACTCGGCGTTTATGGCGATTCATCGCAGATTGCACGTCGACATCACAGCACCTGTTAGACGATTCTCCGCCTGCCAAACAGGTACCTGGCACTACAATGTCGGCATTAGGCCGACCCGGCCGCCAACGCGGCGCGCTACCGACGTGGTGCGACGATGGGTTCCGGTGTAAGCAGGCGGCCGCTGAAATGGTTGAACCCTTAAAAGTGGCGGCAGGTTCGTGAGGAAAAAGGAAGCGATGCAATGACTGGTGACCGTGGGGTGTCGAAAGCCGGGTTTGATCGTCTTCGCGGTGTGATGGCCGGCCATGTCGAGCGCGGCGATCTGCCGGGCCTGGTGATGCTGGTGAGCCGCCATGGCGAGGTCCAGGTCGACGCGATCGGGCGGCTCGCTTTCGAAGGCTCGTCGATGACGCGCGATTCGATTTTCCGTATCACCTCGATGACCAAGCCGGTCACGGCGGCGGCCGCGATGATCCTGGTCGAGGAGGGCCGGTTACAGCTCGACGATCCCGTCGATCGATGGCTGCCGGAACTGGCCAACCGCAAGGTGCTGCTCACGATCGAGGCGATGGTCCATCAAACCGTGCCGGCACGGCGCCCGATCACCTTGCGCGATCTGCTGACGTTCCGCTGCGGCTACGGCATCATTCCGATTTTTCCCGAACGTCTTCCGATCCAGCGCGCGTATGCCGAAGCAGGTCTCGCGCCCGGTCCGGTGTTTCCGTCCTTTCCGCCGGACGAGTTGATACGGCGATACGGCAGCCTGCCGCTGGTGTCCCAACCGGGTGAGCGATGGCTCTATAACGGCGGCAGCGAAATCCTCAGCGTGCTGATCGCGCGGGTGGCGGGCACGACGTTCGGAGAATTCTTGAGCGAGCGCATTTTTACGCCGCTCGGAATGAAAGACACCGCGTTCTTTGCGCCCAAGGACAAGCAGCATCGTTTCGCGACGGCCTATATGAACGATTCCGCGGCGCGACAGCTGAAGGTGTTCGATCCTCCGGTCACGGGCCGGTTTTCGACTCCGCCCGCGTTCGAAAACGGCGCGGCGGGTCTGGTCTCCACCGTCGACGATTTCAACGCGTTCGCCCAGATGATGCTCAATGGCGGCAGTCTGGGGAGCGCGCGCGTGCTGTCGCCGGAATCGGTGGCATCGATGACGACGAACCAGATCGTCGCGGACGAGAAACGCGAGTCGCAATTGTTCTTAGGGACCACCAGAGGCTGGGGATTTGGCCTGTCCGTTTTCACCGGGTTCGACGATCCGCAGGCTAAGCCCGGCCGGTTCGGTTGGGACGGCGGCTACGGAACATCCTGGTATTCGGATCCGCAGGCGCAACTGACCGGCATTCTGCTGACCCAGCGGGTGATGGATTCGCCAAAACCGCCATCGGTATTCACGGATTTCTGGACCACGCTCAGCGAGATCGCGGCGGATTGAGCCTGCAAACGGCCATTTCGCCCTGTTTCGCTATCGCCTCCAAAATAATTGCACCTGCGATGTCGGGATCGCCCGAGGTCAATCGTCTTATCAGAGAGCACCGGTCTGACCGGGGCCTTCTGAACCAAAACGGAGAATACGATGCGATTCATGATGCTGATGATTCCGCGGGGTTATGAGGCTGCGGCGCCCGGCGCCATGCCGCCTGTGGAAGCGGTCGCTGCGATGATGAAATACAATGAAGCTCTGAAGGAGGCCGGCGTCCTGATCACGCTCGACGGTCTGCACCCGCCGTCCATGGGCGTCCGGGTTTCGTTTGAAACCGGCAAGCCGGTCGTGACCGACGGCCCTTTCACCGAATCGAAGGAAGTGATCGGCGGCTACTGGATGATCGATGTCCAATCGCGCGAGGAAGCGATCGCCTGGGCCAAGCGTTGTCCGGCCGCCAACAACGAGACGATCGAGATTCGCCAGGTGATGGAAATGGCCGACTTCCCGGCCGACGTAAAGGAAGCCGCGGCCGGTTTTTCTGAAATGCAGCGCGGTTCGGCCACGCGCTGATCTGAGTTCTTTCAACCCACAGAAACTGCAAACCTCAAGGAGAATCCGATGAGCACGAATGACACGTTCCTCGCTGTCTTCCTCGGCAGCAAAAACAGCGCGAAATGGGCGGCCTGGAATGCGCTTTCAGAAACCGAACGCAAGGCGAGGGAAATCCGCGGTATCGCCGGCTGGAAAGCATGGGTGGAAAAGCACAAGGCTTCCATCGTCGAGATGGGCGGCCCGCTCGGAAAGACCAAGAAAGTCGACGCGCAAGGGATTACCGACATCACCAACCCGATCGGCGCCTTCACGGTGGTTCGTGCCGCTTCGCATGAGGCGGCTGCGAAGATGTTTGAAGATCATCCGCATTTTTCGATCTTCCCGGGTGAGTCCGTCGAGATCATGCCGGTTCTTCCGATCCCCGCCGGCTAGACCCTTCCGGGAAATCCGCTAACCGCGTCTTTAGGTAGAAGTCCGTGAGCGGCTATTGGCGGCACACGGACTTCTAATCGGCGCCGGCTTCATGTAAAAGCCTTTAACATGAGCTGGCGCAAGGAAGAGGGCCGCGCCGAACGCGGCTATCACCATGGCAATCTAAAAGAGGCGCTGCTGCAGGCAGCCCTTGATCTGATTGCCAAGAAAGGTGCGGCCGGCTTCACCTTTGCCGACGCCGCGCGTATCGCCGGCGTCAGCCCGGCCGCTCCCTACCGGCATTTTCGCGACCGCGACGAGTTGCTGTCGAACATCGCGGAGCGAGGTTTCGAACAGTTCGAGTCCGCATTGTCGGAAGCCTGGAATGATGGGCGCCCCGACACGGTTTCGGCGTTTGAGCGGGTCGGCAAAGCCTACCTCGCCTTCGCGCGCGAGAAGCCCGCATTCTACTCCGCGATGTTTGAATCCGGCCTTGCGGCCGACGTCAGCGCCGGCCTGCAGGCTGCCGGCGAGCGCGCCTTTGCCGTGATACGCGCGGCGGCGGAACGGCTCGCAGCGCTGGCGCCGCCAGGCTCGCCGCGACCGCCCGCCTTGATGATGGCGCTGCATATCTGGTCGATGTCGCACGGCGTGGCCTCGCTGTTTGCGCGTGGCGATGCGGCGCGGCGCAAGTTGCCGATGTCGGCGGAGGAACTTCTAGAAGCCGAAGTGCTGATCTATCTGCGCGGCCTCGGCTTTCTGACTGACCGGAGAGCGGCGGCTTCTGATTCGGCCGATCCGAAACCGTCGGGCCGGCCATCGGGTCCATGGGGTAGCCCAAAATAATTTAATCGGGCCGCCTTGCGCCCAGCTTGACAAAAATCCGGAAGGGTTTACGTATGTAAATGTTATTTACATTCACAACGGCATGTTGCCGTGATGGAGAGGCAGATGGCCTACACCGCAGATGTCAATCGATGGCGCGGCCCCACCGAAGAGTACGACCACCCCCGCATGCTGCATTCGCCCTGGCATCCCGGTTGGATCGCCGTGACGATACTCGGCTTCCTCATCTGGTGGCCGATCGGTCTTGGCCTTCTCTTTTTCACACTTGGGAGCAGAAAAATGGGTTGCTGGAGTCATCAGGATCGCTGGGCGAACAAGATGGAGCGGATGCAGTACAAGATGGAGCGGATGCGCAACCACATGGAGACCTGGCAGGCCTATCGCCGTGGCTTCGGCTTCGGCCCGCCCTCAAGCGGCAACCGCGCGTTCGACGAGTACCGCTCGGATACCTTGCGGCGGCTTGAGGACGAGCAGAAGGAGTTTCGCGAATTCCTCGATCGTCTGCGCCACGCCAAGGACAAGGAAGAGTTCGATGCGTTCATGGCGCAACACCGTACCCGTCCGGCGTCACCGTCCGACGACCACCCTCAAAATTGAGATCAGAACCAGGCCCTTGAGGCGTAACGCCCCTACGACCTTTTGGCCCCAGAGCCGCCCGTCTGCTGAACGCAGGCGGGCGTTTTGCTTTTTGGCCCTAAAACGGCCGCTTGCGGGCGGTTTTAAGCCCTTGGCCGGCCGGTATTTCCCCTGACCAAAATCTCCTTTGGTAACCAGACGTTAACCACGATTGTCGTCTGGTGAGAGGCGAAAGGACGCGCGGAAAGCCCTTGTTTTGACACGTTGGCAGGGGAAGCCAGCCCCGGCTTTGGACGGGCCTCCCATGTGACACATCACGGCTTTTCGCGCCGATGTTGATCGCCCGCGTTTTGAGCGGGGCCGTTGGACCGATAGCCATCCTTAAGCAGGCGGCGATCGAAAGATTGAGGCACTTGCGTTGAGAGGACATCGCTTATGAATCCGGCCGACGTGGCGCAGTCTGCCTTGCCGTTGCCATCCGCTGACGTCTCGCTGATTGCCCTGTTCTTCCAGGCTCACTGGATCGTGAAATGCGTCATGCTGGGGCTGTTGTCCTGCTCGGTCTGGGTTTGGGCGATCGCGATCGACAAGATCATTCTCTATTCGCGCACCCGCCGGGCGATGGATCGTTTCGAGCAGGCGTTCTGGTCCGGCCAGTCGATCGAGGAACTCTACCGCACGCTGGCGGCCAAACCGACGCAATCGATGGCGGCCTGCTTCGTGGCCGCGATGCGCGAGTGGAAACGCTCGTTTGAAAGCCAGGCACGGTCCTTCGCCGGCCTTCAGATGCGGATCGAAAAGGTCATGAATGTATCGATCGCGCGTGAAATCGAGCGGCTGGAACGCAGGCTTCTAGTGCTTGCCACCGTCGGCTCCGCGGGACCATTTGTCGGCCTGTTCGGAACCGTCTGGGGCATCATGTCGAGCTTCCAGTCGATCGCCGCTTCGAAGAACACTTCGCTGGCCGTGGTTGCGCCTGGCATCGCGGAAGCGCTTTTTGCCACAGCCATCGGCCTTATCGCCGCCATCCCGGCGACCATTTTCTACAACAAGTTCACCTCCGAGGTGAACCGGCAGGCCCAGCGGCTGGAAGGCTTCGCGGATGAATTCTCCGCCATTCTGTCACGTCAGATCGATGAGCGCGGGTGAGTATCGACATCGAGATTAATGTGAGCACCGAAACATGGCGATGAACATGGCAGGCTCATCCGGTGGCGGGCGCCGCAGCGGCCGACGCGCCGCCGTGATGGCGGAAATCAACGTCACGCCGATGGTGGACGTGATGCTGGTGTTGCTCATCATCTTCATGGTGGCGGCGCCGCTGATGACCTCGAACATCGATATCGACCTGCCGATCGCCAGCGGCGGCAAATCGATCGCCTCCAACACGCCGCCGCTGACGTTGTCGGTCAAACGCACCAACGGCAGCTGCAACTCGAATGTCGAGCTTTATCTTGGGGATGCGCCGGTTGCGGCCGCCGATTTGTTGCCTAAAATCAAGGCCATCCGCGAAACGCGGTCGGAGGCCGAAAGCGTGGTTTACCTGCGCGGCGACAAGGATGTCTGCTACACGGATATGATGAAATTGCTCGGGCAGATCCGGACCGCCGGATTCAAGGCCAATATCGTCATCATCCCCGAGCAGGGTTCCTGAGGGAGTGACGGGCGAAGCGACGTCTGGATCGAAACGGAAGACCTGACTTGAAGGGCAAGATCGAAAAGACACTGATTGCGTCGGTTGTCCTGCACATTCTCGTGCTCGGGTGGGGACTGCTTTCGTTTTCGACCAAGGCCTTCGTGATGCCGGAGGAAGAGACGGTCGCCGTCGACGTGATTTCCGCCGATCAGCTCTCGCATGTCATGGCCGGCCTGAAGACGGGCAAGAAAGAAAATCCCAAGCCGTTGGTGGAGAAAGTCGCCGAGGCCAAGCCGCCCGTCGACGACGCGGTGGGCAAGATCACGGAGAAGGCGCCTGTCGTCACCGACACCACGCCGCCGCCAACACCGAAGCCGGTCGAAAAGCCGGTCGAAAAGAAACCCGATCCGCCGAAGCCCGTCGCCGAGGCCAAGCCGAAGGAAGAGCCGAAGCCGGTCGAGAAAAAGCCGGATACGACCGATCCGATCGCGGAGGCCTTGAAGAAGGAAAAGCCACAGAAGCCGGTGACCGAGGCCGCAAAGCCGCCGCCACAACCGCCAAAGCCGAAGGATCGCACCTTCGATCAGACCAAGATCGCAGCACTGCTCGACAAACGCGATCCGTCGCGCCAGGCCGTCACCGGCGATACGCTCAATTCCAACGCGGCGCTTGGCACCGCCAAGGGCTCTTCGGCAGACAATTCCGCCACCTGGGGCGCGATGTTCCGGCAGCAGGTCGAGCGCTGCTGGAAAAAGCCCTATGGCGGAATCGAGAGCCAGAATCCGGAAGCCGCCTTCTCGATCAGGTTGAAGCGCGACGGTACGCTGGAGACGGTTCCTGTGCCCGAGGGTACGCCGGCGACGCCTTATCTTCGCGTCTATCAGGAGAGCGCGCTTCGCGCGATCATCGAATGCCAGCCGTATAATCTTCCTGCTGCCTATTTCGAGGAATGGAAGTTTTTTGCGCCGGTGTTCACCGAGAGAAAGAGCTGAAACGTGGGCGTTACGATCCGCGTATATGAAATGAAACCCAGCACATGACCGACAAAGATACATCGCGCCAGATGACGTTTCGTCCGAACCGCCGGCAACTCGTTTCCGGTATAACTGCGGTTGGCCTGCTTGCAGGCGCCCCGGTTCGTTTCGCGCAGGCCCAAAAGCGCATTCCAATTCAAGAAGGCGATTTCGCGCCGGTACCGATCGCGATTCCCAACTTCGCCGCTGGCACGCCATCGGATGGTGAGGTCGGCGCTGGCGTGACCCAGGTCATCACCAACAATCTGAGGCGCAGCGGGTTGTTCGCGCCGATCGATCAGGCCGCCTACCTCGAAAAGGTCGTCAACTTCGACGTAGTGCCGCAGTTCAACAACTGGAAAAGCATCAACGCCCAGGCGCTGGTGACCGGCCGCATGACGCGGCAAGGGGACGGGCGCCTGAAGGCCGAATTCCGGCTTTGGGATGTCGCGACAGGCCAGCCGCTGGCCGGCCAACAATATTTCACCCAGCCGGAGAACTGGCGGCGGATTTCTCACATCATTTCCGACCAGATTTACGAGCGTATGACCGGCGAGAAGGGCTATTTCGACAGCCGCGTCGTGTTCGTCGACGAGACCGGCGCCAAGGAGCGGCGCATCAAGCGGCTGGCGCTGATGGATCAGGATGGCGCCAATGTCCGTTATCTGACCCGCGGCAGCGATCTGGTGCTGACGCCGCGCTTTTCGCCCTCGACCCAGGAAATCACATACATGGAGTTCGGTCAGGGCGATCCGCGCGTCTACCTGCTCAACATCGAAACCGGGCAGCGCGAAATCGTCGGCAATTTTCCCGGCATGAGTTTTTCACCGCGCTTCTCGCCGGATGGCCAGCGCGTGATCATGAGCCTGCAGCAGGGCGGCAACTCAAATCTGTTCGTGATGGACCTGCGGTCGAAATCGACCACGCGCCTGACCGACACGCCGGCGATCGATACCTCACCGTCCTACGCGCCCGATGGCAGTCAGATCTGCTTCGAGTCCGACCGTGGCGGAAAGCCGCAGATCTATGTGATGCCCGCGAGCGGCGGCCAGGCCCAGCGCATTTCCTTCGGCGATGGCCAATACTCGACGCCGGTGTGGTCGCCGCGCGGCGACTACATCGCGTTCACCAAGCAGGGCGGAGGGCAATTCTCCATCGGCATCATGAAGCCCGATGGATCGGGCGAACGGCTTCTTACCTCCGGTTTCCACAATGAGGGACCGACCTTTGCGCCGAACGGGCGTGTGTTGATGTTTTTCCGCGATCCCGGCGGCAATGGCGGGCCGTCCTTGTTCACGGTAGATATCTCCGGACGCTTCGAGCAGCGCGAGCCCACGCCGGGATTTGCCTCCGATCCAGCCTGGTCGCCGCTCCTGTCCTAAAGATGGTTAACGCGGGAATCGCTGGAGTCGCCGTAAAGGCGACCGGCAAACCTTGCCTAGCCTGCTGATTCAGTGGGCAGATTTTCGGCGGCGGGACAAAAAACAACGTCCCGGTAACGATGTTCCCTCAGAAAGACTTCACCGGCGGCGGGTAAGACTTCGCTGGCGAAACGAGGTCCGCGGTCCGCGCCAGCATGCAATTGTTCGACCAGAAAAAGCGAAGCAATCGAGAGGAGCTGCCGCCGTCGATCTATGCGGCGCTCGTCGATTCGCTGTTTCAGAATTTCGTCCCGACATTGGCCGGCACATTGTGTGCGACCATTGTCGCGGTCATGACGGCGCTGAAGACCGGCAATCACATGGTCTGGCCGTGTGCGATCTGGATCTCGATCGTCGGTGTCGCGCGCGCCATGCAAATGCGCAAATACGAACTCGAGCGGCGCATTTCCCCGCTCACCCCCGAGCGCGCGCCGTGGTGGGAAAACAGCTACAAGAATCTGGCGGACCTTTACGCCAGTTCGCTCGGCCTTTGGTGCTTTGTGGTGGTGCTCGGCAGCGACGACGCTGTCGCTCACATGCTGTGCGCCTCCGTTACGATCGGGTACACGGCCGCGAGTGCCGGGCGCAACTATGCCCGCCCGTGGATCATTCAGCGTCATATCGTGTTTGCCTGCGCGCCGCTGGCGCTGGCGCTGATCCTGCACGGCGACGCCTATTATAGCGGGCTCGGGCTCCTGCTGGCGTTGTTCTTCGTCGGATTGAAGTACATCAACCTCAGCCTCAATGCGATTTTCGTCGATGCGCTGACCTCCAGCATGAGGGAAGCAGCATTGGCCACGCGGTTCGATACCGCCTTGAACAATATGCCGCATGGCCTGTGCATGTTCACCAGCGACGGGCATCTGGCGGTGATGAACCATCGCTTCGGCGAAATGATGAAGCTGCCGGCGGATTTGGCGCATTTGCGCCCGAGTGCTTCCGGTATTCTCTCGGCCTGCGTCGATGCGGGATCGCTCTCGGAAGCGAGCGGAAAGATGATCCTTGCCGAAATCGAAAATCCGCAGGCAAAGGGAATCATCACGACCGATCCCGACGTGGCGCGAGGCCGTTCGCTGTCGTGGGCATTCCAGCCAATGGCCGACGGCGGCGCCGTCGTCCTGCTGGAAGACGTCACCGAGCGGCGCAACGCCGAGGCCAGGATTACGCATCTGGCGCGTTATGACGAACTGACGGGGTTGCCGAACCGGGTTAATTTCCGCGACGAGATCGAGCATCTTTTGGCGACGCCGCACGGCGTCGGTCAGATGTCGGCGTTGTTGTTCATCGACCTCGACCAGTTCAAGCAGGTCAACGACACGCTCGGCCATCCCTGTGGCGATCAGCTGTTGTGCGCGGTTGCCGATCGCCTGCGCGCCATGTTGCGCCCGGAGGATTTCGTGGCGCGGTTCGGCGGCGACGAGTTCGTCGTGTTCCAGCAGAACATCAGGTCGCCGGACGAGGCGGCAGCATTGGCCCGCCGTATCGTCGACCACCTGAGCGAGCGGTACAAGATCGACAATCACCTGGTCGAGATCGGCGCCAGCATCGGCATCGCGATGACCGCAGACGTCAGCGCCGACACGCTTTTGAAGAACGCCGACATGGCGCTCTACCGTGCCAAGGCGGACGGCCGCGGCACCTTCTGTTTCTTCCGCGAAGAAATGGCGCAAATAGTCGAGGCGCGCCGCATTCTCGAACTCGATCTGCGCCGGGCGCTGGCGAACGAGGAATTCGAGCTATTTTATCAGCCGCTCGTCAATCTGCAGAGCGGCAAGATATCGACCTGCGAGGCGTTGCTGCGCTGGAATCATCCCCTTCGCGGCACGGTGTCGCCGATCGATATTATTCCGGTCGCCGAGGACATGGGCATGATCGTCGATCTTGGTCGCTGGATTCTGCGCAAGGCGTGCCTGGAGTGCATGCAATGGCCGGAGGCGGTCAGTGTCGCGGTCAATTTCTCGCCACAGCAGTTTCATCAGCGCGACCTCTTGAGCGAGGTTCGCTACGCGCTCGACGTTTCGGGAATGCCGCCGCAGCGCCTCGAAATCGAAATCACCGAGTCTTCCCTGCTGCGCAATACCCAGCATACCCATGAGTTGCTTGCGCAGCTGCGCGAACTCGGCGTGCGCATTTCGCTCGACGATTTCGGCACCGGCTATTCGAGCCTCAGCTATCTGCACAACTTCCCCTTGCAGAAGGTCAAGATCGATCGTTCGTTCCTGGAAGGCATCGACACCGATCGTCCGTTGACGCTGTTGCGGGGTGTCGCGCGGCTGAGTGCCGATCTCGGCATGTCGGTCGTGGTCGAGGGCATCGAGACCAACGAGCAGCTCGAACTCGTCAATGCCGATGGCACCGTCAGCGAGGCTCAGGGCTATCTTTTCAGCCGGCCGGTACCGGCGGTGCGGGTGCGCCAGCTCTTGAATGCGTCCCATGGCCGGCGGCCTGACGAAGAACCGCTCGCCTCCCGTTCGACCGCTTAACCGTCCCGCTCTACCGCCTGAAGACATCCTTCCGGGCTTGAACCCTGATTTCAAAGGGGTTTCCTCCTTGGCCCGAAACTCTCTTTGCGGCGGGGTTAACCCTAACCGGCCGATTCGTTTGCACTTGCGGTAAGAAACAATTAACCTTCGGTTGTATGTGGCTAGTTGGCCGCTGCAAGGAGGCCCGATTGAGTTTAGTGCAAGAGACCAGAAGCGGGCCCGCCCAGCAAAAGATCGATCTGCTTGATCAAGTCGAATACCGGTTGGCAGAAACAGAAGTTGAAAGAGAAGATATCTACAACTTAAGATACCGGGCCTATGTCAACGAAGGAGCCATCGAAGCGCGGTCCGATCAACGCCTGACCGACCGTTTCGACGATCTGCCGAATTCCTGGATTTTCGGCATTTACCTCGACGGCGAGTTGACCAGTTCGGTTCGTATCAGTGTCGCGACACCCGAGTGCAGCGATACGCCGGCGGTCGATGCCTTTGCGGACCTGCTCGCGCCTGAATTGGCCAAAGGCAAGGTTATCGTCGACCCCAACCGCTTCGTCGCCGATCCAGTTCGCAGAACCAAATATCCCCAACTTCCATACATCACGCTGCGGCTCGCTTACGTTGCATGCGAGCATTTCGGCGCCGATATCGGCACCGCGACCGTCCGCAAGGAACATCAGGCATTTTATCGCCGGGTGTTCCTGCACCAGCCTTTGTGCCTGCCGCGTCCGTACCCGACGCTGACAAAGCCGCTTTGCCTGATGGCCGTCGACTATCCGAAATTGCGCGAGAAGGTGTTCCAGCGTTATCCGCTGTTCCGCTCGACCGAGTTGGAGCGGGAGATGTTGTTCGAACGTCAAGGCGATCGCCTATCCTCGGTGGTCGATCTTCCCGAGTTTCTCGGACAAGCCTCCATGGCGCCGACCCGCTGAAGCGGCTTTCCGGGTGGGTAGCCTCCCGCAAGGCGAGCCGGGCTTATCCGCGCTTCCGATTCGAACGGGCTATTCCCTCACCATCTCGCCGGCCCAAGTTCCATGGTTTTGCGGGCGAAACGTGCCGATCGTCTTGAAAAACCGATATATTTGGTGAATAGCCTTGCCTTCACCCTCGTGCCACATTTACAACCCATTAACCATGGCGGTTGCTTTTCGCCGACTGGGGGCATTTGAATGGGTTCGGCAACATCCCATCAAGGTTGACGGAACGTTCGCTTAACTATCGCCCTGTAGACCGGATAGAAGTCGAAAACGTGAGCGTGGAGGCTCCCGAATGAAACATCCTATGCGTATCCTCCAGGGTTTGAAACTCGCTGCCGCGCTTGCGGTGGCGCTGTCGATGGGCGCCTGTGCGAAGAACCCTTTGACCGACGGTGCGATGGCCAGTGCGGCGACACCGGGCAGCCAGCAGGATTTCGTGGTCAATGTCGGCGATCGCGTCTTCTTTGAGAGCGACCAGACCGAATTGTCGCCGCAGGCGATCACGACGCTGGAGAAGCAGGCGCAGTGGTTGCAAACCTACAACCGCTACAGCTTCACGATTGAAGGCCACGCCGACGAACGCGGTACCCGCGAGTACAACATCGCGCTCGGCGCGCGGCGCGCCCAGTCGGTGCGCACCTTCCTCGCCTCGCGCGGCATCGATCCTTCGCGGATGCGGACCATCTCCTACGGCAAGGAGCGTCCGGTCGCGGTTTGCAACGACATCTCCTGCTGGTCGCAAAATCGACGCGCGGTCACGGTGCTGAACGCAAGCTCCTGAAGCCAGCGGATTTTAACGAGCGATTTCACCGGCGCCTTGAGGGCGCCGGTTCTCGTTTGGGGATTTTGTGATACGGGCGCCATTTGTCTCAGTCACATTTTTGGCGTAGTCCCTCCCTCAAGCTGATCCGTCTTCGCGCTCACGCCGGTTCTGTCCGCAAGGCCAAAATGTCGTCCAGATTACATAAAGTTACCCGAGCCGCGGCATTGGCTGCGGCGGTCGTTTTGTGCCCGCTCGCGTGGCATTCCCCGGCGCTGGCGCAATCCGACGACGTCGATCCGGAGGCCCGGATCCAGCAACTTGAAAACCAGTTGCGGCAGCTCACCGGGCAGAACGAGGAGCTGCAATACCGCAACCGGCAGTTGGAAGAGCGTTTGAGGATGCTTCAGGGCGGTGCCCAGGCTCCCCAGGGCGCTGTGCCCGGCCAGCCCGGCGCTCCTCTGCCCAATGCGGCCGCGCTGCCACCCATCCAGCAGCCCGTCTACCAGCAGTCGCCGGGAGGCTATCAGCCGCAGGTCGCCGCTCCCGCGCCCATCGTTCAGGAGCCTGCAGGCGTGCCGCCGACGGGCCGCCGGCGTGGCGATGCCTTTGACCCCAATCAGAATCCCAACGCACCTGGCGCGCCGCGGGCGCTTGGCGGCGGCCAACTGCCGGTGCCTGCCGACGGGTCGGTCGGCGCGCCGGTAGACCTTGCGAGCCCGTCAGGAGCGCTACCACCTCCGCCGCCGCGTAACACCAACGCCACCGGCGCGCTCACCACCTTGCCGCCTTCGGCGACACCCAGGGACGAGTTCGATCTCGGCGTCGGCTATATCCAGCGCAAGGATTACGCGCTGGCCGAAGAAACCATGCGCAACTTTCAGCGGAAATATCCCAGCGATCCGTTGATGGCGGAGGCGCAATTCTGGCTCGGCGAGAGTTTCTTCCAGCGTCAGAGCTATCGTGAAGCGGCCGAAGCCTTCCTCGCCGTGACCACCAAGTTCGATCGCTCGACGAAAGCCCCGGATGCGCTGCTGCGGCTCGGCCAGTCGTTGGCTGCGTTAAAGGAAAAGGAAGCTGCCTGCGCCGCATTCGGTGAGGTGACGCGGAAATATCCGCACGCTGCCGGCGGCATCAAGCAGGCCGTCGACCGTGAGCAGAAGCGGGTAAAGTGCTAGTGTGGTGGTTCAGAAGTTCGAAACGTGGCTCCGTAAAATGCTGCGAACTTTGGAATCGGGACACTAGCCTGCGGCGCATGGGCTAAGGTCGAGTAAGAGCCTTTCCACCAGCGGGCTACGTCATGCCTGAGGACGACAAATCCCCGATCTCGGCGCAGCAGGCAAAAAGCCTGTTTGCGGACTGGAAGCACGCAAACGGGCTCGTGCTTGCCGTTTCGGGCGGCCCGGATTCCATCGCCTTGATGTGGCTTGCGGCGCGTTGGCGGCGGGCGCTTTCGCGCGGTCCAGATCTCCTGGCGGTGACGGTCGATCATGGCCTTAGGCCTGAGTCCGCGCGTGAAGCGCGGGACGTCAAGCGGCTGGCGCGCGCGCTGGATGTGCCGCATCGAACGATGCGCTGGACCGGCGAAAAACCGAAATCGGGCGTGCCGGCCGCAGCGAGGGCGGCGCGCTACCGTCTGCTCGCCGGAGCCGCGCGCCAAAGTGGCGCCAGCCATATCCTCACCGCCCATACCCGCGATGATCAGGCGGAAACGATGTTGATGCGGCTCGTTCGCGGTAGCGGCATCAGCGGTCTCGCGGCCATGGCGCGCGAGAGCGAACGGGAAGGGGTTTTCATTGCCCGACCGTTTCTGAACATTTCGAAATCGCGGCTGATCGCCACGCTGGCAAAAGCCGACATCGCCTATGCCGACGATCCAACCAACCGCGACGTCAGCTTTACCCGGCCGCGGATCCGTTCCGTGATCGAAGGATTGGCCACCGAGGGCGGCGATGCGCGTAATCTGGCAAGGCTGGCCTCGCGGCTGGCGCGGGCCAATGCGGCCATCGAAGTTTTGGTTGATGGGGCCGCGCGCTATCTGGCGCTTCGGGATCGCGAGGCCCAATCGCCGGCGGTATCCGCCGGCCAGTCCCAAAATGCCGCCTTCGAGGCAGTGGCTTTCGCCCGCATGCCGGAGGAGATCCGATTGCGGCTCTTGCTGCGTGCGATCGACCGGTTCGGCCATGAGGGACCGGCGGAACTTGGCAAGGTGGAAGCCCTGCTCGCGGTCTTCGACCGGGCGTTGCAAACGGCCACCGAAAAACGCCGGGTAAAAGACCAAGTGCGGCTGAAACAGACGCTGGCCGGTGCCGTCGTCAGCCTCAGCGGCGGGCGAATCGTGATCGGACCGGCTCCGCCGCGCCGCCGTTGAGGCGGGTGAGGGCCGGACTGCCGCGTTTTGCGCCCCTTAACCACCCCCGAAATCACCTTATTTTCGGGCCACGATTTGAACCGCAATAGTCCCGGGATAGGCTAAATAGTCCCATGTGGTTCCCTTGGCAGCGACCGCCTTGGCACCTAGATTGTAACGCGCAGTCGCATTGAGGGACTCCCTCGCGCTCACCCAAGGACCAAGGCCGCGATCCGCGCGACCACGAAGGAAAATCGATGAACGCCAATCTGCGCAATTTCGCCCTGTGGGTCATTATTGTCCTGCTGTTATTGGCCTTGTTCACGCTCTTCCAGAATCCTGGTCAGCGCGCCTCCTCGCAGGACATCTCCTTCTCGCAGCTTCTGACCGAGGTCGACGCCAATCATGTGCGCGACGTCGTCATCCAGGGGCCGGAGATTCACGGAACCTTCACCAATGGTTCGAGCTTCCAGACCTATGCGCCGAACGATCCGACGCTGGTGTCGCGCCTGTATAACGGCAAGGTCTCGATCACCGCGAAGCCGCCCGGCGACAACGTGCCGTGGTTCGTCTCGCTGCTCGTGTCGTGGTTGCCGTTCATTGCGCTGATCGGCGTGTGGATTTTCCTGTCGCGGCAGATGCAGGGCGGCGCCGGCAAGGCGATGGGCTTTGGCAAGTCGCGCGCCAAGATGCTGACCGAAGCGCATGGCCGCGTGACGTTCGAGGATGTGGCCGGCGTCGATGAGGCCAAGCAGGATCTGCAGGAGATCGTCGAATTCCTGCGCGACCCCGGCAAGTATCAGCGGCTCGGCGGGCGGATTCCACGCGGCGTGCTTTTGGTCGGCCCTCCCGGCACCGGCAAGACGCTGATCGCGCGTGCGGTCGCCGGCGAAGCCAACGTTCCCTTCTTCACCATTTCCGGTTCGGACTTCGTTGAGATGTTCGTCGGCGTCGGCGCAAGCCGCGTCCGCGACATGTTCGAACAGGCCAAGAAGAACGCGCCGTGCATCATCTTCATCGACGAAATCGACGCGGTCGGCCGGCATCGTGGCGCCGGCCTCGGCGGCGGTAACGACGAACGCGAGCAGACGCTGAACCAGTTGCTGGTCGAGATGGATGGTTTCGAGGCCAATGAGGGCGTGATCCTGATCGCCGCCACCAACCGGCCCGACGTGCTTGATCCGGCGCTGCTGCGGCCCGGCCGCTTCGACCGCCAGGTCGTGGTGCCCAATCCCGACGTCGTCGGCCGCGAGCAGATCCTCAAGGTTCACGTCCGCAAGGTACCGCTGGCGCCCGATATCAACCTCAAGACCATCGCGCGCGGCACGCCCGGTTTCTCCGGCGCTGATCTGATGAACTTGGTCAACGAAGCCGCGCTGACCGCCGCACGGCGCAACAAGCGCATGGTGACGCAGGCCGAGTTCGAAGAGGCCAAGGACAAGGTCATGATGGGCGCCGAGCGCAAGTCGCTGGTCATGACCGAGGAAGAAAAGATGCTGACCGCCTATCACGAAGGCGGCCACGCCATCGTCGGCCTCAACGTCATCGCGACCGACCCGATCCACAAGGCGACGATCATTCCGCGTGGTCGTGCGCTCGGCATGGTGATGCAGTTGCCGGAACGCGACAAGCTGTCGATGTCGCTGGAGCAGATGACCTCGCGACTCGCCATCATGATGGGCGGCCGTGTCGCCGAAGAACTGGTGTTCGGCCGCGAGAAAGTCACTTCGGGCGCTTCTTCCGATATCGAGCAGGCGACGCGGCTGGCGCGCATGATGGTAACCCGCTGGGGTCTGTCCCAAGAACTCGGCACCGTGTCCTACGGTGAGAACCAGGACGAGGTGTTCCTGGGGATGTCGGTGTCGCGCACTCAGAACGCATCGGAGGCGACGGTTCAGAAGATCGACAGCGAGATCAAGCGGCTGGTCGAAGAAGGTTACCAGCAGGCGACCAAGATTCTGACCGAGAAGCGCGCCGATCTGGAAGCCCTCGCCAAGGGTCTTCTGGAATACGAAACGCTCACCGGCGATGAGATCATGGATCTCCTGAAGGGCAAGAAGCCGAACCGCGAGTCGGTGCTCGAACCGACGACCCCGCGCGCTTCCGCCGTGCCGCCGGCTGGCAAGCCGCGTCCGCGTCCAGACCCGGATCCCGGACTGGAGCCGCAGCCGCAGGCATAAGCCGCTTGCGACCGTAGCCTTGGGTAAATCAGTTGTGCAGAAGCTCGGCATCAAGCCGGGCTTTTGTATTTTTGTCGACGGCGCGCCGTCAGCCTATGGCGCCATCGTCGGCCCGTTGCCCGCGGACGTCACGGTCACAGCCGCACCAAAGCCATCTCTCGACATGGTGCATCTGTTCGCGATGCAGTCGAAGGGGCTTGCCGCGAAGCTACGCCGCTACCGCACGGCCATCGCGCCGGACGGCACGATCTGGGTCTCGTGGCCGAAAAAATCTTCGGGCATCGCCAGCGATCTGACGGATGTCGTCGTGCGCGACACCGCGCTTCCGCTTGGCCTCGTCGATACCAAAGTGTGCGCCATCGACGACATCTGGTCCGGCCTCAAGTTCGTGATTCCGAAAGACCAGCGATAGGCGCATGCCCTTCCTCATAAGGACAGGATGACGCAGGCAGCGTTGGCGGGCTTCCTTGGCTCGGGACTTGCTTAAAATAATCTGTCAGTCTTGGAGCACGAACTTCGAAAAGTGGGCACCAGCACAGGAACTGCCGATGTCAGGTAACACGAGCGCCTCCCCCGTCATCGCCGTGCCGAATGCCGACGCCAAGCTCTACAATCACGACCTCGCGCCTGTTGCGCCCGCGGGCCGCACCTGGGGTGTGTTCAGCATCTTCGCTATGTGGATGTCGGATGTGCATTCGGTCGGCGGCTATACCTTTGCGGCGAGCCTTTTCTTTCTCGGTCTGACGGGTTGGGAGGTGCTGCTGGCGATGGTGGTGGGCATTACCATCGTCTATTTTCTGATGAATCTGATCGGGCGTCCGTCATTGAAGTACGGCACGCCATTTCCGGTCGTGGCACGGATGGCGTTCGGCGTGATGGGCGCCAACATTGCCGCAGGCCTGCGCGGCATCGTTGGAATCGTCTGGTACGGCGTTCAGACCTATTTTGCTTCCAAGGCTGTGCAGGCGCTGGTGTTGACGTTCTACCCGGGCGCGGAAGCCTGGACGCATTCAGGCTTTGCCGGCCTCACGGCGCTGGGATGGGCGAGCTTCCTGTTCATGTGGCTGTTCCAGCTTCTGATCTTCCTCAACGGCATGGAGACGATCCGCAAGTTCATCGATTTCTGCGGACCCGTGGTCTACATCGTGATGTTCGCGCTCGCGATCTGGATCGTGACGCAAACCGGTGCTTCCAGCCTGTCGTTGCAGTTGAGCCCGCGGGCCGAGGGGTCCGCGATCGGGCATATGGCCAATGCGACCATGTTGATCGTTGCCTACTTCGCCGCACTGCTGCTCAACTTCGGCGACTTCTCCCGTTTTGCGAAAGACGAACGGTCGATGAAAGTGGGGAATTTCCTCGGCCTTCCCGTCAACTTCATTGTCTTTGCGATCATCACGGTGATCGTCACCGCAGGTACGGTGAAGGTATTCGGCGAAGCGATCATGGATCCCGTCGCCATAGTCGAGCGCATCGGCAATCCGATCGTGGTGGCGATCGGTTCGATCACCTTCATCGTCGCGACCATGGGCATCAACATCGTCGCCAACTTCGTGTCGCCGGCCTACGACATCTCCAACCTCTATCCCGGCAAGATCGATTTCCGCCGCGGCGGACTGATCACCTCGATCCTCTCGGTCATGGTGTGTCCGTGGCTTTTCGTTTCGAGCCCGCAGGCGATCACGATCTTTGTCAGCATCTTCGGTGCTGCATTAGGTCCGATGTTCGGGATCATGGTAGCTGACTATTATCTCGTGAAGCGCCAGCAGATCGTGCTCAACGATCTCTATACGATGTCGCCGAACGGCTCGCTGCATTTCGACAATGGCTGGAACACGCGGGCGCTGATCGCGCTCGCCGGATCGGCTGCGGTCTCGATCGGGCTCTCGCTCGCCGGCGCTTACGGCCTGATGACGAACCTCGGCGACTGGGGCTGGCTGATCGGTGCGGCCCTCGGCGCCTTGTTCTATGTCGCGCTGATGCGTGGTCGCGAGGTGCCAGTGGAGCCGATTTTGCATTCGCGATCCGCCTAGCCGCGAGTTCGTCAAGCGAATGCAAAATCCAAAGCTCCACTGGAACTTACATTTGCCAGTGTGGTGGTTCAGAAGTTCTCTTCGGTTCTGCCGCAAGTTCGTCAAGAGAACTTCTGAACCTAAACCACACTAGATTCATAGGTTTCTGGTGTCCCTTTGAATCTGAAGTTCGCAAAAGAGGGGCCGCAAGCATGTGCGAACTTCGGATTCGGGACACCAGTGGTCCTTTAGATTCTAACATTCGCAAAAGTGGCCGCCGCGAAGGGGTGCGAATGTTAGAATCTAAAGGACCACTGCCGCCATCGGGGGCCGTCGTCTGAACGGTCAAATCCCGCATCAGACCGGCAAGTCTTAAGATTTCGGCAAGCAGGCCGGCCTAAAGCTGAAGGGTAGCGTGCGCTTTGCGCGCCGGGACCCTGCATGGCTGTGCTGACATCTGACATCACGATGCCCGCAACGAGGAGCGCGATCCCGCCCGCGCTCCTGATCGGCTGCCTGGTGCTCTGTCTTATCGATGTGGCCTTGCTGCAAAACGGGGTCACCGCCCATTGGTGGATCTTCGACGAAAACGGGCTCGGCATTCCAACCGATTTCGTCAATGTCTGGTCTGCCGGCCGGCTGGTGCTCGATGGTCATCCTGCGCTCGCCTACGACTGGGACATCCAGAAAGCGGTTCAGGTCGCGGTCCTCGGCCAGAACTACGAAGGCAACTTCGCCTGGCATTACCCGCCGCCGTTTCTGTTCGTCGCCGCGGTGCTGGCGCATTTTCCTTACGCGGTGGCCTATGCCGGCTGGGCGCTGGTGAGCTTCCTGCCTTATCTGGCCGCGATGCGCGCCATCGTCGGCCGTTGGTTCGGTTTTCTGCTCGCGGCCGCGTTTCCGGTGGTTTTCACCAACACGCTGGTCGGACAGAACGGATTTCTCACGGCCTCGCTGATCGGCGGCACGCTGGTTTTGTTGCCGAGGTGGCCGGTGCTTTCCGGCATCTGCCTCGGGCTTTTGAGCTACAAGCCGCAATATGGATTGCTGTTTCCGCTGGTCCTGATCGCGGCCGCGCAATGGCGGGTATTTTTTACAGCAAGCGTAGTTGCGGTCTTGATGGCGGTGCTGTCATGGCTCGCCTTCGGCACCGAGAGCTGGCAGGCGTTCGTCCACTGGATGCCGATGTTCAACAAGGCCTTCCTTGTCGAGGGGCGCGCGCCGTGGGGCAAGATGCAGAGCATCTTCGCGCTGACCCGCTATTTCGGCGGCCCTGAGTCATTCGCCTGGATATTGCAGTGGATCATGAGCGCAACGGTGGCCGTCCTGCTCGCGCTTCTATGGCGCAGCCGCAAGGTCCAATATCCGTTGAAGGCTGCGGCGCTCGCGGCCGGTACGTTGTTGGTGACGCCCTACCTGTTTCTCTACGACGAGATGGTGCTTGCGATCGCCGTAGCATTTCTCGTCCGCATCGGACTGGACGAGGGGTTTGAGCGTCACGAATTGCCGGCACTCGGCCTCGTCGCCGCGCTGCTGATGATCTACCCGCTGCTGGGTGCGCCGACCGGTTTTGGGGCGACGCTCGTCGTCACCGCTTTGGTCGGCTGGCGCGTGGGGCCGTGGTGGCGCAGGCAGGGCGCGCCATCGCCCGCCATGGCTGCCGCCGAATAGGCCTGCATCCAAAACCGGCTTGTCTTCACGTCTGAATTATTGTTCACTTCTTGAAGCGATCGGTCGCCGATCGCCAAAAACTGAATGCGCGCTTCGGCACCGCTGAAGCACGTGGGAACGGGAAACGCACCATGGTTTATCGGCGGACCCACCAGGTCGTGAAACGCCTAGCCGCGCGCCGCAGCGCCATCCTGACCGCGGCCAGAAACGCCGCCGCCGAGGGCGGTATGGCGGCCGTGCAGATCGCGCCGGTCGCAGTCCGAGCCAATGTCGCCGCCGGCACCGTCTACCGCTATTTCCCGTCCAAGGCCGACCTGATTTCCGAACTGATCGCCGATGTCTCCCGCGACGAACTGACGGCGATCCGTCGGGCCGCGGATGCGGCCCCTGGTCCGTCATCGGCGCTGGCGGCTGCGGTCACCACGGTCGCGGTGCATGCGTTGTCGCAGCGCAAGCTTACCTGGGGTATTCTGGCTGAACCCGTCGATGTCGATGTCACGGCATCGCGGCTTGCCAGCCGCCGCGCGGTTGTTGGCGAAGTTGCGGGCCGGATCGATGCGGCGGTCCGTGCCGGACATCTGCCGGCGCAGGACACGAGCCTGGCTGCGACCGCGCTGCTCGGAGCCTTGAACGAGGCGCTGGTCGGGCCGCTCGCGGCGGAGAACATCGACGATCCGGGAAAACTCCGCGACGCCGTTCAGACCGTGACGCTGCTCGCGCTGCGCGCGGTAGGCGTGTTGGATGCCCGCGCCCGTGGCCTCGTGGTACAGGCGGTCTTGCCCGGCAAGACGCTGGTCGGCGCGTAAGCTTAAGGCGAGAGCATTCGGCTACCAAGTCCGCAGCGCTGCTGCGTTTCTTAAGGAAGAGGTTTGCGCGCGATATTTGACAAGGTTTTATTTACCTTGTGGTCATGCCACTCATGGCCTGCAAAGGTTTTGATACCGCTACCCTCTATTCGCGTAGGGATTCAAAAGGACGCGGAAGCCCTTTCATCCATGGTCGCACGCAGACATTTTGGTTCGCCGGCGATCGTGATCGTGGCATCGCTTCTTGCCGGTGCGCTTTACGCGTGGTTCAGCGGCGAAGACATCAACTGGGATTGGCAGAACTATCACGAGTATGGCGCCTTTGCGCTGCTCAACGGCCGGTTCGACGTGGACGTCGTGCCGGGTGGTTTTCAGAGCTTCCTGAACCCTCTCGTTTACGTTCCCGCTTACTTGCTGCGGCATGGCGTCGGTGCGCCGTTCTGGGGGATTCTGATTGGGGCCCTCCACGGCCTCAACCTCGCTCTCGTTTGGTGGATATCGCGGCTGTTGCTTGGAGCTTCAGCCTCGGCGTGGGCTGTTCTCGCATCGGTCGTCATCGCGGCGTTCGGTCCGATGACGCTGTCCGAAGTCGGCACCAGCTTTTCCGATATCGTCACTGCATTGCCGGTGATTGCGTGCCTTGGCCTGATCTTGTCAGTGGGCGAGCGGTATGCGGCTCGTCTTGTCGTCGCCGGCCTTTTGATGGGTGCAGCGGTTGGATTGAAACTGACCAACGCCACGTTCCTGATTGGCGCCGTCATCGCGTTGGTCGTGGTCGATCGTCCATTCCCGAAAATCGGCGCCTTCGCTGTGGGAAGTGCGGCAGGCGGGTTTGCGACCGGAGGCGCGTGGGCCTGGAAGCTATGGCAGCAATTCGGCAGTCCAGTGTTTCCGTACTTCAATACGATTTTTCGATCTCCTGAAGCGCCGATCGAACCGATCACCGACGTGCGCTTCATGCCCGATGGCTTGCTGGACGCCTTGGCCTATCCTTTCTACTGGTTGATCGGCGATCATCGCTCCTCGGAATTTGCGTTCCGGGATCCGCGTTTTGCGGTGGCGATCGTTCTATTGGCGATGACGATTGGCGCGGGCTTCTGGCGCAACGCGGCGGTCTTTCGGCAGCGGGACAAGCAATTCCTGCTGTTCTTCGTCGTCTCCTACGGGCTGTGGCTGCATATGTTTGCAATCCACCGCTATGCGATCGCGCTCGAATTGATGGCGGCTCCGCTGATCGTGCTGCTGGTGTCGCGATTTATCGAAACGCTGCGTGGCCCCGAACGGTCACGGACTTCACTTGTCCCGGCCGCCTGCGTTGTGATCGTCGCCTTGGCAATCGTTATCTGGACGCGGCCGGCGGACTGGTTGCGGCGTCCGTGGTCCGACCCGTATCAACCGCAACTCACCGGCGCGTTGCTGACGCCGGCGACCTATATGCTGCTTGAAAAGCCGACAGGCTATGTCGTTCCGCTGCTTCCACTCGCTTCAAGGGCCTATCAGCTGTCTGACATCGTGCTGCCGATCGCGCCGGGCGGCGTGCTCGATCGGCGCATTCGCTGGGGGCTGGCTCATCCGCTTCCGGGAGGCGTGCGGGCGCTGTTCTTTGTCGGAACTCCGCCGCGAAACGATCTGCTCGCCGCCTACGATCTGGAGCTTGACGGATCGCGCAACTGTGAACGCATTCCCGCCGCCGACCACCGGGAGATCTCGGCATGTCCACTGGTCCGCAAATCACGGACCGCGCAGGAGCCGTCCTGAGGCTTGCGGGAACAGGACAGGCCTCGAAAAATTCCGCCGCATTGATGATCCAGGATATGATCATGGATCATCTCAAGCCAGCGGAGCTCACATGACGACCACATCGGGATCTGCCAAATGGCAGGGCGGTATCAAGGACGGCAAGGGTTCGATTTCAACCAAGAGCGGCGCCTTGAAAGAGTACCCCTACGGCTTCGCCAGCCGTTTCGAGGGTAAACCAGGTTCCAACCCGGAGGAGCTGATCGGAGCCGCACACGCGGCTTGTTTCACCATGGCGCTGTCGCTGATCCTTGGTGAGGCCAAGCTCACTGCCGAGCAAATGGAAACCAAGGCAGATGTCACGCTTGAAAAGGTCGGCGACGGCTTTGCCATCACCTCGGTGCATCTTTCGCTTCAAGCCAAAGTCCCCGGCGCCGACAACGCGAAGTTTCAGGAACTCGCCGGCCTCGCCAAGGCCGGATGTCCGGTGTCGAAGCTTCTCAACACCAAGATTTCGCTCGACGCGAAGCTGGTCTGAGGATTGGCTTGTTGCTGAAGCCGTGATCCGGAAAACCGGTTCTCACTTTTCCGGATCGCGCTTTAAATATCCGCGTCTTCGTCCGGCCCCACCGAGGCGATGCGCAGCATGTTGGTGGTGCCGGGGGCGCGCAGCGGAACCCCGGCCACGATGATGACGCGCTGTCCCGCGCGCGCAAAGCCGTCGCGAAAGGCAATGCTGCCGGCGCGGTTCACCATGTCGTCGAGGTTTTGTGCATCTTCGGCGACGACGCAATGCACGCCCCACACCACCGAGAGCTTGCGGCCGGTGATGAGATTTGGCGTGATCGCGACTACCGGCGGCTTCGGCCGTTCGCGCGCGACGCGCAGCGCCGTCGAGCCTGAACTGGTCCAGCAAATGATCGCGGAAAGATCGAGCGTCTCGGCGATCTGCCGCGCTGCATCCGCGATGGCATCGCCCACGGTCGGTTCGGGTTCGGCGCGTTGCGCGTTGACGACGCCGCGATAGGTCGGATCGCGCTCGACCTCCTCGCCGATGCGATTCATCGTCGAGACTGCTTCGACCGGAAATTTGCCGGCCGCCGATTCCGCCGAAAGCATGATGGCGTCGGCGCCTTCATAGACCGCGGTGGCGACATCGGAGACCTCGGCGCGGGTCGGCACCGGGGACTGGATCATCGATTCCAGCATTTGGGTGGCGACCACCACCGGCTTGCCGGCGCGGCGCGCCAGCCGCGTCATCTGCTTCTGCAGGCTCGGCACGCGCTCCAGCGGCAGTTCGACGCCGAGATCGCCGCGCGCCACCATCAGCGCGTCGGACGCCTCGATGATTTCGGGCAGCCGATCAATCGCCTGCGGCTTTTCGATCTTGGCCATCACGGCGGCCCGGCCGCGGATCAATTTCTTGGCCTCGACGACATCCTCGGCGCGCTGCACGAAGGAGAGCGCGATCCAGTCGACGCCGGTCACCAGCGCCGCTTCCAGATCGGCGCGGTCCTTTGGCGTCATCGCGGAGACCGGAAGGTCGGTGTCGGGCAGGCTGACGCCCTTGCGGTCCGACATCCGCCCGCCGATCACCACGCGGGTGACAGCGCGATCAGGAGAGGTTTCCTCGGCGATCAGCCGCACCTTGCCGTCGTCGAGCAGAAGCGCGTGGCCCGGCCTGAGCGCGGCGAGAATTTCCGGGTGCGGTAGTTGAACGCGGGTGTTGTCGCCCGGTGCCTTGTCGGAATCGAGCGTAAAACTCTGGCCGTTGTTGAGTTGCACCGCGCCGTCGGTAAACGAGCCGAGCCGCAGCTTTGGGCCTTGCAAGTCGACCAGAATGCCGATCGGCCGGCCATAACTGCTCTCGACATTGCGAATGGTCGTGACCAGATCCCGCATCTTGTCGTGCGGGGTGTGGCTCATATTGATCCGGAAAACGTCAGCGCCGGCCTCAAACAGCTTCCGGATGACGGTGCCGTCGGAAGAAGCGGGGCCCAGCGTTGCCAGGATCTTGATACGGCGCATACGCCTCATGGCTTGGTCCCGGGCACTGTGCCCGGCGGCAATCCGCCCGGCGCGTTGGGGATGCCCGGAATATTTCCCGGACCACCCGGGCCGATCGTGCCGGGGATCCCCGGCACGCGCTGCGCCGGTTGCTGCTCGTTGGATTCGGTGAGCTGCACCGTCCAGGCCCGCTGATCGCCGGTATCGACTTCAAAGAAGCCGGTCCGGTCGAAGCCGCGCGCCAGACAATTATCCGCACCGCGGATGGTGAATTCCTTGTCGCGCGAGCACATGAAAGCCTGTCCCGACCATTCGCCGCCACGATCATAATCGAGCGCATAGATATAATAGTATCGCGCGACAAGCGTCCCGCGCAGCAGTGTCTCACAGCTTCGCGAGGACACGTTCCACCAGCCTTCGGTGGTCCAGCCCTCCGCATCCTTATAGCCGAGCGCGATACCAACCCGGCTCGAGGTGTTATTGCACAGACGAAAGTCCGCTGCTGCCGATCCGTTCCACAGGCAGACCAGCACAAACAGCAGAGCTGGTGTCAGGACCGCGCGGAAGCGTTTTGCTGTTTGGGGCAGGGGAAGCGAATCTCTCGGGATCATCAAGGCCAAGTTATATCAAGATATTGACGGTTTCGCGTGAGGGTCCATCGACGGTCAAGCGGAATTTCGCTGAGTTTCCGGCCCTTCGGATCGGTCCGGACGCCATAAATGCCGTCTGAATGTTTGCGTCGCGATGTGGAAAAATATGTGACAGTTTCTTACCTACGGTTCGTAGCATGACCCTTCCGGGTCACGCATGGAAGGGCGGAATCGGCATGACTATCGACGACAAAACCAGAACAGAACTTGAAGCCGCCGTCTTTCGGCGTCTTGTGGAGCATCTGCGCGGTCGTACCGACGTTCAGAATATCGATCTGATGAACTTGGCGGGCTTCTGTCGCAACTGCCTGTCCAATTGGCTCAAGGAAGAAGCCGACGCCAAGGGCGCGGCGATGAGCAAGGACGAGAGCCGTGAGGCTGTCTACGGCATGCCCTATGAGACCTGGAAGGAAAAATTTCAGGGAACCGCGACGTCCGAGCAATTGGCTGCAATGAACAAAGTCAATCCCGGACATTGATAGGCTGCGCCGAAGCGGGACGATTGGGCGCCTTCCTGTGGGCGCGCTGTGGATGAGCGCGCAAGTCGCCTTGACGTGAGCAGCCTTACTCTTGAGGGTCATTTCGAGAACTGCGCTTTCGCGCTTGAGACGCGCGGCGCTTTCTTTTTCATCCAACCGCCAGTTTATTTCAGGAGTACCCGATCGATGGCCACCTCTGCTGCCGTCAAGGAAGACGAAGCCCCCGCGACGAAATTTGCCAAGGATCAGCTCAAGGCCATCATCGAGC